>ENA-OWPA01000296-OWPA01000296.1-bioreactor-metagenome-genome-assembly--contig:-NODE-296-length-80235-cov-4.511440_pt1 | contig 80235 bp, 78 predicted proteins | sample MGYA00238139_ERZ651803 | MGnify/ENA primary metagenome ERZ651803 (study PRJEB26909, sample SAMN07631231) | bioreactor metagenome | isolation source: Switchgrass digestor | place: USA: Dartmouth...
AATGATACGGCGACCACCGAGATCTACACTCTTTCCCTACACGACGCTCTTCCGATCTAGGTACCCACCACCGGCGACACCTTGGCCATGTTGGTGCCTACGGTGATGGCCCAGTAGGCCAGCGCATCCCAGGGCAGCAGGTAGCCGGTAAACGAGAGCAGCACCGTAACGAAGAAGAGCAGGACGCCGATCACCCAGTTGAACTCCCGCGGGGGTTTGTACGACCCCGTGTAGAAGACCCGGGTCATGTGCAGCCAGACTGCAATCACCATGCCGTGGGCGGCCCACCGGTGCATGTTCCGGGCAAATGGCCCAAAGATCACGTCGGTCTCCAGCGCTTTCATCGACTGGTACGCTTCCGGCACGGCGGGCACGTAGTAGAACATGAGCCAGACGCCCGTGATGGTAAGGATCACAAACATGAGCGCACTCAGTCCGCCCAAACCCCAGGTATACTGGAGGGCCACGGCCCGGCGGGGCACCTTCACCGGGTGCAGGTGAAGCATGACGCTGTTCAAGATGGCCAGCACCTGGTTGCGGGGCGTGTCCGGATAGTCGTTCCGGTAGATGGACTGATAGAACCGGGTGTTCTTGAACTTGGACCACAAACCCACCGATTCAGCACCTTCCTTCCCTCTAACTGCCCACTACGTGGACAGAGCGGAACCGCTCCTCCGCCCCTGTTTGACATCCGGTTACCACCACATCGAAGGGAAACAGCCCCGTTTCTGGGGTGAGAGGAATGACCCGGAGCTTGATGTCGGCCCGTCCGCCGGGCGGCAGAGTCACCTCAGTGGTATCGAAAACAGCCCAGCCCTCCGGGAGCCCCTCGGCAGTCAGCACATAGGTCTCCGTGATGCCGGAGAGGTTTACGATAGATACCTGCATCACCGAACCGCCGCTGACGGCGCTGCCCGCCTTCATCACCGAACGGTGATCCTTTGCCACTACCACCTCCACCAGGGGCCGGTTGGCCAGTGCGTAGGCAGTTATGCTCGCAAGCAGCACTGCCAGGAACCCCGGCAGCACCACCCGCGGCAGCACACCTCGCAGGTTCCGGAGCAGACCGCCCCGCAGCCCCACCCGCACGGCCTTTTCCGGCTCACCTACCACGAAGTTCAGGACCCGCGGTACCCGGCGTGCGTCGGAGACCAGCTGGCATGCGTCCAGACAGTCGCCGCAGCTGACGCAGTCCCGCTGATTAGGCGTCCGCGGATCTACCCCCATGTGGCAGGTTTCCGCACAGAGACCGCACGAGGCGCAGATATCCCGGTGCTCCGGCAGCTTCATCAACTGCAGCCGCATGGTAGAACGGGTGGTGATCACGCTCTGCAGATGACCATAGGGGCAGGCCACACGGCAGATGCTGGTTCGCCACCAGCCCATCGCCGCCGTAAAGAAAGCTGCCGCGCCCAGAATGGCGATGGTGGGTGCCAGGGGAATCTCTCCGGAGGCATACTGCCGGAGCAGGGCGATGCCGTCTGTAAAGTAGCTCCAGACGACGAACCCTCCAAAAAGACTGATGAAGATTGAGAACAGCAGCGTAACAGGGCGCCCGAAGCGCTCCTCCCAGCTGCGCTGCAGTTCGTTGAACAGGTTCTGCGGACAGATCCAGCCGCAGAAGACCCGTCCGAAGAGGTAGCTCAGAACGATAATGACGTAGATGACGACCATCAGCAGCAGGGCGAAGATGAAAACATGCCGGATCCACAGCCGCATACCGAAGAGATAGAGCGAAGTGGATGGGATGTCGAACCGGAAGATGCGCAGGAAAGGCGACGCGATGAGCAGCGCCAAGACGGTCAACTGGCTGATGCGCCGATAGCGCCGGAGCACGTACTTGACCTTCCGCAGCCGGTTCTTCACAGGCTCCACCTCCCCTGACGAACGGCGCCGAGTCTGCTGAGAGGGCCCCCTCGCCTGCAAAGCAGGGCGAGGGGGCTTCTCCCATGCTCAGAAGCCAGTGGGGCTCTGGGGGCCGAACTTCAGGTGCATCACCATGTAGTAGACAAAGAAGGCTGCGATGGTCAGGTAGACCAAGATGAGAAACTTGGGCACCGGTCCACCCTGATCGCGGGCGGTTTCGTGGCCTTCATGAGGGATATCCGACATACTCTTTACCCCCCTGTGCAACAGGCTCATCATCCTGAACGATCCGGAACTTGACGTTTTCTTTCATGGAGGCTGCACCTCGGGAAATGGCCCAGTAAATGACCAGCCCCATCAGGGTCCAGAGCGTCAGCATCACCATCACGATGAAGCCAGTGGACTGGGCCAGATCCGCAAAACGTGTCCAGGCCAGCACGCAACAGACCTCCTTTTGGGCAGCGAGGCTACTCCTGGCTGAGCCCCTTAATGTAGGTGGCCAGGGCCCAGCGCTCTTCATCGGTCAGGCCCAATGTCCGCCAGGAGGGCATGCCGGAAGGCGTTCCTGCCTCCGTCAGCGTGCCTTCGGAAATGATCCAGTAGATGAACTGCTCGGAATGGGTTGCGGAGGCCTTGTACCAGTCGGTGGGATATGGCTTCGTAGCCCAGCCCTTGCTGGGGTCCATACCTCGCATGTCCTGACCGTGGCAGGTGAGGCAGGCCTTCTCCTTGATGAGCTTCTCGGCCAGCGCCACCGCCTGCGGATCGCCAACCTCGAAGGGGTTTTCCAGGTCCTTGTACTCCTCGGGGATAATGTCGTCTGTGGCTTCCAGGATGTCGGGTCCTGGGTAGACAGCCAGCGTCTTGATCGGAATGGACCAGTCGCGCAGGCTCAGCAGGTACTCCGCGAGGGCATCCAGGTCACTGTAGGGGAGATGGTTGTAGCTTGGCATGATGGAGCCGGGGGTCGTAGAGCGGGGATCGCGCAGGTGGGCGATGTGCCAGTCCTTGGAGGGGAGCCGGTGACCGACGTACTTCAGGTCGGGACCGGTCCGTTCCGATCCCAAGAGGACAGGGTTGTCATAGGCGTAGTCGCCTGGCGCAGTGGGCCGGTCGCCTGCCGGCGTGCCGTCCTCAGCTTCCCCGGCCGGTGCGCGGAATGCTGCGTCGTGCTCAACTGTGCGGACCTGCTGAGTGTGGCAGTAGAAGCAGCCTTCCCGGATGTAGATTTCTCGTCCGCGGGCCACCTTCGGATCGTCGTACCGGGGCGCTGCGGCCGAAGCCACCCGCAGGTCGTCCTGCATCAGGGGCACCGCAACCGTAATCACGATGGCAAACACCAGCAGCAGGAAGGCGCTGACTCCCAGCAGCAGTGCATTCCGTTCCAGTTTGTTACCCATCTGCTCCACCCCCCGCTCAGGCCTGAGCCGCCGCGACCGCGTCGGACTCCACTTCGAAGCGCTTGCCGGCCGTTACCGACTTGAAGATGTTGTAGATGAACAGAACCTGAGCGCCGAGGATCAGAGCACCGCCCATGGCCCGGACGATGTTGTAAGGCAGCTGGCCCGTTACGGAGCCGATGAAGCTGCCCGACTGGTTAGCCAGCCAGTGGGAGCCCTGCACCAGCCCACCTACTGTGAGGGAGACGAAGAACATGGCGAAGCCGATCAGCGACAGCCAGAAGTGCCACTCCTGCAGCCTCACAGACCAGATCTGCCGGCCCACAAGCCGGGGCAGGGCATAGTAGATGCTGGCGAACATGATGAAGGAGAAGGTACCGAGCAAAGCCAGGTGCGCATGGCCGACCACCCAACTGGTGAAGTGGGTAATGGCACTGACGGAGCGCAGCGACTGCATGGGGCCCTGGAAGCAGGTGATGAAGTAGAAAACCATGGCGGAGACCAGGAACTTCAGCGGGACACTCTCCTTGACAGCGCCCCAGCGTCCGCTCAGGGTGCCGTAGAAGTTGGTCAGCACCGTCCAAACGGGAACGATCAGGCAGACGGAGAAGGCGATGGCCACCGTCTGCAGCCAGTAGGGAACCGGGCCGTTGACCAGATGGTGGGCGCCGGTGGGCCCATAGACGAAGAAGATGACCCAGAACCCGATCATGGAGAGCCGGTGGCTCCAGATGGGGGCCCCTACCATCTTGGGCAGCAGGTAGTAAATAGCCCCAATGCCCACAGGGGTAAACCAGTAACCCAAGATGTTGTGGCCGTAGAACCAATTGATCACCGCGTCGTTCACGCCGCTGACGGGGTTCCAGGGCAGGAGGAACTGGTTGCCGACGATGTAGATCACCGGAGCGGTAAGCAGCGCTCCGATAAAGTACCAGGCGCTGACGTAGAGCTCTTTTTCGGTCCGGCATGCAAAGGTCATCAGGACGTTGATGATGACCATGATGAAGACAGCCGCCACCAGAAGCTTGTTGACCCACGGCTGTTCTGCGTACTCCCGGCCTGTGTTGTAGCCAAGCAAAAGGGCGGCGGCGAAGCTGGTCATCATGATGTTGTGGAGTACCACTGTGGCATTGCCCAGCCGTTCACTCCAGAGCTTGGTGCCGGCCAGCCTGGGCACCATGTAGAACACAGTGCCGAAATAGGCGCCGGTGAGCCATCCGAAGAGGACCAAGTTCGTGTGCACCGGCCGGACCCGCCCGAAGGTGAAGTACTCCAAGATGGGAATGTTCCGGACCAGGTCAGGAAAGATCATGAGGACGGCTGCGAAGAGGCCAAACGACATGCCGATGGCCATCCAGAGGACCGAGGTCAAGAAGAAATTGCGACTGGCTGAGCCCTCTGCATTGCTGAACACCATTCTCTCGCCTCCCAGCTTTGCATCCGGATGGAGTTCAGTGAATCGCAGTCGGCCGCAGCAAGACGATCAGGACCCCTGCTGTGAAGAACAGGGCCAGCACCCCCATCGCCACCAGCGGAATCAGCGCCAGCCGCTGCTCTCCGGGGAGGGCGGTCCGCCATGCCGTGGCATCTACGGGATCGCCGTTGTGCAAGAGGCGGTACTTCACCCGCTCACCCATGTCCAGCACTCCGGATCGCTTTCCGAGCACATAGGCAGCGGCAGCGAAAAAGCCGAAGACAGCGATGGTGCCCAGCGTCTGCTGGGCAGCAGCCCGTCCCCACGCAGCGCCGCCCAGGGTCTCTTCCACCGATCCGAGGGAAGAGACGTGAAATCCGCCGCCAACCAGCAGGGCCGCCCCTGCAGCCAGCAGCCGCTTACCCCAGCGCATCCCCCCTTGCTTCCATCGGGGCGGCAGCAACCCCAGCGTTCCCAACAGCCCGATAAACGCCAGTATGAGCGCTGCGGCCCCGTACAGTCCCATCAGGTCATTCTCCCCGCCGGAGAGGTGACTCGCCCCAGCCCGGCTGGGGAACAGGAGTGCCAGAAACAGACCCGACACAGCCGAACGCAACCATGGGGTGGCTCTGCGCACATCCACACCACCTTCAACCCAAAAGGTTCTTCGGTCTGTGATCGCGCCGCACAGCTGTTTCTGTGTCGATGATTTACCTGTTGCATATCTTTCGGTTCCCATGCGTGTTACGGCTATTCTAACAAGTCGCCAGTTTCACTGCATGAGAGGTATCACTTAGGGTGATGACCCTAATAACAGGAAGGAATCCCTTCCGGTGGAAATCCGATTGAGTGCCAGGTGGACTCTATGGCAAGATGACCGCAGAAAGGTAGGGGTCGGCATGACAAGGATCGCTGCGTTGGCTCTGGGCGCTGCGCTGGCCCTCGGTGTGCTCACCGGCTGCAGCGGCTCCGGCCAGACTGTAGAGATGACCATCGTTATGGGGGAGGGCGGCGTCTGGGTTTACGACCCAGACACGATCACGGTCAACAAAGGCGACAAGATTCAACTGACCCTGATTAACAAGGATGCCGCTCAGCCCCACAGCCTTCTGATTCCGGACCTGAACTTCAACTCCGGCGAGGTGGCCATCAACTCGCAGGGAACCTTCACCGTCAACGCCAGCAAGGTCGGCGAGTTTGAGTTCTACTGCGATGTGCCCGGCCACAAGGAAGTGGGCATGGTGGGCAGGATTATCGTTCAGGGGTAGACTGATTACTGCGATGTAAAGAGACAAGGGCTGCGCGTGACCCGCTGGCTTCTCCACCAGCGCTCACACGCAGCCCTTTCGCCTTTGCATTTTTGAGGTCGGTCTTTTTGCTGTCAAATGTAGCCCGACCTAGCTGCCGGCGCTTTCGGCCGGGCCCTTGTTTTTAGTGACAGCATCTCCACTGGGACATGCAGAATCGCTGGCCCTCGTCACCACGCGGGCGAACTGGTCAACCTGCGTCCCTGGGAAGATCGCAATGCGCGGCAGCGCATAAACATCGGCGGGAGCGGAAGGCACAGGGCCGAACTCCGTCGTGAAGGCCAGCCCAATGCCGCTCTCTTTCAACGCCGCCTCGACTGCCGGGTTGTAGGCCCTTGTCGGGAAGCTCCCGCTCCCCGCGGAGCCAGCCCAGCAGTTCTGCGGTGGTAATGGTGTGAAAGCCGCTGCGGTGGAGCCACTCCATTTGGGCAGCGAACTCCTCCTCGCTGATCACTGCACCATTCTCACCGTTCGCATTCGGGCGAATGTCGTGGTAGAGCAGCACTGGAACCCGCTGGCATGGATCGCGGGGCTTGTGGAATTCCGAGTCAGTCAGGCTGCCGTGAATAATCACCTTTTCCATATCAAAACAGCCGCCCCACGCTGCTGTAAGAAAGAGAAAAGCCTCCTCCGATTCTCCTCGGAGGAGGCTCTTGAACCATATGGTGGAGCTGAAGGGATTCGAACCCTCGACCTTCGCCTTGCAAAGGCGCTGCTCTCCCAGCTGAGCTACAGCCCCATTTACGATCGCTTCGCTATTGTACCCGGTTCACAAGCTGCTTGTCAATCGTAGTGGTCTGCTAAAGTTAGCGAATCCAGCCATGCCGGCGCTGGCGGGGATTCGGACGAATCAGCCCCCTCCGCACATGCGGAGAGGGCTGGCTGTTCTTTGTGGTGGAGCTGAAGGGATTCGAACCCTCGACCTTCGCCTTGCAAAGGCGCTGCTCTCCCGGCTGAGCTACAGCCCCATGGATCCGGCTCGAAGGATTATAACACCCGGCCGCAGTTTCCGCAACAGCAAACGATGATGCCGTGGAAGATCCGCCGCCGGGTCATACCGGACTTGCTGCCGGCAGAGAATAATCCCGGGAGGGATGGCCTTGGCGAAAAGGGTGGATGACTTCAAGCAGCCGAAGCTGGCCCCCACTGCCGCCGACCTGGGTGAGGAAGCCTATCGGGCCAACTTGGCAGACGGCGCCGGTGCGGACATCACCAACGGACCCAACAGAGGCGCTGTGCCGCAGTGGAAACGCCCGGAACCCAAGAATGCGCCTCCTGGGCAGGAGCGCAGCGGCGGACCAGAGGTAAAGCTCGGGCAGGACATAAAGAACCGCATGTAAAGGGGCGCCAGGGCAGCCGCAAGGCTGCTCGGCGCCCCTTTCGATTCTTTACTGCACGCTCAGAATCTCATAGCGGAGCTTGCCCGCCGGTGCATCCACCTCCACGATGGTGCCTGGCTTCTGCCCCATAATCGCCCTGCCCACAGGTGACTGATCCGAAATCCGATTGTGCTGGGGATCCGCCTCAGGCGGGCCGACGACTTCATATTCAACGACATCCCCATACTCCAGGTCTTTCAAGACCACGTGGGAACCCAGCGTTACCACACCGGTTTCTGCCGGCGCATCAATCACCCGAGCGTTGCGGAGCATTTCCTCGAGCTCCATGATGCGCCCCTCCACAAAGGCCTGCTCGTTCTTGGCATCTTCATATTCCGGGTTCTCCGCCAAGTCGCCATAATCGCGAGCTTGCTTGATCCGCTCGGCCATTTCCTGCCGCTTGGTAGTGCGCAGGTAAGCGAGCTCCTCTTCTAACCGGCGCAGGCCTTCCGGCGTAATCGCCACTTCCTTGTGAGCCATATCGCACTTCCCCCCTCACAATTCCGGCACTGAAGGGAATATGGTGCTGCGCCTGATGCGGCGTCTCGAAGTCCATGTCCGAATAACCGGAACCCCTGCCGCCCGAATAAGCGAAAGCACTGCGGGAGACCCCGTCAGTGCCTGCTTAACTTCCATATGGTATCTTATACTGAAATAACTCGGCTGTCAAATCTCACGCGATGCGTGACTATTGGGCCTCATCTCCGCTGCAAGTGACGTAATGCGGCAGTTCCTCCTCCACCCCCTGGGCGATTGCAGTACCCCGTTTCTCCAGCTCTTCCAGGTAGGCCGCCAGTACCCCACGCATCTCGTCAGGCGTCTCCGTCTGGTTGATGCGGTTGCGCATCTCCGCCGAACCCCAGAGTCCCTTCAAATACCAGGCCGCGTGCTTACGCATCTCACGTACGGCCAGGTACTCCCCCTTGTACTGGATCATCAAGTTCAGGTGGCGAAAGGCCATGGCCACACGCTCCCGGGCGGTGGGTTCAGGCAGCAGCTCCCCCGTCTCCAAGTAATGAATGGTGCGGGAGAAGATCCACGGATTCCCCATGGCACCGCGCCCGATGGCCACGCCGGCACACCCGCTGCTGGCGAGCCGCCGGGCCGCATCCTCCGGTGTGGCCACGTCGCCGTTCCCGATTACCGGAATGCGCACTGCAGCCGCCACCTGGGCGATCACGCCCCAGTCCGCCCGGCCGCTGTAGTGCTGCTCCCGAGTTCGGCCGTGGACCGTAAGCATCTGCGCACCTGCATCCTCCAGACGGAGGGCCATCTCCACAGCATTTATGGAGTTCGAGTCCCAGCCAATACGCATCTTCACGGAGACCGGCAGCGGCGACACGGCCCTCACCACCTGCCGGACGATCTCCTCTGCGGTCTCCGGTTCCTTCAGAAGCGAAGAGCCGCCCCGCCCCTTGGTTACCTTAGGGGCCGGACAGCCCATGTTGATATCCACCCAGTCCGGCTCCGCCAGTTCCACCACCCGAACTGCAGCCCGGGCCATGGTGTCCGGATCGGCGCCAAAAATCTGAATGGCCGCCGGCCGCTCAGCGGGCAAGAGCTGAATCATCTCCCGAGTCCGCTTGCTGTCGAACAGCAGGGCCTTGTCGCTCACAAACTCCGTCACCACCATCCCACACCCCTGCTCCTTGCAGAGCAGCCGGAAGGGCCAGTTGGTGACGCCGGCCATGGGCGCCAGGGCCACCGGGTGGCGGATAGTGAGAGACCCCAGTTGCATCGGCTTCAGCAGAGACTCGGGCAAGGCGGCCACCTCCGGAATGGTTTTGGACGACGTCTATTATACCCGGAGCGGCACGCCTGGTCCACGAAGCGGCGTGCACCAGCGACCACTTGTTCCGCAGGAATTCAGATAATACCACCGAAACCAAGACTGGGTGAGACGGCGGATCTTACAGGATTGGGAAAAGGCTGCCCACCGACCAGGCCACCACCAGCGACGCAAAGGTGGCAGCGGTCGCCGGCGGCAAGTTCAGGCGCCCGAAGAGCCACGAAGCGGCCTCCAGTACCAGCATCAGCATACCTGCCAGCGGCAGGGCCATGGGGAACATCAGCGGCGGATTGGGCAGCAGGCTGGCCCCGAGCCACGTGGCCAGCAGAATCACCTTGCTCGCTACCCCCAGAAGGGGCCATGCCCAGCGCCCAGAGGTCTCAGCTGTGGCCCGCTTGAGCCCCTCCTCCTGCAGCATGTAAAGCCACAGTGCAGTGGCCAGGAGGAGTGTCGGCAGCAGCCGGGTGGGCCGTACTACGTACTGTGTAAAGTTCAGGTGCAGGATACTGCCCAGCAGCAGGAGATAAACAGCAAAGATCGCCAGTCCGCGTCCAATGCCGCCGAGCAGGCTCTGCTCCTGGGTTAACGAGAAGCCGAAGTCAGCCGGCCAGAGCAGCCGCATCCCGGCCAACACCACAGCCATAACCAGGAAGTACGGCACCAAGTAGTCCATAAGGGCCACGTGCAGCCACGAAAACCGCAGAAAGACGGTGACCAGCGTGGCCGCCATGGCAGCCACCGCCAGGGCGATGGCCGAGATGCCCGCACCCAGCTGCGGCCCTGCCAGGCGGTAGGACGCCTGCTTACCCGGCGCCACCAGCACACCGGTGAACAGGGTGCCTGCTACACCCGCGGCCACGCCCAACAGGATCCACGGCGAGAAGGGAGGCAGAGCTTCCGCCACGACTTCGCCCGTGCCCAGGCTCTCCTGAATCCAGAGGGCTGCCCGCGCCATCACGCGGGCGTCGTAAAGGATGCTGATGTGATTCTGCCCCGGCACCACGTCGGCCTCGCGAGCAGTGCCTGCGGCGAAGGTGCCGTACTGCACGCCGACCTCTCCCTGCCCGTCGTTGGCCTGGGCCGCGGTATTCCGCAGGATCTCCAGCACCCAGCCGGGATCCCACTGGGCGGCCAGGCTCAGGAGGTTCACCGGCCGGTCTGCCGAAATCTCACCCGTGTAGGCGCTGGAGATGGTCACGGTGGCCCCAATCCGGCTGTCCTGCATGGCGGCCTGAATGACGGCAGCCCCGCCCATGGAATGGCCGATCAGGGCGATCTTGCCCGGTTCCGCCCTGCCGGAGGCCACCAGTTCATCGATCACCGCAATCAGGTTTTCGCCCAAGCCGGTGTCATCAGGCGACTGCCAGGAAGGCAGGGGCCGGTCGGAATCCCCGTGCCCGGGCTGGTCCAGCACATATGTGTCAAAGCCCCGGCGCGCCATGGCGTAGCCCCAGGGCTGCATCGCCTCCCGGCTGCCTGCAAAGCCGTGTGCCACCACCACGGTGCCCCGGGATGCCCCCACAGCTTCGTACCGGTCCACCGGATTGCCCGCCAGGGTCTCCCTGGTAACGGTGACGTCAGCATGCTCGAACCAGATCAGAAACTGAGATGCAGCGACGACCGCTACTAGCAGCAGTAATGGAAGTATCTTACGCAAGGCGCAACCCTCCCAGGGAGAATGCCGTCTCTTTCCTGATTAAATAATACCCTGTATCCGTAATTTTGCCTACTGGCATGGGTTCCAATTACCTATAATATTTTGTAACGGAGGGATTATCGATGCGTGTACGGTTCCTTGGACATTCCGGGTTTGAGTTGAGCGATGGGACCACGACCCTGCTGGTCGATCCGTTCATCACCGGCAATCCCGTCTGCCCCGTGAGGGCGAGCGAACTGCATCCCCAGTACATCCTGGTTACCCACGGCCACGATGACCACGTGGGCGACACGGTGCAGATTGCGAAGCGGACTGGGGCCACCGTCATCTCCACCTTCGAAGTGGCCAACGAGATCGGCCGCCATGGGGTCAAGACCCACGGCCTCGCCCTGGGCGGCTCCTACCGGTTCGACTTCGGCCTGGTGCGGGCAACCCTGGCCTTCCACGGCAGCGGCGTTCCCGGCGGCCACGCGTGCGGCTTCGTCATCCACCTGGGCGGCAAGCGCATCTACCACGCCGGCGACACCGCGCTGTTCAGCGATATGAAGCTGCTTAACGGCGTGATTGAGGAAGAGGGCATTGACCTGGCCCTGCTGCCCTGTGGGGACAACTTCACGATGGGACCCCGGGAGGCGGCTATCGCCGCCGAGTGGATCCAGCCCAAGGTCGTCATCCCCATGCACTTCGGCACCTTCCCCGTCCTGGTGAAGGAGCCTTCTGAGTTCGTCGAGCGGGTGCGCGCCGCCGGCAAGACCCAGGTCGTGGTGCTGAGGCCGGGCGAAACCTTCAACCTGTAGGAAGTAAAAAGAATGCGGAGGCGGCTCCTGCCCCTCCGCATCTGTTTTTGTGGTCTGGTGTGCTCCTGCGCTCGCAAGCTAATAAACAGCCCCTCCCCGTTCACCGGAGAGGGGCTGTCGACTTTACCTACACCAGGCTCAGTTCCTGTGCAATAAGCACAGCGTGCACCCTGTCCCGGGCGCCCAGCTTTCCAAAGATGGCCCGCACGTGGTGTTTTACGGTGCCCAGGCCGATGTGCAGGCTGTCTGCGATGTCCTGATTGGTGGCCCCGGAGACGATCAACCGGAGCACTTCCGTCTCGCGCTCCGTCAGCGGCTCGGCCAGCTGCCGGGCGGGCTTCGGTTTGTTCGGGCCGCTCAGGCCCGAAAGCCGGCTGAACTCCCGGAGCACCCTCGCAGTAATCTGGGGCTGCAGCAGGGCCTCCCCCTTGGCCACGGTGCGAATGGCCTGGGAGAGCTCCTCGAACTCGGCATCCTTCAGCAGGTAGCCGCGCGCACCTGCAGCGATCCCTTCAAATATGTATTCGTCGTCATCGAAGGTGGTGAGAATGATCACACCGGCCCGGCACCCCCGGCGGTTCAGCTCACGGGTCGCGGCCACTCCGTCCATCACCGGCATCCGGACGTCCATCAGAATCACGTCCGGGTCTAGGGCCTCTGCCAGCTGCACCGCCTGCTCGCCGTTTTCGGCCTCACCCACCACTTCCATATCAGGGTTGCGGTTCAAAAGCCCCGCCAGGCCGCGGCGCAGCAGCGTCTGGTCATCGGCCAGCAGCAGTCGGATTTTGCCTTCGCTCATCATTACACCCCCAAAGGCAATACCAGTTGGACTTGAAAACCGCCTCCCGGTCTGGGCCCTGCCGTAAGGCGCCCGTGGAGCGACTCGGCCCGCTCTCTGAGCCCCAGCAGTCCAAACCCGCCTACACCCATGTCCGACTCAGGCGGCTTTCCCTTGTCGTCGTTGGCGACGGTAAGACGCACACGATCGTCCAGCACCGCAAGCGAAATATCCACCCAGTTGGCCAGTGCGTGTTTCTGGATGTTGGTCAGGCTCTCCTGCACCGCCCGGTAAAGCGTAATCCGGGTTGCCGTAGAAAGCTTGTTCAAGTCTCCCTGCAGGGAGAGCCGCACCCCAACCCCGCTGCCCAGCCGCCAGGCATCCACCAGCTCCTGGATCGCCTTGGCCAGCGGCCGGTCAAACCGCTCCAGGGTGACAGAGAGTTCACGGCTGGCCGCCAGCGCCTGTTCCGTGACTCGCTGGGCAGCGCTTACGTGCTCCAGGGCCGCCGCAGGATCTTCGGCGGCCAGAGCCTCCACGTACTGCAGTTCCATGATCACGATGGTCAGGTGGTGCCCAAGCCCATCGTGAATCTCCCGGGCCATCCGGACCCGTTCCCGGGCGATAGCCATCCGCCGGACCTCTTCCAGCCGTGCGCTCAGCAGGCGGTTCACCTGGGTCAGCTGCTGTGCATAGAGCACAGCCCGCTCCCGCGCCTCCACCTGCCTTTTCGTCATGAAGGCCATCACGGCACCGAAGAAGTTGGTCACGCTGAAGGCCAGGTTCAGCGTGAGCAGCAGAGAGACGTTTTCCACGTACAAGCCGGTGAGCCAGAGCGCCACCAGCGACAGTCCCGAGGGAAAGAGCACAGCGGCCACCAGCCACCGGTTGTCTGGCGGCACCATGAAGACCATCTGGGCCGCCACAATCAGGAAGAGGTGGCTCATCAGGGGTTCCCGGGAGATGGCCACCATCCACATGATGACGCCTGACTGAATCACCAGGGCCAGGGTCCGGCTCCAGGGACGCCCGGCCAGCGAAGCGAAGGCGTAAATGGCCAGCAGCACCGAGGCGGCACAGATGAAAAGCCGCCACTGCGGACGCCCCACCACCAGCAGCGAGGCCACCATAACCCCGGTGGTGATCAGGATGACGCCGATGTTCCAAATATGGTAGAGCCGGACAGGATCGGTCCAGCGGACGCTGACTTCCGGCTCCGGGGGTGCCAGGGGCTGGGCTTCCTCGCCATCCTCCCATTCGCCGTCTTCACTGGGGCGCAGCGTCCGAACGGCGGACCGAATCGCCCCCAGCACCTCCTTGGCCTGCAGCCGGACAGCCCGCCCGGTCTCGCCGGTCAGCAGGGTCTCGCCGGTGCGGAGCCGCTCCAGATTCTCGTGCAGGGCAGAGAGCTTCTCCATGAGGGTGGTGGCGATGGTTTGGGCCAGCCGCCCCCTCTCTTCGGTCTCCGCACGGTGGGCGATGGTAAGGTCCCAGGCCCTGAGAATCTCGTGCCGCTGGTTCACGTCCATCAGCAGTTTTTGGGCCACCTCGTTCTGCCGCTCCTGCTGAACCGTGGTGAACGTCACAAAAGCAGCGAACAGAAGGTAGAGGAAGTACATACCGATGGTCGTCACCTTGCTGTCGAGGGGCGCGTTGGGTACGACCAGGAGATACATGCTCAGCCAGAGGGCCGCCAGCGAACCCAAAAAGGGCAGCCACATCCGGGCAGGGCTTATGTACACAATCTGCGCCAGCACCAGCACAAACAGAAACCGCGTGAGGCCGCCGTCGAGGGCATAGATGAGGCTTACCACCACGGTCTGGGCCAGGCCGTACAGCAGGTAGAACCGCGGAGACCGGGCCGGGTTCAGCACTCGGACGCGCGACCAGAGCACCAGGTAGGTCAGCGAGACCAGCCCGGCCAGCCCGTAGTTGGCAGGCGGCTGCATGCTCTCCCGCCCTACTTCGCTGAAGGGAGAAAGAAGTGGAAGCAGGGTGAGCATCAGCGCAGCGGCCATATTCAAAGGATGCGGGTAACCAGTATTAAAGAGGGCATCCATGGTGTGCGATGCTTTCGTTCTCAGATTCTCCATGCTCTATATTGTACCGTAAAGCGGTTCCTCAGTCGCCTGGGGTGGCCGCAGGAAGCAATCCATAACTAAGTCGCATGGATACCATTCTCTCTGTAACACTTTCGTATGATTTACTAGACGGCGCAAATAGTCTACAATTAGAGTGTTTGTATGGGGCTTTGTATCCCCTTACGTCTACCCATATGGGCTGATACTACTACACTATAGAATCGAGGGATATAGGGATGGCTGCTCAGAAGGATCCGTTTCTCACCAGGGGCACCTTGGAAACGCCCCGCGGCAGGGCGACGATCTACCGGCTCGCTAAGCTGGAAGAGCTGGGAATCGCCAAGGTGTCCAAACTGCCCTTCAGCATTCGGGTCTTGCTGGAGAACCTGCTCCGCAACTCGGACGGCTACCTGGTGACGGAAGAGGACATCCGCACCCTGGCTAGCTGGAACCCGCAGAAGCTCCCCATGAAGGAGATCCCCTTCATCCCCGCCCGAGTCGTCCTGCAGGACTTCACCGGCGTTCCCGTCGTGGTGGACCTGGCCGCCATGCGCGACGCCATCACCAAGCTGGGCGGCAAGGCGGAGCGGATCAACCCGCTGGTTCCCGTCGACCTGGTCATCGACCATTCTGTGCAGGTAGACGCCTTCGGCACCGACTGGGCTTACAAGTTCAACGTCGAACGGGAGTACGAGCGGAACAAGGAGCGGTACACCTTCCTGAAGTGGGCCCAGAAGGCCTTTAAGAACTTCCGGGCGGTGCCGCCGGGGATGGGCATCATCCACCAGGTCAACCTGGAGTACCTCTCTCCCTGCGTTGACATCCGTGAGATCGACGGCGAACTGGTAGCCCTGCCTGACACGGTTGTGGGCACCGACTCCCACACCACCATGATCAACGGCCTGGGCGTTCTGGGTTGGGGCGTCGGCGGCATCGAAGCCGAGGCAGCCATGCTGGGCCAGCCCTCCTACATGCTGGTGCCCGAAGTCATCGGCTTCAAGCTGACTGGCGAGCTGCCTGAGGGCGCCACTGCCACCGACCTCGTTCTCACCATCACCCAGATGCTGCGCAAGCGGGGCGTCGTGGAGAAGTTCGTCGAGTTCTTCGGCCCGGGCCTCAGCCAGCTCTCCCTGGCCAACCGCGCCACTATCGCCAACATGGCTCCGGAGTACGGCGCCACCATGGGCTTCTTCCCGGTGGACCAGATCACCCTGGACTACCTGCGCCAGACCGGCCGCGACGAAGCCCACGTCCAGTTTGTGGAAGCCTACTGCAAGGAACAGGGCCTCTTCCGGACCGACGATACCCCCGACCCCGAGTACACCGACGTTCTGGAGTTGGATCTCTCCACCGTCGAGCCCAGCCTGGCTGGCCCGAAGCGCCCGCAGGACCGGGTCGTGCTCAGCGGCGTGCGCGACTCCTTCAAGAAGGCGCTTCAGGACATGGGCAAGGCGAGCGGCGGCGGTGTGGCCGTGGCCACCAAGACCGGCGTGCAGACCGGCTCTGTTACCATCGCAGCCATCACCTCCTGCACCAACACCTCCAATCCCTCCGTCCTGATCGGCGCTGGCCTCGTTGCCAAGAAGGCCGTCGAGAAGGGCCTCACCCGGAAGCCTTGGGTAAAGACCAGCCTGGCGCCTGGTTCCCGGGCCGTTACCAAGTACCTGACCGAAGCTGGCCTGCTGCCCTCGCTGGAGGCCCTGGGCTTCAACGTGGTGGGCTACGGCTGCACCACCTGCATCGGCAACAGCGGAAGCCTGCCTGAGGATGTGGCGAAGGACATCCAGGAGAACGACCTGGTCGTCTCCGCCGTCATCTCCGGCAACCGGAACTTTGAGGGCCGTGTCAACCCGCTGGTGAAGGCCAACTACCTGGCTTCGCCCATGCTGGTGGTCGCCTACGCCATCGCCGGCACCGTTGACATCGACCTGACCAAGGAGCCGCTGGGCACCGACCAGAATGGCCAGCCGGTCTACCTGAAGGACATCTGGCCCTCCAACCAGGAGATCCAGGACGCCATCAAGGCGGCCGTCAAGCCCGAGATGTTCAAGGAGACCTACGCGACGGTCTTCGACGGCGACGAGAACTGGCAGGCTCTGGAGGCGCCCACCGGCGAGCTGTACGCCTGGAACCGGAACTCCACCTACATCCAGGAGCCGCCCTACTTCAAGGGCATGACCATGGAGGCTGGCGAGGTCAAGAACATCACCGGCGCCCGGGCACTGGCTGTGTTGGGCGATTCCGTCACCACCGACCACATCTCCCCGGCTGGCAACATCGCCAAGGACAGCCCGGCCGCCCGGTACCTCACCGAGCACGGTGTTGACCCCGTGGACTTCAACAGTTACGGCTCTCGCCGCGGCAACCACGAAGTGATGATGCGGGGCACCTTCGCCAACATCCGGCTCCGCAACGCCCTGGGCCAGGGCAAGGAGGGCGGCTGGACCACCTACCTGCCTACCGGTGAACTGATGACCATCTTCGACGCCGCCATGAAGTATCAGGCCGACGGCACGCCGCTGGTGGTTATCGCCGGCAAGGACTACGGCATGGGCAGCTCCCGCGACTGGGCAGCCAAGGGCGTGATGCTCCAGGGCGTCAAGGCGGTCATCGCCGAGAGCTTCGAGCGGATCCACCGGTCCAACCTGATCGGCATGGGCGTGCTGCCGCTGGTCTTCAAGCCCGGCCAGAACCGGGAGAGCCTGGGCCTGGACGGCACCGAGGTCTACGACATCCTCGGCATCGATGGCGAGCTGAAGCCGCGGCAGGATGTGAAGGTGGTGGCCACCAAGGCCGACGGCACCAAGGTGGAGTTCACCGTCACCTCCCGGCTGGATACCCCTGTGGAGATCGAGTACTACAAGAACGGCGGCATCCTGCAGACGGTCCTGCGCCGGCTGGCCAAGGAGAACTAAGCCGAGAAACCGCACAATATGAAAAAGGGCGAGGCGGATCTACCGCCTCGCTCTGTTATTCGGTTTCAGATGAAGTCTCAGGGGGACTGATCTGGTACCAGTACGCAGAGAGGAAGCCCCGCGCGTCTGGCTCTGTGAGTTGTCGTTCCACCACAGGTTCGCTCCCCTCACAGCGCCATTCATAGACGGTGGCTCTTCCAGTCACGACAGCGGGAATGTAGTCGACCCCGGGGTTGGCACGGCAGAACTCGATCATGGGCTCGGTGGGCGTCTGACTGAGGTCCGCCTTCTCCATGCAGGGAATATTGGCCCCCACCGTACAGGCGTAAACCTGACCCTCCATGCACCGCCAGAAGGTCCCAAGCAGCAGTGGCTCCAGCGGGGCGGACTCCGGAAGTTCCATGGCCTGCCTGAGCCCCTCGGCCACTGTGGGCGGCACGGCAGGTCCCGTGTAGCGCGCATCGGGCTCGTCAACGGTTCCCACTGCAGCACAATAGCGGAAGGGATCCGAGTATGTAGCTGAGGGGACCGGCAGTTGGAATCTGGACAGCAGCGGTAGCAAAAGCAGGAGCGGCAACCCTATAGAAAAGAGTGCCGGAAAGCGGAACCGCTTCAAGGTGCGTCTGCCTCCTTCGCTTAGTCTGCCACAGTATCCCTAGAACTACCCCACCACGTTAAATCCATGTGATTGGACGGTGCCAAAACCAGTTTGGTTGCCTAAACATTTTCTCCAATGGGCGAAGCGGACCTGCCGCTGAAGTAAGGCAGTCCGCCTGTCTTGCTGCGCACTATTCTGCCACAGGCCAGCCCAGGTGGTGAGCCACCTTGTCCGCCGCCTGGTTGCCCTCACGTGTGCAGTCCGGCAGCCCCACGCCCCGATAAGCAGCGCCAGCCAGGTAAAGGCCTGGTACCCGGGCCATCAGCCGGTCCAGCTGGTCCATCCGCGTCAAGTGGCCCACCCGGTACTGGGCCATGGCCCGGGGCCAGCGGTAGATCCGGGTGAAAAGCGGCTCTGCCTTGAGGCCCATCACCTTCTCCAGGCTCTTTCGAACGGCCTGGAGGATGACCTCGTCCGGCTCCTTGGTCCAGTCGCGTCCGTAGGCCCGCCCAATGAAGCAGCGCAGCAGCACCTTGTCGGGCGGCGCCGCCTGGGGCCACTTGGAGGAGATCCAGGTGCTGGCGGAGACGTCGATGGGCTCCCGCATGGGCACCAGGAACCCGGAGGCGTCCAGCGGGTGGTTCACATCCGCCCTGTTGTAGGCCAGGGCCACCACCACAGAGTTGCCGTAGGGGATGTCGTCCAGCAGCCCAGCCACATCCGGCAGGTGGTCCCGCACCAGATCCGCTGCTGCGTAGGCAGGCGTTGCCAGCACCACGGCATCAGCCGTCAGCCGGTCGCCATTGCTCAGAAGAACCTGGTAGCCCGTCCCATCGGCTGCCGGAGAGAGGCCTTCCAGGGAGGTCCCTGTCAGGAACCGAACGCCGTCGCTGGCCTTTACCAGGGCCTCCACAGCGTCATGCAGCCCGGTGGGGATCGTCACAAAGCCGCTGCCGGTGGGCCCCTTGGGCTTGTACTCCTTGTTCCGCCAGGCCGCCAGCAGCAGGCTGCCCTGCTCCCGCTCCATCTTCATGAAGCGGGGGAAGGTGGTCTTCATGCTGACGATGTTGTAGTCGCCGCCGTAGATGCCCCCCATCAGCGGGCCCGCCAGGTTCTCCAGGATCTCCCGGCCGAACCGGCGCGACACGAAGCTGGCGATGCTCTCGTCCTCATCCGTCCGCTTCACCGGCATGAAGGGCTCGAGGCCCGCCCGCAGTTTCCCGAGGGGCGAGATCAGCCGCGTTTTCAGGAACGGCCAGATCTCCGTGGGAATCATAATCTGCATGCCCACAGGCAGCTGCTCCAGGCGTCCCCTGGAATAAATGTAGGTACTCTTAATCGCCGGATTTGGTCCCACAGTGGAAAGCCCCAACTCCCGGCAGAGCTGGCTGAACCACGGCTTATACGCAATTACGGAGTCCGGCCCCTGCTCAATGATGCAGCCCTCCACCTTCTCCGTCTGGGTCTTGCCCCCCAGCCGCGGTTCCCGTTCCACCACCAGGATCTCCGCGGGAATGCTGGCGGCTCTGGCTTTCTGCTGCAGGCGGTAGGCTGTAGTGAGTCCGGTAATCCCGCCGCCGGCAATCACGATCCGTTGGGTCATCACTATGCCTCCAATAGGGAACGCCGCACGACGCTGGCCAGGGCCCTCGCCAAAAGGGGATGATCGTTCAGCATCGCGGTGCGCTCCAGGTGCACACCAAGCCGTGCAGCCTTTCCCTGCAAATCAATATCAAGATCGTAGAGCACTTCTAAGTGATCAGCCAGAAAACCCACGGCACAGACCAGTATGGAGCGCTCACCCTCTGCCGCCAGTGAGGCCACAGCCTCGGCCACGTCCGGCCCCAGCCAGGGCTCGGGCGTCCGGCCGGCGCTCTGGTAGGCGAAGTAGATCCGCTTCAGCCCCGCTGCGGCGGCCACCGCCTCCCCCATCTCCCTCAAGTGGAGAGGGTAGGTGTCGTTCCATGTGAGGATTCGCTGCGGCAGGCTGTGGCAGGTGAAGATGACCGGAAGCTCATCCCTGCTGCATTCCGGAAACCGCTGCAGGGCGGCCTCCACCTGCTCAGCAACAGCCTTAATGTAGTCCGGCTCCAGATGCCAGTTGCGGATCTTCACAAACTGAATCGGTTCAGGCAGTTCGCTGTTGGCCGCTTCCACCTGCTCCAAATAGGCGTCGGAGCTGAGACGAGAACCCTGGGGCGCCAGCACCAGCGCCACCGCCCGCCGGATTCCGTCCTCCCCCATCTGCCTTACCACATCCGGAATCCACGGCTCCCAGTGTTTGTTGGCCACGTAGATTCGGAATGCGGCGCCATCGTCTTCGTTCAGCACGGCGCCCAGCAAGCGGGCCTGTGCAACAGTGATCTGGTTCAGTTGTGACAGGCCTCCGATGGCGGCGTACCGCCGCTGCAGGTCTGCAAGCTGTTCGGCCGTGGGCGGGCGTCCCCGCCGGATGTTGGTGTAATAGGGCAGAATCTCTTCCGGCCGGTTGGGGCTCCCGTACGCCATCACCAATACGCCAACAGGCGCATCAGCCAAGCTGTGCCACCTCCTTGGGATCGACGCTGTGGACGATCTCCACAACGCGCTTCAGCGCATCCATCGGCGTAGTAGGCAGCACACCATGGCCGAGGTTGAAGATGTGGCCCGGCCGGCCCCCGGCCTCCTTCAGAACCGCCTTCACCTTTTCCTTCAATACATCTTCAGGCGCAAAGAGGGCCGCCGGCTCCAGGTTCCCCTGCACCCCCACGCTGTAGCCCAGGCGAGCCCAGGCCTGGCCCAGTGGCTCCTTCCAGTCCACGCCCTGCACGTCCACGCCGATGGCGGCCATGGCCGGCAGCAGGTGGCCTGTGCCGAAACCGAAGTGGATCAGTGAGGCGCCGGCGGCCCGCACCGCCTCCGCCACTCTGGCGCTGAACGGCTGCACGTAGCGCTGGTAATCCGCCAGCGTAAGGTTGCCCACCCAGCTATCAAAGAGCTGGACTACCTGGCAGCCCGCATGGATCTGCGCCTGCAGGTAGGTAATGGTCATTGCCGTCAGCTTCTCCATGAGAGCAAACCAGACCTCAGGCGCTCCATACATCATGCTTTTTACAACGACATAGTGCTTCGATGGACCGCCTTCCACCATGTAGCTGGCCAGAGTAAAGGGAGCACCGGCAAACCCGATGAGGGGCACCTTCAGCTCCCGCACCAGAATGCGGATGGTCTCCGTAACGTAGGGGACGTCCTCCTCCACCTCCAGCGGCCGCAGCGCCTCCACGTCTGCCATGCTGCGAATGGGGTGGGCCAGCTGCGGGCCGGGGTCGAGCACCACGTCGACCCCCATTCCCCGGACGGGCGTCATGATGTCCGAAAAGAGAATGGCGGCGTCCACGCCGAGCTGCTCCACCGGCAGCAGCGTCACCTGCGCACAGAGCTCCGGCTGCTCGCAGATCTCAAACAGGCTGTATTTCTCCTTAATTGCTCTGTACTCGGGCTGGTAGCGGCCCGCCTGGCGCATGAACCAGACCGGGGTGCGGTCCACCGGCTGGCGCCGGCAGGCCTTCAGGAGTCGATCATTAGAAAGCATGGGCTCCACCACTGCTCCTCTCCGCGGCTTTCGCCACCCTCATTGAAACATGCGATAGTAAGACAGTCTACTCTGGGGGGATATAGACCGCCCCTTTCAGGCTACCCCTCCAGGGGCCCTATGCGCAATTGGCTCTAGCAAGTAAAAAGGGCCTCCTCTGCCCAAGAGGTACGAAGGCTGGGGCGAAGGGCCCTGCCCGTCCGGTGGATGTCCGGGATGAAGTGCAAATCGCCGCCATGGTGATCCAGGCGGCGCAAGAGTTTGGACGAACCGATCATTGATGGCCAGAACCGCGGCGGCTGGCAGCGCCCGGGCGGCCTACTCACGCTGCCCCATTTCATGGATCCGCCGCCAGTGGCTCTCCGGCACGGGCATCACAGAAAGGCGGGAAAGCCTCACCAGTTCCCAGTCTCCAAAAAGGGGATCGGCCTTGATTTCGGCCAGGGTGACCGGGCGGGGAAAGGGGTACTCCGGCGCCACGTCGACCACCACATACTTGGGGTCGGCCACCGCCGGGTCTGGATAGGGCTCCGATACGATCCGGCCCACGCCCACCACCGCCCGCTGGCTGCCGCTGTGGTAGAACAGGAACCGGTCGCCGGGGCGCATGGCCCGCATGTGCTTTAAGGCCGCCGCGTTCCGAACGCCGTCCCACACGTCCCGCCCCTGCTTCATCAGGTCCTGGTAGCTATACTCCTCGGGCTCTGACTTCATCAGCCAATAAGCCACGGCGCCTCCCCCTTCCTCTCTACGCAGCAGCCGGCCCACAGGCAGCCCCGGTCCGCGAGACCCAACTGCTCAGCTGCGGCCCCGCTCGTTTTGTGAATTATCTTCTCTAAGGGGAGCAACTGTTCCTCCCGGACAAACTGCCTCAGCAGCCGGGGCAGGTCCCGTAGGCCGCAGCTCGCTTTCTGCTCGAACCCGTTTAGCTTTCCCCGCCGAGAGGAAGCAGAAAAAGAATAACCCGCTGCGCTCGCGGAGAACGCAGCGGGCCTTTCAGTTTGAAAGGACTAGCTCTTGAACGCCTTCTTGATGGAGTAAGCGGTAACCTGCCGGTACATGTCGCCGATGGAGGTGGTCAGGGGAATCTCCTTCGGGCATGCCCGCACGCAGTTCTGGGCGTTGCCGCAGTCGCTGATGCCGCCAGGGCCCATCAGCGCTTCGAGACGCTCGTGGGCAATCATCTTGCCGGTGGGATGAGCGTTGAACAGGCGGGCCTGGCTGATGGCGGCAGGACCGATAAACTCCGTCTTGTCGTTGTAGTTGGGGCAGGCCTCCACGCAGCAGCCGCAGGTCATACAGGTGGAGAGCTTGTACATCCACTCCTGATCCGCGGCCGACTGGCGAGGACCCGGGCCGAGGTCGTAGGTGCCGTCGATGGGGATCCAGGCCTTCACCCGCTTCAGAGCCTCGAACATCCGCTGGCGGTCCACCTGCAGGTCACGGATCACGGGGAAGGAGGAGAGCGGCTCCAGGGTGATGGGCTGGGTGAGGTTGTCCACCAGGGCGGAGCAGCTCTGGCGAGCCCTGCCGTTGATCACCATGGAGCAGGCGCCGCAGACCTCCTCCAGGCAGTTGCATTCCCAAGTGACCGGGGTGGTCTTCTTGCCGTCTGCCGTAACGGGATTCCGCTGAATCTCCATCAGGCAGCTGATGACGTTCATGCCCGGCTTGTACGGGACCTTGAACTCTTCCCAGTAGGAGGGCTTACCGGGGCCCTCCTGCCGCTTGATGCGCAGTTCAACATACTTGGGAGCCATTATCGGTTCGCCCTCCTTTAGTGCGAGTAGTCGCGCTTCCGCGGCTTAATGTGGGTGACGTCGACGGGCACGTAGTCGATCTTCGGGCCGTCGGGCGTCCAGGTGGCCAGGGTGGTCTTCAGGAAGTGCTCATCGTCACGGTCGGGGAATTCCGGCTTGTAGTGAGCGCCGCGAGACTCGTTTCGCAGGAGGGCACCCTTGGTGATCACCTCAGCCAGCGTGAGCATGCCGTGGAGCCACCGGGTGAAGACGGCCGGCTGATTGGAGTAGCTGCCGGTATCCGGCACACCGATCTTCTGGTAGCGCTCCTTCAGTTCGGCGATCTTGTCCAGCGTCTGTTCCAGGCGATCGTTGTAGCGCACCACGGAGACGTTGTTGGTCATCCACTGGCCCAGTTCATCGGCGAGGCGGTACGGGTTCTCGGGCCCGTCCATGCGGAGGATCCGGTTGAACTTCTCCTCCTGCTCCTTAACCGCAGCCTCGAAGATGGACTCGGGCAGATCCTCGGCGTGGGTGCCCTCCAGGCCCTTGACGTACTTGACAGCCGCAGGACCCACCAGCGTGCCGTCGAAGATGCAGGAGACCAGCGAGTTGGCACCCAGACGATTGGCGCCGTGGTACTGGTTGTTGGCCTCGCCGGCGGCATAGAGGCCGGGGATGGTGGTCATCATGGTCTTGGGGCTGTCGGCGTCCAGATCCCCGTTGGCCTTCTTTTCGTAGGTGGCCCACAGGCCGCCCATGGTGTAGTGCATGCCGGGGAAGATCTTCATCGGTACCTTGGTGGGGTCGTCGCCGACGAACTTCGTGTAGATATCGATAACCGCCCCCAGCTTCCGCCGGGCCACATCGGCCGGGATGTGGGTGATGTCCAGGTAGACCTGGTTCTTGCCGTCGATGCCCAGGCCCTGCCGGACGCAGACGTCGAAGATTTCGCGGGTTGCGATGTCACGCGGCACCAGGTTGCCGTACTTCGGATACTTCTCTTCGAGGAAGTACCAGGGCTTGCCGTCCTTGTAGGTCCAGACCCGGCCGCCCTCGCCGCGGATCGACTCGGACATCAGGCGCAGCTTGTCGTCGCCCGGAATGGCGGTGGGGTGCACCTGGATGAACTCGCCGTTGGCGTAGACGGCGCCCTGCTGGAAAGCGATGGCCGCAGCAGAACCGGTATTGATCACCGAGTTGGTGGACTTGCCGAAGATCATGCCGATGCCGCCGGTGGCCAGCACCACTGCGTCGGACTTGAAGGCCCGGTGCTCCATGGTCCGCAGGCTCTGGGCGGTGCAGCCGACCACACGACCGTTGTGGATGATCAGGCCGGTGAAGTCCCAGCCCTCGTACTTGGTGACCTTGCCTTCCACCTCGGCCCGGCGCACCTGCTCGTCCAGCGCATAGAGCAGCTGCTGACCGGTAGAAGCGCCAGCGAAGGCGGTGCGGTGGAACAGCGTGCCGCCGAACCGGCGGAAGTCCAGCAGGCCCTCAGGGGTGCGGCTGAAGGGAACGCCCATCCGGTCGAGCAGGTAGATGATCTTCGGTGCGGCTTCCGTCATCGCCTTAACAGGGGGCTGGTCGGCCAGGAAGTCACCGCCGTATACGGTATCATCAAAGTGCTGCCACGGAGAGTCGCCCTCACCCTTGGTGTTCACGGCGCCGTTAATACCGCCCTGGGCGCACACAGAGTGGGAGCGCTTCACGGGCACCAGCGAAATCAGGTCAACATGAAAGCCGAGTTCCGCCGCCTTTATGGTGGTCATGAGACCAGCCAGGCCACCACCGACTACAACAATCTTGGGCATGGACTGATCCCTCCTCTTATGCACGGAATGCGAAGACAGCAGCAACACCCATTGCCGCTATGCAGACAAAGAGTGCGTTGGTCACGATGTGGCTGACCCGCTGAGACTTGGGACCAGCGGTAATGCCCCAGGTGATCAGGAACGTGTAGATGCCATTGCACAGGTGATAGGCCGCACCCGTGATGCCCACAATGTAGGCGGCTGCGATCCAGGGAATGGCAAAGGCGTCGGCCACATGCTGGAAGGTGGGCAGGCCGCTCATGGAATCGCCGCCCAGGTACGGACCGTAAGCGCCCAGCAGTTTCTGGAGCCGGAACTGGAAAATATGCCAGGTCACAAATAGGATGGTGATCAGCCCAGTAAGACGCTGGAAGAAGAACGCCCAGTTCCTGCTGTAGTTGTAGTGCTGGACATTATGCCGCGCTTCGAGCGCGATAAAGACGCCGTAAATGCCGTGGAAATAGAGCGGAATCAGGATGAGAAGTTCAAGCAGCCAGAACATCGGAAGGGAATTGATCCACCGGACGGTGGCGTTGTAGTGCTCTACGCCCCGCCAAGCCATAGCGTTTTCATACAGGTGGAACGCCAGGAAGAACCCAACCGGCAGGATGCCGAAGAGCGAATGCAGCCTCCGCATCAGGAAGTGATTACGGCGGAAAAACTCACGCATGCCCCAGGTACCGCTCCTTTCTGACCTTGTGCCCGTAACGACATTGGACCTTTGGTGCTAGCATCAGGATCCGATCTGCAGCCCCCCAACAAAGCAGGAATATGGCGAACAATCGGCCTTATTGTAGTCCGAAATGCTCATTCGTGTCAACGATCTTACTACCTATTGTATACAGTCATTCCTTCAATAAGTGGGACTTATTTCACACGAGTGATTTTCCTTGGAGCGTGCTGGTAGCCTGTCCTCAGGTAGCCGCTGGATCAGGTATACTAGATGGCACCTGGACAGATAAGGGAGAGTGTAAATGCACACCTTCTTCCATCTCACCGTAAAAGGTGCGAACCCCCACCACCTGGCAGTGCACCGTCTGGAAGCCCTCCAGGAGCTGGTCGCGGAACTGGGGGCAGAGGCCTTCCCGCTTTTTCTGAAGCTGGCTGCAGGCGCCCGGCGCTCTTTCCAACCTGTGGTCTGCAGTGCACTGCTGAGTGAGGTGAACGCCTTTACAGCACGGCTGCAGCAGAATACCGTGCCGTGCCTGTATTTCCGAGATAAACAGGGCTGGCTTATGGGCGGACTGTATGCACCCCCGGCCCAACAGAGGCCCAAAGCCGAACGAGGCGAAATCCTGCTGGAGCCCACCGAAGAGGGCATCCGCGCCGAGGCTGCGGTCTTTCCGCCACCGGTGGGCTTCCGATCGCGGGCCGGCCTCCCCAGCGGGCATTATGAGTGCTTCTTTCAGCGGATCGAATGGCAGGGCGGCAGGCCCCTGGGCTGGCGTACTCCGGCCATGCGCGGCTCCGGCGCCCCTGTCCCACTGGTCGAACTCCGCCTGCCCCCGGTCACGCAGTGGGATTTCGCCCACGTAAGCGGCAAGCCGCCCGTTGCCCTGGTAGAGGTGGCCATGGTTCCGGTCCCTGCAGCTTTTCAGGAGATCCTCCACGGCGTTAGGAGCGCCTGTGAGGATTCGCTCCGGCTCCAGGAGCCCATGGAACTCTATCGTGACTAGTATCAAAAAGTCCCCACCGATGTTACGGTGGGGACTTTCATGCGGGCAAGGAGGCCCGCTTCTTCACTGGTTATGCTCTTGAGGACTGGTCTCTGCAGGGGGTGCAGCCGGTGGAACGGCGGGCGGCTGCGCTTTACGCGAGTGCTTGCGGATGCGGCGCACAATCAGGTAGATGAAATATCCCACCAGAACCACGGCCCCGAGGAAGAGGAGAACCGGCAGCAGCATGGCGATGGCCACAGCCAGGTCGCCAAGCCCGCGGACCACCGACCGCCAGGAGCTCGTGAATCCGACGGTCATGCGCTCCCAAACCCCGGCCACGGGCCGCTGGGGCTCACCTGTTCCCGCTTCGAAGAACTGGACGGTGATGGTGCTGAGGGCGACCTGGTCGGAGAGCACCCGCATCCGGCCCTTTATGGACTCCAGGTCTGCCGTAACCCGGTCGATCTCTTCCTGCAGCGCCATCATCTCGGTAAGGGTGCCGCTCTGGCTGTAGAGGGCACGCAGCTGCTCCAAGTGGGCTTCCTTGGTGGCGATGCGGGCTTCCAGGTCGACGTACTCTTCCGTAACGTCCTGGGTCCACTCCCGGCGGCTGCGCACTTCACCGAGGCCGGCAACCGCAGCCACGACCGAGCGAAACTGCTGCCACGGCACTCGCAGCGTCACATCCAGCTCTCGCCCGTCTTGCCGGGTGCCCGACTGACGCGACTCCATGACGAAGCCCCCGCTGGCCTCGGCCGCCTCGGTCACCTTTTGAAGGGCAGCGTCTACGTCCTGCACCTCGATGACCATTTCGGCGTTGAAGATCTGCTTACGGCTGACGGCTGCCGTCAGCGGCACGTCACCAGAGTCCTCATTTGCTGCGAAAAGTTCCTTGTAAGCGGCCCCCGGCGCTGCAGCATCACCAACCGAGGAACTGGCGCCGGAGCGCTCGAGGCTGGAGCCGTTGGTTCCTGAGCCGCAGCCTGCGAGCAGCAGTAAAAGAGCGGCTGCGGCAGCAGCGAGCCTAGTTTTGTGGTGACGCATGGCAATTCCCCTTTTTCGGCCAGGCTGTCTCATTTGACGTCTTCCCGGAGGCAGCGGTTTCAGCTCAGGGGTTCCGCAACGTGGATGGCACCGCCGGCCGCCCGGACCACGAGGGAGAGCCGCTCCGCCAGCAGCACCGGCATCTGCACCTCCGGCTCGCCGGGAATAGCCCGCCGGCTGAAGAGCTGTCCTTCCGCCAGGTAGTGCGGAAGCCCCTGCAGGGCTGCGTATCCCTCTTCCTCGTCCCACCGGTATCTCAGTCCCAACACATTAGCCACCTCGGCGGCATCTACGTACGCCTGGCCGTTCCGCAGGACTGTGGGCAAAAGCTGCCCCTCCAGCTCAACCTGACCGGAAGCATCATCCCACCTCACGGCCGCGTACAGAGCCGTCTCGAGGGCCTGGGCCAGCACATACGGGCGGCTGTGGTGGAGGGAAGCAGGCAGCGGTTCGCCATTGAGGCTGACGCTCAGATCCAGGAGGTAGTGGCCCGGACCGGCAACAGCCACAGCATCAGGAGCCAGCCCAGCCTCCTCCAGCACCGCTTCAGGCGTCTTCGCCGCCCTGCCGTACCCGTCCGGGTAGACGGCCAGATACCGCCTTCCGCCGGGACCGTACTCAATCAGCACCGGCTCGTATATCACTTCCACAGGAGTGCCAATCTGTACCTGTTCATACAGCCATTCCACGTCCTGCGTATACATCCGCACACAGCCCAGCGAGACCAGGTGGCCGATGGAATTCGGGTTGTTGTTGCCGTGAATGCCGTAGCCGCCCCAGAAGCCAATCCACCTGGTACCCAGGGGATTGGCAGGACCCGGCGGCACTGCGGGACCACCGGAGGGCGGTAGCCACCAGGGGTCTACGGCCTTGCTCTCGACCCGGTAGCTGCCTACGGGGGTCTGGGTACTCGCCTTGCCTACTCCCACCGGAAAGCTCCGCACCAGTTCCCCCTCGCTGTACCAGTACAGGGTGCGGGCCGGAATGTTCACCAATATCCCTGTAGACGCAGCCGGAGCCGGGCCGATGCCCTGGGGCCTGGTTTCCACGGCTGCCGCATGCCCCGCCCATCCCATCACCAGCGCTGCTGCCAGAGCAGCAGCCGCGTTCCGCCAAAAAAAGCGGGCCATGCACACCACCTCCTCCGCCGACGGAGTAAGGTATGCACGGTCCCGCTGTGGACGTCCCTATCTTACATGTTTTCGATGCTTACTTGGCAGATTGATAAACCGCAGTGGCAGCGCTTACGGCAGCGCCCCGCTCCAGCTTATACCCCTGCTCGACAAGCGCCTGCTCCATAGCGCTGAGCAGGGTGATTACCGGCTTCATGGCGGCGTTGACGCCCATCAGGCCGATGCGCCAGGTCTTGCCGGCCAGGGGTCCGAAACCGCCGGAGATCTCAATATCCAGTTCCAGGAGCCGCTTGCGCAGCGTCAAGTCATCGACGCCCTCAGGAATGTTGACCACGTTGAGCATGGGCAGCCGCGGCCCCTTGGTGAACAGGGTGAGCCCCATCGCCTCCAGCCCGGCTACAAAGGCCTGATGAGCCAGCTGGTGTCGGGCAAACCGGGCCTCGAGCCCCTCTTCCAGGACAATCCGCAGGGCTTCCCGAATCGCATAGATCATGCTGACAGGGCCAGTGTGGTGGAAAACCCGGGTGTTGGCCTTGCCATCGCCCCAATACGCGAAGAGCAGGTTCAGATCCAGGTACCAGGACTGGACTTTCTGCTTGCGGCTCTGGATCACCTCTATGGCCCGGGGGCCGAAGGTTACGGGCGACAGGCCCGGAGGTGCGCCAAGGCACTTCTGGGAGCAGGAGGCAGCGGCATCAATCTCCCATTCGTCGATTTTCACCGGCAGCCCACCCAGCGAAGTCACGCAGTCGATGGCGATCAGGGCGCCGTAGCGGTGCGCAATCTCCGCCACTTCGGCAACCGGCTGCAGGGCGCCGGTGCTGGTCTCCGCGTGAACCAGGGCCACCAGTTTGGCCGGCTTCCGCCTGAGTTCCTCTTCAAACCGCTCGGGCGGAATGATCTCGCCGTAGGGCGCCTCGATGATGCGGACGTTGGCGCCGGTGCGGGAAGCGACCTCGGCCATACGCTGGCCGAAGTAGCCGATGATGCCGACGATGACATCATCGCCCGGTTCCAGCAGGTTCACCAGCATGGCCTCGATGCCGGCGCTGCCAGTGGCCGACATGGGCACCGTGTGGTGATTCTTCGTCTGGTAGACCTGTCGAAGCCAGGCCATGGTCTCATCCATGATCTGCAGGAACGCCGGATCCAGATGGCCGATGACCGGGGTGGACATCGCCCGGAGAATCCGCGGGTCTGTATTGGACGGGCCGGGACCCATCAACAGGCGTACTGGCGGGTTCAACTCAGGCAAACGCAATCTCTCTTCCTCCTCATGACAGGCATTCTACCACTGCCGGTTTTCTATGTGCCAAACAGGCAGGAGCCTGCTGTGGCCTGTGTCGCACAGGAACCGGCACCTTGATCGGTGCCGGCAGCCGCTTTGGTGCGTCAGTGGATCACCGGCTTGTCGTCATCGTCTGTCTCGTCCAGTTCCAGTTCATCCTCTTCGAGCTCATCCTCCCGCTCCTCGAGGCCAGCCATCTCCAGAACCGCTTCGTCTACATAGATAGGGGCACCGGACTTGAGCGCCAGAGCGATTGCATCGCTGGGCCTGGCATCGATGGCAACCGGTTCCCCATCCGCCCGCATCAACACTAGATGAGCGAAGAAGGTCTTGTCCTTGAAGTCGTGGATCAGCACCTCTGCCACCTCAGCACCCAGCGCTTCAACCACGCTGTAGAGAAGGTCATGCGTAAGGGGCCGCGGCGCCCTGATCCCTTCTGCCTCGAGTGCGATGGCGCGGCCCTCCAGCATACCGATCTCCATCACCAACAGCCGCTGCCGTTCCGCCGACCGCAGCACCAGCAGTGCACTGGCGGTATCCTCCACCACACCAACGCTGACAAGGCTCAGGCGGATCATGGCACGCCCCCCCTTTCCCGAACAGTATACCCCTTGGCACAAAGTTCAGCAACGGAGCCATTTCCTCCCGTGGACGGCGGTTCGCCCCATGGGTTATACTGGAAGCGATCGCAATCGCATCCGGAGACGGGAGAGAAGCATCATGGTGAAGGTCAGACTCTTTGCCGCGGCAGCGGAGGCCGCCGGCTGCCGCCAACTGGAGGGCAACTGGGCGGGAAAAACCGCCGCCGAGGTGTTGGATGAACTGAAGACGCAGTACCCTCTCCTAGCGAACCTGGTGCCCACCCTGGCCATCGCCGTCAATCGAGCCTATGCCGGGCCAGACCGGCTTCTGCAGGACGGCGATGAATTGGCCCTGATTCCGCCCGTCAGCGGTGGGTCCGGCGAGGAGCCGCCTCTCTTCGCAGTCACCACCGAGCCCCTCTCAGCGGACGAAGTGGCCGCCCGGGTGACCAACAACCGTTCCGGCGCCACCGTGGTCTTCGTCGGAACCGTACGGGAATGGACCGGCGACCGGCGCACAGTGCTGCTTGAGTACGACGCCTATCCGGAGATGGCTGTGGAGCAGATGAAGATGATCGGTGCGGAAATCGCCCAGCGCTGGCCCGGCACCCGAACGGCCATCGTGCACCGCATTGGACGCCTTTCCGCCACGGAGGCCAGCGTGGTGATTGCAGTGGCCGCACCCCACCGGGCGGAAGCCTTCGACGCCTGCCGGTACGCCATCGAACGGGTGAAGCAGATTGTGCCCATCTGGAAGAAGGAGGTCTGGGAGGACGGCGAAGAGTGGGTAGGCGCCCAAACAGGCCCTTCTCCCCAGTCCTGATGCCAATAAGCCCGCAGCCGCGGCTGGCTGCGGGCCTTATTATGACCAGGTGTCTTCGGGCTCCCGGTTTTTCCAGTACATAAGGCGGACGCCCTCCAGCGTAAGGTGCGGGTCCACCAGGCGAATCGTCTTACTCTGGGCCGCCACCAGGTGGGCCAAGCCGCCAGTGGCCACCACCATGGGCGCCGGACCGCTCGGTGCGATCTCCTGCGTCAGCCGGGTAACCAGCCCATCCGCCTGACCGGCAAAGCCAAAGATGATGCCGGCCTGCAGGCTGGCCACGATGTTCTTGCCGATGACCTGCCGGGGGGGCGCCAGTTCGATGCGGGGCAAGCGTGCGGCGTAGCGCGCCAGAGCCTCGGTGGAGATGCCGATGCCCGGTGCGATGCAGCCGCCCAGGTACTCGCCCGCCGCACTGACGCACTCCAGTTTGGTGGCTGTACCGAAGTCCACCGCAATAACCGGAACGCCCTGGGACCGGCCGTAGCGCTCCCAGGCCGCCACGGCGTTCACCAAACGGTCTGTGCCCAGGGCAGCCACGTTGTCGTAGTAGATTTTCGGAAGGCTGCGGTGGGTGCTGGTCAGTTCCATCAAGGGGACCTTAAGGTAGCGGCGGCAGGCATCCACCAGCCTGGCATTCAGCGGCGGCACGACGCTCACCATGGCCGCTTCCGTCACGTCCTGCGGCCTGAACCCCTCACGCTTTAATAATTGAAGAAACTGCAGCCCCCACTCGTCTGCCGTCTCCTCGCGGGATGAGGCCAGTCGCCAGGTGGCCACCAACTCGTCTTCCAAGTAGAGCCCAATCGTAACGTTTGTATTGCCTACATCTAACGCCAGCAGCATATCAGTGCTCCCCCTTGGGCCGCTGCCGCTCGTAGATGATCCGGAGCCCCTCCAGCGACAGATAGGGATCTACCGCCTGAATGCTCCGGGTCTCGGAGGCCAGCACCTCCGCCATGTCGCCGGTGGCCACCACCTTGACGCCGGCCTCCGGCCCGCCCAGCTGCTCCACCAGCCGTTCCACCAGGGCGTCCACCTGGCCCGCAAAGCCGAAGATGACGCCAGACTGCATGCTGTGGACGGTGTTGCGGGCCAGCACAGAGGGAGGCTTCACCAGTTCGATGCGGGGAAGCTTGGCAGCGTGCTGAAAGAGCGCTTCGACAGAAATCGCCACACCGGGCGCAATAATGCCGCCCAGGTACTCTCCCTTGGCGGAAATCGCGTCGAAAATGGTAGCCGTACCGAAGTCGACCACCACCGCCGGGCCGCCGTACTTCTCGAACGCAGCCGCTGCAATCACGATCCGGTCAGGGCCAACCTCTCGGGGATTGTCGTAGCGAATCACAACGCCAGTGCGCACCCCGGGGCCGATCACCAGGGGCTTCAGGTGAAAATACTTCTGGCACATCCACTCCAAAGTGGGCACCAGCGGCGGGACGGAAGAGGAGATGGCCACTGCGTGGACATCCGAAACCTGAAAACCCTGGTGCTCCAGGAGGCTCATGAAGAGCAGGCCATACTGGTCTGAAGTCTTGCGGCGGTCTGCGGAAACATGCCACTCCGCCCGCAGTTCCTTCTGATCGTAGATTCCCAAGCTGATTACGGTATTGCCAACATCCACCGCGAGGAGCATGCAAATACCTCCCAGGTAGCCGGCCGTGCTCAGGTCCAGCTCCGCAATATGTTACAGCGTTACCCGTGTTCCGGGGTGGCGGAGAGCGCTGCTGCTGGCGGCCCACACAACGCCCTGATCCGGCAGGGCGCGCAGGACAGGCTCCAGGGGCTGCCCACCGGGCAGCGTCAGGTGTGGGTTCAGCTCAAGCAGCGGCACCAGCACAAAGGCCCGCTGGCACATATAGGGGTGCGGAACGATCAACTCAGGCTCGTGGATCACGGCATCCCCGTAGAGCAGAAGGTCGATATCGATGGTGCGGGGGCCCCACTTCTCCCGCCGTTCCCGGCCCAGGGCCTGTTCCACTGCCTGCATGTGGTGCAGGAGGCTGAGGGCATCCAGTTCTGTCTCAACGGCGGCTGCTATGTTCAAGAACATCGGCTGGTCCGTCTTGCCCTGGGGCAGTGTCTCGTATATCGAACTGACGGCCGCAACGTGAGTGTGCTCCGCCTCCAGCCGCTCAAGCGCCTCAGCCAGGTACTGCTCCCTGTTACCCAGGTTGGAGCCCAGGGAGAGATAGGCTGTGGTGCTCACTGCCGCTCCCTCCGCACTTCCACGGTAACCCGGTCCAGCGTTCCCTGAATCGGGGCGTTGGGTTTGTGCACCCGCACCACCACCGCCTGGACCGGCAGTTCCTCCAGCAGCCGGGCCGCCACCCGCTCCGCCACCGCCTCGATCAGTTTGTACGGGTGGCCTTCCACCACGCCCTTGATCAGGCGGTAGGCCTTGGCGTAGTCGACGGTGCGCTGCAGGTCATCATTCTCGCCGGCCGCACGCAAGTCCGCATAAAGTTCCACATCCACGACAAAGTTCTGCCCCAGCCGGGCCTCCTCCGGGAAGACCCCATGGTAGCCATAAAACTGCATCCCCGACAAGATGATTCGGTCCATCTGCGCCATCCTTTCTCATCAGCCGGAGCTGGGTCCTGGATTGCGTCAGGCTCTGAGGCATCCGGGGCGAACCAGCGCGTCGGTCATCATGGCGACCCGCTTCATCGCCTTCACATCGTGCACCCGTATGATGTCGGCGCCCCGGGCGATGCCGATGGCTACTGTGGCAGCGGTTCCCTCCAGCCGCTCGTCCACAGGCAGCCCGCCCAACACTTCACCGATGGCCCGCTTTCGGCTGGGGCCCAGCAGAATCGGCGCATCCAGCACCTGCAGGGCCGAGAGTTCGTTTACCACACGGAGGTTCTGTGCGGTAGTCTTGCCAAAGCCAAACCCCGGATCCACGATTACCAGCTCCCGCGGCAAGCCGGCCGCAGCGGCTGTTTCAATCGAGCGCTCCAGGAATCGGATGATGTCGCCCATCAGGTCTTGATAGGATGTCCCCTCCTGGTTGTGCATGACCACCACCGGCGCCTGAAACTCCGCTGCGACGCGGGCCATGTCCGGATCGCGGCTTAAGCCCCAAATGTCGTTGATGATGTTGGCACCGGCCTCCAGAGCGGCCCGAGCCACAGACGCCTTGTATGTATCCACCGAAATCACCATGTGGGGTACCGCCTGCCTGAGGGCCCGCACCACGGGCAGAAGCCGCCTGAGTTCCTCCTCAGCGGAGACCGGGGTATGGCCAGGCCGGGTGGATTCGCCACCTACATCGATGATGTCCGCACCCTCCTGCAGCATGGTAACGGCCCGCTCCACGGCCCGGTCCGGATCGGTCCAGCGGCCGCCGTCGGAGAACGAGTCCGGTGTTACGTTCAGAATCCCCATCACCAGGGTCCGTTCACCCACCGTCAGCACAGTGGGCCCGCAGGGAATCTGCCGGATGCGGGTCTGCCTCTCTGCCACCGCTTGACACCTCGTGTCCAGGAAAATCACTCCGTTACAAGACTACCACGGCGAAAGGCCGGGGCCAACTCCGGCCCCGGCCTTTTCCATCTGAAATTGCTTTAGCTGAAGGAACCCGCCACCACCAGTCCGATGGCGATGAAGAGCCCGAAGAGGATCTTGCCGGCGGCAGTGGAGCCATTCTTGAGCGCATCGTTGAGGCTCCAGCGGGGGGTCAGCCACTCCCAGAGGAAAAAGCACAAGTAGTTGAGGACGATTCCCAGTGCGGCATAAAGCAGCCCCTGCAGCAGTCCCGCGTTGTACCGGAATGCGTCGGCCAGCACGATGCCGGTGGAGATGAGGAAGCCGGCCACCAGCCAACCCACCGCCTCATTCCCCTCGTGGACTTCCTGGAGCAGCCGGAGGGGCAGAAGCAGGTCAAAGATCCACAGCCCCAGGAACATCAGCAGCAGACCGGAGACGGCAAACAGCGCCGTCCAACCGATGCTCTCCAGCAGATTCATGGCGCAGGTCCCCCCTAGTCCGCCAGAACCTGAATCTCACGCTGCAGATCGGTGTTGATCCAGATTCCCTCCACACCGCCGGTGGGGTCATCCACCTTGATGTAGATCCACTTCCCTGATACCCGCTCGACGACGCCGACAAACCCGTTGTCAGGGCCCTGGATGTCCCTCATGATCCAAACCTTCTTGCCCTGCAGTTCCAGCACGCTACCAACGCCTCCTCCTTCTCGATCTTGCCGCGGACAGAACCCCGAGGAACACCCAAACCACTACGAATGCGCCCACCAGGGCCATCCAGTTGAATACAAAACCGCTGCCGCTGACGACAGGGCGGTGGAACAATCGCCAGTAGAACGGCTGGCCGTAGTAATAGTCGTGCCAGTAAGATCCGCCATAGGTTGTTGGCCCGGTGACGATCACCGGCGGCATGTCAGGATACCTGGTCGTGCTTGGATCATAAGTGCTGCCGGGGATCTCCGTCACCGTCGGACCGGCCGAAGTTCCGCCAGAGGATCCAGCGGACGTCCCGCCAGTGGAGCCGCTGGGCCGCGTGGAAGAGAACGACCAGTCATCGCTGCTGAAAGAGCGGCTTCCACTGGAGTAGCTGGGCGATGTGGTGCTGGAGTACGCCGGGGAGTTGGCACTAGAGTAGCCGCCGGTGTTCGAAGAGTAACTGGGCGATGCGCTGGACTTGGACGGCGAAGCCGCACTCTGCGAAGTACTGCCGCCCGGCGGCGTGGAAGAGAAAGAGCGGGAAGGCGTCTTCGACGAGGAAGACGAAGACGGCGAAGAAGATTTGCCAGATGAGAAGGAGCGGCTGCCGGAGGACTTGTAGCTGCTGCTCGATCCCGAACTGAAGGACCGGCTCTTGCTGCTCGCGGCCGACGCCGGAGCGGCCAGCACGCCTACGATGAAGAATACCGACAACAAGAGGGCCAGGAGCCGCCTGCCCCGGGTCCAAGCCCGCATGGTACCACTCCCCGCGTCGTAAATGATCCAGCCCGTCGAATTCTGCAATATTGACCAGATTCCTGCGACAGGCTGTCAATCATCCAGATGCAGCAGAGGGGCTAAAAGGTTCATGTCGTGTGGACTCAGAACAGGCCGGCAATCCTGCCCTCCTCATCGATGTCCATCTGTTCCGCCGCCGGGTGAGACGGCAGACCCGGCATGGTCATGATGTCGCCAGTGATGGCCACCACAAAGCCTGCACCGGCTGCCGGACGGAGTTCCCGCACGGTAAGCCGCCAGCCCGTGGGCGCTCCCAGCAGCCGGGGATTGTCGGAGAAGGAGTACTGGGTCTTGGCGATGCAGACGGGTGCCGTGTCGAACCCGTCGCGCTCCAGCTGCTTCAGCATCCGGGACGCTGCGCGGGTGTAGTCCACCCCCTCAGCCCCGTACACCTGCGTAGCTACCTTTGCGATTTTGACGGAGAGGGGATCCTCCGCTTCGTAGACGAACCGGAACTGCCCGGGCCGTTCCGCCAGCGCAGCGACCTCCCGGGCCAGATCGATGCCGCCCTCGCCGCCACGGGCGTGGACGTCCGTCACCACCGCCCGAACGCCCGCTTCTGCCGCCAGGGCCTGAAGCGCCTCGATCTCGGCAGGCGTATCGGTGGGGAAGCGGTTGATGGCCACGACGCAGGGCAGCCCGAACACCCCAGTCACGTTGCGCAGGTGGCGGCGCAGGTTGGCGGCGCCGGCCTGGAGCGCATCCAGATTCTCTTCCGCCAGCCGGTCCACCGGCTGGCCGCCGTGCATCTTGAGCGACCGGACAGTGGCCACCAGAACCACTGCAGACGGGCGAAGCCCGCCCATGCGGCATTTGATGTCGATGAACTTCTCGGCGCCAAGATCGGCGCCGAAGCCGGCTTCGGTAATGGTGTACTCCGCCAGCTTCAGCCCCAGGCGGGTGGCCGCCAGGGAGCTGCACCCGTGGGCGATGTTGGCAAAGGGCCCGCCGTGGATCAGCGCCGGGGTGCCTTCCAGAGTCTGCACCAGGTTCGGCTTGATGGCATCCTTGAGGAGTACGGCCATGGCGCCCTGGGCGCCGAGATCGCGGGCCCGGACTGCCCTTCCCTCGTAGGTATAGCCCACAACGATCTCGCCGCAGCGCTGCTTCAAGTCCATCAGGTCCCGGGAAAGGCAGAGGACGGCCATCACCTCGGAAGCCGGGGTGATCAGGAACTCCTCCTGGCGGGGAACGCCGTGGCTTGTACCACCGAGGCCGATGACGACCTGCCGCAGGGCCCTGTCGTTCACATCCAGCACACGGTGGAAGGTAATCCGCCGGGGGTCGATTCCCAGCCGGTTTCCCTGCTGAATATGGTTGTCCACCATGGCTGCCAGCAGGTTGTTGGCAGCGGTAACGGCGTGGAAATCGCCGGTGAAGTGGAGGTTGATATCCTCCATGGGAACCACTTGGGCGTACCCGCCGCCGGCTGCGCCGCCCTTCAGCCCAAAGGCCGGACCCAGAGATGGTTCCCGGAGAGCGATAATGGCCTTATAGCCCAGGCGAGCCATTGCCTGGCCCAGGCCCACAGTCACCGTGGTCTTGCCTTCCCCTGCCGGGGTGGGGTTAATCGCCGTCACCAGAATCAGCTTGCCGTCAGGTCGATCCTTCACCCGGTCCCACACGTGGGACGCGATCTTCGCCTTATACCGCCCGTACAGTTCCAGGTCCGCCGGGCACAGGCCCAGCATGCTGCCGATCTCCTCGATGGGCCGCATAGCCGCGGCCTGTGCGATGGCAATATCGGTTGGCAATTGACTGCTCCTCCTGGGGGTTCTGTGGTAGATCGATGAGAACAGGCACTAGTGCAGGGGGCCAATGGCCTCTTCCACAGCCCGGTTCAGCGCGCCGGTGTGGACCAGGCTGGCCAGCGCCTCGATGTCCGGCGCCAAAATCCGATCCGCCGTAACCGGCGGGACCACCTCGCGAATCAGCCGGTATGCAGCCCGGGTGCCGGCACCAAGCCCTTCGGGTCCGGCGAACTCCACGGCCTGCGCCGCACAAAGCAGTTCAATGCCCAGCACTCGGGTGGCGTTGGCAACCACCTGCCGGGCCTTCCGTGCGGCGGTGGTTCCCATGCTGACGTGATCCTCCTGGTTGGCGCTGGAGGGGATGGAGTCAACAGAGGCTGGGTGCGCCAGCACCTTGTTCTCGCTCACCAGCGAGGCTGCGGTGTACTGGGGAATCATCAGGCCGGAGTTCAGGCCGCCGTGGTCCGTCAGAAAGGCCGGCAGGCCGGAAAGCGCTGGATTGACCAGCCGCTCGATCCGCCGCTCCGCCACATCGGCCAGTTCAGCCACCGCAATGGCCAGGTAGTCCATCACCAGGGCGATGGGCTGCCCGTGGAAGTTGCCGCCGGAGATGACGTCGCCCTCCTCTGGGAAGAGGAGTGGGTTGTCCGTCACGGCATTCAGTTCTCCCTCCACCACCTGGGCCACATGGGCCAGGGCTGTGCGGCTGGCGCCGTGAATCTGCGGAATGCAGCGCAGTGTGTACGCGTCCTGCACCCGCAGCTGCCCGGGTTCCGTCACCAGGCGGCTGCCCTTCACCAGGCGCAGCAGATTCTCCGCCGTTTCCGCCTGGCCCTGGTGGCGGCGCAGCGTCTGAATCCGGGGATCCCAGGCTGCCGGAATCGCCCCCAGCGCCTCGCCGGTGAGCGCCGCGGCGATGTCCGCCGCCTTCAGCAGCACCTGTGCGTCGTAAAGCGCCAGCGCCCCCACGCCGGTCATGGCTTGTGTGCCGTTGATCAGAGCCAGCCCTTCCTTGCTGGAGAGCGTAACAGGGCTGAGGCCAGCTCGCCTGAGCGCCTCCGCCCCAGAGAGCCGCTCTTCACGGTAGTATGCTTCTCCCAAGCCAATCAGCGGCAGGGCCATGTGGGCCAGCGGGGCGAGGTCGCCGCTGGCGCCAAGTGAGCCCTGTTCCGGCACCACCGGGTGAACGCCGCTGTTCAGCATCGCTACCAACAGGCGGAGGGTCTCCGGGCGAATGCCGGAGTACCCCTGCGAAAGCGCTTGGGCCCGCAGGAGCATCATCGCCCGCACCACTTCCACCGGCAGCGGAGCACCCACGCCGCACGCGTGGCTCATCAGCAGGTTCCGCTGGAGCAGGGCCGTCTGATCTGGAGAGATGATCACATCGCTGAACTTACCAAACCCCGTAGTAATGCCGTAGACCGGCCTCCTGGCCTTCACCAGTTCTTCCACCAGAGCCCGAGCGCGGCTTACCTTTTGGAGCGCTTCGTCGGTCAGTTCCACTGCTGCATACTTGCGTGCCACGGCCACGACGTCAGACAGCGTCAGGCGTCCGCCCAATGAGATCGAAGACAAGGTAATTCCTCCTGCAGGTCAGTCTGCCGCCTCTCGAGCCCATTATAGAAAGGGGTTCGCCGCCGGTGCAAACCAGCATGTTGACGCGTTATCAGGGCAAAGTGTGCAGAGACAAAAAAAGGCCAGCGCTCTTGGGGGAGAGCACTGGCTGCGGCAAAGGGGAGGGTTGCCCCCGCCCTGTGGGGGTAGGGCGGAGACACAACAAAGGAGGGTGAGCGGTGGGAGATGCTTGAGCCAACCAGGCAACGACAAGTGGGGGTATGTCGAATGCCCGTCCGCCATAACCATCGGTAAGAAGTGCTGCAGATCTTCCTGCGATGTAGGGTGCAATCCCTGCTGCTTGGCGAAGGGCTCAAGTATCGCCTGCATCCTTAGATTACATGAAACCTCAAATAGACTGATATCCACCGTTGGGATGGTAAAAGTCTATACACCGCTCATTCAAAGAGCCTAGGTCTCCGCACCCAAGTTCCCCTTCTCACATGCCCACCAAGGGCCGGCTGGTTAGGCTGCCACCACATGCAGAGCGGCCCGCCTGAAGGCGGGCCGCACGTTTTCACTTGGGATAGATGATCGACACAGCAGCGTACTCGGGTAGAAAGTGGATGCGAAGCCGCTGATTGGCTGCTTCCACCGTGAGCTGCTGGGCGACCGGTATGTAGTCAAACAGGCTGATGTCCTTGAAGGTACCGTCCACGCACATGTAGGACAGCGTGTCGATGTCATTCATCATGCTGATGATCCGGCCCATGGTCTTGTTCCGGACCCGCAGGAAGTCTTCCTCCCGAATGCCCTGCTCCCTGGCCTCGGCCAGGCCGTCCAGCAGCCGTGCTTCCAGCTCGCCGGGGTCTCGGCTGGGTCCGGCAAAGTAGCTGAAGCCATAAGTGATCTCCGGGTTGTAGGAAAAGCCGAACCGGTGGTCGATGAGGCCGGCCTCGTACAGCTGGGTATAGAGCGCAGAGCCACGTCCGCAGATGACATCCATCAGGATGGCCGTCAGCAGATCACGCTCCAGCAGTTCACGCCCCTTCACACCCACCTGCTGCTCCTTGAAGCCAATCCGGAAGATGGGCTGGCTCACCACCAACTGCTGCGTCCGGTACCGCTCCTTCACTGTGCCGGGCTCGTCCGGGAGCAGCCGCCGGATCTCCCCTTGGGGCTCGTATCGATGCCGGGCAAACCGCTCCTGCACCAGGTCGACCACATGGTCCGGATCAAGATCGCCAGCCACAAAGGCAACCATGTTGGAGGGATGGTAGAAGGTCTGATGGCACAGGTAGAGGGTCTCTTTGGTGATCTGCCTGATCGATTCCACGGTGCCGGCGATGTCGATCTTCACCGGATGGTGGACGTAGAGCGCCTCCAGCAGGTTGGCATTGGAGCGCCAGCCGGGGTCGTCCAGGTACATCCGGATCTCCTGTTCGATGATTCCCTGCTCCTTGGCGACGCTCTCGTCGGTGAACCAGGGCTCCTGGACAAAATCCAGCAGCAGTGTGAGGGCCTCATCGAAATTCTCGGTGGTGTTGAAGTAGTACACGGTGTGGGTGTATGTGGTATAGGCGTTGCTCTCTGCGCCCAGTTCCGAGAAGCGGTCCGACACGTTCCCCTCTTCGCTTTCGAAGAGCTTGTGCTCCAGGAAATGGGCAATACCTGCAGGCACCTCCACCTCCTGACCGGAGCGGGGATCGATGAACCGGCTGTCCACGGAACCATAGTGAATGGCAATCCGGCCCGTGGACTGCTTGTAGCCAGGCTTCGGCAGAATGGCCACCGTGAGGCCGTTCTCCAACCGTGCGGTGTAAAGCGTGTCGTTCAGCAGGGGATCGTAGTGCTTCTCCACGGCTACGCGCCCCCCTCCTTTCGGTTCAGGAAGTAGATCGTATCCACGGCGAAATGGCGGGCAGCCTCCGCCACCTGCTCCTTGGTCACCTGCCGGAAAGCTCGGACCCTGTCTTCCACAGAAAGCTCACGCCCGGAGAAGACCCGGTCAACCGCCAGATCGGCCATGGCACCGGGGTTGTCTGCAGCGGCCAGCATATCGTTGGCAAGGGTGCGGATGGTGGTCTCCAGTTCTTCGTCGGTAATCTGCCCCTTCTGCACAGCCTCCAACTGCTGCAGCATGATCTCCTGGCACCGCTCCCGGTCGGCAAACTCAATACCGGCGTACATGAACCCCACACCCTTTACGGTCTCCAGCGAGGAGTACGCGTAGTAGGCCAGGGAGTGCTTCTCCCGCACCTGCTGGAACAGCTTGCTATGGGGGAAACCCCCCAGCACGCCGTTGGCAACCAGCATCGGGAAGTAGAGTTCATCCCGCAGCGTAAGGCCGGTGCGGAAGCCAATTACCAGCACCCCCTGGTTTACGTCCATGCGGTCCTCCACCAAGCGAGGCTCCCGCCCGGAAGCCCCCTTTACCAGGGTGTTGGGCATGCGTCGCCCTTCCGGACCCGCCTCTGGCAGCGTAAAGGTGCTGCAGACAAGGTCCCGGATCTCCTCAGGCTCCACGTTCCCAATGACGAAGATGTCTACCGGCGCCGAGCGCAGCACCCGCTCGTGGTGTGCACGCAGCGACTGCGGCGTGATCTGCGCCAGGTCCTCCGTCCGGCCCAGGCGATAGAGCTCGAAGGGCTCGCCGGCACACATCTCTGCGGTACACCGCACCATGGCAAGGCGCCGCTTGTCATTGACCAGCGACTCGATGGTCTGCTTCAGGTTGACCGCTTCCTGATCAAAGTAGGAGCGTTTGAAACCGTCCCCCTCCAGTGCGGGGCGGGTGATGATCTCCGTCAGGGTCTGAAGCCCCCGTTTCAGCAGTCCCCGCTCGCCGGGAATATGCTGATCTGCCGCCACTTCCAGGGTAAACACGATGGAGTGAACCTCGCCCCGGCGGCTTACATCAAACCCGAAGGAAGCGCCGTAAAGTTCATCCAAGTGGCGAGCTAACTGCGCCGTGGTGGGGTATGAGGCCGACCCCCTGGCCAGCACCATGGGCAGAAGGGCGTCCGGGGTTACCGTATCCGAAGCCAGGGGCATGTGAAAGTAGACGTACACGATGTTCGTCTTGAACTTGGCGGTGGGCTGCACGTGGAGATGAACCCCGTCCGCAAGATCATACCGGGTGAAGTCTGCGGTCAATCCGCTTTCGCCTCCTCACTTTCCAGCCGCACAAGGGGGCAGCCGGAGCCTGCTTCAGCCCTTTGGCCGTATTCTACACCAGAAGCCGCCTGCCCAACACTCAATCTGTCCGAAGCCCGCTCCAGCGCAGGCAGCGGCTCACAGCGTCGGTGAGGGGCAGTTCGTCCAGGGCAGTGAGGGGAACCCAGGCCGCCTGCGCTGCATCATCGGCTGCCCGCAGGCGCCCGCCAGTCACGTGGGCCTCAAAGTAGAGAATGACATGGTGATACTGCACACGGCCTTCCGGGTCGCGCTGGATCCCGTCGGCATAGCCCAAAAGCCGTGAGACCCCAACCTCCAGGCCGGTCTCTTCCTGCACCTCCCGAATCAGGGCCTCTTCCACGGACTCTCCCAGTTCGACGCTGCCCCCTGGAAGGCTCCAGTATCCCGCAAAGGGAGGCCGCTTTCGCTGCACCAGCAGAATCTGCTCCCCTTGCCAGATGAGGGCGTGACATGAAGGCGCAGGATAGGGCGGGTAAGGTCGTGCCATGGCTGTTCGCTCCTTCGCAAAAAGCCCCGTCCTTCCGCGGGGAAAGGACGAGGCTAGCTGTGCCATAGGTCTGGCCGCTTACGCTTCTGCGGGCCGCAGGCCGTTCAGACCGCCATTGGCCAGTTTGCTGGGTGCCGGAACCGGACGGGGCGGCAACAGCTGGGCCAGCAGATTCGCCAGTTCCTGGCCCTCGAGGGTCTCCTTTTGGAGCAGCGTCTCGGCAAGCTTGTTCAGTGCATCCTGGTGGGTAATCAGGATCTGCTTCGCCCGCTCGTATGCGTCATGCACAAACCTGCGGACCTCTTCGTCGATGAGGGCAGCCACATCTTCGGAGTAGTTGCGCTGCCGGGCGATGTCGCGCCCCAGGAAGACTTCCTCCTGCGGAGTGCCGAAGGTAAGGGGCCCCAGCTTCTCGCTCATGCCCCACTCCGTCACCATTCGGCGGGCCATGTTGGTGGTCCGCTCGATATCGTCGTGGGCGCCGCTGGTAATCTCACCGAAGGTGATCTCCTCGGCGGCACGGCCGCCCAGCGCCATGGCCATGCGATCGAGGATTTCGCTCTTGGACACGTTATACCGGTCTTCCACCGGGAGGAACATGGTGTAGCCCATGGCCCGCCCCCGGGGGATAATCGTAATCTTGTGGATCGGATCCATGTGGGCCAGCATGTGACCCACGATGGCGTGTCCGGCCTCGTGCCAGGCGGTTACCTGCTTTTCCCGTTCGGAGATGATCCGGGATTTCTTCTCTGGACCGCCGGCCAGCACGCGGTCGATGGCATCCTCAATATCCTGCTGGTCGATCTTCTTCTTCCGCCGCCGGGCAGCCAGGAGGGCCGCCTCGTTCATCAGGTTAGCGATGTCCGCACCGGTAAAGCCCGGCGTCCGCTTGGCGAGAACCTCCAGGTCCACGCTGGAATCCAGGGGCTTGCCCTTGGCATGCACCTTGAAGATGGCCACACGCCCCTTCAGGTCAGGCCGGTCGATGACGATCTGCCGGTCGAAACGGCCCGGGCGCAGAAGCGCCGGGTCAAGGACGTCAGGACGGTTGGTAGCCGCCATGATGATGATGCCCTCGTTGGCGCTGAAGCCGTCCATCTCCACCAGCAGCTGGTTGAGGGTCTGCTCCCGCTCATCATGGCCGCCGCCGTACCCGGCGCCCCGCTGACGGCCCACGGCGTCGATCTCGTCGATGAAGACGATGCAGGGTGCGTTTTTCTTTGCCTGGTCGAACAGATCGCGGACGCGGCTCGCACCGACGCCGACGAACATCTCGACGAAATCGGAGCCAGAAATGCTGAAGAAAGGCACACCGGCCTCACCGGCCACAGCCTTGGCCAGCAGGGTCTTACCAGTGCCAGGAGCGCCGTAAAGCAGTACGCCCTTGGGAATGCGAGCGCCCAACTCCAGGTAGCGCTTGGGGTGCTTGAGGAAGTCGACGATCTCCACCAGTTCCTCTTTGACCTCGTCGATGCCGGCGACGTCATCGAAGGTGACCCGCTTCCGATCATCCGTCACCAGTCGGGCCCGACTCCGGCCAAACTGCATCACGCGGTTTCCCGATCCCTGCGTTTGCTGCATGATGAAGAAGAATGCCAACAGCACCAGGATGACCGGGAACAGCGTCTGGAAGAGGATTGACCAGATCCCCGGTGTGGTGTTGGGCACAAATTTGAAATAGATCTCAGGATGAGACTGAATCAGCTGGATCAAGGACTCGGGGGCCGTCTGATCGCCGACGGTAACCACAAATTCCGTGCCGTTCTCCAGTCTTCCCTCTGCCCTGGCACCGGTAATGGTGAGCTGGGTGACGTCTTTCGCCTCAATGTACTGAATCAGTTCAGAGTAGCTTATTGACGTCTTGGTTTGCCCGGTTCCGCCCAACTGCATGGCAATCGCTACGGAGATTACCAGCAGCAACAGCCAGAAAGCCAGGTTTCGGAATACTTTGTTCAAGTAGGAGAGCCCTCCTTCCAGCAGGGGGAAGCTTTATCCCAATCCAAAACAGGAGTGTTTGCCATTGTTGTGTCGACACCAGTCCTCCTAGAGATACTCATCCAGTCTACCATATTTTATACCCCCCGACAACCAAAGCCCCAGAGCCGCAGCAGCCACTTGGTAGCCCCTCAGGAATCGCGAACAAGCCCCTTCACCCTTACCATCAAGATGTTGCGGCTGGTCGGATCAGCCAGGAAACGCCGGTCCAGGCGATGGCCAATCACCCAGATGATCTCTTCCCCGGAAGTCAGCAGCGGAACCCTGTCCCGCAGGCGCCGGGGCACTTTCGCATCCACCAGGAGGTCCTGCAGCTTCTTGGACCCGGTCATTCCTGTGGGATAGATCCGGTCGCCTGGTCGCCGGAACCGCACAGAGAGCGCCCCGGGAAGCCGGTCCGCATCGAAGGCCGCCTCCCAGGGCCCCTGGGGAAGGCCGCTTCGGGCGACCTCCACCTGAAGGCCCAGTTCGGGCAATTCGGTAACGCCTGCGGCAGCCACAGGCCAGACTGCAGTACAGGCGGACGGGGGTTCACCGGCGGGTCCAAAAAACCGGCAGGTACCATACTCCACCACTGCACGGAGGCCGCCCGGCAGGTCCAGTGTGCGGCTTCCCGTCTGACATTTCATCGCGTCCAGTACTTGGGTCACCGCTGTAAACCCCAGGTCATAGCCGTCTCCCGCAGCCTCACGGGCAGCCAGGCGCACAACACGCCTGGCCAAGGCGATGGGTTCGGCCAGCACCGGGCCCGACTGAAACCCCACCCCCGGGCCTTCTGTGCGGCAGCGCTTCAGCACCTGAGCCGCCATCTGATCCAGCAGGGCGTCTTCGTCGCGAAGCACGGCTGCCGTCTGCGCCAAATCTGCGACCAGTGCGGGGTTATACTCACGCTCGAGCATGGGAAGGAGCTGCAGTCGTATCCGATTGCGCAGGTACACTGGCGTAAGATTAGACTCATCCACACGGGGAGAGAGTGCGGCTTCCCGGCAATATGCTTCAATTTCCGCTCTGCCGATGCCCAGAAGCGGACGCACGTAGCGGAGTCCACCTTCTTCCCGCACCGGTGGAATTCCTGCCAGCCCTCTGCTCCCTGCCCCCCGCAGCAGGCGCATCAACACTGTCTCCGCTTGGTCGTTCCGGTTGTGCCCCAGCGCAATGCAGCGGGCTCCGATGCGCCTTGCCAGAGCAGCGGCTTCCTGGTAACGCAGCGTGCGGGCGTTGGCTTCCAGTGAACCAGGCATCGCCTGCAGCGTTCCCGGGGACACCTCTGCAACGGTGATGGGCAGACCCAATCGCTCTGCCAGCGCCCGCACCCAGCGAGCATCTTCGCGGGACGACTCACCCCTGATGCCGTGGTCCATGTGGAAAACATGGAGCCTCACGTTGAACTCACCGGACAGCGTGTGCAAGGCATGAAGCAGTGCGGTAGAGTCAGGGCCGCCAGAAACAGCCACTACCACCAGCGCCCCTGCAGGCAGCATATCGTAGCGGCGGATATCCCTCCGGACCTGCTCCAGCATCTGGCGCTCCCTCCTCTGACAGACAAATCCCCGGTAGTTCGTCGAAGGGCTTCGACGACTGCCGGGGATCTCCCTACCTGCCCTCGCCCCGTTCCCTCCGCTTTCGGGTCGGATTGTATTTCGGCGCCCGCCGCACCGGAGCCCAGTCGGCCCCTGGCGCCGGCCGCACTTCGGTACGGTCGACGGCACCGGTGATCAGATCCAAACGGGCCACCAAAATCGTCATGTCATCGGTGGCATCGGGAGCCAGTTCCCGAGCCCTTGCCAGCACGCTTTCAGCGATCTCCTCCGGATCGGTGGAAGTCTCGCGCTGCAGGTGTTCCAGCAGCCAGCGTTCCTTATCCAGTTCGTCTTGGGATACATCCCAGACGCCGTCGCTCACCATCACCACCAGGTCGCCGGGGCGGAGCACCCGGAACTCTGCCTCCATCTCTACCTGATTGATGATGCCCACCGGCACGGAGGACATCTTGACCACGGTTACTTCAGAGCCCCGCTTGATGAAACTGGGCGCCGCTCCCACCTTTACGAACTCTGTCCGGCCGGTGGTGAGGTCGATCTGTGCCAGGTCTACAGTGGCAAAGGACTCGTCGGGAGACCGCAGGAGCAGGACGGAGTTGACCGTGTTGACGGCGATCTCTGTGCTGAAGCCTGCCTCCAGCAGCTGGTGCAGCAGGTTGACGCACTGCCGGCTCTGGGCCGCAGCCTCCTGCCCCACCCCCATCCCGTCGCTCAGGGCCATCAGGTATCGACCGCCGCCCAGTGGCGTCCCGATGCAGGAGTCGCCCGAAATGGCGCCGCCCCGGCGGGGCAGGCGGGCCATGCCGGACACCACGTGGTAGACAGCCGGCCGCTCTTCCAGCGCCCGTCCGGCGCTGCCGGCCTCTTCAACGAAGCGATCCAGCATGCGGGTCACGTTCTTCAGGTAGCCGCCCACCATCGTGCGCCCCTCCTCGAGCCGCCGCGCCCAGCGCCGCTGGGTGCGGGACATGTCGTGCAGGTAGTTGAGCGTGGTGACAACCGCGTCTGGCTTAATGCAGTAGGTATCCAGCGATTCTGGTATGGGTCGGGCGGGCAGCGGTCCCTCCTGCTCCATTTCAGTCCACAGGTCTGTGTAAATCTGGTAAGTCCGGTGGAATTCCCGCTCCCAGCAGGTACGGTAAGCGGAGCAGGACCGGCACACCCGGTCCGAAACCTGCTCGAAGGCACGGCGGGCTTCCTGTTCGGGCGCCGCCGCAGCCGCGGCCACCTGCTCCATGCTGCGGCTGATCTCCCGCAGGGCACGGGAGAGGCCGCTCACCCGCTCCAGCAGTTCCCGCGATGCCGGCCCGTCGGCCAGCTTTTGCCGAAGAGCAGGATTGGGCGTGGTCAGCGAGGCAGGTATGGCGGCCAGCCACCGGCGGGGCACCGCAAGGTAGATCAATACGCCTATGCCGGCGCTGTAGCCCAGCGAGAGCAGTTCAGAAGCACTGGGGAACATAGTGGCCGCATAAGTTAGCAAGCCCAGCAGAAACGCGATGGCCACGCCCGGCCGGCGCAGATCCCGGAAGGTTCCGGCGAGAACCCCGGCCACCACGTAGGCCATGCTGCGGGACTCCGGCAGCGCCTGCAGCCCCGGCACCAAGGGAAGCAGCCCGCCCGAGCCGCTGAAAAGCGGGAAGAGGTAGCTTAGGCCAATAATCGCGCCCGCAGTCGCTCCCAAGGGCGCACCACCGGTCTGGGCGCTGGCCATGACAACAAGGGCTGCGGCCACATCCCGCAGGGAGAGCCACGGCCACATCGCCACGCGCAGCCCTTCCAACCCGCACAGGGCCGCCGCCAGTACCGCCACCGCCGGCACAGGGCTATCTACCGTGCCGCCGTGGAGCAGCCTGCCTGCGCGGGCGTCGCTGACACCCAAAGAGAAGACCATGGACAGGATGCTGGACAGGCCCGTCCAGAAAAGCAGCGCCAGCCAGTTCAGCTGCCCTGCGGCCATGGCTGCAGGGACCCCCGCAGAGACGACAGCAATGAGGGCAGTAGCCAACAAGGAAGTTCCCCGGCGCTTGGGCTTTACCAGTGTAAACAGCAGGTGGGCCACACCCAACGCTGCAGCGACCGCCAGCGCCTGCACCGGCGGCAGAACGGTGACCGCCCCGATGGCAACGGCCAATCCCACTGGCACAGAACTGAGCGGGCTGACCCCAGCCCCGCGCACCGCCGCATAGAATGCGAGGCCGAAGGGAGCGATCAGACTTTCCGGCAGGGCCCTGCCCAGCAGAAACCCCAATAGAATACCGGCGTACAGCCGCGGCTGCCACAGCCACCCGAACCGCCGTTCCGCCTGGGCCTTGAAGCGGGCCCAACCGGTGCGCTTAAGACCGGGAACGGCGGGGGCATCACGAAGCGCCATCCGCGCCACCACCTTCTAATTGGTGCTTTCTCTGCCTATTTTATCCAGATTAGCATGTCGAATTCTGTCGTTTCTTTGGCGATATTCCGGGAATCAGGCGACAAAAATCGAGATTGTCGCTGCAGCAGGCGTCCGACCTCCGGCCTGAGGACGCTTCATAAGGAGTCGCTCCCAGCCCCCACGCGAAAGCAGCCAGCACAGGTCCAGATTTGTCTTGAAAAGCCGCTGGACCGTATTCGTCCGGAAATGCCGATGCGAAAGCCGCGGGCTCTGTGAACCCGCGGCTTGCAAATGCCCGAAGTATCTGACCGCCCGCACAGTTTCAGCCGGAGGCACCTCGCCTTTGCGGCGGTGCACCCGGCGTTTCGCAGGTAGACCTGAACTGCCCGACAGCGTAGGCAGGTACCCCCAAAGGCTCCATCTCCAAGCGGCCGTGGCCTAGTCGCCGCACCTCGTTAACTCTTCTTACATTCAAAGCCTGTCCCGCCAGGCGTCGTACTTCGCACCCTGCAGGCCCGCAACCCAAGGGCCCACGCCTCTGAGCCGTAGCGTTCAGATGCGAAGGGTTCACCCAGCCCCTCCAGGTCGACGTACTCGGCCAGAGAGATGGCCATCCAGAGCGATTTGCTCATGTCCACAGGAATGGTACCAGCTCTCGGCAACCGGCCGAACTCGCACAAAAAAGAGGCTGCCCCCATCTGCCGGGGCAGCCCCGATGCTGCCAAAAGTGGTGACCCCAACGGGATTCGAACCCGTGTTGCCGCCTTGAAAGGGCGGTGTCCTAGGCCTCTAGACGATGGGGCCGTTATGCGTTGTGCACCGAAATACGCTCCTTATTATACGGAGATCTGGGCTGACGTCAAGGATTGAATCGCTGGCAGCGGGATACTCGATTTCCAGAAACGAATAATTTTATGTCAGGTGCGCCCCATTCTCCCGCTCGCTGCGTCTATAATGGTGAAAGAATTTCTAAGGAGGAAAGCTGGTGCTTGCAGGGCTCCCCTTTCAAAGCGTAGTAGCCGGCGTGGTGGCCGGCTTTATGGAGGGATCTGGCATCCCGTACCCCGGTGGCCCCCTGCTAACAATCATCGGCGCCGCCACACCCACCCTCCCTGCAGCATCCCTCCTGGCTACCATCTTCTCGGCTGCCTATGTCGCAAGTTCAGTCGCCCAATACTACCTGGGAGCGGTAATGGGTCCATTCATGGAGCGCCTGCTGCCGCAGCGGATTCAGGAACGGATGGCGCAGCTGCTGGAACGGCACGGCGAGCCTGCCGTCCTCTGGACCCGACCGCTGGCGGTGGGCAACTACATTTCGATTCCGGCGGGCATGATGCGCATGCCCATCGGGCGGTTCCTCCTTTATACTTTCGTCGGCATCTGGCCCTGGGCATTTCTGATGACCATCGCCGGCACGTACTTGGGCGCCTATCTGAAACCCCTGGCCCCACTGCTGGAATGGCTACCCTACGTTGGGGCCGCAGTGGCGGTACTGGCCTGCCTCATCGGCGTCCACCGCATTCGGGTCCGGGTCCGACTGGTAAGAGCGTCAGACAAGTGAACAGGATATCAGGCGCCCCGCCGAATCTCGGCGGGGCGCCCGCTTGCTACCACGGCACCTTTCCGCCGTCCACGTTCAGCGCCTGCCCTGTAATGTACGCGGCATCCGGACCTGCCAGGAAGGCCACCAGCCCAGCCACTTCATCCACGTTGCCCAGCCGCCGGGCCGGAATCTCCCGCATCCACTTCTCCATCATGGCCGGGTTGGCCCGGGAAGCAGCGGTCATCTCCGTCTCAATCACGCCCGGGCAGACGGCATTCACAGTAATCCCGTAGGGAGCCAGTTCACGAGCCGCCTCCCGGGTGAACCCAATCACACCGGCCTTGGAAGCGCAGTAGTTGGCCCGGTCAGCGAGAAAGTTCTTCCCGGCGATGGAAGCGATCTGGATGATCCGCCCTCCGCCGCCCCGGGCCACCATGTGGCGGGCTGCAATCTGGGTGCCCAGGAAGACGCCCGTCAGATTCACGGCAATCGTATGGTTCCACTGCTCATCGGTCATCTCAAGTAAGGAAGCTTTCGGTTCCACTCCCGCGTTATTCACCATGATGTCCAGCCGTCCATACCGCTCGGTGACCTGGTCCACCATCGCCTGCACCTGGACCCTGACGGATACATCAGCCGGAATTGCCATGGCGCCCACGCCAGCAGCCAGCGCAGCCTCCAGCTCATCCTTCAGGATGTCGTTGATCACCACCACGGCGCCCTCCCGCTGCAGCCGGGCTGCAATCGCCCTGCCTATCCCCCGCGCTGCACCGGTCACCAGCGCCACCTTTCCCTCCAGCATTGCTCGATCGCCTCCTCGATCCAATTGCCGCACTGCTGTGATTATGGTAAGCCCGCCTTTTCCCGGGTTCAAGGGAGGGGCGAAAGCCCCGCCGCTCTTCCGAATCCAGCGGGCAGTCACCTCGGGGGGCAGCCCAGCATTTCATGGGGAGGAGGTGACTGGCCCGTGTACATCGCTGAAGTCCGACCCGGCGAAACGCTGGCGGCCATGGCTGCCCGGCTCGCGGTGACAGAAGAACAGCTGATCGCCGCCAACCGCCTCCCCTCCAGTGCGGTGACACAGGGGGAAGCCTTGCTGGTGCCCAGCAGCCGGTACGTGGTGCAGCCGGGCGATTCGCTCTTCAGCATTGCCGCGATCACCGGCGTTCCCCTGGAGCGGCTGCGGAGGGCCAACCCCGGGGCGGAGCGGGTACTCTACCCAGGTCGCACCGTCCGGATTCCAGCCATTCCCCGGCAGGCCGCGGAGTTGATCGGATACCTCCCCCTCACCGATCCCGGAGTCGCCGCTGCCGACATCCAGCGTTGGGGCATCTCCTTCACCTATGTCGCCATCTTCGCTCATCTGATCACCGACGAGGGCGATCTTCCGCCCATCGACGACGCCGAAGCGATTCGCACCGCCTATGCGGTTGGCGCCCGGCCGCTCATGTCCATCGCCAACATGCGGCCTGGGGGCGCCTTCGACCCGGAACTGGCCCGGCGGATCATCACAGACGCCACCGTCCGGGAACGGGTGATCGCCAACATCCTGCAGATCGTAGAAGCCAAAGGCTATGCCGGGGTCGATTCCGACATCGAGAACATCCCGCAGGAACTGCGCACAGGATACGTGGACTTCCTGCGGGAGCTGAAAGCCCGGTTAGGCGACCGCCTCCTGAACGTAGCCGTGCCGCCCAAGTACGACGAGGCGACCTTCGCCTACGCCCGGGGGCACGACTACGCCGGCATCGGTCAGGTGGCCGACCGGGTCTTCCTGATGAACTACGAGTTCAGCTGGGTGGGGGGACCTCCGGGGGCCATCGCCCCTCTGCCGCAAATCCGCCGGGTGATGCAGTACGCTGCCTCGCTGATTCCGCGCGAGAAGCTCCTGAACGGCCTCTCCACCACTGCTTACGACTGGGAATTGCCGGACACACCGGAGAACCGGGCCCGGCCCTGGCCGGCAGACGAAGCTGTGCAAATCGCCGTCCGCAGCCAGGTGCCCATCCGCTACAGCGAAACCGCCGCCTCCCCGTGGTTCCGCTATACAGATGAAGGGACCGAACGGGAGGTCTGGTTCGAGGATGCCCGCTCCGTCATGGCCAAGTTTCTGGTTGTACGAGACCTGGGCCTGAAGGGCATCGGCATCTGGCACCTGGGGGCGATGAACTCTCAACTGGCCGAACTAATCGAAGCGTTCTTCAGTGTGCAGCAGTAGGTTCCTGTGAGATGACCGCCCATCACCCGATCCCTCCAACTGAAACCGAAGAGACGAAACCTCGACCTGGATGCGCAGGACCAACTCGGAACCGCCAGGCAGGCCCGTCCACACAGCACAGACCTCGCTGGCCGAAACTTCACGGATGGATACCATCGCCTTCCACCGAGAGGACGCACAGCCGACTTGGCGCTTTCAGCAGCGAGGCGCCGGTGTCACGCTCCACCAGCGCCTGAATCCACAGATGGCGGTCCACCTGAAGTCTGCACTGCAGGCGGCCGGCGACTAACTCATGCTGCATGAATGGAGTTCCCACCCTGGTTCTCTCCTCCGCCTGAGCAAGGTGGTCAGATTACGCCTTTCTCTTTCAGTTCCTTTATCTGTTCCGGGGTCAGACCCAGTTCCCCATAGACTTCCTCATTGTCGGCCCCCAGGGGACGCCCCGCATGGCGAATGCGCCCGGGGGTGCGGGAAAGGCGGGGCACCACGTTGGGCATGGCCACCTTGCCCAGTTCCGGATCGTCTACCAGCGTCACCGTTTCCCTCGCCTGGTAGTGGGGATCAGCCATAATCTGGGCGATGTCGTACACAGGGGCGATGGCACCCTCTGCATCCTCAAATGCGGCCAGCACCTCGTCCAGGGTACGGGCGCCGATCCACCCACCCACAATCGCATCCAGTTCATCGACATGCTTCACCCGGCCCTGAGCGGTTTGGAACCGGGGATCGTTGGCCACTGCCTCGCCCCCGGTGAGCGTCAGCACTCGCCGGACGATCGAAGGGGCAGAGCAGGAGACTGCAACCCACCGGCCGTCCTTCGTCTTGTAAGTATTGCGCGGGGCGTTGTTGACAGAACGATTGCCGTTGCGCTGCTGAATGACGCCCAACTGCTGATAGGCCGTGGACTGGTAGCCCAGAATGGCAAACATTGGTTCATAAATCGCAAGGTCGATCCACTGGCCCTTGCCGGAACCCTGCACGTCCCGCTCCCAGAGGGCAAACATCACTGCATTGGTTCCATACAGGGCGGCAACGCTGTCCGCCAGGCCGAAGGGCGGCAGGGTAGGAGGCCCGCCGGGCTCGCCGGTGATATGTGCGAATCCGCTCATGGCCTCCGCCAGTGTGCCAAAGCCCGGGCGCTGTTTATAGGGACCGGTCTGACCGAACCCCGTGGTCCGGACCATGATCAGCCGGGGGTTGATGGCGGAAAGATCCTCCCAGCCCAGCCCCCACTGTTCCATCCTGCCGGGGCGGAAGTTCTCGATCAGCACATCTGCATCCGCCACCAGTTTCTTCAATATTACCTGCCCTTCCGGCTTGTTCAGATTGAGAGTCACCGTGCGCTTGTTCCGGCCGGCCACCTTCCACCAAAGGGGAACGCCGCCCTTTTGCAGACCCGTCATGCGGCAGGCGTCGCCGGAGGGGTGTTCTACCTTAATAACGTCAGCACCGTAATCTCCCAAGGTCGTGGCGATCAGAGGTCCGGCAAAGAGCGTTGCGCAGTCGATTACCTTGAGCCCACGAAGGGGCAGTTGTGTTTCGGTCACGTCACTTGACCTCCTCAGTCCCGCCATCGCTGGCCAGGGCCAGAATCCGGCGGGCTTCTTCCGCTACCGGCCGGTCGATCATCCGGCCGTGGAGGGCCACGGTCCCCTGACCTCTGGCCAGTGCAGCTTCGTACACCGCCACAACCTCCCGGGCCGCCGCCACCTCTTCAGCAGTGGGGCTGAACACCTGGTTGGCGATGGGCACTTGGGTGGGATGGATGCAGGACTTGCCCCGGAAGCCGCAGGCCCGGGCCTCCTCCGCCTCCTGCTGGAACCCCTCTGGATCGCGAAAGTTGAAAAAGGTCCCGTCCAGGGCCGGGATTCGGGCCGCGTAGGCGGCCAGCGCCACCTGCGTGCGGAACCAGGCGAGCCGGTGAGGCGCCGGAACCAGCCCCAGTTCCCGCTTCAGGTCGCCCACTGCGAACTGCAGAGCAGCAACACGAGGAGAGCACGTGGCAACTGCCTTCGCGTTCTCGATCCCTGCAGGCGTCTCCAGGGTTGGAATGATCACCACCGGCCTTGTGCGGCCGTACCGCCGCTCCAGTGCGGCCAGCACCGCCTCCACCACCCAGACGGCCCGGGGGCTTTCCACCTTGGGAATATGAACAGCGTCCAGCCTGCTGCAGAATACGGCCTCCAGATCATCAAACCAGTGGGGCGTGTCGATCCCGTTGATCCGCACGCCCACCTCTTTCGAACCGAACTCAACACTTTCGAGCGCCTCACGGGCAGTCTGCCGGGCGGCTTCCTTTTCCCCGTCGCCTACGGCGTCTTCCAGGTCAATGACCACCATATCGGCAGGACCGGCGGCCGCCTTGGGAATCATGTCCCGCCGGTTGCCAGGAACAAATAGCTTGCTGCGCCTGCGGACTGCACCCATCAGAGCCCCTCCCTGCCTGGCTGAAACGCGTCGATCTCCTTCCGCCAGGGCATGGAGGGGGAGGCGCCCAGCCGTGTGACCGAGATGGCTGCTGCGCGGGTAGCAAAGCGCAGTGCGTCTTCGGCGCCCTTCCCTTCCGCCAGGGCCACCGCCAGGGCGCCGGTAAAGGTATCTCCTGCTGCGGTGGTATCCACCGGCGTAACCTTCACGGCGTCCACCGGGAGACTCCGGCGTCCTCCACCGGTCACCAGCAGGCAACCTTCGCTTCCCAGCGTGATCACCACGTTCCGGCAGAGGCCAGCCAGCATGCAGCCCGCCTTGGTCAGGTCCGATTCTCCGGTGAGCAGGGCAGCTTCATGTTCGTTGGGCACCAGCCAGTCCACCCGGCGGAGCAGCGACTCAGGCAGGGGCTGGGCCGGGGCCGGAGTCAGCACCACCGTCACGCCTGCCTCCGCAGCCACCGCAGCGCCCTCTTCCACCACAGAAAGGGGCAGCTCCAGCTGCATCAGCAGGAAGCGGCTTTTCCGAATCAGGTCCTTGTCATCCTCTGTGAGGGCAGTCACCGTCCCGTTGGCGCCCGGCACCACTACGATGGCGTTGCGGCCGGCGCTGTCCACCACGATGTGGGCTGTGCCGGAAGCTCCCGGCGTGCGCCGCACCCGGGCGGTGTCGACGCCATCCGCATGCAGCGTGGCGAGAAGCTGGTCGCCGAAGGCATCGCTCCCCACCGCGCCGATCATGGCCACGCTGGCGCCCGCCCGAGCAGCAGCAATAGCCTGGTTGGCGCCCTTGCCGCCTGGAATGGTGCGAAACTCGCGGCCCGTCACCGTCTCGCCCTGAAGGGGCGCCCGGTCTACCAGCGCCACCAGGTCCATGTTGAGGCTGCCCAGCACAGTGATCAGCGGTGCACCCATCGACTACCCCTCCTTGATCAGCTCGGGCGGCACCAGCGCCAGCGTCCGCTGTGCCAGCTCGTCAAAGGTGATATTGTCAAAGCCCTTGAGACTGGTCCGAACCCGGTTATTGAGCGGAGCGATCCACTTCGCCGGCAGTCCTCTGGCCCCCAGCATCACGCCCAGGACCGAGCCCACGGTTGCTCCGTTGCAGTCGGTATCCCAGCCGCCCATCACGGCGCTGCAGATGGTGCGCTCGTAGTCACCTTCCCCGTAGATCAGGGCCGCCGTCACGAGCGCCGCGTTGTTGATGGTGTGGACCCAGTGATAGCGGCCGTACCGCTCATAGATCCGATCCACGGCGCCCTCCCACGTGGCTTCCCGGTCGGGCAGAGATAGGGCAAACCGAATCGCCTCGGCAAGCCGGCTGCCGGCTGGGATCTCAGAGAGGCCAATTTCCACGGCCTCCCGGACGTCCCGTGCCACAAAGGCGCCGGCCAGCATGGCGGCAACAAACATCTCGCCGTAGATGCCGTTCTTCACATGGCTCAGCTGGGCATCCCGGTAGGCCATGGCCGCGGCATCGGCGGGGCGGCCCGGGTTGATCCACCCGAATATGTCGCCCCGGATCTGCGCGCCAATCCACTCCCGATAGGGGTTGCGGTACGTGGCCGTCTCTGGAGGTTCTTTCAGGCGAAGCAGGTTCATATAGGCCACGCGCTCTGCTGTGAAAGTGGTCAGCACAGGCAGCATCGTCAGCCAGGTCTCGCCCACGTTGTCCGCCGTAAACCCTCGACCATACTGTTCCAGTACGTAGAGATTGACCATCGGGTAGTTGATGTCATCATCTTCCGGCATGCATACGATATTCTCTTCCAGGCTGTTCTCACTGGACTGCCGGTTCCAGGGGTAGGCAGCTGCTACCTCCGGCGGCAGGCCTACCGCCGTGAAGTACCGGTCCAGGGGCCAGCGGCCTGTGGCTTTCAGAATTGCTCGAATGCCCTCCCGCTGGATCTTGCTGGATTCCACAGGCTTGCCCAGCAGGCAGCCGGCTGCCCGGCCCAGCCACGCGCCGGTCAGGCGGTCCAGCAGCTCATCCCGGCTGAACTGGCGAGCCGTCGGGGAAGCGCCGCTTCCGCTGGGCCGAAGGGACTGAATAGCAGGCAGGTTTGACGGCTCCTGCGGATCCAGTGGAGAGGGCAGTGCCACCACCGCGTCCACAATCTCGTCCGCCAAGGCCCGCAGGGCGGAAAGGTCTGCCATTGACGCACTGGCCTCCTCCCAGCGGCGGCGATATGCGGCAACATCCTTGCCTTCCTCTTCTGCCTGGTTAAGCTCATGGAGGACCAGTTCCTCAGGCTTGATCCAAGTCAGCCGCAATCCTTTTCACCTCGCAGCTGCGCAATCGCGGCGGCATGCACCGACGCCCTCGCCACGTCTTTCTCGAAGAGTTCCAGGGTCAAATCGGCCAGTGCGAGGGCAGGCGAATGCAGGTCCTTCTGGCTGGCTTCCTCCACCGTCCGCCACCATTCCTCAGGGACGCAGTCGATTCCGCCCAGTGCGCCGGCAATGGCTCCACCCATGGAAGCAATGGAATCGGAATCCCGTCCGTAGTTGACGCCGCCCAGTACCGTCTCCCGGTAGTTCCCCCGAGCCACCACCAGCATGCCCAGCGCCAGCGGCACTTCCTCGATGGAGTGAATCCGGCTGGGGCGGCGGGCGCCCAGGTTCTCGCCTCTGTATTCCTCACCCACGGTGTCGTAGGGGGCCATGGCCGCCCGCAGCGGCTTGATCGCCGCACGCCAGTCCGTGTACTGCCGGGCCACACCCGTCACAGCTTCAATGGCTTTCCTGGTGCCGTCCTTGGCAAGCCGCAGGGCTGTGGCCACCACCAGGTCAACGGTAGACCCAGGCCGCATGGCCTCGGCCACACAGGCTGCATAGACCCCGGCCGCCTCCCGGCCGTAGCTGCACTGGTGAGCTCCGGCGATCTCAATGGCCTCCTGATAGGCCCGGTCCGGGTTCCCGGCGTTGACGATGCCCACCGGCGCCATATACATGGCAGCGCCGCAGTTGACCATGTTGCCTACTCCCGCCTCGCGAGGGTCGGCATTGGCGTAGCGGAGACGGAGCAGCAAGTACTTCTCTGCGAAGAATAGCCGATTCACCAGCAGGGTCTCTCGTTCAAGTTCCGGGATCCAGATCTCCTTATCGGCGATCTCGGGAATCAGCTTGTCTGCAATATCATAAGCGTCCAGGTGGTCGCGCTTCTGCAGGTAGACGTGAATGAGGGCCAGGGTCATCAGCGTGTCGTCCGTGACGTGCCCGTGGCCCTTGTGGAACGGCGCAATCGGGCGCGCATGCTGCCAGTCGTCATAGAACGGACCGACAAAGCCCTCAACATAGCCGCCGTACCGCTCCCGAATCATCTCCGGCGAGCGGCCCTCTGTAGGGCCGCCCAGTGCGTCCCCCACTGCGCTGCCAATCAGAGCACCCAACGCCTTTTCCTGCAACGGTGTATACATGTCTAGTCCTCCTGAACGGTGTTCTCCATCGGAAATGCGTCACGGCCCCACCACAGCCAGCTGACCGGCCAGGCTCACCAGGTCGGCGCCTGCCAGGTGCGGCAGACAGACTCCAGCGAGGTTCCGGCACCGCTCCCGCCAGCTGGGCTCAATCGCCACCTCCCCCGCAAGGGCACCACACAGCCCTCCCACCAGGGCAGGCAGGGAGTCGGCTGTTCGGGTCAGCACAGCGGCGGCCAGAACGCTGGACGCAAAATCTCCACGGGTCCGGTGAATCAGCGCCAGCGCCAGAGCGATGGTCTCGGGCGCCAGAGACCCGTAACTGTAAATGCGGTTGATGATCTTGTCCGAAAGAAGGGGAATCAGACCGAAAAGCGAGGCCGGCTCATCACAAAGCTCCAGGGCACGCTGCGCCGTGCGAGCAATCCACGAGTCGGCGGGCAACTGCCTGAGGGCCGCGTCCACCGCGGCATCCGTTCCGCCGCCGCCGCAGGCCACCGCAACCGCCGCGGCCATGGCCCGGGCAGCCCAGAGCCCTTCCAGCGCGTTGGTTACACAAGCATCTCGCTCGGCCAGCAGGGCAGCCTTCTCCGGATCACCCGCGCAGCATGCGCCGATGGGGATGGCCCGAATCGCCGCCGCATCGTCCATGTAATGAGCATTGTCGTGACCGGATTGGGGCGGCAGTACGCCCCGCCGCAGGTTGTGCAGGGCCCCCTGCACACTGATCGGCCCCCGCACCGGCTGTTCGCTGGCGGCCAGTTCCTGCCAGGCGCCGGCCACTGCATCCGGTTCCAGCCGGCCCTCGGTACGAACGAGAAGCGTCGCCGTAAAAGCAGCCCACTCTGCATCGTCGCTGGGGCCCAGGGCTAGGGGCTCCACCGGCTGGTTCAGGCTGAAGGGAACCGGAGGCCGTGTAGCGTTTGTACTCTCCTGCTCGGCATCCAACTCCCGGCGAATGCGCCGCGTCCAAAAGGGCAGCTGATAGGACCGGTGGTAGAGGGAAGGCCAGCCCAGTGCGTCGCCGACGGCAAGGCCCAGCAGCGCACCAGTAATTCGGGAAACCCTGCTGTTTGGCGTCCCATCCATCCTACTGTGCCCCCTCCCTTCCCCCTACGGCGGCATCGGCCAGTGCGTCAGCCACCTGCAGAATGTGCGTGCCGGCCACGGCATGAATGCATCTCCCTGACACAGCCGTAATCACCCGAGACCAGCGCTCGGGGATCGCGTCGATCCCCTCGGTGGCCCCAGCCAAGGCGCCAGCCATGGCGGCGATGGTATCGGCATCCCGTCCGCAGTTCACCCCGGCCAGCACTGCGTCGACAAAGCGGCCGCGTGCGGCCAAATAGACGCCGAAGGCCAGTCCCACGGCTTCGGGTGCCAGATCCGTCCAATAGTAGTAAGGAACAGCCAGTGCGTTGTAGAGGGGCTCCAGGGCCGACCAGGGGTCTGCCGCCTTGAGGCCGATCTCTCCGGCCGTGCGCAGCGCCCGGGCGGTCCAGCTGTCGGCGGGCACCTGGGACAGCGCTGCCTCCCAGACGTCTTCACAAGCCGCACCGCCCATGGCAGCCGAAACGCCGGCGGCCACAGCCTGGCCTCCGTAAATCCCTTCTCCCGAGTGGCTTACCGCGCCATCCACTGCGGTGAGGTGGGCTGCCAGCGCCGGGTTGCCCGGTGCAAAGACACCCGAAGGCGCAGCCCGCATGGCCAGCCCGTCGCTCCAGCTGTGGCAGTGCTGTCCTGAAGCAGGCGGCTCCAGACCTGCCCGGAGGTTTTCGATGGTGGCCAGTTCGCTGAATCCAGCGCCCTTAAAAGGACCAGTCTGAACGCAGATCTCCCGGCGCCAGGCCTCCGCCACGTCGGCAGAGCGCAGCGCTGTTCCATATTTCAGCAGCAACCGGGCGTAAAAGACCGTGTATTCGGTATCGTCGGTTCCGGCAGGGTTATCCGTAACAAAATCGGTAATGCGGCCCCACTTGGCAGCAATCGCCGCCGGGGACATGCCCTCGGCCGGACGGCCGAGGGCATCACCAACGGCGAGCCCCATGAGGCATCCACGGGCTCGATTGTAGCGTTCCATAGGTCTAACGGGCGTAGCGCTCGAGGATCGGGTTGCCCTCGTCCTGGAGCCGCCGCGCGGCCTCCTCCAGCGTAATGGCGTTGGCAAAGTACTCCTGAAGCACCGGATTGGCCACCTTGGACTTCCATTCCTCAAGACCAGGTACCCGAGTGAAGCGGGCCAGGATCATGTGGTCGAAGTACTCGGCAGACTCCTTCCAGCCGTCCTTATCCGTCTGGAACTCAGGCAGCTGCATGGTGGAAACCCGGGTCGGGTAGACCCAATCGCCCTGAGCCAGCCGCCCCATGTTCTCGGTGTTCAGGAAGAACTCGATGAACTGCATGGCCTCTTCGGGGTGCTCAGCCTCGGCAGGAATCGAAAGCGTCTGGGTACCAACGCCCTGGTTCTGGTTTTCGCCCATGAACGGCGGCAGGACGCCCCACCGGAAGCCCTCGGGAGCAGACTCGCTGATCTGCTGGCGAGCCCAGACGCCCAGGCCGGGCAGCATAGCGTACTTGCCTGCGTAGAAGCCAGGCAGCAGGTCAGTGCCGGACTGGCCGATGCCGTCGGTGGAGGCGGACTTGTCCACGTACATCATGTCGTGGATGATCTGCAGGACTTTCTTCTCCGGGTCGCCGACCCGAATGACCGTCTTACCATTCTCTTCGTAGAAGAATTCACCATTGAAGCCCAGCGACAGGTTGAGGACCCGGTTCGCCGAAGACTTCAGGCCCCAGGAAGCGCCGTACTGCTCAGGGGTGCCGTCGCCGTCCTCATCCTTGGTCAACTGCTTTGCGGCGGCCATGAACTCGTCCCAGGTCCACGGATCGTCGGCGGTGGGCGGAGTGATGCCGGCCTCTTCGAAGCGGTCGACGTTATAGAAGGTGACCAGAGCCTCCCACAGGAAAGGAATCCCGTAGATTTCACCGTTTTCGTTGGTCACCGTCGCCCACGCGTTAGGCGAAATATCTTCCTTCATCTCAGCCGGGATCAGGCTGCTCAGTTCCTTCAGGTAGCCGCGGTTGGCCCAGTCGATGATCGAAGAGGAGTCGTAGTGGAAGACATCCGGTACATCGCCGCTCTCAAAGGAGGTCAGCATGTAGTCGTGGACGGAGTTCCAATCGCCCTGGATATACTCCACCTGGATATCCGGGTGCGCCTGATTCCAAGCGGCCACGATTTCCTTGTTGGCCTCGACCGACTGCTTCTGCCATGCCAGACTCAGGAACCTGATGGTAACCGGTTCGCCATTCCCTCCACCGGACTGGTTCTGCGACGCGCCACCGCCGCATCCAGCTGCCAGCAGCAGGGAGAGTGCCATGAGCCCTGCAAACCACTTGCGCATTGAGCTAACCTCCTCGCGGGATTTTCCAATGGACTATTGCTTAACTCCGCCGGCAGTAAGGCCGGTGGTAAGCCCCCGTTGAATGAAAGAGAAGAGCAGCAAGCTGGGCAGTGTTGCAATCAGGGAGGAGGCGGCCAGCGGGCCCCACCGGGCTGTGCCGTCCACTCCGGTGAACTTGGCCAGGGTGATGGGCAAGGTAGCCAGTTTCGGATTCTTCAGCACCACCAGAGCGAACTGGAACTCGTTCCAGGCGGAAATGAAGGTAAAGAGGGTGGCTGCCACGACACCTGGAAGCAGCAGGGGGGCAACGATCCGCCACAGGGTCTGCCAGCGGTTGGCCCCGTCCACTGCTGCGGCCTCCTCCAACTCCACCGGAATAGAGCGGACGTAGCCCTGCAGCATCCAGAGCGTGAAGGGCATGGACCAGACCAGGTAAACGATGATCAGACCCGCATGGGTGTTGTTCAGGCCCAACGTCCGGAGGATGAGAAACAGCGGGACGATGATGAGGATGAACGGGAAGATCTGCGACAGAATTACCCAACCCTGTATGGCCTTGTTGAGCCTGGACCGAAACCGAGCCATGGCGTACGCGGCCGGCAGGGTGACGGCCACCGTGACAATTGCTGAGAGGGTTGATACCTTCAAACTGTTGTATATGGCCCGTATGATGGACTGCTCTTCGAAGGCGGCTATGTAGTGCTCCAGCGTCGGGTTCTTGGGAATCAGCGTGGGTACCTGTGCTGCAATCTCCCGGGGAGGCTTCAGCGAGGTGGACAGCATCCACAGGAGCGGAAAGGCCAGGAAGCATACATAGGCCAGAAGCGCCAGGTACATCAGGCTTTTGCCGAGGATGCGCTGGCCGTTCAACTCCTCACCCCCTTACGCTTGCTCCCGCATCTGGTGGCGGAAGTAGACGAAGACAAAGACTGCGATGATGATCATCATGGCGTTGCCCAGCGCCGCCGCGTATCCGAAGTTGCCGTAGCGGAAGGCCTCCTCGTAAGCCAGCAGCATGGGGAGGCGAGTCCGGCCGCCGGGTCCCCCTTCGGTGAGCACGTAGACCAGGCTAAAGGAGTTGAAGTTCCAGATGAACTCCAAGGAAGAGATCGCCACCAGCACGGGGCGCAGCAGCGGTCGGGTGACATGCCAGAACTTTTCCCAGCTGCCTGCGCCGTCGATATCGGCTGCTTCATAGAGCTCATCGGGGATCGTCTGCAGGCCGGCCAGCAGCGTGATGGCAGACTGCGGCATACCTGACCAGATGCCCACCAGAATGACGGCCGGCAGCGTCCAGGTGAAGTCGGCCAGCCAGTTGATCTTGTGATCGAGAATGCCGATGCTCATGAGGAAATAGTTCAAAATGCCGGCATCCGGATGGTAGACCAGCCGCCACATCAGTCCCTTGATGACGGAGGGCATTGCCCAGGGCACCAGGACCAGCGTCCGGGCGAGCCAGCGGAGCCGCAGCTTTCCGTTCAGCAGCAGTGCGAGGCCGAGGCCCAGCAGGATCTGCCCGGTGGTGATGGTCAAGGCCCAGATCAGGCCGGTCCAAACGGCCTGCCAGAAGTACCGGTCGTGCAGCATGGCCCGGTAGTTCTCCAGCCCGTTGAACACTGCCACATCGTCGCCGAGCTGGTATCCGGTAAATCCCATGTACATGCCGCGGAGCAGGGGTCCAATCGAAAAGATGAGGATCGGAAGCAGAGCGGGAACCAGCAGTGCGATCTGTTCGCGCCGAAGTCGCTGACGCTGCTGAGCGGAAGCTGTCACCTGAAAGCCCCCCGTCAGAAGGTTAGTGAAGCATATCTCCGGTAAACGTTTTCACACCGACGCAAGAGAACACTCAGCACCGGCGAACCATCAGGCTGGACTCCCTGACCACGAGTCTCGGCGTTACGGTGACCCGCTGCGGCTCCTGGGACGCGGTCTCGCCAGAGAGCCGTGCGAGCAGCATACGGGCCGCCATGCGGCCCCGCTCCGCTGCGCAGAGGGAAACGCTGGTAAGGGTTGGAGTCACGATGCTCGCGTGCTCGATGTCATCCATGCCTACCACCGCCACGTCCCTGGGAATCTCCAGCCCCGCCTCCCGAAAGCGGCGCATGGCGCCCAGGGCCATCAGGTCGTTGGCGCAGAATACCGCTTCAGGAAGCGCAGGGAGCGACAGCAGCCGCTCTGCAGCCCGATAGCCGCCTGCGATCTGGAAGTCTCCCGTGACAACCAGCGATGGGTCCCAAGGGATGGCATGGTTAATCAGCGTCTCCTTATAGGCCCGGAAGCGGGCGCCGCCCGGCACCGTATCGGTGGGGCCGTTTATGAAGGCAATTCGGGTGTAGCCCTGACCGATCAGGTGCTCCATGGCCTCGACGCCGCCCCGGTAGGAATCCACCGCCACGTTGTCCACCGGGACACCGGGCGGCAGCGCACCGATGACCACCACGGGGGTAGCAGCCCGTTCCAGCGCACGCAGATGCCCTTCCGTAATGCGAATGGGGCAGAGGATCAGCCCGTCGGTGTATCGCTCACCGAGGCTGCGCAGTACTTCCAGTTCCTCGGTGGGGTTCGCGTCTGTCGACAGCAGCACCACGCGGTAGCCGGATGCCTTGGCTGCCGCCTGCACCGCTCGGGCCATCGCCACATACACCGGGTTGCCGATGTCAGAGACTGCAAAGGCTATTTGCCGTGTGCGCCGGACCTTCAGCGACTTGGCAGCGTAGTTCGGTGTGTACCCCAACTCTTTGGCGGCCTTCCGCACTCTCTCTGCCGTGTCAGGGCGCACCCGGGCACTGCCATTTAGCACCCGCGAAACCGAGGCGATGGAGACGCCGGCCCGTTCCGCCACCGCAGCGATGGTCGGGAACTTCCCATCTTGTGTAAGCTTTGCAGCCACTACTCCCACTCCGTTGTAAACGTTTACTGTTTGGATGGTACTTCTTTAGTGTGTCGCAATTTCCTTATATCGAAGGACATTTCTCTATGAAATGGCTGCGATTCGGCAGACTGATGGCCAGGGCGCCGGCTCCTGGCGCACCGGCATACTGTGTGGGGCACGAGGATGGCTTTCGGAAATCGTTTTCTGATCGCCGCACGGGATAAAGAAAAGGCCGCCATACTGGCGGCTTGAGTGGGGCAGCAAAGTTTAGGTTCGCTGCTGCATAAGCTCCACGAATTCTTCCACTGTAAGCGCCGGCGGATTCATGCCCAGCGCCATGGAGAGCTGTGCGATCTGAGGCGGCTCCAGCCCCGCAGCGCTGAGGATGTCCGCCCGGCTGAAGACCTCGGGAGCGGTGCCGTCCAGCAGCACCCGCCCGTTCTGGAAGACCAGCACCCGCTCAAAGTAGCGGGCTACAAAGTCCATGTCGTGGGTGATGGTGATCACGGTTCGCCCCTCCTGCCGGAGCGAGGTCACCACTTCGCCCAGGCGAAGGACGCCGTCCCGGTCCTGGGCAATTGTCGGTTCGTCCAGCACCACCACCGGCGTGTCCATCGCCAGGATGCCCGCCACTGTAACCAGCTTGCGCTCAGCCAGGCCCAAGTCGTAGGGGTTCTTCTCCTCGACCCCTTCCAGCCCCACCTGCCGGAGGGCAGCCAGCGCCCGCTCCCTGGCCTTTTCTTCCGGCCACTTCAAGTTGAGCGGGCCAAACATCACCTCATCCAGCACCCGGCTCTTGAAGAGCTGATCGCCCGGGTTCTGAAAGACCAGACCCACGGACCGGGCCATGGTTGCCACCGAGACAGATCGTGTGTCGACGCCGTCCACCTGCACATACCCTTCCACCGGCTTCAAAAGCCCGTTCAGTAGGCGGACGAAGGTAGACTTGCCGGCGCCGTTCTGCCCGATGATGGCCACCGTGCCGGGTTGAATGGAAAGGGTGATCCCCCGCAGCACCGGTACTCCCGGCGTGTAGTGAAAGTGCAGGTTTTCAACTGTTATGGTTGCCACGGGCCGCCCCTCCCATCTGCACCGCTTCGGCCACAGTAACTGGATAAGTACCGTCCGGCAACTGCCACCCCAGCCGCCGGCACACTTCCGTAACGGGCGGAATGGCCACGCCCAGCGCCGGCAGATCCTCACGGGCAAACACCTGACGGGGCGGGCCAAATGCGATGCTCTTTCCTTCATGAAGCACCAGGACCCGGTCTGCCCGGGCGGCAATCCGGTCCACCTTATGCTCCGCCATCACCACGGTCATCCCCTGGCGGCAGAGGTCGGAAACCGCCGCGAAGACTTCGCTGGTGCCCGCGGGGTCCAGCTGTGACGTGGGCTCATCCAGCACCAGCACCTCAGGCTCCAAGGCGAGCACAGAGGCGATGGCCAGCCGCTGCATCTGACCGCCGGAGAGGGCGAAGGGGTTCCGGTCCCGATACTCCCAGAGCCCCAACAGGCGCAGCACCCGCTCGATGCGGCGCACCATCTCATCCCTAGCAACGCCCTGATTCTCGAGTCCAAAGGCGACTTCATCGTAGACAGTAAACTTGGCGCCGGACATCTGGGTAAAGGGGCTTTGAAAGACCAGTCCCACCCGCTGGCAGACTTCCCATACCTGGTGCTGGTGCACATCCAGCCCCGCCACCATCACCTTGCCGCCAATGGCGCCCTTGTAGAAATGGGGGACGAGCCCCACCAGCGCCTGACACAGGGTCGATTTGCCCGACCGGTTAGGCCCGATGATGCCGATGAACTCACCCTGCTGCACCGAAAAAGAGACACCATCCAGCGCGGGTTCCGCCTGCTGTGGATACCGGTAGCGCAGGTTCTCCACTTCAATTACGGTCATCCAATCCACCGCCCTGCGATTGCCAGAATCAGCGCAGCCAGATAGAGCGCCCGTACCGCCCAGGCGTAGGGCGGAATCACTTCCTCATGGAGGAAAGTGGGCTTTCGATTGCCGGAAAACCCCCGCACCTCCAGGGCCAGCGCCCGCTCTTCTGTGGCGATCAGCGAACTGGTAACCAGCGGACCCATCAGCGGAATGAAGGCCCGCATTCGGGTCCACAGGCTGCCTTCTGTCTCCATGCCGCGGGAGCGCTGGGCGTCCATGATGGTGCCTGTGGTAGCCGCCATATTGGGGATCATCTGCAGCACTGCCACCACCACGTAGCCGAAGCGGCTGGGCACGCCCCGGCGCACCAGCGATTCGACCAGGTCAGAGGGGTTGGTCAGCAGAATCAGCACCAGCGTGGCCGCCAAAATGTTGTAGAGCCGCAGGGAGAGCTTCAGCCCCAGCAGAAGCCCTTCCTGATAGAAGGTGACCGGCCCCAGGGTCAGGGCCGGGTGCTGGTTGCCTGGGTAGACGAGGCCCTGAACGACGAAGAACGTAATTGCAATGAGGGAGACGCCCAGGAAGACGGGCACCGAACGCCGGAGCACACCGCCGGAGGCCAGCACCCCCAGGGAGACGGCCAGCAGTGCGGCGCTGGCCCAGTATCCCGGCAGGACAAAGACGAGAATGACAGCGACAACTGCCATGATCAGTTTGGTGAGGGGATCCAGCCGGTGCACCCAGGAGTTCCCGGGCACATAGAGGCTCAGTCGCAAACCGCTCACCTGCCTTGTTCAACCTGAAATGGGACCGGGGCCGCCCAGCGGCCCCGGCTCAAACGCCTTCGGACTCACAGGGATTCCACTTCGTTCCGTCCGCTGAACAGACCCACCAAGCGCTTGGGCAGGGCGCGGTAGATCAGCCAGGAAATCACTACGGTAGCCAGCTTGTCAGGCACGTCCACCACCAGTTCATCCAGGAAAGAGGCCAGCCAGACCGGCCACCCCTTGGCCATGAGGGCAGTGTAGAGCGCATCGCCCCACACGTTCCCGGTGGTGCCTTCCCAGAGGATGACGTTCAGAGGCGTAGAGACCACGGCTGCTACCAGTGCCACCACAAAGCCAAGGACCACGGCCCGTCCAAATGTATTGATCCAGCCTGTAAAGGCCAGGTAGCCCACCACCAGACCGATGGCGATGCTCGTGACCAGGTACCAGAAGGAGATCGGATCGGCGGTGATGCCGAAGACGATGTTATTCACCGCACCGGAAATGGCACCGATCCAGGGACCTGCCAGCATGCCGGACAGTACCGTGCCGATGGAATCGAGCCAGAGAGGCAGTTTAAGTGCAGATGCGAACAGTTTGCCTATGTAGTTGATGCCTACTGCAACCGGGATCAGGACGATGGTCAGGGTCGTAAACCGAAGAGCCCAAGGACTATACCTGCGCGAAACCATGACGGCACCTCCCTATTCGTGCTTATCGCTCCACACACGGTAAAGGGCCTCCAGAGCGGTCCGGATCTCGGCTGCCTCGCCCGCTGCAGCTGCAGCCTCGCCGGAGACCAGATCGTTGACGCCGCCCTGCAGGTCACCCTCGTGGGGAACGACCACATTCAAAATGCTGGCTGCACGGGCGCCGCGCAGCCGGGCCACCGTAAAGAGCGGAGCAGACTCCATATCGGAGGCGAGCACACCCTTCTTGGACCAGAAGCGCATCAGTTCATCCTCACGGTCCGTATAAAAGCTGTCGTGGCTCCGGGCCAGGCCGCAGTGTGCGGTATAGCCCAGTTCCCGGGCTGCCGCCAGCAGTGCGCCTACCAGTTCGTGGTCCGCCACCGCAGGGTACCCCGGCGGCACGTACATGGAGCTGGCGCCATCCTCCCGGACCGCCGCCACCGGCACCACAAGGTCACCGATTCTCACATGGGGCTGCATCGCACCGGCGCTCCCGATGCGCACCAGAACCTCAGCGCCCACCTGAACCAATTCTTCCACCGCAATCGCTGTCGAGGGGCCGCCTATGCCGGTGGACGTGGCGGCAACCGGCATGCCCCGGTAGCTCCCGGTAATGGTGCGGAACTCCCGGTTGCAGGCCACTTCCCGCCAGTCATCCAGCTGACGGGCCACGGCAGTGATTCTGCCGGGGTCGCCAGGCAGCAGCACGTAGGGTGCGATGTCTCCTGGTCTACAGCGAATGTGAGGCTGTACAGCAGCCATGGCTATCCCTCCTCGCCGGGCTTCCGGGATCCTCTTGGAGGCCCTGCCTCATATTTCGAGGTGCAGTTGCTTAGTTCCCCCCTTTTGGATGATTGTTCCTTACTGATTTTGAAACCGCTGTATCCCGTCCTCTACACGGGAGCGAGTAATCTTGCGAACGGCCTGCAGCCGCCTTCACAGGTTGCTGTCTATCTGAATGAACAAGTACAATGCGAAAGATAAGGGGGTGTCCAGATGGCGTCGGCGGAAGACTCCTACCGGATCATGCTGGTGGAAGACGATGAAAAAATCGCCGCCATTCTGGCGGCTGAACTGGAACGGTATGGATATAACGTGGTGAAAGCAAAGGACTTCAGCCGGGTCAAGGAAGAGTTCCTGGCGGTTCGTCCCCACCTGGTACTGCTGGACATCAACCTGCCCCGCTTTGACGGCTATTACTGGTGCCGCCAGATCCGAAGCGTGTCGAAGGTCCCCATTCTCTTTCTCTCTGCCCGGTCCGGCGATTTGGACCAGGTCAGGGCGCTGGAGAACGGCGGCGATGACTACATCACCAAGCCCTTCAACCTGGAGCTGGCCCTGGCCAAGGTGAAGAGCGCCCTCCGGCGGGCCTACGGTGAGTATGCCCTGGCCGCCGAACGGAGTGTACTGCAGGCAGGCGACCTCCTCCTGAACCGCACGGAGAACCGGGTCAGCCGGGGCAGCGCCTCTGCAGAACTGACGCCCAAAGAGTTTCGCCTGCTCTGGACGCTGGCCGAGCGGCCCGGCGAGATCATAAGCCGCGAGGAACTGTTGGAGGCCCTATGGGACGATGTCGACTTTGTGGACGACAACACGCTGACCGTCAACGTAGCCCGGGTGCGGCGCCGCCTGGCTGAGCTGGGCCTGCCGGATGCCATCGAGACCAAGCGGGGCCAGGGCTACCGTCTGGCGGTGCCGGAAGGGCTGAGAACGCCATGACCGCGCTCTCTTTCCTCCGTGATCGGATTGGATTGATCGGGGCCTTTGTGGGTGCCGGGCTCCTGGCCACGGCAGTAGTAGAGCTTGATCTGCACCTCTCCGGCGCGGCCCTCCGGACCAGCAGCCTTGCGTACGCCTGGCTGCTCGGCCTGCTCTGCCTGGCCCTGTGGCTCGTCTTTGATTACCAGCGGGAGGCCAAGTTCGTGCGCCACCTCGCTGGGCTCAAGCAGTGCCAGTCCATTGACCAGCTGGGCCTGCTGCCCGCGCCCCGCACGCGAGAGCAGCAGTGCTTCGTCCAGGCCTGGGAACAGCTTTATGTGCGGCTCAGCGGCGAGCTTCGTGCGGAGCAGGCCCGGGGCAGGCAGCATGTCGACATCATCAGCCAGTGGGCCCATCACATGAAGACGCCCCTGGCAGTGATTGATCTGGAACTGCAGAAGGCCCGGCAGCAGGACTGGCCCGAGGCCGTCTCGGCCGTCCTGGAGAGCATACAGGAAGAGAACGACCGGCTGAACCACTCGGTGCAGATGCTGCTCAACATGGTGCGTCTGGAGGATTTCGCTGCGGACTTCCATGTGGAGCCCGTCGACCTGGTGGCGCTGGTGCGGCAGGTGGTGAACGAGCAGAAGCGCACTTTCATCGCCCACCAGGTCTATCCGCGCATCGAGGTCCCTGATCCGGCAGACCTGCCCCCAGAACTGCTGGTGGTCCAGAGCGACGCCAAGTGGCTCCGATTTGTGCTGGAGCAGTTGATAAGCAACGCGGTAAAATACGCATCCCGCCCAAACGGGGAGGGCAGGGTCTTCTTCCGGTTTGCACACACCGGCAGCGCCGTGATTCTGGAGGTGGCGGACAACGGCATCGGCATTCCGCCCGAAGACCTGGGCCGGGTCTTCGCCCCCTTCTTCACCGGGACGAATGGCCGGGCCTACCCCAGGTCCACCGGCATGGGGCTGTACCTCGCCCAAGAGACCTGCCGGAGGCTGGGTCACAAGCTGCAGATTGCGTCGGTTCCCGGCGAAGGTACGCAGGTTTCCATCATCTTCGCGGAAAGCCGCACGCTCTTTTCTGGCCTGCATCCGTCCCTGACAGAAAAGTGACAGCAGTGTAAGCTTGCCGCTTCCCCCTGTAAGGCAAATCGATGGCTGTTCCCGCCGCCCTGCGGTAGACTGGCCGCGGAAAGAACGATACAGGGAGGTCGCAAAATGAGTGTGCTGCAGGCCAAGGGCCTGACCAAGATATACGGCAGCCGGGGGCGCGTGGCCACCAGGGCGCTGGATGGTTTTTCGCTGGAGGTGGAAAAGGGAGAGTTCGTTGGCATTATGGGTCCTTCCGGCAGCGGCAAAACCACGCTGTTGAATCTCCTGGCCACCATCGACCGCCCCACGGCAGGCACCGTCTCCATCGAGGGCGTGAGCACTGCCAGCCTGAAGGGTGATCAACTGGCGCTGTTCCGGCGCCGGCGGCTCGGGTTCATCTTTCAGGACTTCAACCTGCTGGACAGCCTCACCATAGGCGAGAACATCGCCCTGCCGCTGGTACTGGACAGAACCCCCCTGTCCACGATCCAGGAGCGGCTCAAGACCATCGCCAGCCAGCTGCACATTGATGACATCCTGGACAAGTATCCCTACGAGGTCTCCGGCGGTCAGCAGCAGCGGGCAGCTGCCGCCCGGGCCATCATCCACGAGCCCGCCATCGTCCTGGCCGACGAGCCCACCGGCAACCTGGACTCCAAATCGGCCCGCGACTTGATGGAGACCCTGAGCCTCCTTAACCGGCTGGCCCAGGTTACCATTACGATGGTGACCCACGACCCCTTCGCGGCCAGCTACTGCCAGCGGATCCTCTTCATTCGGGACGGAAAGCTGTACAACGAGATTCACCGGGGCGGCAACCGGCAGGTCTTCTTCCAGCAGATCCTGGACGTGCTGGCCCTGATCGGAGGTGGAACAGATGAGCCTCTGGCAGCTCGCCGCTAAGAGCGTCTGGCAGTCCCGGGGGCGCTACCTCTCCTACCTCGGCAGTGCAGCCTTCGCCGTGATGATCTACTTCCTCTACACCGCAATGGCCCTTCATCCCGGTCTGGCCAGCGCCTATGGAGGCGGCCCGGGGATTGCGCTGGCAAAAGGGATGACGGCAGCCGCTGTGGTCATCGCCATCTTCACCTTCCTCTTCCTCCTCTACGCCAATGCGGCGTTCCTGCAGTCCCGGATGAAAGAACTGGGCCTGCTCAGCCTGATGGGCGTTTCCCGGAAGCAGATGGTGCAGATGCTCCTCTGCGAGAACCTGATCGTGGCTGTGGTCGCGCTGGCACTTGGTTTGGGCCTGGGGGTTCTCTTCCTCAAGCTCTTCTTCATGGCCGTCAGCGTGCTGCTGCATCTCCCCGAGCAGATCCCGGTCTACGCGGGACTGCCGGTGTGGGGCCGGACTCTTGCTGTCTTCGGCACACTCTTTTTCGTGGTGGCTGGTGCGTCCCTACGCCCGATCCTTCGGCGCAGCACTATTGAACTGATCCGGGCAGCCCGCCAGCCCAAGGCAGCGCCCACCTTCTCGCGCTGGAAAGCCGCCCTCGGGCTGCTGCTGATGGTGGGGGGATACCTTTGGGCATGTTCCCCGAACCAAGTCCACATCGTATTGGGCGTCATCCCCGTCACTACCATGGTCTCGGTGGGCACCTATTTCGTCATGCGGGAGAGCAGCATCGCCATCCTGCAGTGGCTCCACCGGCGAAAGGGCTATTTTTACCGGCCTGGCCCGTTCCTCAACATCAGCCAGCTCATCTTCAAGATGCAGGACAACTATCGGGTGCTCTCGGACGTGACCATCCTCGTGGCCGTCATCCTCGCCGCCATCGGTACAGTGGTCTCCGTCTTCGTCGTCTTCACCGCCGATGCCCTGAGCAGCACGCCCCATGCAGTTCAACTCCGCCAGTACGGCGAGGCGGACCTGCGGCCTGCGGCGGCTCAGGTGGAGTCAGTGCTTGAGCGCCACGGTGCCGCGGGGCTTACCCCCTATTTCCTGGAGACCGGCAACGTCGGGGTTGAAGGGGCCAAGCTGACCGCTACGCTTATGCCGTACTCCATGTACAGCGCCCTGCGGGGACCTGCGAAGGTGCTGCCGCTTACCAGACCAGATGAGGCCATCTTGGTGTACCCGAGCACCAGTTGGGGCGCAGTGGAGCCTTCCACTGACCGCGTCGTAGTGGGCGATGAAGAGTTTGACCTCCGGCTGCTTCCTGACCACGGCGGGCGGGTGCTCAACTCGGATATCGGCACCCTTGTGACCCTCGTCGTGCCTGATGAGCGCTTTGCCGCATGGGTGGAACAGATTCCGCCTGCCGAGAGGCTCTCCACTGCCTTCTGGACCGGCCCGGATGGATGGAAGGGCGAGGCCTTCGGCGCAGCCCTAACGGATCTGCAGAGCCTATTCTCGGAGGCAAACGAAACCGGCCCCTTCCTGTCATCCACCCGGGAGTCGTACGATTATGCCGTCACATCCCTGGGCATCGCCCTCTTCATCGGCATCTTCGTCTCGCTGGTCTTCTTTGCCGCCTGCTGCAGCCTGATCTATTTCCGGCTCTTTACTGAGATCGAGGATGACCGGAAGTATTACCGGCGCCTGCAGCAGTTGGGCGCCACCGATGGTGAACTGCGGCGGCTGGCCCGGCAGCAGGCCATGGTGGTCTTCTTCGTCCCCTTCCTCCTGGGCCTGGTCCACTCCACCTTTGCCATGAAAGCCCTTGGCACCCTGCTGCAGCAGACCGTTCTGCAGTACGGCTGGATCGTGGCTGCAGCCTACCTCGTGCTCTATATCCTCTATTTCCTCGGTTCCTACGGCGCCTACTGGCGGTCGATTCGGGCCGGTCTGCAGCGAACGGCGCCAGAGGCTGTGTAAACGAGACAGGAATCGGTCGCACTCATGGCGGCCAGCCACCAGGCTCCACCCGGGACCCGGTTACATAAGATAGCGAAGGAGAAGCGCTGCCGTTCCCGGGAGGGACCTGTACCTATGAGTGAGCAAGAGCGCCGTGATGACGGTCCCGTGACCGTCTTCCAGAGGGTGGGCGTAGAAGCCACCGTTACCATAGTGCCCCAGGTCTCCTGTGGACCGCTTACCATTACCTACATGACAGGGCGTGTCACCCCTTGCCCCGATGGCAGCTCCCGGCCCGAGATGCAGCAGTCCTACCAGCCGTTTCGGGTAACCGTCTACCAGGAACTTTGCGTGGCGGTACCGGTCACTTTCGGCGCTGAGGCCGCCTGTACGGTTGACAAGGTGCTCAGCGGCGACGCCGCCGTTGAACCCAGCGGCGGGCTGCCGTACCTGCCCGACAGTGCAGCGGGCAGCGGCCAGTCCTCCGACAGTTCATCATGCAGTTCATCAGACGGCTCTTCAGATAGCTCTTCGGACAGCATCCCGGCCGCCAGCGACAGCAGTACACCCGCCGCCGCGGACCAAGTTCAGCGAGCAGCCTTGTGACATGCAGTGGCCCCAGTCAGGTCCGCCGCCTGCTCTGGGGTCACTGCATGTCGCCTCTCTGTCCGGCCGCATACCATTCTCTAAGGGGAGGTGGGGGAATGAACGGCGTCGATTTTGGCTGGCTGCAGCCGGAAAGCAGCGGCGCCGCCCAAACCGTCACCATTACCAACGTCGGGTCAGAACCAATGTTGATTCTGAAGGCTGCTCTGGTAGGCCCCCACGCAGGGGATTTTGCCATTCTGTGGGAGGACTTTTCCAACGTCGAAATCCAGCCAGGGGCCAAGTGCAGTCTGGAGATCCAGTTCCTGCCCAGAGGCCCCGGCCTGCGGCAGGCAGAACTGGAGCTTACCGCGATGCGCGGTCATTACCGGATCCCCCTATGGGGTATGGGTGCCGGTATGGAGACGCAGTGCGCACTCGGAGAGCCGGTCCACGTCGAACAAAAGCTTCAGGTAGCGGTACCTGTGACCATCGACGCTGCCGGAGAGGCCGGGGGGGTACAGGTGGCATACGGCCGCCAGTGGGTGGTCAACCGGTATGAGGCTGATTACGGGGAATCTGTGCTCTTTCAGGAGCTGAATCTGACCGTCCCCGTTTCTGTGGAGGTAAGCGGCGAGTGCGGAGCCGACCGCCTTGAGTCGGTGGCCTGCAGCTTCCTATGTACACAGGCAATCTGCGTTGAACTGCCCATCCGTGTGGGAGCAGCAGTTGAATGCACCCCACGCGGCGCACAAGCAGTGCCTGCCGCACCGTAACGGCTCCATGCATCTTTTCCTGATTAGTCGCTTGCGGTTGACTTGCGCGCGTGTTATGATGCTTCATAACCAAAGAGAGCCTTCAGGGATGGGTGAGGTGCTCTGCACCAATTCCCTACCGGCGGTGATGGTCCGAACATGGGCACGAGCGCCGCGAGCCCAAAGGGGTATACGCTCCGCTGGGCAGACACCGGTGAGAATCCGGGGCCGACGGTACAGTCCGGATGGAAGAAGGCACAAGGCACCTCGCCGCGTCCTCCGATGCCCGGCGGGCTGCTGTGCTGTCCCCTATGCTTGCCGGGACCCTGTTGTCTGTCCATCACCCCTGGGGCGCTCGCCTTGGGGGTGTTTTTCGTTGTCGTTTTCTCAGCAGGATCGTGCGTACATGGGTTTAGCACTGCAGCTCGCGGCGAAGGGGCGCTGCCGTACCCACCCCAACCCCATGGTGGGCTGCGTCATCGTGAGGGACGGCCAAGTGGTGGGTTCCGGCTTCCACCGGAAGGCTGGAGAGCCCCATGCAGAGGCGCTGGCCCTGAGGGAGGCCGGTGAACGGGCCCGGGGCGCCACCGTCTACGTGACGCTGGAGCCCTGTGCCCATTACGGCAGAACGCCGCCCTGCGCCAACGCCCTGGTGGCGGCAGGCGTCAGCCGGGTGGTGGCTGCCATGGTGGATCCTGACCCCCGGGTGGCAGGGCGAGGCCTGGAGCGGCTCCGGGCTGCGGGGATTTCGGCCGAGGCCGGTCTGATGGAGGCCGAGGCCCGGGCCCTGAACCGGGCTTACTTGAAGCTCAAGGCCACGGGGCGGCCCCTGGTGATTCTCAAGTGGGCCATGACCCTCGACGGCAGAATCGCATGCGCCTCCGGCCACAGCCGGTGGGTGACGGGCGATGCCGCCCGGGCCCACGTCCATCAGATCCGGGAGCAGGTGGACGCCATCTTGGTGGGATCCGGCACTGCGGCGGCAGATGACCCCGAACTTACGGCTCGCCCCGTGCAGCCCGGGCCGCTGCCGGGATGGATGGGAACGATGGAGTCCCACGCGGATGCCGAGCCGCACTGGGTGCCCAGGGATCCGCTGCGGGTGGTGCTGGACAGCCGGGCCCGCCTGCCGCTTACCGCGCGGCTTCTGGATCCGAGCCTCCAGAAGCGGCCTCTGCCCAATCGGACCCTGATCGCCACCACCCCCTTGGCGAACCCGGCCAAGCTGGCCGCCCTGCAAGAAGCAGGCGCCGAGGTGGTGCTGCTCCCTGCCGAAGAGGGCCGGGTTCCCCTGAAGCCGCTGCTGGACGAACTGGGCAGGCGGGGAATCGGCACGCTCCTGGTGGAGGGCGGGGCTCAGGTGCACTGGTCCTTCCTGTCACAGGGATTGGCGGATTATCTGATGGTTTACGTCGCTCCGAAACTGGTAGGAGGCGCACTGGCGCCCGGGCCGGTGGGCGGCGCCGGCCTGCTCAGGATGGATGACGCCTGGCAGGTGGACGAGCTAAAGGTGACGCCGCTGGGGGAAGACCTGCTGCTGGAAGGGTATCTGCTGCGGAGGTGATTGCGTGTTTACCGGACTGGTGGAAGAGACAGGGCAGGTCCGCTCGGTGCGCCGGGCCGGGCGCAGCCTACACCTCACAGTGGGCGCCCGCACGGTGCTGGAGGGGCTCCGCCTGGGGGACTCTGTAGCGGTGAACGGCGTCTGTCTCACCGTTGTGCGGCTGGGCGGTGACTCCTTTACTGCCGACGTGATGCCCGAGACCTACCGGCGGACAAGCCTGGGTACACTCAACCCCGGTGCGCTGGTCAACCTGGAGCGGGCCATGGCCCTGGGAGACCGCTTCGGCGGCCACATCGTGCAGGGGCATGTGGATGGAGTTGGCACCATCGCTGCCCTGGAGCAGGATGAGATTGCCGTGCGCATGACGGTGGCTGCCCCGCCTGAGGTGCTCCGGTACGTGGTGCCCAAGGGCTCCATCGCCATCGACGGAATCTCACTGACGGTGGTGGATGTGGCGGAAGACCGGTTCCAGGTCTCCCTGATTCCCCACACCCTGGCTGCCACAAACCTACGGCAGCGGCGGGTAGGAGATCGGGTTAACCTGGAGACGGATGTATTGGCCAAGTATGTGGAACGGCTCCTGGCCTGGCGGCTGCCGGCTGAGCAGCCGGGTGCTGCAGCCCGGGCGAGCTCCGGCGGCCTCACTGAGGCCTTTCTGCGGGAGCACGGGTTTTAGCGAGAGGAGGAGCCGTTATGGTACAGCTGGATACGATTCCGGAAGCCATAGAGGAGATTCGGGCCGGCCGCATGATCATCGTCGTGGATGACGAGAACCGGGAAAACGAAGGCGACCTGGTGATGGCAGCGGAGAAGGTAACGCCGGAGGCCATCAACTTCATGGCCCGCTGCGGCAGGGGGCTCATCTGCCTGCCCATCATCGGGGAGCGGCTGGATGAACTGGAAATCCCCATCATGGTGCAGCATGGGGCTGATCATATGGGCACGGCCTTCACGGTCTCCATCGACGCGCGGCACCAGACCACCACGGGCATCTCTGCTTACGAGCGGGCCCACACGATTCGGACTGTGCTGGACCCCGCCACCCGGCCGGAGGACCTGGTGCGGCCTGGGCACATCTTCCCCCTGCGGTACAAGCCAGGCGGCGTGCTGCGCCGGCCCGGCCACACCGAGGCGGCTGTCGACCTGGCACGCCTGGCTGGGCTCTACCCGGCAGGAGTGATCTGCGAGATCATGAACGAGGACGGCACCATGGCCCGCCTGCCGGATCTCATCGCCTTTGCCAAGGAACACGGTTTGAAAATCATCAGCATCGCCGATCTGATCCGCTACCGGATGCAGACGGAGTCGCTGATCGACCCCCTTCCCCCGGTGCGGATGCCCACCAAGTATGGGCTGTTTACGGCCCATCCCTTCGAGGACCGGCTCTCCGGCCAGTGCCACGTAGCCCTGGTGATGGGCCGGGTGGACGACGGCAGACCGGTGCTGTGCCGGGTCCACTCCGAGTGCCTCACAGGCGACGTCTTCCACTCCATGCGCTGCGACTGCGGCGAACAGCTGGACGCTGCGCTGAGCCAGATCGCCCGGGAGGGGCGGGGCGTGCTCCTCTACATGCGGCAGGAGGGCCGGGGCATTGGGCTGGCCAATAAGCTGCGGGCCTATGCCCTGCAGGACCAGGGGAAGGACACGGTGGAGGCCAACCTGGCGCTGGGCTTCGCCCCCGACGCCCGGGACTACGGTACTGGCGCCCAGATTCTGCGGGCCCTGGGCGTGCGGGAACTGCGCCTGTTGACCAATAACCCCCGCAAGCAATTCAGCCTGCAGGGGTACGGCCTCCGCATCGTGGAGCGGGTGCCCATCGAAATGGAGCCGAATGAAGAAAACTGGCGATACCTCCGTACGAAGCGGGAAAAGCTGGGCCACCTGATCGGCCACGACTAGAGGAGGGAATCGGAGATGACACGGATCCTGGAAGGAAACCTCAACGCCGCCGGGCTGCGGTTTGGTATCGTGGTTTCAAGGTTTAATGACTTCATCACCAGCCGGCTCCTGACCGGAGCAGAGGATGCTATCCGGCGGCACGGCGGCGACCTGGATCTAGTGGATGTGGCATGGGTCCCGGGGGCCTTTGAGATTCCGCTGGTGGCCCAGCGGATGGCGGCCAGTGGGCGCTGGGACGCGGTTATCTGCCTGGGGGCTGTGATCCGGGGCTCGACCCCGCACTTTGACTATGTGGCATCGGAGGCGGCCAAGGGAGTCGCCCAGGCGATGATGCAGACCGGCGTGCCCATCAGCTTTGGCATTCTGACGACCGACACCATCGAGCAGGCAGTAGAGCGTGCCGGCACCAAAGCCGGGAACAAGGGCTTTGAAGCTGCGGTGACCGCGATTGAGATGGCTAATCTCATGAAGGTGCTGGGGTAAGACTCCCGTTGGGAGATGCCATCTGGACTTGTGAAAGAGGGCTGCCGGTTTTCGCCGGCAGCCCAGCGTTTGCCCGTTCCGGCAGTTTTTTGCCCAGGGCAGTACTAGTGACGGTCATGGGGGATTGCGAAACGGTGCAACGGGCTGAACTCGAAGAGATGCGGGCTGTGCTGTCGGAACTGCGGAGCCTTCTGCAGGCTGAGGGGTTCTATTTGGAACATGTCTACCTGTTCAGACGCTGCTTCGAACTCCTTGCGTGGGTCGATACAGAGTCGGAAGCTGTACCAACCGGCAGGGTGGGCCCTGTCGTCAGAACGGAACCCATGGTACCTACCGGGACAGAATGGAAGTTCACATCTGCTCAAGGTAGAAATCATCCAGTGCCGCCGCCGCTTTCCACAGCGCGCTGCGATCTGCCCATTCGCCCACATGCCTGCTTATACCGATGCCGATTCCGTTCGACGGCGGAAGAGTCCCATCGACGGCCTTCTGACGCCAGATTGAAAGAATGTTGATCGTATTGTTAACCTCATCTCGAAGGTCCGGATCAACCGTGCAGCTCTCCATGGAATCAAGCATGCGTCGGGCCTAGGCGATTGCCGCGTCACATA
>ENA-OWPA01000298-OWPA01000298.1-bioreactor-metagenome-genome-assembly--contig:-NODE-298-length-79909-cov-35.832836_pt1 | contig 79909 bp, 70 predicted proteins | sample MGYA00238139_ERZ651803 | MGnify/ENA primary metagenome ERZ651803 (study PRJEB26909, sample SAMN07631231) | bioreactor metagenome | isolation source: Switchgrass digestor | place: USA: Dartmouth...
TGACACAGACACTTAGATCCATACGGGATAATGGATTTGCCATATGATCCTTGCCCAAAAAGAGGGGCAGACAGTGATATAAAACCTAAAACAAGTTGACACGACCTTTCTGTGACAGCCGGATTGACAAAACATGGCGGTTCTCTTAGACTCTAACCAGGGGCTTTGCATAGCCCTTTTATGCTTCCACCACCGGGGAAGAGCCCTTTAAAATTCAGGTTTGCATGTTGGACAGGAGGATGCGAGATGTTCAGGGAAATGAGAAGGGGCAGGCAGCTTATGTCACGGGAAGAAACCATAGCGGTGCTGGAAAGAGGTTCAAACGGCGTTCTGGCCTGCCTGGGCGATAAAGATTACCCCTATGCGGTTCCCCTCAACTATGTTTACCATAACGGAAAAATCTATTTCCATTCTGCAAAAGCCGGACATAAAATGGATGCCATGATGAAGCATCCAAAAGTATCCTTTGCCGTGGTTGACCAGGATACCATTGTCAGCGAAAAATATACCAGCTACTTCCGAAGCGCTATCGCATTCGGAAAAGCAAGAATCGCTGAAGGCGATGAGCGGTTTGAGGCTTTCAGGGCTCTGGTTGAAAAATACTCGGGGGATCAGCCTGAAGAGAATAAGAGAAGAGAAATAGAAGGCTGTACAAAAGCGCATATTGTCGCCATCGACATCGAGCACATGACAGGCAAGCATGCCAAGGAGCTGGTCGTGGAATGATGCGCTACATATAGGACAAACAGGCGCCCCAGGATATGCCTGGAATAAGGCCCTGTTTATTTGATGGCCGGTTATTTCTTGTATTTCTCAAACGCTTTTTCAGGATCGATATGCACGTCTTTAAAAAAAGCAATCAACCAGACAGCAAGTGCTATAAATGCGAAATACTCACTGATAAAATAAGCCAAAATCGCCCCTGAGAATAAGATGACAGACCAAAGAAAGAGAGCATTTCTCATATCCGTACTCATTTTCTTTTTATCATACTTTTCCCGCTCCTCTTCAGGCAAAGTGTTAAATCCGCTGATTAAAAGCGCGCCTTTTTCTTTTAACAGAGCAAAGATAATCGCGATTACGAAAAAGAACACGGCCAGCATAAAACATATTATCGCTCCTATATTCATCAAACCCATCTCCCATTATAACCGCCGACTCATTGCCTCAATTGGTGATAAAGAATACTTTAAATGATGTTGTTCAACTGGGGTATTCAACTGGAGTTAGTATAGGAAAGTATTCGGGAAATATCAAATATCAACAACGCCATTAAGTATGGTCAATTTAAAAAGGCAGGCCTAAAGACCTGCCGTATACTTTCTGGCTGTTACTCCCACTCCACTGTTGCGGGTGGTTTGGATGTAATATCATAGACAACACGGCTTACTGAGGGAATTTCACGGGTGATTCGCGAAGCGATGCGGCTTAATACCTTATGGGAAAGCGGAGCGTACTCGCAGGTCATGAAGTCGCTGGTGTGCACGGCCCGCAGGGCAATCACCGAATCGTAGGTCCGGTCGTCACCCTTCACGCCCACCGAATAGGCGCCGGTGTAAACGGCAAAGTACTGTTCAGGCTTGCGCCTGAGTTTGCCGATCTCTTCGCACATAATATGGTCAGCCATGCGGACTATCTCAAGCTTTTCTTTGGTCACCTCGCCCAGGACACGAATGGCCAGCCCGGGGCCCGGGAACGGTTGCCGCTCTGTGAGGGATGCCGGAAGGCCCAGCTTCCTTCCGAGAACCCGCACCTCGTCTTTGAAAAGCCCGGACAGGGGCTCGATGATCTCCTTGAAAGCCAGTTTTTCAGGCAGGCCGCCCACATTGTGGTGGCTTTTGATGGTGGCGCCAAGTTTCCCGCCCGATTCGATCACGTCGGGATAGATGGTGCCCTGCGCCAGAAAAGGAATGTCGCCGAGCTTTGCGGCTTCCTCCTCAAAAACGCGGATGAATTCCTCGCCGATGAGTTTGCGCTTCTGCTCCGGTGCCGTGACGCCTTTCAGTTTGGCCAAAAAGCGCTCTTGGGCGTTAACGCGGATGAAATGGAGGTCCATGGTCGAGAAGACCCGTTCAATCGCATCGCCCTCCTTATAGCGCATGAAGCCATGATCCACAAAAATGCAGGTGAGCTGTCCGGGTATGGCTTTGGACAGCAGGCTGGCACAGACCGAGCTGTCTACGCCGCCGGAAAGGGCGAGGAGAACTTTCTGGTTGCCGACCTTTTCACGTATCTTACGGATCTGGGTCTCGATGTAATCATCGAGATGGTAGTCGCCTTTTGCGCCGCAGATGTCAAAAAGGAAGTTGCCGATGATCCTGCGGCCGTTATCGGTGTGCTCAACTTCCGGATGGAACTGCACGCCGTAGAGCTTCTGCGCCGCATTCTCACAGGCGGCATGGGGGCAGTTGTCCGTTTCGGCAATGGTAACAAATCCGTCCGGAAGCTTGCTCACAAGGTCGGTATGGCTCATGAGCACGGTGTTCTGCTCAGGTATGTCCTTAAACAACGGTGAGCCGGTTTTCAGACGGGCCTTCACCCTTCCGTATTCGCTTTTTTCACAGGCTTCAACGGTGCCACCCAGCATATGGCACATCAGCTGCATCCCATAGCAAATGCCCAGAATGGGTATTCCCAGCTGAAAGATTTCCGGGTCGCATTTTGGGGAATCAGGAAGGTACACACTGTGAGGTCCGCCCGTCAAAATGATCCCGATGGGGTTCAGCTCCTTGATCTTTTCAGCGCTTGTATGGCCCGGCCAAATTTCGGAGTAAACCGAATGGGCGCGAACGGTCCGGGCGATTAGTTCCTTGTATTGCCCGCCGAAATCCAGTACCAGCAAAAGCTCGCTCATATATACACCATCCTGTTTTGCGGATTTATTGCTTGCCGTCACCCAATCCAGGCGCGCCGGCGCCGGGGGTACCATAAAAGGCGCTCATCACATCATGCACATGCTCGAACAGCCGCCCGTAAAGCCGGTTTCCAGCCTGTTCCAGCATGATATGATGAACGCCCTTGTTCAATGGTAATTAATATACAAAAAACCCCGAATATTGTCAATGGTTATGTGCGGCAAAGAAAAAAGGGGCAAATGCCTCTTCCGGGGGTTTTGAGACATTTGCCCTTATGTCATGAATTGGATAAAGCGGTATAATGGCCAGAATAATCATTCGTTGACGCTGTTCAAAATTTCGGCATAGGTGGGCAGCGTCCAATGCTTGCTGCTCACCAAAAGCTCGAGTTCGTCCACAACCAGCCGCAGTTCGTTCATGGCGGTGCAGACCTTTTCGCGGTATGCCCGGGCAAGCTCAAGCTTATCCTTGATCTCCCGTACGGCGATGGTTTGCTGTGAAAGGTTCTCAAGCCGTTTTCCCAGGCAGTCCGCCAGCTTGGAAATCTTTCTCAGAAGGTGTTCTTCCAGGCTGTCAGAAATGTCAATGCCCAGGGACTTCTTGCTGAGAATAAGTTGCGCCAGTTCATTCTGGTAGGCAATGACGGCGGGCACGACATATTTGTTGACCATATCCATCATGGTGAGCGCTTCAATATTAATGGTTTTCGAATAGTTTTCAAGCAATATCTCATAACGCGAATGGATTTCATGCTCGCTGAACACATTATGGCGCACGAACATCTCAACGTTCTTCGGCTGGATAAAGGCGGGCAGGGCATCAGGAGTCGTCTTGAGGTTGGACAAACCTCTGCGCTCGGCTTCCTTCACCCATTCCGAATCATAACCGTTTCCGTTGAAGATGATGCGCTTATGCTCCTTGATGGTTCTCTTGATGAGCTTGCTCAAATCCGATTTGAAATCGGTGCTTTGCTCAAGTTCATCGGCGAATTGCTTCAGCACATCGGCCACGATGGTGTTGAGCACGATGATGGGACCTGCGATGTTGAATGCGGAGCCCAGCATGCGGAACTCAAACTTATTGCCTGTGAAAGCGAAAGGCGATGTGCGGTTTCTGTCGGTGGTATCCTTAGGAAAATGAGGAAGGACTGTTGCACCTATTTCCATCAGGGTCTTGCTTTTGCCTACATACAAAGTATCGTTTTCAAGCGCGTTGAGGATCTCGGTCAGTTCATCGCCCAGGAAGATGGAAACGATGGCGGGCGGCGCTTCGTTGGCGCCCAGGCGATGGTCGTTGCCGGCGCTGGCAACCGAAACGCGCAACAGATCCTGATAATCATCCACAGCCTTGATCACGGCTACCAGGAACAAGAGAAACTGGGCGTTTTCAAAGGGCGTGTCGCCGGGTTCCAGCAGATTGATGCCGGTGTCGGTGGAGATGGACCAGTTGACGTGCTTGCCGCTGCCGTTGATGCCCGCAAAGGGTTTTTCATGCAGCAGGCAGGTCAGGCCGTGCCTTGCGGCGACGCTCTTCAAAAGTTCCATGACCAATTGGTTGTGGTCGGTGGCGATATTGGCCTCCGAATAGATAGGGGCAATTTCATGCTGGGCGGGAGCAACTTCGTTATGCTCGGTCTTCGCGTAAATGCCAAGCTTCCAAAGCTCTTCATCCAGCTCATGCATGAACCTGGAAACCCGATTCTTGATAGCCCCGAAATAATGGTCTTCCATTTCCTGCCCCTTGGGAGGACGGGCACCGAACAACGTCCTGCCGCAATACATCAGGTCGGGCCGCTTAAGATACATGCTCTTGTCGATCAGGAAGTACTCCTGTTCAGGACCCACCGATGAAACAACACGCTTGGCGTCGTTGTTGCCAAAGAGACGCAATATCCTCAGCGCTTGCTTGCTCAGGGCCTCCATGGACCTCAGCAGGGGTGTTTTCTTGTCAAGCGCTTCGCCGCTGTACGAACAGAAGGCAGTGGGGATATATAATGTATTATCCTTGATAAAGGCATAGGAAGTCGGATCCCACGCGGTATAACCCCTTGCTTCAAAGGTGCTGCGCAAGCCCCCTGAAGGAAAGCTCGACGCATCGGGCTCGCCTTTGACCAGGGCTTTACCCGAGAACTCCATAATGGCGCGACCTTCTCCGTCCGGCATGAGGAAACTGTCGTGCTTTTCGGCGGTAACACCCGTCATGGGCTGGAACCAGTGGGTGAAGTGGGTAGCGCCTTTTTCCACCGCCCAATCCTTCATGACGCTGGCCACCACGTTGGCCACATCCAGTTCCAGGTGAGTGCCGTTGGCAATGGTCTTTCTGAGCGCCTTATAGACGTCCTTGGGAAGACGTTCCCGCATCACCTTGTCATTGAACACCATACTGCCGAAAAGCTCAGCCACATTATTATCGTTAATGTTATTGTCAGCCATCCATATTCCTCCTTACGGTAAATCCAAACCAGCCGCTTTACAGCCGTCTGAGTTTCGTCATCCGTACCGAAACCTTCGTTGACCAATATGTCATTTCTGGAACAGCGGCATGCGGAATCCGGGTTGTCAAATGCCGCCGCCTATGTTAAATGTTAAATTATAAAAAACAAAAGCGCTGCGGACTTTTTTTCTCCACAGCGCCTTTGCTGTACAACATCAGTCTAGCACAGGCATCAGGGATCTGTCAATCCTTTATTGAGCATTTTCATTTAAAAATGCAGAACTGATTCTACCTGTCTTGCAAATCCGGCCGTCTTTGGCCATGAAGATGATATGGATTTTAAGAAAATGCAAGTTGCAAATATAAAAATTTCATAAACCTATCGACAGGATAGATCTTTTGTAGTATAATAAAATCAATGAACAATGGCGTTCATCATATAGTGTCAGGTTTCAGGCAACGAGCCTGTCAGGCTTGTTTGCTCTGATGATGCTATGTGGTGAACGCTTTTATTTTGGTTGGAGGTATGGTCAGTGAGAGAAGGAATGTTCAGAAACCCGTCGGGATGTGCGATATCCGGCATCATATCCAAAAGTGGAAAACGCTTTTCCGGCGAACGCATCATCAAATCCATATCTGTCATGCATGAACGCTCCAACGGCCTGGGCGGAGGGTTTACCGCCTATGGCATTTATCCTGAATACAAGGATTTTTATGCGTTCCACATTTTTTACGATGACGACTTCGCCAAAAGGGAATGCGAGACCTTCCTGGAAGAGCATTTTGACATCATCAACCTTTCCAGGATTCCGACACGAAAGATTCCTGAAATCACCGATGAACCCCTGATTTGGCGATACTTTGTCGCCCCGCTGCCGACAAAGCTTGCGGCAAGCCAGCTGGATGAGCGGGAGTATGTGGTCAGGTGCGTGTTCAGGATAAACACGGGAATAAAAGGCGCTTATGTTTTTTCCAGCGGAAAGAATATGGGTGTTTTCAAAGCCGTGGGATTCCCCGAGGATGTTGGGCGCTTCTACAAGTTGGAAGAGTATGAAGGTTATTGTTTCACCGCCCATGGCCGGTATCCCACAAACACCCCCGGATGGTGGGGTGGGGCTCATCCCTTTGCCCTGCTGGATTACTCCGTGGTCCACAATGGGGAAATATCATCCTATGATGCCAACCGGCGCGCCATCGAGATGTACGGATACAAGTGCACACTCCTGACCGACACAGAGGTTATCGCTTACATGATTGATTACCTGCACAGACGAATTAGGCTCACCTTCAATGAAATATGCCATGTTTTTGCGGCGCCCTTCTGGTCGACCATTGAGGGCAAGCCCAAGCAGGAAAGAGAAGAGCTTAAGTTTCTGAGAAATGTGTTTGCTTCCCTGCTGATCACCGGCCCCTTTTCCATCATCGTCGGGTTTGAAGGCGGCATGATGGCGCTGAATGACCGTTTGAAGCTACGCAGCATGGTGGTTGGCGAAAAGGACGATATGGTTTATGTGGCCAGCGAGGAAGCGGCTATAAGAGTGATCCAAAACGATCTGGACAGGGTCTGGTCGCCCATGGGAGGCGAAGGCGTTATTATCACAGTTGAGGAAGGGAAGTACTGATGGGAGTTCAATACATATATCCGGAATACGAAATCGTCAGAAATCAAGAGCGGTGCATCGTCTGCCGCGTTTGTGAACGACAATGCGCCAACGAGGCGCATGAGTACCTGAAGGACAGCAATAAGATGGTGTCCGACGACGCCAAATGCGTCAATTGCCACCGATGCGTGGCTTTGTGCCCCACCAGGGCGCTGAAGATCATCAAATCCCCGCATACCTTCAAGGAAAACTCAAACTGGACAGGCAAGGCTATCAATGAGATTTACAAGCAGGCCGAATCCGGCGGCGTCCTGCTGTCCAGCATGGGTAATCCTGAAAACTATCCGGTCTATTTTGACAAGATATTGCTCAATGCGTCCCAGGTCACCAATCCTTCCATCGATCCCCTGCGCGAGCCGATGGAAACCCGTGTCTTTCTGGGAGCAAAACCCGAGAAGATAGAAAGGGATGAAAAGGGCAGGATTATCCGAAACCTGTCTCCCCAAATCCAGCTATCCATGCCCATCATGTTTTCGGCCATGAGCTATGGCTCCATCAGTTACAACGCCCATGAGAGCCTGGCAAGGGCCGCCGCTGAACTGGGAATCCTTTATAATACCGGCGAAGGCGGTCTGCATGAGGATTTCTATAAATACGGGAAGAACACGATTGTCCAGGTGGCTTCCGGGCGTTTTGGCGTACATAAGGATTATCTGAACAGCGGTGCCGCCATTGAAATTAAGATGGGGCAGGGCGCAAAGCCCGGCATCGGTGGCCACCTCCCCGGTGAAAAGATAGGAAGGGACATTTCCAGGACCCGCATGATCCCGGAAGGGACAGACGCCATTTCTCCGGCTCCTCACCATGACATTTATTCCATTGAAGATTTGCGGCAGTTGGTCTATTCCCTGAAAGAGGCCACCAACTACGAAAAACCGGTTATCGTCAAGATTGCCGCCGTTCATAATGTGGCTGCCATCGCCAGCGGTATTGCGCGAAGCGGTGCCGACATGATCGCCATTGACGGTTTCCGCGGCGGTACAGGCGCCGCCCCCACGCGCATACGCGACCATGTGGGCCTTCCCATAGAACTGGCGCTGGCCAGCGTCGACAAGCGGCTGCGCGATGAAGGCATCCGCAACCGTGTTTCCATTATTGTTGGCGGAAGCATCCGTTCCAGCGCCGATGTGGTCAAAGCCATTGCCCTCGGGGCGGATGCCGTTTATATCGGAACCGCCGCCCTCATCGCACTGGGGTGCCATCTGTGCCGAAGCTGCCATACCGGCAAATGCAACTGGGGTATCGCGACCCAGCGGGAAGATCTGGTCAAGCGCCTGAACCCCAATATCGGCTACAAGCGGCTGGTGAACCTTTTGACCGCATGGCAGCATGAGATCAAGGAAATGATGGGCGGCATGGGGATTAACTCCATCGAAGCCCTGAAGGGCAACCGGCTGATGCTCCGTGGCGTGGGGCTGAATGAAAAGGAGCTTGAGATACTGGGCATCAAGCATGCCGGCGAATAGGGTTAAGCCCTCAAACCGCAAGGCAATAAAAAGAACCGGGGCAGCTTGCCACGGCGGGCTGTCCGGCAGGAACGAAACGGTAAGTGGTGGTGAATTGTCGTTGAAACGCGTATATGTCAATGAAAAATGGTGTCTCGGTTGTCATCTGTGCGAGTATTATTGCGCCTTCGCGTCGACCGGGGAAAAGGATATGGCCCGGGCGCTGAAGGACATCAAAATTAACCCGCGGATAAGGGTTGAGGAAAGAAACGGGATAAGCTTTGCGGTATCATGCCGTCACTGTACGGAGCCGCTGTGCGTGAAAGGCTGCATCACGGGCGCGCTGTCAAAATCCGGCGGCATTATCACCGTCGACAGGAACAAGTGTATCGGATGCTTTACCTGCATACTCAGTTGCCCCTATGGCGCGGTTTCTCCATCCGAGGACGGCGCCATACAAAAGTGTGAGCTCTGCGTCAAGACGCATGAGGGAACTCCCCGGTGCGTATCGGGCTGTCCCAACGGAGCTATCGTGTTCGAGGAAAGGGGTGAGTAGCTTGAAATATGTCATCATTGGAAACTCAACGGCCGCCGTCGGAGCGGTAGAGGCCATCCGAAAGAATGACAAAGAGGGCAGGATTGTGATCATCGGTAATGAGAAATATCACGTTTATTCCAGGCCGCTTATCTCATACCTGCTGTTGGGCAAGACCGATGAGGCAAGGATGAAATACCGGGGTGAGGATTTTTACTCAAGCCATCAGTGCGAACTCAAACTGGGCAGGACAGCCCAGAAGATAGATGTTGAGAATAAATGCGTCATCCTGGACAGCGGGGAATTGGAAAGCTATGATCGGCTGCTCCTGGCAACCGGATCCTCGCCGGTGGTTCCGCCCATACCGGGATTGGACAAGGTGGAGAAAAAATTCACTTTCACCACGCTGGATGATGCCAAAGCGCTGGATGAGGCCCTCTTTGAAGGTACCAGGGTGCTGATTCTGGGTGCAGGCCTTATTGGCCTTAAATGCGCCGAGGGGATCAGCAAGAAAAAAGTGGAGATCACCTGTGTGGATTTATCCCCCAAAGTGCTGTCCAGCATTCTGGATGACCAGAGCTCGGAGATTGTGAAAAAACATTTGGAGGATCATCATATCAGGTTTTACCTGAACCGTCAGGTCACAGGTTTTGAAGGGAATAAGGCCATCCTGAACGATCAGACCAAAATCCCCTTCGATGTCCTGGTGCTGGCGGTGGGCGTGCGACCCAACATATCGCTGCTCAAGGAGGCCGGCGGCCGGACCAACAGGGGTATCCTGATCGACGACCATTGCAGGACCTCCATCCCCGATATCTATGCCGCGGGCGACTGCTGCGAAAGCGTGGATGTTTCATCGGGCGAGACAAAGATCATGGCGCTTCTGCCCAACGCATATATGCAGGGAGAATGTGCGGGAATGAATATGTCAGGAGTGGATTACATATTTGATAAGGCCATTCCCATGAATGCCATAGGCCTGTTCGGAAAGCATATTCTGACAGCAGGTACCTATACGGGCAACACTTATTTTGAAAGCGATGATCAGAATAATTATAAGAAACTGTTTTATTCCAACAACAGGCTGAACGGGTTCATCCTTATCGGGAACATTGAAAAGGCCGGCATATATACGGCGCTTATCCGGGAAAGAACACCGTTGGACACGATTGACTTTGAACTGATCTGCCAGACCCCCGGCCTGATGGCGTTCAACAGAGAAACACGGGCCGAAAAGCTTGGAGGTGTGATGAATGTATCTGTTGGCTCAACAATTGGGATTTCGCGCGCTGAATGAAAAAATCCGCAGCACAACCGAAGATGTTGTTATAGAAGAATGCTACGGAGAGCGCTTCATCGGAGCGGGGGCTTCGTCCAGGACCATCACCATCAACGGGACGCCGGGCAACGCGCTGGGAGCGTATCTGGACGGCGCCACCATCATTGTTAACGGAAACGCCCAGGATGCCGTCGGCGACACCATGAATGACGGGAAAATCATCATCCATGGAGATGCAGGAGATGCCCTGGGATATGCCATGCGCGGTGGTAAAATACTCGTGAGGGGTAATGCGGGCTACCGCACAGGCATTCACATGAAGGAGTACCAGGACAAAAAGCCGGTGATCGTTGTGGGCGGCCATGTGGGCAGCTTTTTGGGCGAGTACCTCGCCGGAGGATTGATCATTGTCCTCGGACTCAATACCGATGATTGCCCGGTGGGCAATTTTACGGGTACGGGTATGCATGGCGGCGAAATCTTCATCAGAACCCACAAGATGCCGAAGAACCTGCCCAGGCAGGTATGCCACAACCTGGCTGACCCATCGGACATGGACAGGATTAAGGATGTTCTGTCGGAGTTTTCGGAAACGTTCGGCATACCGATGGACGAGATCCTGGGCAAACCCTTCCACAGGCTGACGCCCAACGCCAAAAACCCCTATAAACAGCTTTACACCAACAACTAGCCGTAACCGCCGCATGATGAAGCTGATGCCGGTTAAAAAAAGCAAAAGGAGGATGGCCTATGACCACAACCGTTCATGAGGTTCTGGAATTTGTGAGGGAGAATGATGTGAAGTTTATTCGTCTGGCCTTTTGCGATCTGCTGGGCATGGCAAAAAACATTTCCATTATGCCTGATGAGCTGCCGGAAGCGTTTGAAAATGGCATTTCCTTCGATGCCCATGCCATCAACGGGTTTACCGATATCACCAACTCGGATCTATTCCTGGTGCCTGACCCGACCACGTTGTCGGTTTTGCCATGGCGTCCCCAGCAAGGGCGGGTGGTCAGGTTCTACTGCAATATTAAAAACCCTGATGGAAGCACCTTCTGGGGTGACTCCCGGGCGATCCTTCAATCGGTACTCAGACGCGGGGAGCAGATGGGCTATTCCTGCATGGTCGGTGCCGAATGCGAGTTTTATCTTTTCAAAACCGATGACAGCGGTGAACCCACCACCATTCCCTTTGATCAGGGCGGTTACCTGGATGTGGCGCCCCTGGACAAGGGCGAAAATGTGCGCCGCGAGATCTGCCTTTGCCTCGAAGAGATGGGAATCAAACCCGAAGCTTCCCATCATGAGCAGGGACCGGGACAGAATGAGATCGATTTCAAGTTCTCGGATGGGTTGAGCTGTGCGGACAACCTTGTGACTTTCAAGCAGGTGGTTAAGAGTATTGCGGCAAGAAATGGCTTATATGCTTCCTTTTCACCCAAGCCGATGCCTGACAGGAGCGGAAGCGGACTTCACATCAACCTATCCCTTTCCAGGAACGGCTTCAACGTGTTCAGGAGCAGCGAGAAAAAAGATCTGAGGGAGGCGGAAAGCTTCATTGCCGGTATTTTACAAAAAACGCCTGAAATGACGGCTTTCCTTAATCCGCTGCCAAACTCCTATGAACGTCTTGGCGCCTTTGAAGCGCCCAAATATGTCTCATGGTCCCCGGGCAACCGTTCCCAACTGGTGCGCATTCCTGTAGCCACCGGTGACAAGATGCGCATGGAACTGCGTTCCCCGGATCCGGCGACCAATCCCTACCTGGCCTTCGCGCTGGTGATCAACGCGGGTCTTTACGGCATTGAGCACCGGTTGCCGCTGCCGGACAGCCTCAATGTGGATCTTTTCCAGGCTGACAGATCCGTCACCGATTCCCTTGAACGTTTGCCCGACAGCCTGGAAGAGGCTTTGAAGCTTGCCGAGGAATCCAGGTTTGTCAGGGATACCCTGGGTGAAAAGTTGGTTGAGCGGTACATCCAATTGAAAAGGCAGGAACTGCAGGATTTAAGCCGGGCTGCCAACAAGCGGGAACACTTTCTGGAACATTATTTCAAGGTGATTTAAGGTTTATCCGAATTTGCCGGAAGGGTGGGATGCCATGGACAGTGCTCTTATTGTAAGCTATTCCGAAAAAACAGCAAATTCTCTGGCTCAAATACTGGCAGAGGCCTCTGTGAACCGTATCACCACCCTTTCAAACGCTGCACAGGCCAGGCGGGCATTGATTGATAATGATTTTGACTTATGTATTGTAAATGCTCCACTGCCCGATGAGCCGGGAGAGAGCTTTGCCCGCTACATTGCCGGGACAGGGGTTTGCGAAGTCATCCTGATGGTGAAGGCGGAGCTTTATGATGAAGTAGCCAGCAGGGTTGAGGATTACGGCATCATAACCATTTCGAAGCCGGTAAACAAGATCCTGCTGTGGAATGCCATAAAACTGACCGCAGCCATCCATAATAAGGTGAAAGCCATACACAACGAAAACAAGAAACTGATACAGAAAATAGAGGATATACGGATCATAGACAGGGCAAAATGCCTCCTGATATCGCATCTTTCCATGTCCGAGCCTGAAGCACACCGATACATTGAAAAGCAGGCCATGGATATGCGGATGACACGGAGGCAGGTAGCCGAGGGCATCCTGAAGATTTATGAAAACTGAGCGATCCTTGCCAGCCAGACATTGACGGGCGGCAAGGGTTGTCTTATGCTGTAAGAATTAAGGAGCGAAAGAATATGACGAAGTTTATCTTTATTACCGGCGGTGTTGTGTCCGGGCTTGGGAAAGGTATTACAGCCGCCAGCCTGGGAAGGCTTCTGAAACAGAGAGGACTGAAGGTTGCAGCGCAGAAGCTTGATCCCTATATGAATGTGGATCCGGGGACGATGAGCCCATTCCAGCACGGCGAGGTCTTCGTCACCGATGACGGGGCGGAGACCGATCTGGATTTGGGCCATTATGAACGCTTTATCGACGAAGATTTGACAAGGTTTTCGAATCTGACATCGGGAAAGGTTTACTGGAATGTGCTGAACCGTGAGCGTTCAGGAGGTTATTTGGGAAATACGGTCCAGGTTATTCCCCACATAACCGGGGAGATTAAGGACTTCATATACAGGGGGGCCGAAACAAGCGGCGCCGACGTCTTGATCACCGAAATCGGCGGCACCACAGGCGATATTGAAAGCCAGCCTTTTCTTGAAGCCATCCGCCAGGTTTCCCTGGAGAAGGGCCGCGGAAACTGTCTTTTCATCCATGTTACCCTGGTTCCTTACCTGAAAGGTTCCAACGAGCATAAATCCAAACCGACCCAGCATTCGGTCAAGGAACTCCAATCCATGGGCATTTCGCCCGACATCATCATCGCCCGCGCCGATGAACCCTTTGACGAAAGCATTAAGGATAAGATTTCCCTGTTTTGCAATGTGAAGCGGGATTGTGTCATTGAAAACCTGACACTGCCCTGCCTGTATGAAGCGCCTCTCATGTTGCACAGAAGCGGCCTTGACAGGGTGGTATGCCGGGAGCTTGGGCTTGAGACGCCGGAACCGGATTTGCGCGAATGGGAAAGCATGGTGGAGAAGATCAAGAGCCGGCAGAAAAAGGTGGTCATCGCCATTGTGGGCAAATATGTCAGGCTCCATGACGCATACCTTTCCATCATCGAAAGCCTGAACCATGCAGGTTATGATACAGGGGCAAAGGTCGAAATCAGGTGGGTGGAAAGCGAGGATGTAAAGGATGAGAATGTGCATGAACTGCTGAATGGCATCGACGGCATGATCATACCCGGCGGATTCGGGGATCGGGGCATTGAAGGTAAAATCATTGCCTGCCGTTATGCCAGGGAAAACAACATCCCGCTTTTGGGTATCTGCCTTGGCATGCAGATTGCTGTCATCGAATACGCGCGCCATGTTTGCGGCCTTGCGGGTGCCCATTCTTCCGAGTTTGATGCAAACAGCCCGCATCCGGTCATCGACCTGATGGAGGAGCAGAAAGGGGTTACCCAGAAAGGGGGAACCATGCGGCTGGGAGCTTATCCTTGCGTTACCAGGGAAGGTACCCTGCTGCGGCGCCTGTATGGTCAGGAACGAATCAGCGAGCGGCATCGTCACAGATATGAATTCAACAATGCCTACCGGGACATTTTGACCGGCAAGGGCATGGTGATTTGCGGCACATCCCCCGACAATAAACTGGTGGAGGCTGTGGAACTGCCGACTCACCGGTTTTTTATTGGTGTACAGTACCATCCTGAATTCAAGAGCCGTCCCAATAAACCCCATCCGTTGTTCCTCGGACTGCTGAAAGCGGCCTTGGATCCAGGGGGACGATCCCCGCGGTTCTGATCCAAGGAGACGATCCCTGCGGTTCTCCTATTGTGGGCACAGTGCAGGTAATTTTTGGGAAACCGAAAACTGATCTCTGTGCTGCAAGGTTTATCGTTAACCAGAAGAATCGTCCCTATGGTTCGTCAATTAAGTGTTCACTTTTTCCGCCATTCTGCATATACAGTAATGTGAACAAAGGCGTTCACCGGATGATGCCTGTCGCATCTTCTGGCGGGCGCTTTTTTGCTTATGCCGCAATGTCCTGTACGGTGTAATCCGATAGCCGTATGGGCCGATTTTGCGGTATCAAGTAAACGGCGAGCGAGGTAACTGTATGTGCGGAATAGCAGGATTCTGTGATTTTACCATGGACTATACCCATAATCCCGGGCTTTGGGAGAACACCCTGGTTGCCATGAGGGAAGCCATAGCCCATCGCGGGCGTGACAACACGGGGGAATTTTTGAGGAAGCATGTTGGGCTCAGTCATACGCGCCTTTCCATCAGGGACCTGTGTCACGGCCAACAGCCCATCATCCGGAAGCGGGATGGCGTCGAATATGCCATTATTTATAACGGGGAGATTTATAATACCGACGAGCTGACACCGGAACTGGTGCGGGCGGGATATGTGTTTGAAACCACCACCGACACGGAAGTCATTCTGTATGCCTATATGCACTACGGTCTGGATTTCGTCCATAAACTGAATGGCATTTACGCATTTGCCATTTGGGACGGCGGGGAGGAAAGGCTCGTCCTGGTCCGTGACCGTCTGGGTGTTAAACCGCTGTTCTATTCGCTAAAGGAGCAAACCCTTGTTTTCGGTTCCGAAATAAAAGCGCTGTTCCGATTTCCTGAAATAAAACCCGAACTGGATATGGAAAGCTTTCGGGAGATTTTTGGGATCGGTCCTGCCCGGACACCGGGACACGGCGTTTTTAAGGGTATTCACGAGATCAAACCCGGCCATTATGCGCTTTATACCATGAACGGTCTCCATGCTGTACAGTATTGGGATATGGTAAGCCGCCATCATACCGATACCTATCCACAAACCGTCGAGAAGGTCAGGTTCCTGGTGTGCGATGCCATCATAAGACAGATGGTTTCCGATGTTCCGGTCTGCAGTTTCCTGTCCGGAGGAGTTGATTCCAGCATCGTTACGGCTGTGGCCTCGGAAGTATGTGCCGAGAACGGCGTGCGGCTCAATACCTTTTCATTCGATTTCAAGGACAACAACCTCTATTTCCAGGCCAACGCCTTCCAGCCTGAGAGGGACCGGCCCTTCGTGGATATCATGCTGGGCATGTACGATCTGAACCATACCTACCTTGAATGTGACGAAAGCCAATTGGTAGATTGGCTGTATACCGCTGTTGATGCGAAGGATCTTCCGGGTATGGCCGATGTTGACGCGTCCCTCCTGTATTTCTGCTCCCTGGTGAAGAAGAGCAACAAGGTTGCCCTGACTGGCGAATGCGCCGATGAAATCTTCGGCGGCTATCCATGGTTCCACAGGGATGATCTGATGTGGGTTGACACATTTCCCTGGTCAAAAGACCTGAAAACAAGGATACAGCTTCTGTCCGACGATTTTGTGAGGGAGCTTCAACTGGAGGATTATGTCGCCGCAAGATATGCCCAGACCCTCCAGGACGTTCCTGCCCTGGAAGGCGAGAGCCCGATAGAGAAAAGGCGCCGCGAAATAACCTATCTCAACATCAAATGGTTTATGCAAACCCTTTTGGACAGGATGGATCGGGCCAGCATGTATTCCGGCCTTGAGGCGAGGGTGCCCTATGCCGATCACCGGATCATCGAGTATGTCTTCAACGTCCCCTGGGAAATGAAGTCGCGGGAAGGTGTTTCAAAGTCCCTTCTGAGGGAGGCATGCAGGGATCTGCTTCCGGAACAGCTTCTTCTCCGTAGAAAAAGCCCTTACCCGAAGACCTACCATCCCAACTATGAGCGCCTGCTGGCGCAGAGGTTTACGGAGATCATCAGGAACCCCAATTCGCCTATTATGGCTTTCATTGACAAGAAAAAGGCGATTTCCTTCATCCAGGCTCCCGCCGAATACGGGAAGCCCTGGTTCGGGCAACTCATGGCCGGTCCACAGATGATGGCCTATATGATTCAGCTCAATTATTGGCTGGAGAAATATCAGGCATGAACAGCCTTTCCCATAGCAAAGAATAGCGCAAGGGCGCCGGATACGGGACAGAAGCCTGTCTGCCTGCAGACATTGCTTTGGCCCGTTTTTTTATGCGGGGAAAACTCACTTCAGATTGCCGATGCGTCCGGAAACAGATGGCCTGTCATAGGCTTTGCCCCGAGGTCGACATATCATCCGTTTATGGGTATGGTATAATCGGATACTGAGGTGGCAATGAAAAGCAAAAGTTGACCTCATTATGGAGCATCGATCCGGCGTTGCCGGATGGGGACCGTTTGAGGTTCAACAGCAGTGTCCACCAAACCATAGACCCTCCCGAAAGCGCGTTTCTGCCTTCAGCAACCGCATCCATCGGGATTATCGGTGGGGCGCACGGGCCTACCGCCATTTTCTTTATCGGAAGGGCCGCGGGCAGAGGAAATCCTACCGGCATGCACGGGTTGCCCCTTCACAGTTGCGTATCAATTCCTGCTTTCAGTGAGGATGAACCCGCACGCTTTATGATTGAGGGGATAGACATAAAGAAGCATGACAGTACGGTATTTCAATTTGGAGGCCTTGAATGATCTCCTTGATGCTTAAGGAGAACAGGTGCGTTGAGGCCGTATGAACAGGAGGCATAATGATGAAAACCGTCTTGATCACCGGCGCCACATCAGGCATCGGGCTGGAGGTGGCCAGGCTTTTGGCCAGGCAAGGTTATCATGTGCTGGGGATTGGGCGCAATGAAGCCCGCTGCCGGCAGGCAGAAGCGAGCATCCTAACTGAAAATCCGGAAGCAAGGGTTACCTATTTTACTGCCGACTTGATGCACCGGCGTGAAGTTGTCCGGATCGCTTCGATTATCAGGAACCTGCTTGATGCGCAATACAACGGTGAACTGCATGCCCTCATCAATAACGCAGGGTGCGTACGGAGCCGGTATATGACAACGGAAGACGGTTATGAGCAGCAGTTCGCCCTCAACCACCTGGCCGGATTCCTGTTGACCCATACGCTGCTGCCCGCCCTCAAAAAAGCCCATGGGCGCGTGATCATGACAGGGAGCAATTCCCACAAGGGCATCAGGGTGCGTTGGCAAGATCCGATGCTTCGAAGGTGGTATAACCCCCTTATAGCCTATAAGCAATCCAAGCTCTGCAACATACTGTTTGCCAAAGCCCTGAATGATCGTTTCGAAGATTTTGGTGTCCGGGCTTATGTGGTGGACCCCGGCCTGGTCAGGACCGATATCGGCAATAAGGAGACCGGCTTCCTTGTCAATCTGATTTGGAGCCTTCGGAAAAGGCATGGCATGCCGCCCACGGTTCCTGCGGAAACCTATGCCTATCTGTGCAGAGAAGAGCCTGCGCCGGAAGGACTATACTACTACTTATGCAAGGAAAAGGCTTACAGCAGGCAGGTGACCGGCGATAACGCGCGACGACTTTTTGAACTGAGCGAGCGCCTCTGCGGCATACGTTTTGGCCAGGAACGGCAGCTTCATTCCTCCGGGGAATGGGACCAGAGCGTTTAGCCCATATGGTCCCGGCGTATGGCCGAGCGATTTTGGTATTATCGTATGAACGGAAATAATTCGCAAAGGGGATGATAGAATGCCGCTGAAAATTATCTGCGATGATATCACCAAGGTGCGCGTCGATGCTATTGTGAATGCCGCCAACCGAACCCTGCTTGGCGGCGGTGGGGTTGACGGGGCCATCCACCGTGCCGCAGGCCCTCAGCTTCTTGAAGAATGCCGCACCCTTGGGGGATGCGAAACAGGACAGGCAAAGATAACCGGCGGATACAGGCTGCCTGCAAAACATGTCATCCATACCGTCGGGCCTATCTGGCGGGGTGGCAACCACAATGAGGCAAAACTGCTTGCCGATTGCTACAGGAACTCTCTCGCATTGGCAAAGGCGCATCAGTTGGAGAGCGTTGCGTTCCCGCTTATTTCTGCCGGCGCTTATGGGTATCCCAGGGAAGAAGCTATCAAAATAGCCCTGTCGGAGATCAATGATTTTCTTAAGAGCCATGACATGACGGTTTATCTGGTTTTGTACGATCAGCCAACTTATGAACTGGCAAAGAAGCTGTTCGCGTCGCTTGCACAAAACGACGAAACGGAGATGTGAAAATGCCGCTGGTCATTATCCGTGATGATATCACAAAGGTCCATGCCGATGCCATCGTGAATCCGACCGATCAAACGCTTATGGGTGACGGGGGTGTTGACGGGGCCATCCACCGTGCCGCAGGTCCCCAACTTCTTGAAGAATGCCGCGCCCTGGGCGGGTGCGAAACCGGGCAGGCAAAGATAACCCGCGGATACAGGCTGCCTGCGAAATATGTCATCCATATTGTCGGCCCTGTCTGGCAGGGAGGAAACAACGATGAAGCAAGGCTGCTCGCCAACTGCTACAGGAATTCCCTGGCCCTGGCAAATGCCTGTAACCTGGAGAGCGTCGCCTTCCCGCTTATTGCTACCGGAGCCTTTGAGTTTCCAAAGGATGAGGCGCTGAAAAACGCCATATCGACGATAGGGGATTTTCTCCTGAGCCATGATATGACGTTTTACATAAACGAAGCGCTTTTCGCTTTTGGTCAAAGCCTGCTTGGTGTATAGAACCTCTGAAGCTGCCATATCGCATTCTCGCAGGATGTAGGGCCTTACAGCAATGCGCCCTTAATGGGCCTCTTTCTATCCGAGATGCCATACCCATATCGTCTTTGTGAGCGGAGCGTCAGCACAGCGCGGCAATCTCAAAAAAAGAGGTAAGAGAGGAGATTGGAGGTAGGTGTTCTTTTTGATGCTCCGAATACATCTTTGCACTACCAGCTTCCAATTTCTAAAATCCGATAATTGAGATTGCTTCGTCGGCTTTTATAACACGCGGGGGAAGAAAAAAACGGTAAGCTGCATCGTACCGGGTTTCATGGGAGCAAGTCCAGGTCCATACGCCCGACCAGGCGGCCCATCATGCTGTGCATGGTGGGCTTTTTCTTCCGCCGGAGTCCGATAAATCGTTATAGCTTGAGATGTTTTACATAAAATAGCAGTGGTTTATAAGGAAAATTTTCGGTCGACCCAAAAAACTAACGGAGATCTTTTCCGTTCGATGTACTTACACATGTGAAAATCTAATAGGATTTAAGCAGGATGATATAACCAGCGTAAACCAACCGGCCATGGGGATAATACCAATTATAATATCCATAACATGAATTTATGAGAATTCGGCCCGACTCCAAGGGCCAAAAGGGATGATTGGGAGTTAGATGGCTGGCTTTGGGAGGTGGAGGTGCATTTCCTAAAAATGTATTGACAAATTCAGAGTGCATTTATTAGAATAATATTAGCACTCAATGATGATGAGTGCTAATAATGAAGGAAAGTCAGGTTATCTGTTCCGAACAGTCCGCGCATGGCGTTTACTGCAAAAGCTTTAACCGGGAAAGTTTAAAGCGTTTTTTTTGCTTGTATCGATCTCTGGCCATCACTAACAGATATCATCCCTGTTGATGAGCGTCAAAAGGAGTGGATAGCTGAATGGTAAAGAGGTTTGAGACAAAGCTCGCGGATTCTGAGAGTCAGACCTATAAAGAACTGTTCAAGAGATTTCAGGGAAATCCCATCCTAACATCCAATGATTTGCCCTATGCGGCCAACACCATTTTCAATCCCGCCGCAACCCTGTATAACAATAAAGTTTTACTACTTGCAAGAGTCGAGGACAGAAGGGGTTTTTCGCATCTTGTTAAAGCCGTCAGCGAAGACGGCATCAGCAACTGGATCATAGACGAAAAACCTACCCTTGAACCTGATCCGGAGAACTATCCCGAGGAGGAATGGGGAATAGAGGACCCACGCATCACCTGGGTAGAAGAGATAGGGAAATATGCGGTGGTTTATACAGCCTATTCCCGTGGTGGACCGCTGGTTTCCATGGCCCTGACCGAGGACTTCGAAACGTATGAAAGGCTCGGGCCCATCATGCCTCCGGAAGACAAGGATGCGGCTCTGTTCCCAAAAAGGATCAACGGAAAGTGGTTGCTGATACATCGACCTATCAACGCCAACTACGGGCCGGAAGCCCATGTCTGGATATCCAAGTCCGACGATCTGAAATATTGGGGTGAGCACCAGATATTGATCCATGCGAGGAAAGGCGCATGGTGGGACTCCAATAAGGTCGGACTGAGCGCGCCGCCCCTGGAAACACCGGAGGGTTGGCTCATCCTGTATCACGGCGTAAAGCTGACTGCGGCCGGCGCTATTTACAGGCTGGGTCTGGCGCTTCTGGACCTTGAAAACCCATGCAGGGTGCTACGCAGAAGCGATGAATGGGTATTTGGGCCGCAGGAACGCTATGAGAGGGAAGGCGACGTGGCCGATGTGGTATTCCCCTGCGGTTGGATTCTGAACGAGGAGACAGGGAGAATCAAAATGTATTATGGCGCAGCAGACACCTGCATCGCCATGGCGACTGCGAATCTGCAGGACTTGCTGGATTACATCAAAAGGTGTCCGGAGCCAAAACACAATGAATAAGCGCCACGCAAAAGCGAATGACAACTGAAAATGAACCATCAAGTCGGGAGGGATGCACGTATGAAGGCATTGTTTTTGGCAGGTGGTTTGGGAACACGACTCAAGCCAATCACTGACAATTTGCCAAAGCCGATGGTTCCGATTATGGACAAACCCCTGCTTGAGCGAAACATTGAAAAACTCAAAAGGCATGGCGTGGACGAGATATTGCTGAGCACATGCTATAAGCCCGAAATTATCGAAAACTATTTTGGAGATGGGAGCAAACTTGGAGTCAAAATCAGTTATATTACAGAGAATGAGCCGTTAGGTACGGCCGGAGCCATCAGGAATGCTGCGAAATATATCGACAGTACATTCCTGGTGTTCAACGCCGACATCCTGAGCGATATTGACATTACGGAAATGGTGCGCCTCCACAGGGAAAGAGGTGCCCAGGCTACCATAGCAGTGACAAGGGTTGCCAACCCATCGGCCTACGGCGTCATTGAACACGATGAAAAAGGTTTTGTGACGGCATTCAAGGAGAAACCCAAGCCCCATGAAACCAGATCCAACCTGATCAATGCGGGGACCTATATCTTTGAGCCGGAAATATTGAATGAGATTCCCGCCGGCAGGGCTGTTTCTGTCGAACGGGAAACTTATCCCCTGCTCCTTGAGAAGGGATATCGGATTGCCATTTATGACCGGTGTTCCTATTGGCTCGATTTGGGTACGCCGGAAAAATACCTGAAGGCGCATAAGGATATCCTGCGTGGTTATCATACCCTGCAGGGTTTAGAATTCGACGAAAACCGGCAATATATAAGTCCGACAGCCAGAATCAGCCGCAGAGCGAAAGTGATCGGCCCGGTATATATTGGGGATAATGTGGTTGTAAGTCCATTTGCGTTCATTGGTCCCGATACCGTTTTAGGCGACGGTTCCATTGTCGGGATGGGAGCAAAGGTTATCGGAAGCGTTGTTTGGAATGATGCACAGGTGGGCTTCGGCGCTTCGGTTGTGGACTCCATGGTGATGTCAAACTGCAGGGTCGACAGCAACAGCGACAAGTATAACACGGTGCTTACGGAAGAAACCAGTTGCCCCATAGCGGTATAACTCGCAAGCGAGCCGGTTGAGCGTAATAACAAAAGAATGGAGGTGTGATATGGTTTCCAATAGAATACGCAATGTGGCGTTCTTAAGCACTTATCCGCCGAGAGCGTGCGGCCTTGCGACGTTCACCCAGGACTTGGTTCGTGAACTGGACAAGGTCGATCTCCTGAGCAGACCCAGGGTGATTGCCGTCAGCGATGACCAGTATAGCTACAGCGACAGGGTCATGATGGAACTCCGGCAGCATGACAGGGATAGCTACGTGAGCACAGCGGACGCTATCAACAGTTCCGATATTGAGCTGCTAGTAATAGAACATGAATATGGTATATTCGGCGGCAAATCCGGCGAATACATCCTTGATCTCGTCGACAGGCTTCAAATTCCTTTTGTTACAACGCTTCATACCGTCCTCCCGAAACCGACCAGGAAGCAGAAGGAAATCCTTAAAAAACTGGGAGAGAAAAGCGCCAGGGTAGTTACCATGGCCAATAATACGAAACCAATCCTTGAAGAGGTTTACCATATTGACCCATCAAAGGTGGAAGTCATCCACCATGGTGTGCCGTACAGGATTGTGCCGACGCGGGAGAAGCTGAAAGAAAGACACGGGCTTGCGGGACGAAGCGTTGTCAGCACCTTTGGACTCATCAGCCCGGGCAAGGGCCTGGAGTATGGTATTGAAGCTATCGCAAAAGTAGCCAAGACACACAAGGACATCATCTACCTGATCCTCGGCCAGACTCATCCCTGCATCAAGAGGAAATCAGGCGAGACATACAGGGAGAAGCTTATAAAGCTCGTGGATAAATATGGTATTAACGACCATGTGCGGTTTGTGGACAAATACCTGACCAAGGATGAGATCATCTACTATCTGCAGATGTCGGACATCTATATGACACCTTACCTCGGTAAGGATCAGGCTGTCAGCGGAACCCTGGCTTACGCGGTGGGCTATGGACGTGTAATCGTTTCTACCCCATATAGCTATGCCAAGGAAATGCTTGCCGAGGGCAGAGGGCTTCTGGCGGAGTTCAGGGATGCGGAATCGCTGGCAAGGCAAATCCGGTATGTGCTGGATCATCCCGAGGAGAAAAAGGAGATGGAACAGAAAACATTGAGTCTTGGCAGAACCATGATGTGGCCAAATGTGGCGAACCATTATACCAGCATGATCATCGATGTCCTTGAAAAGGAGAAGATAACGGGCAGCATGGTGATTTGAAATGGATGATTTTTCCATGGAACAACACTTTAATGATGGCCACATTTTCAGGTTAACGGACGATACGGGAATGTTCCAGCATGCCAAGTATGCTGTCCCCGATCCCCGTTTTGGCTATACGACCGATGACAATGCCAGGGCGCTGATAATGGCGCTGATGCTATATGAGAGATATGGAGAGAAAAAATACCTGGATCTGATATACCGCTATGCTTCTTTTTTACTTCATGCCCAGAATGAAGCGGGCAGGTTCAGGAATTTCATGGGTTATGACAGAAAATGGATCGAACAAGAGGGCTCGGAGGATTGCTTCGGCAGATGCCTGTGGGCCCTTGCGTTTGCCTTGGCCAACGAGTATACACCCGATGGTGTCAGGAAGTGCCTGGCTTACATGCTGAACAGGGCGATGCCTCATATCCGTTACATCCGCTGGCCAAGGGCGAAAGCCTATGCCTTAATAGGTATGGTTTGCTTGGAAGGGGATGAAAACAAACGCCTTGTGAAGGAGTTGGCCGATTCCCTGTACAAGCGGTATGAAGCCAACAGGCAGGAAGAGTGGAAATGGTTTGAGGATGCCGTGACCTATTGCAACAGTGTGATGCCCTGGTCCCTTGCCGCCGCATATCGGGCTACCGGGGATGAGCATTATCTCCGCGTTGCCGAGGAAAGCATGGCATTCCTTGAAACCATCGTATTCCGAAACGGTTACTTCAAACCTGTGGGATGCCATGGATGGTATCGAAGGGGAGAAAAACCGGCGGAATACGACGAACAGCCGGTGGAAGCCTGTGAAGCAGTTTTCGCCTATACTGAACTCTATCAGGCGACAGGCCGCATGGATTATCTCGAAAAAGCCAGGAAGGCTTATGCCTGGTATACGGGTGAAAACTCCAAAAGGCTCAGTCTGGTTGACAGCGAGACCGGTGGGTGCTTTGACGGCCTTACGCCGCAGGGGGTCAACCTTAATCGGGGAGCGGAAAGCCTTATTTCCTACGTTATGGCATATTTGAAGCTTTCAGGTTCCATGGCCTGTTACAGCGCCTGTTCCTGGAAGTGACGACCGTTCTTTTTTAGGTATGCTTATACTCTTTTTATCATAGAAACAGCGACAGCATGAAAGGAGTGGATGCAGTTATGAAAATCAGACCTTTGGGCGCCCGGGTGCTCCTGAAGGAAATCGAGAGCGAGGAGACCACCAAGAGCGGAATCGTACTTCCGTCCAGCGCTCAGGAAAAACCCTACATAGGAGAGGTGCTGGAGGTAGGGCCCGGAGAAGTGAAGGACGGCAAGGAGATCAAAATGGTCGTCAAAAAGGGCGATCGGGTGCTTTACAGCAAATATGCCGGAACAGAGGTTAAACTGGAAGATCAAAAATATCTTCTGGTTAAACAGAGCGATATACTGGCAATCATTGAATAGGAGGTCGAACACAAAATGGCAGCAAAAAATATACTGTTTGATGATAAGGCTAGAAAATCCATTGAAGCTGGCGTCAACAAGCTTGCGAATGCGGTCAGCGTAACCCTTGGACCTAAAGGAAGAAATGTGGTGCTGGAGAGAAAGTACGGCTCTCCCATCATCACCAATGACGGTGTGACCATTGCGAAGGAAATCGAACTGGAAGATCCCTATGAAAATATGGGCGCCCAACTGGTCAAGGAAGTTGCCAGCAAGACCAACGATATAGCCGGCGACGGTACCACAACCGCTACCCTGCTTTCCCAGGTTATCTTAAGGGAAGGCCTTAAGAATGTTGCGTCCGGCGCCAATCCCATCATGATGAAGAGGGGTATGGACAAGGCGGTTGATAAGGCTGTTGAAACCCTTAAGAAGAACAGCCAGAAGATAAAGGGCAGAAGCGACATCGAGTTTGTCGCTACCATATCGTCAGGCGATGAACAAATCGGCAAGCTCATAGCCGATGCCATGGAAAAGGTGGGTTCCGAGGGTGTCATCACCATTGAGGAGAACAAGACCATCGATACCACGATTGAAATCGTTGAAGGTATGCAGTTTGACAAAGGCTATATTTCCGCATACATGGTGACCGATACCGAAAAAATGGAAGCCGTTCTTGAGGATCCGTACATACTTATTACCGACAAGAAGATCAGCAATGTCCAGGATATTCTTCCGGCCCTTGAGCTTCTTGCTTCCAACGGCGGCAAGCTGCTCCTGATCGCAGAGGATGTTGAAGGCGACGCCCTTGCAACCCTTGTGGTCAATAAGATCCGCGGTACCTTCACCAGCGTGGCTGTGAAAGCTCCGGCATTCGGAGACAGGAGAAAGGAAATGCTCAGGGATATTGCCATCCTCACAGGTGGACAAGTCATCTCCGATGAAGTGGGCCTCAACATCAGGGATATCAAGCTTGAATGGTTCGGACGGGCCAAGTCGGTTAAGGTGCAGAAAGAAAGTACGACTATCATCAATGGCGCCGGCGATCCCAAGGCCATCAAGGACAGGGTGGAGTCTATCAAGAAGCAGATTGAGATCACTACTTCCGATTATGATAAGGAAAAGCTCAATGAAAGATTGGCCAAGCTGGCGGGCGGCGTAGCCGTCATCAAGGTAGGTGCCGCTACCGAAACCGAAATGAAGGAGAAGAAGTACAGGGTAGAGGATGCGCTGAACGCCACAAGGGCTGCAGTGGAGGAAGGCATCGTTCCGGGCGGTGGAACGGCCTATATCAATGTCCTGCCTGAGATCGCCAAGCTGATAGACACCCTTGAGGGTGACGAAAAGACAGGTGCCCAGATCATCTTCCGCGCCCTGGAGGAACCGCTGCGTCAGATTGTGGCCAACGCGGGCCTCGACGGCTCTGTTGTGGTTGAAAAGGTGAAAAACAGCGAACCCGGCATTGGCTTTGATGCTGCAAAAAACGAATACGTGGATATGTTCAAGGCCGGTATCGTGGATCCTGTCAAGGTAACCAGAACCGCATTGCAGAATGCGGCTTCGGTGGCATCCATGATCCTTACCACGGAGAGCGCTGTGGCTGAGAAACCCGAGAAGAAGAAAACGCCGCCCATGCCGGCCGAAGATATGGATTATTAAAGCATCGGGGATAGTTTCCCGGAAAAGAAAGAGGCTGCAGTTGCAAGCTGCAGCCTCTTGTGTATGCTGTCATTCTGCCGCCATGGCATCGGCCCGGGTTGGATGGACGGTTCCCCGCGGATGCTGGGGCGGTGCGTAGATCGAATACAGTTTCATGGGGACATGACCGGTGTTCATCAGGTTGTGCCATTTCCCTGCCGGAATGAATATCGCATAATCGGCATAAACCCATTGCTGGAAATTCAGTAAATTTGGTCTATCGCCCATGATGACGATTCCCTGGCCTTGCTCGATGCGTATGAACTGATCCACATCGGGATGCACTTCCAGGCCAATGTCTTCCCCAACATCGAGGCTCATCAATGTGAGCTGCAAGTGATTACCCGTCCATAAAGCCGTCCGGAAGTTCTGATTCATTTTGGCCGCGTCTTCAATATTGACGACAAAAGGCTCAGGCCCATAGTCACCCGATCCTGCATACCGGGCATAGGGGTTATTGTTTCCATAAGCATAGGGATAGGCATTATCAGTTGCATTTACCGTGAAGTCCGGATAACCGGCAAAAAGGTAATTATTATAGCAGGGATAATGTCCATACGGGCTGTACATGCTCACACGCTCCTCATTTTTCACATATTTTCAACTCATCATATGCGTTGAGGTATTCAGGGGTGTCCCATCACCCGCCTATGTCAGGTCATGGTTTGCGGGGTTATGCAATGACGCCATTGCTTGCGCTGATGGCATATGGATGCGTCAGACGACACTCCTTTCTATAATCATGCTTTCCCGTCTAGAATCATGTTTAATGTATCAAAGTATATATAAAACCATATATTACCCCAGATTATTACATCCCAATATTGACATAATTAAATTATTATGTTAAAATATACCATATTAGGATTGTCCATATAAGGCATTAAACATGCATTATTAGTAAATATGACTAAAAGGTTGCCATGGCATAGACCTTTTAGTGATATCAAAATGAATAAGAAAGGAGTGTTGATTATGCCAAGGAAAGTTTCTTTCACAATGAAAGGTGCTCTTATTCTGGCTTTATGTCTGGCGCTGACTTGTGGAACTGCTTTTGCCGCATATCAATCCTATAGTATTACGCTTCCCCGGCTTTCAGGTCATCAAACTCTTGTGAACGGGGAAAAGGCAACAAATGACGACTATGTATTAAACAGAGTGATAGCAATGGGCGCAGGTTATGAGGAAGTTATTTGCTGGGTGGATAAAAACACAGGTGGAAGTTCATGGACCCCTATCTCGGATGATTACAGTTGTTACGAAGGCAACACGACAAGAATAAGTTTCAGAACGAATGAAAATGCCGGCACATATATCAGATTGAGGGGCAAAAATGGTACTTTCTCCACTGTAAATGTGAACGTGAGTGGAGAAGCTGATCTGAGATAGCTTTACACCCGGCTCTGGAATAGGTGGCATCACCTATTCCAGAGCATTCTATGTGTGCCTGCATGAATGCAGTTCTACTGATGAAGCCTATGTCTTACCCTGAACCAAGCATTTTATAATGTGCCAAACAGATGGAGAGATTTATGACTGGGAAGGTTCGCAATCAGTGGAAGCAAAAATCCGTAATTGGTCAATCAGAGGATGGGTTGATTGCTTCAAACTGGTGCATCTAAAGAAATATATGCAGTAAATAGGGTAATTGACAATATACGTATTGAATGGTAGCATTAATGAAGATCCTACCCGATAAAGGAAGGTAACGACAGGATGGTCGCGAAATGCATTAAACTTGAGTTTAAGCATTTGTTTTCAAGAAAAGAGTTCTACATAGCCCTTACCCTTATGTTACTTTTATCAGCCCTTGCTTTTCTGATTTTTTGCGGCAAATTGTATGGCCGTGATCTGAGCGAACTCTACCCTGCGAATCAGATATGGATGACCTTTTCACATTACACAAACACCATTTCCGGTCTTCTGTACTTCTTTATATTACCCATCGTGGCATCGATTCCTTTTGCTGATACTTTTTACTGTGACAAAAGCTGTGGTGTCTATAAAGCCATACTCACAAGGGAAAAAAGAGATGTGTATGTTTTTGCAAAGGGTATAGTTGTAATGGCTTCGGCTTTTATTGTGATTTTTATTCCGTTACTTGCAAATCAGCTCTTATGCTTTTTGATCGCTCCCTTGTACAGCGCTTCGGATATTACCAATTTACCTTCCTATATTCCTATGAGGACGACAGGAATGCTTTTTCCTGAAATCTATTGCAAAAGCCCATATTTGTATAACATCTTATTTATGCTTATTCCATCAGGAGCCGGAAGTATTTTAGCATTAGCATCTTATGCAGTATCATTTTATGCCAATAAAAGCAGGCTTCTTGTTATAGCCATTCCAACAGTTATTTATATTTTGTTTAATTTCCTGAGTGCTTTGCTGTTCAGCCCCAAGTACACACTAAGCTATTACTTGCTGCCGAATTCGTATATCAGGGATATATTTGGTTTCGGCTATCTCGCCATAATCATGCTGGGAATAGCCATTGTAAGTGTATTTGCGATAATTATCAGAAATGTAAAAGTCAGGGATGAGTTATGAAACTTGCATTTCAATATTTGCGGCATCTGATGGCTTCAAAAAGGTCATGGCTTATTCTGCTTATATGGATCATATATCCGCTCAACACACTGTTTGGCGCCGATACTTTGAGCAAAACTTCAGATCCTACAACGGAAACGACAATTTACGCGCTGTATCGGAATATATTTTCTTTTTACACAGTTACGTTTATGACAATACCTTTTTTCCTTTTGCTGATTGAGCATCATTCTGTTTTCTTTGATGATCACAAAGTGTTATTACGGCATGGCAGTTATTCACACTGGTGGTTAAAACGGCTCGGCTTTTTATGTTTGGATTGTATTCTCTATACTGCTTTTACTAACGTTTTAGTTATATTCTCAATATGTATTAATTCTCAGACGAGTTCCGTCACGTGGAGCTTTATTTTAGCAATTTTAAAAGTCTCAACATTTCAGCTTTTGGGCTACCTGTTTTTAGGGAAGGCTTATACTGTTGCTACCTATATGACAGGAAGGAATCTCATAGGGTTCATTATCTCATATAGCATAGTGATTGCTGATTTTATTCTGTTTCAAATTCAAAGCGATATCCAATTACTCATCCCTCAGATGTATTTTCTGAGTTCTGCAAGTATTGGAGAATATTTGGATAGGAACTTTGCGGTGATATGCATTTACTTAGTCTCATTGTTATGCATAGTAAACCTTGTTGGTTATATGCTTTGCTCAAGCAAGGACGTTCTTGGAGGTACCAGTCATGCATATGAATAAGTATTTATGCAGGCTTTTGATAACCTCTCTTGTTTTGTCCATAGTTTTTGGTTTATATGCTTTGAACTATGCAGAAGTATCTGGATATCACAATATAGAAGGGCTGTTTCTATTGGTTTTTGGGGGTATCTATCGGTCGGAAAGTATCAGCGTTGTTCAGCTATTATTGTTTTGTGTTCCTCAGCTTATGCTTGTTCTGTTATTGGCGGGATATATGTATGAAGATTTCAGGATCTGTTCAGTTTATGTCTTTACACGAAAATATAGCCGTAGAAAATGGTTTTTTGGAAAAAGCATGCATTTATTGTTATATACAGCCGTATTTATGTTGATTCAATTCATGGTTCTGTACCTTTTTTGCGTGCTATCAGGCCTAACACCTGTTTTTGAAAGGGGTTTGCTTCTGATTGTCGTATGGGAATATGTTGCTTTGCTGCTGCTCAATTTCTTTTTCATCCTTGTCGCTAATCTTCTGGTACTCAGGCTAGCCACGAATATAGGTCTTTTATGTACATATGTATTGTACTTGGTTCTATGCACGACGGCATTTATCGGCGCAAGTGCACCAGGTATGTTGATTGCAAAAGCAAATCCAATTGCGAATGCCATGCTTGTTTGGCATGACCATGATATACTCGTTAAGTTCTACAGTGATCATATATTTGGGTTTATCGAAGATTTCCGGCTCTCATTTTCAACTATTTATCATATCTGTTTAGATATACTTCTTCTGATAGCAGGATTAATAGCCATAAATAATGCAGATGTCATCAATTTTGAAAAGGAGGCATAAGAAGTGAACGCAGTGGAAATCACAGGTCTCAGCAAGATTCTAAAAGGTCATGCGGTCCTGAATAATATTAATATATCGCTGGAGCGTGGAAAAATCCATGGCTTTTTCGGAAGAAACGGCTCAGGCAAAACCATGTTGTTCAGAGCTATATGTGGATTGATTAAGCCCACATCCGGAAGCATCTATGTTTATGGTAAAAAATTGGGGAAAGAAATTTCCTTTCCCGAAAGCCTTGGTGTAATTATTGATTCTGTTGGATTCTGGCCGCATTATACCGGCTTTCGGAATTTAAAATTTCTTGCAGCCATCAAGAATATAATTTCAGATGATGATATCAGAAACGCTATTCGTCGCGTAGGCCTAGATCCGGACGATAAGCGAGCTTACAAGAAATATTCGATGGGTATGAAACAGCGGCTTGGAATAGCACAGGCCATCATGGAAAAACCCAACCTGATTATTCTTGACGAACCTACCAATGCACTTGATGAAGAAGGTATCACCTTGATAAGGAATATTTTAAAGGAAGAAAAAGAACGGGGTGCAACAATCCTTATAGCCAGCCACAATAAAGAAGATATCGAACTGTTGGCCGATTATAAATACAAGGTGGAACAGGGACGTGTCATAACCTTAACGAAAGAATGTGATAAAGAATGAAGAAACGCTTTTTGATCATATGGTTAGCCATACTTGGAATATGTGTTCTGGCTGGCATTATGACAAGATTGTCCTACACAAATTTTACTGTCGATAAAATCGATAAGATAGACGAATTTTTATGCTGCAATACGTTTTTCAGGACTCAGGATGTTGACTTTAGTAGCATAGAGCATTTATTCGACAGCTCTGACCTTATTGCGAGAGTAAGAAAAACAGGCGTTTCGAGCCATCAGAGAATGACTGTTCTGAGCGAGGTGAAGGTTATAGACGTCATAGCGGGTGATGAAAAATACCAGGGAGAAATCATATATGTATATGAACCTTCGTACTTCATCTTTAACTCTGAATTGTATTACGTTTTTTTAGGATATATTCTGATGCAGGATGAAGAGGAATATATCCTGTTCCTACAGAAAAAAGCATCTTCCAACCTTTCGGCGAAGATTGAAATGGAGAAAAACAGCTTTGTGATAACAACAAAAAGTGCATTGGGTAAGTTCAAAGTTGGAGGCAGCCATCAGGATACGATATTGGATGAAAACCTAAGTTACACTTATGGCCAAATAAGGCATCTTGAACTACTGGTCTCAGACAAAAAAGAACTGGAATTCTACCTGTCTGTAAAAAATCAGGTGTTGGAACGTATAGCGTCACACCTTCAATAACCACAGACTGGTGCAGGCATATCCAGGAAAAGGCTTTTTACCTCTGTATATCATATCTTATTGTTGTATACCATAGAACATAAATTGCTATAAGAGCCACGCTTATTATCGTGGATTTATACATTTTTCATCGTTTGTGTTCATATGCATAATCATGCCCTATCGATTTTCACTTCCTGTAAAATGAATCCTTTATCGTCCGTCTGGAACAACATGCAAATTGTCCGCTTTCGTTCAAGCTGTTATGATATATATATTACCGTAATACCAGACGGCAAAGGATAAAACAGGTTATGAGCAAACTGGTTATCGGAATACTGGCACATGTGGATGCCGGCAAAACAACCCTCTCGGAGGGCTTGCTTTATTTAAGCGGCAGGATTCGGAAGCTGGGCAGAGTGGATAAGAAGGATGCTTTTCTGGATAATTTTGAACTGGAGCGTGCGCGGGGGATCACCATTTTCTCCAAGCAAGCCATATTCGAAGTGGACGGTACGCAGATTACCTTGCTGGACACCCCGGGGCATGTGGACTTTTCAGCAGAAATGGAGAGGACGCTCCAGGTGCTGGATTATGCCATCCTGGTTGTGAGCGGGGCTGACGGCGTGCAGGGACATACCAAAACCCTGTGGCGCTTGCTGGAGCTTTACGGAATACCGGCTTTCATCTTCATCAACAAAATGGATCAGGAGGGCCCCGACAGGGATGAACTGATGCATGCCCTGAAAAGGCAGCTTAGCGAAGGGTGCATTGATTTTGGACAAGCCGGAACCGAAAGCTTCTACGAACAGTTGGCCCTTTGCGACGAAGGCCTTATGGATGCTTATCTTAAAACCGGTCAGATCAAAACCCGGCAGATAAAAAGGGCCATCCTGGAGCGCAAGCTTTTTCCCTGCTTTTTTGGCTCCGCCCTGAAACTGGATGGGGTAGAGGCCTTTATGCGGGCGTTGGTGAAGTATACGGAAGTCCCGACATATCCAAGGGATTTTCGGGCCAAGGTGTTTAAAATCAGCCGGGATGAACAGGGAAACCGACTCACCCATATGAAGATTACCGGCGGAAGGCTTAAAGTGCGGGATGTTATAAGCAATGGTGTCTGGGAGGAGAAGGTGAACCAGATAAGGCTCTATTCCGGGCAGAAATATCAGGCGGTGAGCGAGGCGGAAGCTGGAACTGTGTGTGCCGTTACCGGCCTTACGCAAACCAGGCCGGGGGATGGTCTGGGAGCAGAGGAAGCCTCCGGAAGACCTGTCCTGGAGCCTGTATTGACCTATCAGATCCTACCCCCGGAAGGATGCGACCCAAAAGTCCTGCTGCCCAAGCTGCGCCAGCTGGAAGAAGAGGATCCGGAGCTCCACATCGTATGGGATGAGCAGTTGGAGGAGATCCGGGTCCAGGTCATGGGCGAGGTTCAGCTTGAGATTCTTAAAAGCCTTATACAAAGCAGGTTTGGCTATGAAATAACCTTTGATACCGGACGAATTCTTTATAAAGAGACGATTGCCAACGTGGTGGAAGGCGTGGGTCATTTTGAGCCGCTGCGGCATTATGCCGAGGTCCATCTCCTGCTGGAGCCGGGGGAGCCGGGAAGCGGGCTTAAATATGCGGTGGACTGCAGCGATGATGTGCTGGCAAGGAACTGGAAGAAACTCATCATGTCCCATCTGAAAGAGAAAGAGCACAAGGGCGTTCTCACCGGCTCGCCCATCACCGATATAAAAATTACTCTGGTCTCTGGCCGAGCCCATCCCAAGCATACACAGGGCGGCGACTTCCGGGAGGCAACCTGGCGCGCGGTACGCCAGGGGCTTAAGGAAGCTGAATCGGTGCTACTTGAACCCTATTACGCCTTTCAACTGGAACTGCCTGAGAAGATGGTGGGCCGTGCCATGTCCGACATTGAGAAGATGCATGGTACATGCCGGATCGTCCGCATTCATGACGGCACGGCGGTTTTGGAAGGAAAAGCCCCGGTTATCACCATGCGAAATTACCAGAAGGACGTGGCGGCCTATACCAGGGGGCATGGCCGGCTCATGTGCCATATTGCCGGGTATGGGCCATGCCATAACGCGGAAGAAGTCATCCGGGCGATAGGGTATGATTCCGAACGGGACGCGGATAACCCGACGGGTTCGGTTTTTTGCGCCAATGGCACCAGCTTCCTGGTCAGCTGGGATCAAGTGAAGAACTACATGCATGTTGAAAGCTGCCTGAAGCCTGACAGGAATGTAACGGAGAACGTCGATGGGGAACGGTTGGAGAAGACTAGGGAGGAATGGCTTGATCCGGAGGAGGTTGAGCGCATCCTCCAACGAACTTATTATGCCAACCAGGGCAAAAAGACGGTTTGGCGCAAACCCGGGACCGCTTCTGAAACTTCAGGCAAGACTACCCCTTATGTAGGCACGCCACGGGAAGCGAAGGAAACCTATCTTCTTGTGGATGGCTATAATATCATTTTCGCCTGGCCCGAACTCAGAGAACTGGCGGAAGATAATATCGATGCTGCCAGAACCAGATTGCTGGATGAACTGTGCAAGTATGGAGGTCTACGGAACTGCCACATCATCGCCGTATTTGATGCTTACCGTGTGCAGGGGCATCAGGAGGAGATCCAGGATTACCATAACATCCATGTGGTGTATACCCGCGAAGCCCAAACGGCGGACCAGTACATCGAAAAATTTGCCCATGACAACCAGAAAAGATATGATATCACTGTGGCTACTTCGGATAACTTGCAGCAGGTCATCATCCGGGGAGCGGGGTGTGCCGTTTGGTCGGCCAACGATCTGAAAAAGGAATTGGAATGGGCGAATGAAACGATCCTTCAGACCTATCGGGAAAAGCAGTCCATGGAAAGGACATCCCTGAAGGACAAGCTGTCTCCCCACGTACAAAAGCGCATAGAAGCATTTTTTAAAGAAGAAAACCAGTGACAGCCGACAACATTCGGCTGTTTTCTTTTTATGGTTGTCCCTAAACGGGTCGGGGAAACCCCTTCGTATAGCACAGACCGCAGATCGGATATACTGTTTGACTTATATTGGAGATTTATATTATAATTTTATCACTTCTTTACTTTATTTACTCGCCGGGTAATCCGATCATAAGATGGTTTATTTTTGAGGTTTTCGGGGGGTACGGAAGGAGTTGAATCCCGACATGGAAACTATCATCAAGTTTTGCCGTTCCAGGCCATTTACAATACCCCGCTTACCCTGTTGATCCGGCATCGGATGCCGATGGGCGAACGGTTTCAGATGTTGGGACTCCAGTCTGTGGATTCTGTTCCAGAGGTTCCCGTCCATCATGGGGTGGAATTATTACGAGATGTTGTTCCTGTATGGCTTCTCCCTGATTGCAATGACCCCGGGGCAGTGCTTTTTTCGACAAACAGTTAATGCAAATGCTGCGAATATCGCATTTATTAGCATAATAAACAAAAAAACTAGCTATTAATGGGTGTATTATGGTATAAATGGGTATATAATAAATGTTAGTGGAAGTTGTCATAAGATGATGTGGGGGGTCGCCATGAAAAAGAATTGGGGCAAACAACATTCTTTCACTTCTTTCGGTTTTTTGAAAAAACTTAAAGAACAGTGCAGCGCAATCTTCCGCAAACTCACCTCCAAACGCCCATTCCAAAACAATGTAGCAGAAAAAGCCTCACCGGCCGGAAAATCTGATATGGCTAGGCAACAGCCTGCGACAGGCCAGAAAAAAGGATATGTCTGGGATAAGCTGAACAGTATAAAGTATCGGCTTTCAATTGGTTTGTTGGTACCGATTGTTTTACTGGCCGTATATGGCGTTGTTTCCTATAAAAAGGCTGAAGCTGCCATCATCAGCAACCATGAAGCCAGTACCCATAATACCATTGACGCCATCAGCCGTTATATGAGTTTTGGTTTTAACTTGATCGACAAAACGGCCATGGAGATTACGAATGATATCAACATCAAAAACTATTTCAACCAAAAGTATGATGAGGCCATGGGCAACGTCAAATCCTATGATGATGTCTATGACAGAATATCCATGAACGTTGTTGCCAACAGTTTCATATCCAATATCCATATTATCGGCTATAACGGCGTTTGCATGTCTACCTCCGGGGTGATTAACCATCATCTGTACGATGTTGTGGCCAAATCCGAAATCAATCAGAAGTTCAAGGAAACGAAGAGTCATAACATCTGGGTGGGCTACCATACGGTTCTGGATGAGGCTATGCCGGCCGGGTCACAGGTTTATGGCACGGACAAGTATGCCACTTCCCTTGTCCGCAAGCTTGGCAATGGCCTGGGTTTCTTTATAGTCGATGTTTCCAGGGAACAGATTATGAAGATGTTTTCGGAGTATGATTTGGGTGAAGGAAGCATCCTGGGATTCATTACAGGAGACGGAAGGGAAACATTGTCCGTTGATGGGGTTGAGCATGTATTCGTTGATTTGCCCTATTACCAGAACGCACTGACTGCCGAGGAACTCAGCGGTTACTCCTATGAGAAATACAATGGCAAAGACTATCTGTTCCTGTATGGGAAATTCAAGGATGTTGACGGGATGGTCTGCGCCCTGATACCCAAGAGCACCATCCTGAGCAAAGTGTCCGGTATCAGGGCTTTGAGCGTGCTGTTTGTAACCTTGTCGTGCGTTCTCGCCGTGATCATCGTGTTCCTCATCACCCGTGACATCACCAGGAATATTACAACCCTGAATAAATCTATTGCCCAGATAGCCAAAGGTGATTTAACCACCAAACTTCAGCTCAAACGAAATGACGAGTTCCACGCTTTGTCCAGCGGGATTACCGATATGGTTGAGCACATGCGTGCCCTGATTGGCGAGGTCCAGGGGGTCAGCAACACTGTGAGCAGTTCTGCCATGAGCCTGACCGGCACGGCCGGCGAACTGCTGGAAGCTACCAAGGGCATATCCAGGGCCATTGATGAGATTGGCCAGGGTATGATCCAACAGTCGGAAGATGCGGAAAAATGCCTGCACCAGATGTCCAATCTTTCCGACCAGATCAACCAGGTTTACAGCAATACCAATGAGATAGGCCAGATCGCCAACAGCACCCAGAATGTTGCCAACGAAGGCCTGTACCTCATTGAGGAACTCAGCAGCAAGTCCAGGGCAACCTCAGAGATCACGCAGGATGTTATCCGGAAAATCCATGAATTCAAGGAGAAGTCCAAGACCATCGAAAGCTTTGTCAATGTCATTGACTCCATTGCATCACAGACAAATCTTCTGTCCCTCAACGCTTCCATAGAAGCTGCAAGAGCGGGAGAAGCCGGTCGCGGGTTTGCTGTGGTTGCCGAAGAGATTCGTAAGCTGGCGGATCAAACCTTGAATGCTGCCAAGCAAATTAAGAATACTGTAAAAGTTATCGACCAGATGAATCAGGATACGGTGAAGACGGCGGAGAAGGCTGAAAGCATTGTGGCATCCCAGAATGAAGCGCTGAACAAGACGGTCGATGCGTTCAACAATATCAGCAACCGCGTCAATGATTTGGTCGACAACCTGAACGATATCCTGGCTCGCCTGAAGAACATCGAAACTGCCAAAGAAGATACGCTGAATGCGGTCCAGAGCATCTCTGCCGTAACGCAGCAAACCTCTGCGGCCACGCAGGAAGTCAATGCAACGGCACAGAACCAGATAGATGCTGTGGAGCGCCTGCGTGAAGCGGCAATGGTCCTCGAAGCGGATGCCCATAAGTTGGAGGATGCGATTAAGATATTCAGGATTCAATAAAAAATGGGTTGTTCAGGCCGGAAATAGTTCCATAGGCAATCAATCGACCAGGCTGTCCGTGTACGGGCAGCCTGGTTGCATCCCGGACTAACGCCGATGCCCTTTTTTCCTGAACTTTTGGACATAGTTTTCAAAGTTCCAGGAACCGATGAATTCCTTTGCCTTGCTGTAACCGCTCTCATACAGTCTCTGGCTCTCTTTGCGTGTCAGATCAAACTTTGTGGCTTTTATGCCGAAAGTTGGTATTGAGATGGTTCTGACAGCGTCCTTATCGCTAAGATAAATCTCGTCATTACGGTCCATGATGGTTTCAGCTACGTCCAATGCATATGTAAGTAGACCTGTCCTGCAATGCTCCCTTTGCTGTGGTTTACATTCGGAGAGCCTGAAGCCAATGGTTGGCCAGCGGGGTATCCCTTTGACGTCGAATATCCAAATGGGAAAATTGCTTAATATGCCGCCGTCCACGACGAGACTTCTGCCGCCCGGGTAGGACAGCTGTACCGGGCTAAAGTAAAAGGGAATGCTGCAGCTCATGCGAACGGCTTTCGCTATCTCGAATTCCATGGGATTGATCCCGTATTTTGCAAGGCCGTCCGGCAGGATGAGCAGTTCCTTACGTGTAATATCCGCTGCGATGATTTTAAGTCTGGATCGATTATTTACGCTGACATCCCTGAATTTCGTCTTGCCCTTTGCCCGAAGCAAATCGCCGATCCATTGTTCCATGTAGTCACCACTGTTGAACCCCTTGCGTACCAGAAGTCCCAAGAGACCTCCCACCAATGGGAGCGACTGGATCCAGTCCTTATCTGCAAAATTTGAATAATCAAGCGTTTCAATGATTTTTTTCAGTTCCTTGCCCGAATAACCAACAGCCAGAAGGGAGGCAACTATGGAGCCGGCGGATGTTCCGGCGAGTTTCTCCCATTTATAGCCGTGTTCTTCAAAACAGCAAACGGCTCCGACAAAGGCGATGCCGCGCACACCGCCACCTTCAAATACTGCGTCCGCTTTCATTCTCATGCTGTCCTCAATCGGATTTGATAGCTAATATAGCATATGGCCGGGTTGGGTAAATATGTGATACGCGCATATGGGACGTGTACTGACCTTACGCTTCTATTGGGATATTGACACAATATTATATAATGTAAATAGTTGTCGGGAGGGAATGCGTTGAAAAAACTGAAGGTGTTGAAGAAAATCAACTGGAGAAAAGTCACCGGCGCAGTGCTTTTTATTTCTCTGATTGCTTCCATCGTGTACATAGTCGTCATGTTCATCCTGTCGCCCGGAGGGATTTCGGCGCCGGAAACACCTGATCATGTGAAGGGCGATTATGCCTTGATGCTGCTCCAATGCACGCTTGGCCTTGTGGTCATGATGCTGCCCTCCGTTATCGAGCGGAAATGGTCCCTCGGCATTCCCAATTTCATGTATGTCCTGTATTTTATTTTTCTCTTTTGCGCCATCTACCTGGGAGAGGTGCGTAATTTCTATTATGCCATACCTTTTTGGGATCTCATCCTGCACGCCTTTAGCGGCGCCATGCTGGGTGCGCTGGGATTTACCATCATCATCATGCTCAACAATTCCAAGGGAATCAACCTTCAATTAAGCCCGTTTTTCTCAGCGGCTTTTGCTTTTTGCTTCGCCCTGGCCGTCGGAGCCGTCTGGGAGATCTATGAATACGTGATTGATTCCACGCTTGGACTCAACATGCAGAAATACATGCTCAAGGACGGGACACCGCTGGTGGGGCGGGAAGCGCTGAATGACACCATGGAGGACATTATAGTGGATGCCGTCAGCGCCCTGGTCATTTCAGCTATAGGCTATATCTATGCGAAAAGGAAGAAGCTTTGGGGGACGGAAAGCAGGCATCGACCGGAGCCATGACCAATAGCGCCTGAAAGGCCGGCAGGAGAGGCTGGAGCTTTCGGTGTGGTCATTCACAAAGGACCTTTGCGATATCTGAGGCCTTACCCAGGTCTTCTTCGGTGGGATTCCAGTTGCATCTGATCTCAGGTTCCACCACTTGGAAACCTGCATCGGTCAGGCGCTCCCTGAGTATCCTGGTGGATTCGCCGCTCCATCCGTAGCAGCCGAAAACAGCCGCTTTCTTGTTTTTGAATTTCAGCTCTTTCAGGAAATCGAGCCAGCCTCCAACGGATGAGAGGATGCCGTTTCCGACTGTGGGGGAGCCCACAGCGATGGCCCTGGAACGGAAGACTTCGGTCATAATGTCGTTCTTGTCATACTTGGATATGTTGAAAACCTTGACCCTTGTATCGGGGGATATCCTGGAGATTTCCCGACCGAGCTGATTGGCAAGCTGCAAGGTACCTTCCCACATGGTGTCATAGACGATGGTGATTTGGTCTTCCTGGTAATCCTGTGACCAGGCGTAATATTTCTCCACGATCTGCAGGGGGTTCTCCCGCCAGATAACGCCATGGCTCGTGGCGATGATGTCGATGGGAAGATTGAAGGCCTGAATTTCTTCGATCTTCTTTTTTACCAGGGGTGAGTAGGGTGTAAGGATATTGGCATAATACTTTATGGCCTCTTCCCACAGTTCGCAGGGATCCGCCTTGTCGTTGAACAGTTCTTCCACAGCGTAATGCTGCCCGAAAGCGTCATTGGAGAACAGGATGTTGTCGCCGGTCATGTAGGTAGCCATGCTGTCGGGCCAATGAAGCATCCGCATTTCTACGAAAATAAGCTTTTTCCCGTTGCCGATGTCCACCGAATCACCGGTTTTAACCACCCTGAAATCCCATTCGGGATGATGATACTGTCCCGTTAAGGACTTGACGGCATTGGCCGTACAGTAAATGGGCGTATTCGGTATTCTTTCCATCAGGGCGGGCAATGCGCCGCTATGGTCCACCTCGCCATGGTTGATAACAATGAAGTCGATTTTATTGAGATCAATTTCTTGGGACAGGTTGTGCACAAACTCTTCGGCATGGGGTTTCCAGACCGTATCGATAAGTACTGTCTTTTCTTCCTGGATCAAATAGGCGTTCTGGCTGGATCCATGGTTAACGGAATAATCGGAACCATGAAAAGTCTTCAGTTCCCAGTCCACCTTACCGACCCAGTATACGTTGTTCTTTATCAGTTTCTTCACAAAAATCCCTCCGCTTCATTCTGCAATAAGCCTTTCAAGCCCGGCTCGGTCCCGGATCACGATCCTTTTGTGGCCCATCAGTGTTATCAGGCCTTGGACTTGGAAGGCCGCAAGCTTCCGGCTCAGGGTTTCCTGGCTCATACCCAGTTGGGAAGCCAGGTCTCCCTTTTTCATGTTGAGCACAACCTCATGACTGCCTTCGGATAAGGACAGCAGCGCCTGTGCAACTCGCTGTTCGACGCTGCTCAGACTGATGGATTCGATGAGGTTTTCGGCTTTTTCAAGCCGCCTGCTCAGCTCCTCCAGGATCTTAAAGACTATCGAAGGATATTTCGCCATCAGTTCCTTGAGCCTTTTTCCATCAAGCATGCACAGGGTGGTGAGTGCCAGAGCTTCCGCGTTATCGGACAGCGGGACGGAACTGAAAAGGGAGAGTTCACCTATGAAATCTCCCGGTCCGACTACCCGGATCACCTGTTCCCTGCCCGCAGCGTTGATCCGGGATATCTTCACCGTGCCCGTATGTATAACGTAGAGCTTGCCTCCCGGGTCACCCGCCGAATAAATCATTTCTCCCTTTTGAAAGGTTTTGGCCGAAGTGATGCGGGCGATCTCCATTTTCTCCTCCGGCGACAGGTTGCTGAAAATGGGTACCCTGTCGATGCAGCCCTGATGGTGTGCGTGATGACAACAGCAATTCATATGCGTGCCCCCTCATCCGGAATGTGCCCGGTCATGACCTGCCGGACCTTGCCGTGACCTTTCTGCCGTAGCCAAGGAGCCTTACGGCGTTGATGATGACCAGGAGAACCGATGCCTCGTGAACCAGCATCCCAAAGGACAGGTTGACAGCCTGGAAAAGTACGCCTGCGAGCAATAAAGCGACAACCATTAAGGCAAAGGTTATATTTTGCTTCATATTATGCACCGTTGCCCTGCTTAATCCGACAGCATATGTCAGCATGCTCAGCTTCGGAGACATCAGGACCACATCGGCTGTTTCCATGGCCACATCAGATCCTGTTCCGCCTATGGCTATGCCCAAATCCGCTGAAGCCAGCGCAGGTGCGTCGTTGACGCCGTCTCCCACCATCGCAATCAGGCCGTACCTGTTCCTCAGATGTTCCAGGATTCTTGCCTTATCCTCGGGAAGCAACTCGCTGTAATGCTCATCGAGCCCGATTTCTTCGGCAATGGCCCTTGCAGTCCTCCGGTTATCGCCGGTCAGCATGACGGTCTTTTCAATGCCCAACGCTTTTAGCCTGGGGATCAGATCCCCGGCTTCCTCTCTGACCCTGTCGGCGATGGAGATGGTGCCGCATATGCCGTCATTAGTACCGACAATCACGACAGTCCTGCCTTTGGCTTCTTCAGAGGCGATATCGTTTTCGTGTGCATCCAGGCGTATCCCATAATCCTGAAGCAATTTTCGGTTTCCTATGTAGTAATTTACCCCGTTCAGGCTGAACTTAAGTCCCATTCCAGCCAAAATTTCGGTCTGCTCGGGTACCTCATGAATACTGCCAAGCCTTTCGGTCGCCTTAGCCACGATGGCTTTTCCCAGTGGATGTTCCGAGTAGGATTCACCAACCGCCGCAATCCGCAACAGCTGATCTTCGGTCATGCCATAGGCCTTGATACGTGTGACGCCGGGCTTGCCCACCGTCAGCGTTCCTGTCTTGTCAAAAGCCATAACTCTGACAGTACCAAGCTTCTCCATGACTTCACCGCTTTTGATCAGTACGCCGCGCTTAGCGCCATTACCTATCCCTGCCACAATGGAAACAGGGGTTGATATGACCAGCGCGCCTGGACACGCGATGACCAGCAATGTCAGAGCCAGCACCACATTCCCGGACACGAATAAGACAATGACGGAAAGCACAATGATGGCCGGCGTATACCAGCGTGAGAACTTTTCGAGGAATTTCTGCGTTTTGGCTTTTCTGTCCTGGGCTTCCTCAACCATTTGCAGAATTCGCGCAAAGGTGGTGTCTTCGCCTACCCTGTCAGCCCGAATGACCAGGTATCCGGATTCAATGATGGTTCCCGAGAAGGTGGTATCGCCTACGCCAAGGCTTACGGGAAGGGACTCCCCGGTTATGGCGGCCTGATTGACATGGGCGGAGCCTTCCACGACAATACCGTCCACCGGTATTTTTTCACCGGGTTTTACGATAACCAAATCCCCGCGCTCCACTTCTTCCGGAGTGATCTCCTTCTCAACACCGTTCCTTTTAACCCTGGCCTTGTCGGGGGCCAGATCGAGCAGCGCCTTGATGGAGGAACGGGTTTTTTCGATGGTCCGGGTTTCCAGATAATCGCCCAGTATGAAAAGAAAAGTTACGACTGCCGCCTCCCAGTATTCGCCGATGATGATGGCGCTGATCACGGCAATGGATACCAGGGCATCGATCCCGACAATGCCGTACCTTATGGCGCCCACGGTTTTTTTGAAAACAGGGACGCCGGCAACACAGGCGGCGGCAAGCATGAAGACAATCGTAATGATTTCGTAGCCCACCAGTTCCTTCAAAAGAAGTGAAATGGCGACAAGCACGCCGGAGATCAGGACGATTACACCCTTTGTCAGCCTTGGCACAGGCGGCACCTCCCTCCGGTTACTTTTCACCAAGCACCTTGTATCCCAGTTTGCCAATCCTGTTCCTGATTTCCTCCGAGGTGATCCTGGTCTCATCAAACGAAACCTTGACCCTTGAAGTGTTAAACAAGACTTCTGAGGAAAAGATGCCTTCCGTTTTTTTCAGCATCCCATCGATTTTGGCGATGCAGCTGGGGCATGAAATGGTTTCCAACTGATAGATTTTGTTTGTCATACAAATCCCTCCCTGAACACGTTTGTTTTGAACCTCTGAACCCAGCATACCAGGAACCGGTTCCTTTTTCTTTGATCCGGATCAAAAAATAAAGTTTTAAATTATCCGGAACACTATTGAAGGATTCCCCGAAACCGTCTGAAGCTTGCATTCCGGGCCATGAATGTCACACAGCGTCGAAAATGATGGAACATGAAAAAGATTTATCGCTGAAGAGGGCGAAGAATGTTGGGGAATGCCTGAAAAGCGTATGAAAAAATAAAGGCTTCAAGGGTGCCGGAGCACCCTTGAAGTATGGGGGCATCAACGCTGTTTAGAAGCAATTGAAGCAGAGTACCGCCAGAATTGCAGCTACTACGCCGAGGCCTATCATGGTTAAACCAATGACACCCGGCAGGGCGATAATACCACCGATGATCAGGAATAGTGCGATCAACACAAGGGTGATGCACAGTATCCTCTTGTCACGAAGGAAGGGATTAACGCCCAGAAGCAGAAGCAAAAGTACTCCTGCGATGATGGTTCCGATGATAACGAAGTCGAAACCGGTGATGCCCAGGCCAATCAGGACCACGCCGAATACAATCAGCAGGAATCCCAGAATGCCTGAAGCAATGAGGATCGGGCGCTTGCAGGATCTTCTTATTTCATCCATAACGACACCTCCTGATAACTTATCCCATTACCAATATATTAGACAAGCACGCAGAGTGTGTAAGACAAACCCCTTTAATCTTTCCGGAACTTGTTCCTGTGCCGGATTAGCTTGGATTGAATCAGGGCGTCAAGATAATTGTCAAACAATTTGCTGTCCGAGTTTTGTCCTTCGCCTTCCGGTTTTTCTGTACTGGTCCCTGACAGGAGCCATGCCGCCAAAAAAATGTTGCAGGCGGCTTGAATCAATAAGCCCAGGATAAGGCATGCGATGCCGGCCGCCCTGGAAAAACCTTCGGCCTCAAGGTATGCCGTAAGGCCGGAAATGATCAGGAAAACTGTGGCCAGGTTCAGCAGGATCATAAAAAGCAGGATCCTTTTCTCCGGATTTGGGCAGCCCAGGACCACCAGGTGGCCTGTACCAAACACGATCAGACCTGTGGTCAGGATTGTCATGGGTGATTGTAAAACCAGCAGGACAGTGCCGAGGGAAACCATGATGAAACCGCTGATCCCCACACACAGCATGATGACGCGAAAGAGAGATTTCCCTGACATGCCCCGTCACATCCTGCAAAACCTGTGCGCTGCTTTGCCAGACATAAAGCTGCGTTCTCCAACACGCAGACCTGATAACAGAATATTCAGAAGGAACGGGATCTGTGAGAAAAGTTATCTCGGGTTGAATGTTTTTCTGGATCCAGGTTGGCTTTATTGGTTACGGAAAACATGGGAAGCATGCTGGTGGGATCCTTAATCCGTTCCGGGCGGATTAGGCCTGAAGAGATGATTGTATCTACAAAGACTCAAAGCAAACTGGCAGGTATTCAAAAGCTCTGGACCAATATCCATGTAACGGGGGACAATTGCGAAATAGCCCGCAGGGCGAAATATATCTTCATTTGCGTCAAACCTCTCCAGGTAAAGGAGATTCTTCTTGAGATCAAGCCCTGCATCACACCCGATACCAACATCATTTCCATCGCGGGAAGCGTGCCCATTAAGTTTATCGAACAGGTTTCAGGGGCAAAGGGGACAAAGCTTACACCAAGCCTGATTTCGGAAGTAATGGAAGGCATATCCCTGGTTTGTCATTCCGATGCCGTGTCCAGGGAGGAAAGCTGGGACATAGAAACATTGCTTGGCGGTATTAGCATTGTCAAAAAGGACCCTTGCCAAGCGCAAGGTTGTGCGTGAGAAGGTGGAATCAGGTCTCGGAATGGAATAGGCATGCCGGAAGGCTTTTTTGGAACAGGTTTATCCCTGTTCTTTTTTGTTATATATGAAATATCCGGGGCATTTGCAGTGTCTTTATGGATGACAGGATGATGCGGAGGTGATTCGGTGGATGACAAAGCGCTTCTTGCCAAAATAGGACAGAACGATGTCAGAAGCTTCGGAAAGCTCATCGACAGGTATTCCAGGTATGTGACTGCCATCATCTGCAGGGTTGCGGGAAACGCTCTTTCCCATGAGGATATTGAGGAAGTGGCGTCGGATGTATTCATCAAGATATGGCAGCACAGAGGAAGCATCGTACTGGAATCCGATTCTTTACGACCCTATCTTGCAAGGACGGCCAAAAACCTGGCACTGAACAAGCTGAGGTGTTCCAGGTATAACAAGGATCTGCCCCTGGACCTGGATCTGAGCCTGGAAGGATGCAGCCGGGAACTGGAACAGCTTGAAACCCGGGAAGCGATCCATGCGGCCATCAGCTCACTCGGCGAGCCGGACAGGGAGCTGTTCATCAGAAGATACATCCTGTCGGAACAGGTGAAATCCCTCGCGGAAAGGTTCAGACTCAACCGGAACACGGTGGCCACCAGGCTGGCCAGGGCCAGAAAGAGACTGGCAAATATCTTAAAGGAGGGAGAGGCTGGCAATGGATAAGGATATTATCCCAATTGAACGGATTCCACGGGGCGTATCCCTGAGAAGGATTAAGAAGCGCGCCATGTCCTATGCGCGAGCGGAAACCCAAAAGAAGCGCCTGGGCAAGGCTGCCGTCATACCCTTGGTTGTGGCCATTTGCCTCACATGCCTGGGGGTTTTTGCCGTTACCCGGAACCCCTGGGGTTTATTTTTCCGAAACACGGCATTATTGGAGCAGGAAAATGCCGTCATCCGAATCGGTGAAACCAGGTATTCCGGCGATTACAGGGTCACGCTGGAAGAAGCGGCCCGCAGCGGCGGCACGGTGATCCTCATGTTTTCCCTGGAAAGGATTGACGGGGAAAAACTCCCTCAAAATATCTCTTTTGACGTGGATATACCCCATTATGGTGACATCATGTCGAGTTCCCAGTCCAGCAGGCTGTCGGAAGACGGCAGGAAGGTCTTTCTCTGCTATCAGGCCGATTTGGGCCGGAGCTTGCCCGATGTCCTCACGGTTCACATCAACTCCCTGGAACGCATGCCGACAAACAAAAATATGGCGGATTGGCCGATCAGCAGCATCTATTCCGAGGACTACGGCGCAATCATCGCAGATGAGAAAGAATCCAGCCTGGATGAGTTGTATGGACGGGCATCCGGTCGCCTGATTGAAGGGATGCATCTTGATTTCTTCGCGGCGGGACTGGTGGATGACCGGCTTGCCGTGGTTTGCAAATTGAGCCTTCCGGAAAAAAGGCAGGAATTCCTGTCCGCGTTATATGATCCCAGAAGCGATACCCATCACCAAGCAGAAGTCAATAACACAGTAAGGGTACCCGAAGATTCCAGGACGGGATATGAGATCTATTATTTTGATGGCATCCATGAGCAGGATTTGGCACACCTGTACCCAGTGGTGGGGTGTCTCACTATTGAAGAACCAATGCCGGTTAACTTGAGCTTTGAGGTGGATACCCGTTTGGCAGAACTCGGCGAGACCACATACAGGGAAGGGTTCCGGCCCATAGCCGAAACAAGGGACCTTGCTGTGGAGAGCATCAGGATCAGCCCGATGGGGTTTGTGATAACAGCTTTTTCAGATGCAGAGATAGATATCAACACCGCTTTTAAGCACTCGAACGTATACTGCCTGATGGACGACGGGACCAGAATGAAGGTGCCATACATTTCATCCAGTGCTGCGGGTGGCAGTAGAAACAAATACAGCATCGATTTTATGGTTCAGGGTGCGCTCCTGGATGCCGGAAAGGTAAAGGCCATCACCATCAATGATCAGATCTTCTGGCAGAGACCGTAAGCGGCGGTGAACAGGCAGCGATTCTAGCGGCTCAAAAGCCGCTTTTTCTTTTGAATCTCATAAAACACTCGCGGCGCCACACTCAAATTGTCATTGCGAGCGCGGCGTCAGCGGAGTGTGTCAATTTCATTCAAGCCCGGAGGTGGCTGCGAAAACGACGGAGATTGCTTCGTCGCTCTGCTCCTCGCAATGACACAAGGGTCATACCCCGGCGGAGCCATACCATGGATGTCATTGCGAGCGCAGCGACAGCGGAGCGCGGCAATCTCGTCTCTTAACCTGCGTTCTCTTGACGGTCCGGCGGCTGTCGGATATGATGAATCTGACAACTGCCGGTGGGGAGGATTTGCCTTGGCCAACTATTTTGGAGATTCACTGCGCACCTTGACTACGCTTCTCCTTTTGGGCGTTCTCGGCTATATGGGTATTACCATAGGGAATCGCAGGAAGATAGCCTTTTGGGGGAAAAGGGTAGTAACCCTGGCGATTCTGGGGTTTATCGCCTGCATCTTTGCTGCCGCAAGGGACGGCTATCACCTGTCGGTGCAGGCTGCGAACAATCCGGATAGCGCACCGGGCCTGTTTGCCATGGACAGCGCCCAGTCCATTCTCGGCAGCCTTGGCGGTATGCTCATGGTTATTGGCGCCCTGTCCTGTCTTTTCGTCAAAAAGCAGCCGTACCGGAGAGCGGTTTTCTTCATCCTGTCGGTCATTATTGCGGCCAAAATCCTCCTGATTGAAATAGCGCGGGCAGGCCTTTGAGAAGTATCCAGGACAAGTCTGTACATAAACCCTTACACGAAAGGAATTGGTTATGATAAACGACACCATGAAAAAAAGCGATGTTATGAGCAATGCCGCTCGTGAAGATGAGACGGTATACGATGTTGCCGTCATTGGCGGCGGACCGGCCGGCTATGTTGCCGCCATACGGTGCGCGCAAAACGGTCTGACAACCGTATTGATTGAAAAAGACCGGCTGGGCGGGACCTGTCTGAACGCAGGATGCATTCCAACGAAAACCTTGGTTTCAATCGCGGGTTTTTTAAACCGGCTCAACCGGGCCGAGGATTATGGTATATCCATCCAGGGTTTTCAGTACTCCCTGGAAAAAATCAGGGAAAGAAAACAGCAGATCGTGTCCTCCCTGGTGCAGGGGATAGAATTCCTGATGAAAAAGAACAAGATCGGGGTTATCCAGGGCAAGGCCATCGTGGAGGAAAACGGTGTGCTTGCCGTGGAAGGTAGCGAGGAAAGGATTCGCTATAAGAATCTGATTCTGGCCACGGGCTCGGTGGCGAGCTCCTTGCCCATACCGGGAGCCGATGCGCCGGATATCCTCGGCAGCCAGGAATTACTGGAACTAAGTGAGGTTCCCGAATCACTGGCCATTATCGGTGGCGGGGTTATCGGCATGGAGTTTGCCTTCATCTATGCCGCTCTGGGCTGCAAGGTGCATGTGGTGGAGTTTATGCCCCAAATCCTGAACCAGGTGGATCCCGATGTGGCATCGATGGTTAAAAGAACCGCGCGGAAGATGGGCATAGAAATTCTTGAGTCTGCCCGTGCTTTGGCCATTGAAACAACCTCCGACGACCATAAACGGATCCTCATGGAGCGGAAAGAGCGTCAGGAGTCCCTTGTCGTCCGAAAGGTGGCCGTCGCGGTTGGGCGCAGGGCAAACCTGGAAGCGGTCAACCTGGAAAAGCTGGAAGTTGCGCTTAACGATCAGCATAACGGCATCCGGGTTAATGAAGTGATGCAGACCACCAATCCCACGGTCTATGCGGCGGGCGATGTGACCAATCAGGTGATGCTGGCCCATGCCGCATCCCGTCAAGGCATCATTGCCGCCGACCATATCGCAGGAAAACTTTTGGGAGAATCAAGCGGACTGAAAAAACACCTTGTCCCCAGCGCCATATTCACCTTCCCGGAAATCGGTCACATCGGTTTTACCGAGAAGGAAGCCAAAGCGATGAACCGGGATGTGCTGGTGGGCAAATTCCCGTTCCGTGCCAACAGCAAGGCCGTGGCCATGCAGGATACGGAGGGGTTTGTCAAGATTATTGCAGACAAGGCGACACGGGAGATCATCGGCGCAACCGTCGTGGGCCCCGATGCCACGGAACTGCTCAGCATTGCCGCAAACCTTATCACCTGCCGGACGACCATCGATCAGGCCAAAGAAGTTATATATGCCCATCCCACCCTGTCGGAAGCCATATCGGAAGCCATACTGGACTTGGAAGGGGAAGCGATCCATTTTGGTAACTAAGGTCTATATTTCAGAATCAACCGATCCCTACCTGAACATTTCATTTGAGCGTTATCTCACGGGATGCGCCGAGAAAGGGAAAGCCTGCCTGTACCTGTGGCAGAACGAGAATACCATCGTCATTGGCAGAAACCAGAACCCTTATGCCGAATGCGACATGGACCTTGTGAGAAAGGACGGCGTCCGCATTGCCCGGCGTTTTTCAGGAGGGGGAGCGGTTTACCATGACAAGGGAAACCTGAACTTTTCCTTTATCAACCATCGGAGCGAGCAGAATGTGGAAAGCAACCTGTCGGTGATCCTGCGGGCGTTGGAAAAGTTCGGCCTTAAGGCCGAGTATACCGGCAGGAACGATATCTGCATCGACAACAGGAAATTCTCAGGCAACGCCTTCTTCATGCACCGGAATGGGGCTTGTCATCACGGAACGCTGCTTGTGGCCGAGGATCATGACAAGATCAAACAATACCTGACCGTCTCCAGGCTCAAGCTTCAGTCCAAGGGCATCGCTTCGGTAAAATCCCGGGTGGTCAATCTGTCGGAGCTCAATGCAAACATCACCATTCCTTCACTGAAAGAGGAAATGACTCGTGCATTTCATGAGGTTTTCGGGGATGGCGATGCCGTAAATCCCGCCGAGCATATCAACGAGGAAAAGGCATTGGCCATACCCGAGGTCAAGGCTCTCCGGGATGAGCTTGCCTCCCATGCCTGGATATTCGGGGAAAGCCCGGCCTATTCGGTGGAATTGAAGGAACGTTATGCCTGGGGCGAGATCAGCGTGAACCTTAACCTCCAACATGGCAAAATATCCTGTTGCCGCATCTATACCGACTGCCTGGATGCCGATGCTTTTATCTCCCTGGAAAAGGGTCTTGTCGACATCCCCTATAACCGGGAAGCGGTGTGGGAGGCTATCTTGAGCCATGTTTCCGAACAGTACCGGAATGACCTGCGTGACCTGTTCTCGCGCATGATTTGAGGGGTTTTTATCCATTCTCGCAGGATGTTTTGGTGCCTTATCGCAATGCGGCCTTAGCCTTTACGGGCTCCCTTCCGCCGTATGGGACTTTCGGGTGTCATTGCGAGCGAGTGAAACGAGCGTGGCAATCTCGAAAGGCCGAGTGGCCACGGAAGGTACTGAGATTGCTTCGTCGGCTATCGCCTCCTCGCAATGACAGCAGGCATGCGCCTGCGAAGCGGGAAAAGCCTGTAAGACCTACCCGCTGTGACCGATTTGTATTGTCCTGCATTCTGAATGAATGGATATACGCATACCTGATAAAGCCATGCAAGGCAGGCTAAGCCATCGAAGTAAAGAATAAATAATCATTTTCAGCGGGTTTTGTATTGACAAATGTCCTGCGATCATGTAATTTATAAATATACGCATTATACATTTTTCGTGTATATTTATGCATAATTTGAATAAGGGGAGAATATTTATGAAAAAGATAATGGCACTGATCCTGACCATTGTGATAATGGCGGTATTGCTGGCCGGCTGCGGCGAAGGCGCCGGTGTGAAGGTGATCAATATCCCGCTGACCCAGGAAGAGTATGCCTTCGGCGTTGACAAGAACCAGCCGGAGCTGCTGGAAAAGGTGAATGAGTTTATCGCCAAGATACAGAAGGACGGTACGCTCGATCAGATCATCAACAACAACTATGGTAACGGCGAGCCGGTACCCATCACCTCTGCCGAGCTTGATCCAACCAAGGATCAGCTTGTTGTTGCAACAAACGCCGCCTTTGAGCCATTCGAATACATGAAAGGCGATAAGTATTACGGTATCGACATGGAAATCGCCAAGCTTCTTGCCGACTATCTGGGCAAGGAACTAGTCATCAGCAACATGGATTTTGATGCCGTATGCCTTTCGGTAGGTCAGGGCAAGGCGGACATCGCCATGGCCGGTCTGACCATCAGGGAAGACAGAAAGGAATATGTCAACTTCTCGAACAAGTATTTTGATGCGGCACAGATGATCATCGTCAAGGCCAACGACAAGAGGTTCGACAACTGCAAGACGACAGAGGACGTGGAAGCCGTGTTGAACAGCCTGCCCAGCACCACCAAGGTTGGCGTGCAGAACGGCACTACCGGTCAGTTCTATGTTGAAGGCGATCCGGATTGGGGATTCCCAGGCTACAATGTCAAAGTGGTCGGTTACAAATCCGGTTCCCTGGCTGTCCAGGACATGCTCAACGGCAACATCGACTTTGTGGTGATAGACGAGGCGCCTGCCCACAGGATAGCCGCGGCCTTCAACGATATGAAATAATTAAGCTTGTCCTACATAAACGAAATTTATAAATATGCATACCCCGCCCTCATTTGACCGCGGGGTTTTGTGACGTAAGGGAAATCATATGGGTAATTTTTCAAGAAAGCTGGAACGATTTTGGGAAATATTCTACGAATACGATGGTTACCAAAGGGTGCTGACCGGTCTTCAGAACACGGTGTATATTGCCGTTGTGGGCCTTGCCATCGGCATCGTCATTGGAACCATTATCGCCATTATTGAAGTCTTTCCGAAGTATAAGCGGCTGCCAAGGATCCTGAACGGGTTCTGCCGGTTTTATGTAGCCTTGTTCAGGGGAACGCCCGTGGTGGTGCAGCTTCTGGTAGCCTATTACGTGGTGCTGCCCCTGCTTGGCCTGAACCTTCCGGCTATCAATGTCTGTGTGCTGGTTTTTGGGCTTAACAGCGGAGCTTATGTTTCCGAGATCATGCGAAGCGGTATCCTTTCAGTTGATCCCGGGCAGATGGAAGCAGCGCGTGCCCTTGGCCTGAGCTATCGCGTATCCATGATGAAGGTTGTGGTGCCGCAGGCGGTCAAGAACATCCTTCCCACCCTGGGCAACGAGTTCATCGCCCTGATCAAGGAAACGTCAGTGGTGAGCTTTGTGGGAGCCGCCGATCTGTATGTGGCTTTCAACTATATCGGCACCAACAGCTATGAGTTCATGGTTCCCTATCTTGCGATGGCGCTGATCTACATCGTCCTTGTCATGGCTATCGCTTTTCTCGTCAAGATCATGGAAAGGAGCCTGAGAAAAAGTGATAGACGTAATTGACCTGAAAAAAAGCTACGGTAAGCTGGAGGTGCTGAAAGGCATCACCACCACAATCAAAGAGGGCGAAAAGGTGGCTATCATAGGCCCGTCCGGAAGCGGGAAAAGCACTTTTCTGCGCTGTCTCAACTGCCTTGAGGATCCCACTAGCGGCTCCATCATATTCGAGGGCGTGGACATCGCGGACATGCGCGTGGATATCAATGTTCACCGGCGCCATATGGGTATGGTGTTCCAGCAGTTCAACCTGTTCAACAACAAGACGGTTATCGAGAACATCATGCTGGCGCCCGTGTACCTGGCAATCCATGATCTCCGCATGAAGAAGCTGAAAAACTTCTTCATCAGGATTAAGAATGCTTTTTCAAAGCACAAAACGCCCCTTTATGAAATCAACACCACGCCGCAGAAAATCAAGGAGGAGGCCAGAGAGAACGCCTTGCGCCTGCTGAGAAGAATCGGCCTGGAGGACAAGGCTGACGTTTATCCTTCCACCCTTTCTGGCGGCCAGAAGCAAAGGATAGCTATCATCCGCGCGATGGCCATGAATCCGAAGGTGATCCTGTTTGATGAACCCACCTCGGCCCTCGACCCGGAAATGGTGGGGGAGGTGCTGGATCTGATAAAGCAGCTGGCTGATGAAGGGATGACCATGGTCATCGTCACGCATGAGATGGGATTTGCCAGGGAGGTGGCCACCCGGGTCATCTTCATGGATGAAGGCAGGATTGTTGAGGAAAATACGCCACAGGAACTCTTTACAAACCCGCAGCATCCCAGGACGAAGGAGTTCCTGTCGAAGGTACTGTAACCCGAGGGAAACAAACGCTTGCCCCCTGTTTAAGGAACACACGTTATGCCGGGGGCGCGCCTGTACCCTCAGGAGGATGGCATACGCATTTCATACCTCTGTACATATAAGGATGAAGCCCGTATCACCGCAGCGCGGGCTTCTTTTTTTTAGCCTGACACATGGGAAGCCGAAGAGAATGGAGATGACAAGCGGTCAGGCTTTATGCTATGGTAGAATCATCAGGCAAAGGAGACATGCAGGATATGAAGATACTCTTTGTTGAGGACGACAGGATCATCGCGGAAGGTTTATGCTATTCCCTCCGGCAGGAGGGCTATGATGTCATCCATTGCCTTGATGTGGAATCGGCCAGGGCGGCTATCCAGGAAAACCAGTTTGACCTGGCGCTACTGGATTTGGGGCTGCCTGACGGAAGCGGGTATGATATATGCCGGTTGATTAAGTCGAAGGCCGATACGCCGGTAATCTTCCTGACAGCCCTTGACGATGAAGTGAATGTAGTCATGGGTCTGGACATGGGCGCCGATGATTACATCACCAAACCCTTCCGCATCAGAGAACTGATTTCCCGCATCAGATCGGTTACCCGCAGGTATGGCCGGACCGAACAGTCCAAAACGGTTTATGAACTGTCCGATATCACCATCGACACTACCCGCGCAAAAGTATACAAGGGAGGCAGGGAACTCATCCTGACTGCCCTGGAATATCGATTGCTGCTGATATTTGCCAGAAATAAGGGGCAGGTCCTTGGCCGCAACCAGATCCTTGAAGCACTCTGGGATATTGCCGGGGACTTCGTCAATGACAACACGCTGTCGGTTTATATCAAGCGATTGAGGGAGAAAATTGAGGACGATCCCCAAAATCCCCGGATCATCCGGACCGTCCGCGGCATGGGATACAGAGCGGGAGAGAACGGGTAATAGCCAACAGGAATGGATCATATTGGGGAAGGGGAGAACTTTATCGTGCTAAGAAACAGGGAGATACGCATCGTGTTGGTCCTGGTGGCCATCATTTCGACGGCAGGCGCAGCCGCCTGCTTTTACGTTTCTGTTGCCGCCGGGATCATCGCATCTATTGTGCTTTTTGTGGTAATTATGGTATTTATTCTTTTCACCCGCTGGCGGTACCGCCAGATTCACATGCTGTCCGGATACCTGGCGCGTATTGCGGGCGGGGAGTATTCTCTGGATGTCAGGGATAATCAGGAGGGAGAGCTCAGCATTCTAAAAAATGAGATCTATAAAGTAACGGTAACCTTAAGTGAGCAGGCTAGCCTTTTGAAAAAGGACAAGCAGTTCCTGGCAAACGCCCTGTCCGACATCTCCCATCAGTTAAAAACACCGATTACATCCATGTCTGTCATGGCTGAGTTGCTTGAAAACGAGAATCTGCCGCAGGATAAGCGGGTAGCGTTCGTGCGGAATATCCGTTCCCAACTGGAGCGGCTCCAGTGGCTTGTCTCATCCCTGCTGAAGCTTTCCCGCATAGATGCCGGAACCATCGAATTCAAAAAAGAGCGTATCAACTTGCGGGAACTGGTCAACCGGGCGGTGGAACCTTTCCTGATTCCCATGGAACTGAAGGGGCAAACCCTGGAAATCATAGGTGATGACGATGTCTCCCTGACAGGCGACATGAACTGGACTGCCGAAGCGCTTGCTAACATCGTAAAGAACTGCATGGAACACACGCCGCCCGGCGGACGGATAACCATAACGTTCAGCGAAACATCCTTATACACCAATATCACGATTTCAGACAACGGGGATGGTATCCATAAACAGGATCTGCCCAATATCTTCAAACGGTTTTATAAGGGCAAAAACGCTCATAAAGACAGCATCGGCATCGGTCTGGCCATGTCCAAAAGCATCATTGAAAGCCAGAACGGCACCATCGATGTTGCCAGCGAGCGGGGCAAGGGCACCGCTTTCACAGTTAAATTCTATAAGGGCGTTGTGTGACAAAATTGTCACCCGAAAAGTCACCGTGGAGTTATTCGGGATGGATAAACTGCATGGTGAAAGGGTGTGATAACGTATGGAAATACTGAGAGTTGAAAACCTGTCAAAAATCTATGGCAAGGGAGAAACGGCCGTAAAGGCGCTGGACAACGTATCCTTCACGGTGCAAAAAGGCGAGTTTATCGCGGTTGTGGGCCCGTCCGGGTCCGGAAAATCCACGTTGCTGCATATCCTTGGGGGTGTGGACAGGCCTACCTCCGGCAAGGTGTTTATTGAGAATACGGATATCTATTCGCTGGATGAGACCAGGCTGGCCGTATTCAGGCGCAGGCAGATTGGCCTAATCTATCAGTTCTATAACCTGATTCCCGTATTGAACGTTAAGGAGAATATCATGCTGCCCCTTCTTCTGGACGGACGCCGGCCGGACAAAGCCCAGTTGGACGAACTGGTTGCCACACTGGGCTTAAGCGACAGGCTGGATTATCTGCCCAACCAGCTTTCGGGAGGACAGCAGCAGCGCGTGTCCATAGGGCGGGCCATCATCAGCAACCCGGCCCTTATGCTGGCCGATGAGCCCACGGGCAACCTGGACAGCAAAAACAGCAGCGAGATAATCGGTCTATTGAGGCTCCTCAACCAAAAGCGAAAGCAGACCCTGATCGTCATTACCCACGATGAGCGTATTGCGCTACAGGCCGACAGGATCATCGCCATTGAAGACGGCAGGATTACCAGGGACGAGGTGATCCGCTCATGAATATCGTCAACAGGCTGACCTGGCGCCAAATGATGCTGAACAAGAAGCGGACGCTTGTTACGGTCATAGGGACCATTATCTCTGTCGCCATGATCACAGCGGTCTCAAGCCTGGGGCTGTCATTCATGGATATGTTGAGACGCCAGGTGATTGCCGAATCTGGTGAATGGCATGTCCTGTATAAAAACGTGAACAAGGATCAGGTAGAAGCGATCCGGAAAGACGAGGAGACGCAGACGGTTATCTTAAGCAGGGATGTGGGTTACGCCCTTCTCGAGGGCAGCAGGAACCCCAATAAGCCCTATCTCTTTATCCGGGAATACAATGAGGCCGGATTTGATAAATTTCCTGTCAAACTGCTGGAAGGAAGATTTCCCGCAGCATCCGATGAGATCGTGATATCGAGAGCGATTATTGATAACGGGAAAGTTGATCTGAAAATTGGTGATACCCTGACCCTTGACATCGGCCACAGAGAGCTGATTGGTGCGGAAGAAAGGACTTACCTTGAGCAGAACGCATCCCTGGTTAGGGATGGGGGAGAGATAAAGGAACGCCTCACCCGGGAATCTGTCAGAACCTTTACCGTTGTTGGCATCATTGGGCGCCCTGAATGGGAGCCCACCTGGGCCCCTGGATACACGGTCCTCACCTTCCTGGATGAGGAGGCTTTGGCCAATGGCGCTACAGCCAACGCTTCAGTAATCCTCAAAAACCCTGACGACCGATTGTTTGACCATGCCCGGGCACTGGCAAAAAATCAGGGGATTTCAGATGTGTCATTCCACAACGAGTTACTGCGTTACAGCGGCATCATCGAGGATGATGAGATCAGGAGCCTGCTCCTCAGACTGTCAGCCATTGTGATGACCATCATCATCGTCGGTTCGGTATCGCTCATTTACAACGCTTTCGCCATATCGGTATCGGAGCGCTCCAAATACTTGGGCATGCTATCCAGTGTGGGGGCCACCAAAAAGCAAAAGCGAAATTCCGTATTTTTCGAGGGGGCCGTGATCGGCGCCGTGAGCATCCCTGTGGGGATACTGGCCGGGCTTGCCGGGATTGGATTAACCTTTGCCCTGATCAACCCTGTAATTAAGGATATGCTAGGGATTTCGGCGGATCTGATCCTGGTGGTTTCTCCCTTATCCCTGTTGGTGGCTGTCGTCATATCGATACTGACTATTTTCATTTCAACCTGGGTGCCTGCCAGGAGGGCTTCCAATGTTTCAGCCATTGAAGCTATCCGGCAGACACAGGACTACAAACTGACCGGCAAATCAGTCAGAACATGGCGTCTGACCAGGATGGTGTTTGGTATTGAAGGGGATTTGGGGTTAAAGAACCTCAAGCGGAACAGGACAAAATATAAGGCCACGGTGTTCTCCCTGGTCATCAGCATCGTTTTGTTCCTTGTGATAGCGAAGTTCACATCCGAGATGAAAAAAGCTGTCGTCATGACGCAGACCGGCATCAATTTTGATATTGTGATAAACATAGACGATGCACGAAAAGCTGAAATCATTGCAGAGGATATTGGTTCTCTGGAGCATATTACGGAGTTCTCCCGGATTGACTCATTCTACTTGATGTCGCCGGTGGAGAAGGAAAAAGTGCCCGATTTTCTCAAGAATCGTGTCCAGGATTCCTCCGGCGCGTATTCCTACAATGCTTACATCAATGTGCTGGATGACGCTTCCCTGAAGGCGTTCGCAGATGAGATCGGTGCTGATTTCAATAAACTGAAGGATCCGGCCAGGCTTTCGGCAATCATTGTCGATGTGGTCACCTACAAAGATGCTGAAAGGGATAAGTATGTGGAAGCAAGGGTTATCAATGCCCATGTGGGAGAAAAGCTGAATCTGAGTTATTACGACTCGGAATTGGACAGCCAGGTGCAGTTGGACTCCCTGGAGATTGCCGCTTTGACTGACAAGGTGCCCATGGGTGTGTTGAACCTGGATCCGGGTACCCTGAGCGTCATTATCTCTCAGGATGTCTATGACCGACTGATTCAGCGCTATAACAAGATAAGCGAGTATGCGGATGTCAGCCTTTATATGACCAGCGATGATCCCCTGCGCCTGCAGGAGGCCATTGAGGAATACATGATCAATGCAGAAACGGGGTTCAGTGTTTATAATGTCTATCTGAACAGGCAGAAACAGGAGCAGTTGATCCTGCTGATGTCGGTTTTCACCTATGGCTTTATGGCCTTGATTACGGCCATCTGCATTGCCAATATCCTCAATACCATATCCACCAGCATTGCCCTCAGAAAGCGTGAGTTTGCCATGCTGAAATCGGTGGGCATGACGCCAAAGAGCTTTAACAGGATGATCTATTATGAAAGCATGTTCTATGGCATCAAGGCGTTGCTCATTGGGCTTCCCGTCAGCTTTGCGGTCATGTATCTGATGTTTAACGTCTTGGGAGGCATGTTCGACTACGCGTTTACCGTTCCCTGGACCAGCGTGGCTGTGGTCATCGTGTCAGTGTTTCTCATCGTGGGTGTGGCCATGCTCTATTCCAGCGCCAAGGTGAAAAAGGAGAACATCATCGACGTGCTGAAGCAGGAAATTATCTAGCTACGCTGTCTATCAAAGGGCTCCCGTAAACCCGGCCGCTGTGCTGCACGGCTGCAAAACATCAACTGCTCGAATGGGGGCGGCTGAACTCGCTGCGCTTAAGTCAAGCCGCCCTTATTCCATTCTCACAGGATGTTTTGGCGCTTTATCGCAATGCGGCCTTGATCTTTACGGGCTCCCTTTCTGTGCGGTTGTCATAGTGGGCAGGGCGAAGCGGCGTGTGTGGCAATTTTGTAACACATGCAAGCCATACCTGTCGTGTCATTGCGAGCACCGCGTAAGCGGTGCGTAGCAATCTCCGAGGACCCGGTAACGGCTATATCAGCGACTGAGATTGCTTCGTCGCTCGCTCCTCGCAACGACATGAGAAAAGCCCCGCTTGGTAACACTGATGCCGTCATTGCGAGCGCAGCGTTTAGCGGAGCGCGGCAATCTCATAATCCTGAAATGAGAGGCAAAAGGTTGGAGGAGAGAATTACCAGGTAATGCTCTAAAACCTTCGTATGTCATCGTGGGGGTGAATGATGAAGACAATTCCTGTCAACGCTCAGCGACAGCTAAGCTTTCATGCCTTTTTCAGTTCCTTGCGCCAAACCGTCAGCATCATGGTGGTGAAACAGGCGGTTCCGCCGATGAGTTCCGATATGGGCTCGGACAGGAAGGCACCGGCTGTTCCAAGCCCAATCCTGGGAAGCAGGATCACGAGGGGAATGACCAGTATCACCTTACGGAAGATGGAGAAGAATACCGCGTATCTGGATTTGGCCAGTGCCTGGAAGATGGTTTGGCCTGAGAACTGCAGCGCCATAAAGAGGAAGCCCATGAAGAACAGCCTGACGCTTGGAATACCGGCCTGCAGTACCGCCGGATCATCGTCGAATATCCTGATGAAAAAGGCTGGAAAGCCCTGGATAAGAAGCCATATGACAAGGCTGTAACCTAAGGAAACAAATGTGATAAACTTGATGCTGCTCTTAACTCGATCAGGCTTGCCGGCGCCATAGTTGAAGCCGATGACGGGCTGTGCGCCGTTGGTCAGCCCGAATATCGGCATGGAGACAACCTCCCGGACGGAGTTGATCACCGTCATGATGCCCACATACAGATCGCCGCCGAAAAGCTGGAGTGTGGAATTGTATAAAAACTGTATCAGAGAGTTGGTCACCTGCATGACGCAGCCGGAGGTTCCCAGCCCAAGGATGCGTCTGACCCTGGCGCCATCCAGTATGAAACTGCTTTTTTTCAGGGTGAACAGGGCTTTCTTACCCGTAAGAAATCTAAGGACCCAAAGAGCTGAAACGCCCTGTGAGATGATGGTGGCAAGCGCCGCTCCCTGGACTCCCATACCCAGCGCAAAGATGAAAACCGGATCCAGGATGATGTTCAGAACAGCTCCAATGAGGACGGTTAACATACCGACGCGCCCAAAACCCTGGGCGTTGATGAAAAGATTCATCCCAAGGCTGATCATGACAAACACAGTGCCTAAAAGATAGATGGACAGGTAGCTATCCGCGAAAGGATAGGTGGCGTCGCTGGCGCCGAACAGGTAAAGCATGGGCCTTTTGAGAGCAAGACCTGACACAGTCAGAACGATGCCGCTGGCTACAAGCAAAACAAAGGCATTACCCATGATCATTTCAGCTTCCCTGGTGTTTGAACGGCCGCGTTCTATGGAACAAAGGGGTGCCCCGCCCATGCCGAACAGGTTGGCAAATGCAGCTACCAGGGAAATGACCGGCAGACACACCCCCAAACCGGTGAGTGCCGAAAAACCGATTTTGGGAATCATTGAAATATAAATGCGATCCACGATGTTATAGAGCACATTGACCAACTGCGCCGTGATCATTGGTATAGCCATGCCGATGATATTCCTGACAATGCTGCCCTTGGAAAAGTCATTTTTCATTTTCCATATCTCCTCTTCCGTCACAGATTGCCATTCGGAGTGTTGTTTGTCAGACCCATGGGCCACCGGTACATTATACCATGGAAACTATCCCACAGAAACGGAAAGCCGGTGACGAACTGGTCATCACCGGCTTTCATGGTCTTTATGTGTTCACCTGTAAACTGACTGTCAACCGGCAGCCTGCTCGGGAGTATCATCATCCAACATTTCTATTTTGCCTTTGCGCAGTTTGGAGATGGTCACGATAGCTTCTACCACAAGGGCAATAGCCAGCAGGGCGATGATCAGCGACAGGATGCCGATGACCATGTTTCCGGCCTTAAGGTTCTGAACCATCAGGATGATCAGCGCCGACAAAGCGACACAGACCATGAACACGGCAGGAATTCCCGTGAACAGGGAGTTCTTCTTGCGCCTGAGCAGCCAGACGCTGACGGCAATCAGGGCGAGAGCACCCAGCAGTTGGTTAACCGACCCGAAGATGGGCCATATCTTTGTGTAACCGTATTGCAGCAGACCCCAGGCCGCCAGGATACTGATGATGGTGGCGGCATATTTATTGCCGATAATCTTCTTCAGGCTCGGTACCGAATCGGACAATTCCTGCAGCATATACCTGGCGATACGGGTTGCCGTATCCAGCGATGTGAGGGCGAATGAAGAGAAGGCCAGAACCACAAACACCATTCCGAAATCTTTAGGAATTCCAAAGCTGTTCATCATAGACGAAATGCCATTGGCGAAGATCTGAACAGGCGTAGCATTTTCGGAAGGCTTGCCGTAGCATGCGATGGCCATCAGGGCCAGGACTGCCACCAGTCCCTCGATGAGCATGGCCCCGTATCCAATCAGTCTCATGTCCTTTTCATTGTCGACCTGCTTTGCCGTGGTTCCCGAGGAAACCAGCGAATGGAAACCTGAAATGGCACCGCAGGCAACGGTTACGAACAGGATGGGGAACAGGTAGGAACCGCTAGCGGGCATGAAGCTTGTGAAAGCCGGTATGTTGACGCTCGGATTGGTGATGAACAATCCTACCACGCCCCCCGCCAGCATGGCATAAAGCAGGAATGAACACAGGTAATCACGGGGCTGCAACAGGAACCAGACGGGCAGCACGGATGCTGCGAATATGTACACCAGCATGATATAGGTCCAGGTCGTCTGGCTGAATTTCAATACGGGGAAGTAATAGCCCAGAGCAAAGAAGATGGCCAAACCGATGATACCCAGGAGTACTGAGGCTATGCCGGAAAGGTTCATCTTCCTGGATATAAGCCCGAATAAAATGGCAAGAACAATGAACAGTATGGAAATTGTGCCTGAGCGCGCACCGTTCAATACTTCGGGGGTTTCCGGGTTGTGCGCGAAGGTGGACGCGCAGATATCGGCAAAGGCCGCCACCACAAGGATGAGCGTTAACCAGGCAAAAAGATTGAACAGGATTCTCGCACGCTTTCCGATGTTGACCGAAATAATCTCACCGATGGATTTGGATTTGTGACGAACCGAAGCAAAAAGAGCGCTGAAGTCATGCACGCCGCCGACAAAGATGCTGCCAAGGACGATCCAAAGATACACAGGGAGCCAGCCAAATACCGCCGCCAGAATCGGACCTGTGATCGGGCCTGCTCCGGCGATTGACGAGAAGTGATGGCCCAGGAGAACCCGAGGATGGGTGGGATCGTAGTCCACGCCGTCCCTCATGGTGTGGGCCGGTGTAGGTCTCTTGGGATCGATGCCCCATTTTTTTGCCAGCCACGCCCCGTAGGTCGTATATGCGGCAATAAACAGGACGATTCCCAGAATGAGTAGAAGGATTGCCATTATACCGCCTCCTCATTATTTGAAGTATATTTCACAACCGATTGCTCGGCTTGTGGACGGTTTGGCTGGGAATGGACGGGATCAAGATTCATTGAGGGGAAGAACAAGGTTTTCATATCAAGGACGCCTTTGCCACAAAAAACATCTCCGCTTTGCAGGCAAACACAGGTTAAACCAACCTGGGCCCAGCCGCGGAGAGAAAATAAAAAGCTCTTTGTGAACGTATAGTTTTCTGTAAATTGCTTGACTTCATCGGGGACGGGCTTTTCGAACAGGTTAACGAGATTGATAAGAGTATGGTAACGTTGGCTACTGGGTTGTACTACTTCCTGAATATGTTCTTTCAACCATCGGGTTAATTCTCGGATCTGCTCAAGACATTCGGCCGTGTGGACCAGGACAATGGTATAAACCTCGTATTGGTCAATGATATCCTTTTCAGTCAGCAGTGTTCTTCCAATAGTATGGGAATGATGGGCCGATAGTAGAAAGGAACGGTCCGCCACAACGGCATGCTTTTTGACCACGAAGTATTTCGACAAGATTTGCTCCAGTTGGCACAGGTATCTTTCAAGCTCAACCACTTTCCGATTACCTTCCCTACACAACAGCGGTAGCAGGAATTGAATGCGCTATTACTGTTTGGCAATAAAGCAAAAAAAGTCAAACACTTATGTTTTATAACAAATATATAATAGGTCACACTTTGTGTCAATGGATACACAAAGTATTTTTATATATTTATGAGCCTTTCAGAGCAAATCATGTCTTAACGATAGCTTTTGCAAGAAGCGTAACATTGATGACCACTTCTTCGTCTATCTGAGCGTAACCGACCAATTGCCTGACATATGAGGCGTACAGGAATGAATAAGGCCTTCGTTGCGCATGTATTCGTCAATCTGCAGATTACGCCCGATGGGCTCCAGGATGAATACCCGATCGGCTATACAGAACTTAAAGCCGAAAACAATGGTACAGCGGCTGCCAATCCTCCTTTTTAGCACGCCGGGAAAGCAGGTATTGAAGCGACTATGGTAGCCATATGATCAAAAACACTTGCAAATCAATACATAAAACAATAAAATAGCTTTTATCGTCTATTGACGAGGAAGACGCCTGATCATGAAGGGGGTATGATGTGTGGACAAATATACCATTACCATAGGTCGTGAGTATGGCAGCGGCGGCCGGTTGATCGGCCGGCAGCTTGCGCAGGAACTGGGCATAGCCTTTTACGACAGGGAACTCATCGTGCTGGCTGCCCAGGAAAGCGGATTCGATGAAGAATTTGTCCGGCAGATGGAGCAGAAGCGGACCATCAACTTCATCGGCAACTTGTACCTGATCGGTTATGAACTGCCGGTTTCTGAACAGATCTTCCTGGCTCAATCCAAAGTGATACAGAAGGTCGCGGAGGAAGGCTCCTGCGTGATTGTCGGCCGTTGTGCCGACTATGTTCTGCGGGATAAGCCCAATTGTATCCGGGTCTTCATCCATGCCCCGATCGAGGAACGGATCAAGCGCGTAAGGGAGGTCTATGGGGAAGATCACCCCAACCTGGAGGATTTTATCCGGAAGCAGGACAAAAACCGCGCCGCCTATTACAATTACTATACCCACAACAAATGGGGCAGGGCGCAGAATTACCATCTCTGCCTCGACAGCAGCATAGGCATTGATGCCTCGGTACGCATGATCAAGGAACTCGTGACAGAATATACGAAAAGGTGATGCATCCATGCAAGACGCAATTAAAGGACATCAGGAGAACAAGATGGGCGTCATGCCCATTGGCAGGCTGCTTCTTTCCATGTCCATTCCCATGATGGCTTCCATGTTGGTCCAGGCGCTCTATAACGTTGTGGACAGCATCTTTGTCGCACAAATTAATGAAAACGCGCTGACAGCGGTATCCCTGGCGTTTCCAATCCAGAATCTGATGATCGCTTTTGGGTCGGGAACTGCTGTCGGTGTCAACGCCTTATTGTCAAAAAGCCTGGGGGAAAAAAACTTCAAACGGGCCAACCAAGCTGCAAATAACGGTATTTTCCTTTTCTTCCTGACCTTTATAGCGTTTTCCGTATATGGTTTGCTTGGTTCAAGGGCTTTCTTCCGTACACAGACCGATATTGGGGAAATTGTGGATTATGGAACCGATTATCTATTCGTATGCACAACCTTCTCCTTTGCCCTCTTTGGACAGATTATCTTTGAAAGGCTCCTTCAATCCACCGGAAAGACATTTTATGCCATGATCACCCAGGCGACGGGGGCTATCGTCAACATCATCCTTGATCCCATCATGATTTTCGGGCTTTTAGGTATTCCAGCCATGGGGGTGAAAGGTGCGGCGATTGCCACGGTTATTGGACAAATCTGCGGCATGCTGTTGGCCATATGGTTCAACCTGAGGAAGAATCATGAAATCAGGATCTCATTCAGGGGGTTCAGGCCGGATCTGGAAATCATCAAGAAGATTTATGCGGTGGGCATCCCATCCGTGCTGATGATTTCCATCGGTTCCATCATGAATTACTTCCTGAACAGAATACTCCTTTCCTTCACGGAAACGGCCTCTGCGGTGTTCGGCGTCTATTTCCGGCTTCAAAGCTTTGTCTTCATGCCGGTCTTTGGCCTCAACCAAGGCGTTATACCCATTGTCGCCTACAACTTTGGGGCCAGGAAGAAGGAGCGTATTGTTAAAACCTTGCGCCTGAGCATCATGTATGCGGTTGGCATCATGTTAACCGGGCTTGCGATATTGCAGTTGTTCCCACGTGAAATGCTCATGCTTTTCAACGCCACCGAGAACATGCTGGCCATAGGCATACCGGCCCTTAAAACCATCAGCCTCAGCTTTATATTCGCGGGGTTCTGCGTGGTCGCGGGCGGTGTGTTCCAGGCTCTGGGAAACGGTGTTTTAAGCCTTGCCGTATCCGTCATCCGGCAGTTGGTGGTGCTGCTGCCCGCGGCATACCTGCTGTCCCTTTCCGGAACGGTTACAGCGGTCTGGTGGGCTTTCCCCATCGCTGAGATCGCGTCGGTCATCTTCAGCGCCATATTCCTGAAACGGGTTTACAGCAGGCAGATAAGCAAACTGGATCGGGAGGTTGTGGTGCCCTAGCATGCTTCACGGGGCAGCCGCTGCATCAAGATGGCTGTTGAATATTTGATCATGTAAGTCTATAATGATCTTTAGTGCTTTATAGGACCGACAGTGGTTTGTTATTCAAACCCGGGTCATTCTGAAGTACGGTACTGGAGTTCATCATGTCACTTCTGGTACAGACGGTAGAACGGGAGGAAGGAAAAATGCCCATCACTGACATACTGGCCCGAAATGCCGAAAAATACGGCAATGATCTGGCCCTTACCGAAATCAATCTGGATCTTCAGGAACGCCACAATGTCATATGGAAGGAATATGAGCTCATCGAGAACAATCCCGCGGGCGAATACCGCAGGAGCATGACTTGGCGCGTTTTTGACGAAAAAGCCAATCGGCTGGCCAACCTGCTGATTAAAAGGGGAATTAAGAAAGGCGATAAGGTGGCCATTTTGCTCATGAACTGCCTGGAATGGCTGCCCATCTACTTTGGCATATTGAAAGCGGGCGCGGTGGCTGTGCCGTTGAATTTCCGCTACACGGCCGAGGAGATCAAATACTGCCTGGATTTGTCGGACACCGTTGCCCTCATCTTTGGCCCCGAGTTCATCGGACGCCTGGAAACCATATACGACCAGATACCCAATATCAGGCTGCTCCTGTATGAGGGCGAAGGCCGTCCCTCATTTGCCGAAAGCTACGACAGGCTGACATCCTGTTGTTCCTCCGAAGCGCCGAATGTGGAAATCACTGATGATGACGATGCCGCCATCTATTTCTCCTCCGGTACAACAGGATTTCCTAAGGCTATTCTACATACCCACAGAAGCCTGATGGCCGCATGCGAGACCGAAATGGCGCATCACGGCCAGACCCGCGAGGACAATTTCCTCTGCATTCCGCCCCTGTACCATACGGGAGCCAAGATGCACTGGTTCGGAAGTTTGCTTTCGGGCAGCAAGGCCGTTTTGCTGCGCGGCATCAAACCTGAATGGATTCTGAAAACGGTTTCAGAAGAAAAGATCACGATTGTATGGCTGCTCGTGCCCTGGGCGCAGGATATCCTGGATGCCATAGAAAGAGGGGACGTGAAGCTTGAGGATTACGACCTGTCCCACTGGCGGCTCATGCATATTGGTGCCCAGCCGGTACCGCCAAGCCTGATCCGCCGCTGGAAGAAGTATTTTCCGCACCACCAGTACGACACCAATTACGGCCTGAGCGAGTCCACCGGTCCCGGATGCGTGCACCTGGGTGTGGAGAACATCCATAAGGTGGGCGCCATCGGCAAGCCCGGACACAACTGGGAGGCGAAGATTGTCGACGAGAACATGAATCCCGTGCCCCAGGGTGAAGTGGGTGAACTGGCTGTCAAAGGACCGGGCGTGATGAAATGCTATTACAAGGACCCGAAGGCCACCGAGGCTGTTTTGAAGGATGGATGGCTGCTCACCGGGGATATGGCCCGTATGGACGAGGACGGCTTCATCTACCTGGTGGACCGCAAGAAAGATGTGATCATCAGCGGTGGCGAGAACATCTACCCCGTCCAGATCGAAGACTTCCTGAGGACCCATGACGCAATCAAGGATGCGGCGGTGATTGGGCTTCCCGATGAGCGACTGGGCGAGATAGCGGCCGCCATTATTGAGCTGAAGCCAGGAATGGTATGCACCGAGGAAGAGATCATGGCATTTTGTAAGCCTTTGCCCCGGTATAAGCGGCCGAGGAAGATCATCTTTGACAAGGTGCCGCGCAATCCTACCGGGAAGATTGAAAAACCACGCCTGAGGGAAAAGTATGGTGCCCAAAGGCTGGTGGAGGCCCAGACGGTTCGATGATGTTCGCATGATATGGCAGGGAATCCCCCTGCCAATTTTCATTTTTGCCTGATTCGATGAGCGCCGATTGTGTCGCATATCTTCCGGCTTCTGAGGAAGTTGTGCCGGGATATAACCCGGCGTATGGACCGGGCAAGGGATTTCGGATATAATGCAGGTGAATGGAAATATTTGTGTTGCCGATACAGTGCCGACACAAGTTGGCACCCATGATGTATTGGCAGATTGGAAGGGAGAAGAATTCCATGCAGAAGGCTGTTGAGATCCAGAGCGGGAACCTTACCTTAAGGGGAATGCTGCACATTCCGGACCATGTTTCCGGCAAGGTCCCTGTGGTCTGCATGTTCCATGGGTTTACGGGAACTCGGATTGAACCCCATTTTATTTTCGTCAGGCTTTCCAGACGGCTGGAGAAAGCAGGAATTGCAAGCGTGCGCTTTGACTTCGGCGGCAGCGGCGAAAGCGACGGGGATTTTGAGGAAATGACCCTGCTGACCGAACTTGAGGATGCCAAGACCATTCTGGACTATGCCAGATCCCTGCCCTTTGCGGATGCCGATAGGATCGGGGTCATGGGCTACAGCATGGGAGGCACTGTTGCCAGCCTGCTGGCCGGCGACAGGAAAGAGGATGTCGCGGCGTTATGTCTATGGGCTCCGGCCGGGAACATGGGGGAGCGAATTTTACAAGGCCGGACACCGGAAGAGATTCAGGCGTTCCGTTCACAAGGCTGGTGGGATATGGGCGGACTCGTCCTGGGTGCAGATTTTTTGGAGACCGCGCTGGAACTGGACGTTTATCAGAGATCCGCACCCTACGACAAACGGGTTCTCCTGCTGCATGGGGATAAGGATCAGACGGTCCCGCTGGAGGTTTCGGAACAGTATTTGGATCTCTATGGCATCAAAGCGGATCTCCATGTGATTGCAGGCGCGGATCACACCTTCAACAGGAATGAATGGGTAGAAGAGGTTCTGGATTACACCGTTGGCTTCTTTTCGGGGGAACTGCTTGACGGGAAGGCAGAGAAATAGAAAAAGGCCTGTTTACACAGTCATGCCGGGCGTCATATGATGATAGGGACGAAGCATCAGGAGGATATCCGGAGATGTATCCGTTTACTTTACAGGGGGCCATGCATTTTGCCAGGATGGGCCTTATAGAAGCATGGGTGCATGGATTCCTGAACGGTCCTGGCCATAACAAGGCTTTTTCGGATGGGCTGAAACTTCACCCCAGGTACTATGTGGGGCCCATGCTTGCCAAACTGGATAAACTGAACCGATGCTGCGGTCCGGAGCCGGGCATGATATACCGGGTTGACCGGGATGGCTTCGAGGGCATCGTAAACGGTATGATCCAGGCATTGAGGCATGGATGGGACATGCCGCCGCTGATTGTCAATTATGCGCAGGGCTATTGCGAGGTGAACGACGGCAACCATCGCCACGAGGCGCTAAAACGCATCGGGGTAAAAGCCTATTATGTCATCTTCTGGACGACCGATCCGAAGGATTACCAGGATTTGCTCCTTATCCAAAAAGGGGAGAAGGTCCTTGCCTGAGTCATCAAGCCTGCCGCGTCCTTTGCAAAGGATTGGCAGGCTTTTATAATGCGTATGTCAGGTTATCGCTGCAGACGTTATGTTCTGATAGAATAGAACTTAAATAAAAGAATGAGAGATTGGAAAGCATTAGGCCATGAGAATGATTTTTATTTTTATAGACGGTTTTGGAATGGGAGAGAAGGATCCGGAAAGAAACCCCTGCTGCATCGCAGATATGCGGTATTTCGAGTATCTAATCGAACGTTACGGCCTGATTTGCGCCGATGCGACCCTTGGTGTGGAGGGGTTGCCGCAAAGCGCTACGGGCCAGACCACCCTCTATACCGGCGTAAACGCGGCCAAGGCCATCGGAAGGCACTGGTCCGCACGGCCCACCGAGGAGCTGGAGCAGATCATCATGAGGGACAACCTTTTCCTCAGCCTGAAACGAAACGGCCGGACGGTTACGTTTGCCAATGTTTACTCCACCGCTTATCTTGAGAAGATGAAAACAGACTCCCGCGGCATATACAGACCATCGGTCACCACGCTTCTGTGCCTCTCGTCGGACACACCCTTTCGGGTTCTGGACGATTATATGAAAAAACGGGGAATTTTCCATGATATTACGGGAAAAATGCTAATTGAAAACGGATATGATGTTCCCTTGAGGACGCCTGAGGAGGCGGGAGAAATCCTTTACAACATCAGCAGGGATTTTGATCTGACCCTTTTTGAATTCTTCATGACGGATATCCAGGGCCATAGCGGGGACCGTGAAAAAGCGGTTTATGAACTGGAACTTCTGAACCGGATGTTGGGGAGGTTGATCCAACTGGTGGATTTCAGGGAAGACGTGATCCTGATAACCAGCGATCATGGGAATATCGAGGATCTCTCGGTCAAAACCCATACCTATAACCCCGTTCCCGTCATTATCGCCGGCGACGCGGTGGACAGAAGCGCGCTGGACATCCATTCATTGATGGATGTGAAGCCGGCCGTCATGAGAATATTCGGTATCCAGGATGTTTAAAAAATCCGACGTGCCCTCAACGTTTTCCCGGTTCCAATCGTATTAGAGGTGAAAGGGGGAAGCAACGTGGGGCATTCTTTATTGCGTACGGATGAAGAACTGTCAAGAATCTATCACCGCCACGTCAAAACGGTATACCGTGTTTGCTTCATGTACATGAAAAACAGCCATGACACCGAGGATATGGTGCAGAATACCTTCCTGCGCCTGATGCGGGATAACACGCGCTTTGAAAGCGAGGAGCACGAAAAGGCATGGCTGATCCGAACCGCGACCAACCTGTGCAAGGATCACTTTCGCCATTGGTGGACAAAAAGGCTGGGTATGGATGCGGTTGCAGATGTGGCGGCTGAAGATGCGCTCGTCATCGATGAGACGCTTAACAAGGTCCTCATGCTCCCTTCAAAGTATAAAACCGCGGTTTACCTGTACTATTACGAGGGGTATACGACGGTGGAAATCGCAAAAATACTAGGGAAGAACGCACCGTCAGAAGCTGGCTGCATGCCGCAAGAAAGCTCCTCAGGGTCGAAATGGAGGGGGATATGGAATGAAACGGGAAGATATCAGATGTGCCATAGATCGGATCGAACCCGACCGGGATGCCGAGAAGAGAATGCTGGACCATATCCTGCGGGAATCAGGCAAGGCCGGAACGGTAACAGCAAAGACAACTTTCAAGCCCAGGCGGGCCATACCTGTGTTGGCCATGAGCGCACTGGTTATTGCCGGCGTCATGATATGGGGGCTGTCTTCCGGAAAACTGCTGACAAATGATGCGGGAGAAAGGCTGCAGGCCGGCGACAGCATGGGTTCCGCGCCCAGGGAGGATGCAGCGGTTGAGCAGCGGGATCAGTTCCAACTGGGGAACAGGCACTACATCCTGCTCCAGGAAGAGCAAAGGGCCGAATTCGAATTACCCGACGCCATAAAGGATGAGGCTATTGGTGAAAAAATTGCGACCATCACCGATAGCGTCGATAAGAGCCTCATTGGACTGGAGGTGTACCGGTATAAGCCTGCAGGCGGGGAGGCCATCGTGGCCGTAAAGCGGGACACCGGTTATCAGCTTTTCAGTTTTTTGGCCTTCGAAAGTTATCTGAAAAACCGGGATGAGGACGCAAAGGCCTACCTGGAGCTTTATGGCATACACAGCGCCGATGATATTGCAAGGATACTTTTCATCGGGCACAGCGAGCAGGCAAAGCTGGAAGGCCGAACCGAGATCCTGGCCGAACTGGCCGACAGGCAGAAAATCAACAAGTTCTATGATTATTATTCGGTTCTGACCGATTCCAGCGAGAACTATTTTAAGAAGCTGTTTGGCACCGCAGACGGCGATCGCGGGGATGCCGACGCTGATCCCCATACGGCGGAGCCAGAATCTGATGGGAAGGTGGTACCGCCCATGCCTTCTGACCACGCGGATGGCGGGTACTATGACAGTCCGGATGCGTCGGTTGGCGTGGGGAAGAAACCAGACCTCGAAGCCCGTGAAGTTGCGCCTTCCGGGTACGCGGAGGATTTGCCAACCGCTTATCCTGTGGCGCCCGCAGATACACCGAATGCGGTTGGGCAGGGAAACACACAGGCAAGCCATCCGGGCAGTGCCGGCACAAACGCCCTGGATAACCCGGTGACCATTCGGATTTACAACAGGAGCGGGGTTTACATGGAAACCGTTTATTACCCCAATATTGGCTTTATCTCCAGGCATGAAGTGAATGAGGCGTTTGCGAACTTCTTGAAGGAATGCCTGAAAAGATAGCGGATTTAAAAGATATGGTTGTTAAACCCATACCGGAGCGGATCAATGTTCTGCTCCGGTTTTTTCGTTGAGGTCTTGTGGCAGACGGCATCAACGGTCAAGATAAATATAGACATGGCGTATTGACAGAACCGATATTACTGTATATGCTGTATATATACAGTAATTACACAAGGAGCAAGTGAAAAGGTCCCATGAATATCGTCATATCCAATTCATCCGAAGAGCCGATTTATGAGCAGATCGCACGTCAAATCAAGAACCAGATCATGAAAGGTGATCTTAAAGGCGGTGAGCTTCTTCCATCCATCAGGGTTCTTGCCAAGGAACTTCAGATCAGCGTCATCACTACAAAGCGGGCTTATGATGAGCTTGAACGGGATGGCTACATCGAGATCGTGCCGGGCAAGGGAACCTTTGTGTCGGTGCAGAACAAGCAGCTTTTGCGGGAGATGCGCTACAAGATGGTGGAGGAAAAGCTGGCTGAGGCGGTGGATGCGGCCAAATCCATCGGCCTGGAGCAGGAGGAACTCCTGAATATGCTCAAAATATTGTATGAGGAGGAATAAGGACATGGATAAGATTTTGCAGGTTCAAAACCTGACAAAAAACTTCCGGGACTTCAAGCTGGATAATGTCAGCTTTTCCATGGAAAAAGGTTTTATCATGGGTTTTATCGGCCCAAACGGGGCCGGTAAGAGCACAACCATCAAGCTGATCATGAACCTGCTCAAAAAGGATGCCGGTCAGGTGCTGGTGTTCGGGTTGGATAACATCCGGCATGAAAAGGAGATTAAAAACCGGATTGGTTTTGTGTATGACGAAAATTATTATTACGAAGAATTGACACCAAAAGAGATGGGGAGAATCATCGCGCCACTCTACAAAAACTGGGATGACAAGGCTTTCAGCCATTATATTCGGCGCTTTGAGCTGCCGCTGGACAGAAAGATCAAGGATCTGTCCAAGGGTATGAAGATGAAGTTTTCACTGGCCGTTGCCTTGTCGCATAATGCGGAATTGCTGATCATGGATGAGCCAACCTCCGGACTGGATCCCATTGTCAGGAATGAACTTCTGGATATTCTGACCGATATCAGCCGTAAAGAAGACAAGGGCGTTTTCTTTTCCACCCATATCACATCGGATCTGGATAAGGTCGCGGACTGCATCACCTTCATCCATGAAGGGAGGATCATCTTTTCGTCGGCCAAGGATGACATTCTGGAGAACTATTGCCTGGTGAAGGGAGCCAGAGGGCTTATCCGCGATGAGGACAGGGGAAGCTTTATCGGGATAAAAGAGAACCAGTTTGGCTTTGAAGGCTTGGCACAGGACAGGAAAAAGCTCAGAAGGATGTACGGGGAGAGCATTGTCATCGAAAAGCCAACTCTGGAAGATATCATGCTGTATTTTACGAGGAGGAATCGGAATGCTTAGCCTGATGCTCAAGGATATATTGCTGCTGAAGAAAACCATCGTATTCAGCGCCCTGTACCTGGTTGTAATGCTTTTTGTCTTTGCCAGTCTGGATAATGCGGCGAGTGTTTTTATCATCTGCACGGTTGCCATCACGTATGTGCTTACAGTGAGCGGCTGTGCCCTGGATGACAAGAACAAGGCGGACGTCATTCTCAACAGCCTGCCTCTGAGCCGGTCGGTCGTTGTCGGAGCAAGGTACCTGATGGTGCTTGTCTATGTGATGTTTGGCGTTGTTGTCTACACCCTCGCCACCTGGATCGTAGGTATGCTGAATCTGATTCCGAACCTGTATCCAGTCAACCTGGAAGAGTTTCTCGGAGCTTTCCTTTCGATTTCGCTCCTGGCCAGCATCTATCTGCCGCTGTATTTCAAGTTTGGTTATATCAAATCCAAGATCTATCACTTCATTCTGTTTTTCGGCATGTTCTTCGGCATAAGCTTTTTGGCATCCGGTATCACTTCCGGTAACCCTACCCTTCTCCGAATAGCGGCGTTTCTATCAGAACTGTCCGACGGCGTCATTGGTACCATGATAGCGGGAACTGCGCTTGTCATGCTGGCCGTGTCCTATGGGATATCGCTGAGAATCTATAGAAACAGGGAGTTCTAGGGCAGAAGATAGCTGTTTTTCCGAATAAGTCGCGCTTATAGCGACAAGCGATCTCAGGCGGGGAATGACAACATATGCACGGTATGCCTTATGATGCCGCATAAAACCGGCAGGCAACTTGTGTGTGGCCTGCCGGCAGGTTACCAAAGCCTTCATCCGTCATTCGTATGTTCAGCTTTCTACACGCATTGGAAAGCATCGATCTGGTCCAGGTCCATACCGAAGAATACCCATCTGAAGCCTGTCCATCTGAACCCTGCTATGGAACGGCGGCCCAGCGTAACGGGAAAGAACCAGAAAGGTTGTCCCCTTCTCGGCCCATCGGGGATTCCGTTGATGTACACATGGAACCCTCCTTTCACTGCATTATCTGGTACCAATATATGTACAAGCCCAATACCCGGAACCACGATGGCGCTGCCAGATTGGCGCGGCACCTCTTTTATGGCAATTTGTGTTCATATTCTTTAGATGCGTGGGAAAGAATACTCGAAAGAAACATCCGTTGCACAGATACCCTTTTGAAGAACGGAAGGGAATCCATCATGCTGTTGATAAAGAACGGAAAACTGCTGACCATGACGGGAAGGAATTATGAAAAGGGCAACGTGCTGATCAAAGACGGAAAGATCGTAAAAGTGGGGGAATTTGATCCCGTCGACGAGCAGGCGGCGGAAGTCATAGACGCCGCAGGCTGTTGGGTTTTGCCTGGGCTTGTGGAAGCCCATTGCCATATCGGGATCAATGAAGAAAAGAAAGGGTTTGAGGGGAATGATTGCAATGAATCCACAAACCCGGTTACACCATGGCTGAGAGCCCTGGATGCGGTCAATCCCATGGATTCAGCCTTTCACAATGCTCTCAGCTCCGGCATCACCTCGGTGATGGTGGGCCCGGGAAGCGCCAACGTGGTGGGCGGGCAGTTTGTATTCATGAAGACGCATGGCCGGTGTATGGATAAAATGGTGGTTCTGGAACCGGCTGCCATGAAAATTGCCTTCGGTGAAAATCCCAAGACGACCTATGAAGGCATGAACAAGGCGCCATCCACGCGTATGGCCATTGCTGCTCTCCTACGGGAGGAGCTCTTCAATGCCCGCGCCTATCAGGCGAAGAAAAAACGGGCTAAAGAAAACGGGGAGGATTTCGAGCCGGATTTCAGAATGGAATGCTGGCTTCCTGTACTGAACCGGGAGATTCCCCTCAAAGCGCATGTCCATCGCGCCGACGACATTCTGACAGCCATCCGGATTGCCAAGGAGTTCGATCTGAAAATGACACTGGATCACTGCACCGAAGGTCACCTGATCGCTGAGGAAATTGCCGAATCGGGTTTTCCGGCGATTATTGGGCCCTCCATCGCATCAAGGAACAAGATCGAGGTGCAGCACATGGATTTCAAGACGCCGGGCATCCTGCACAAGGCAGGTGTCAAGGTTGCGATCACGTCCGATCATCCTGTTTCCAGGATCCAATACCTGCCCATCTATGCGGGCTTTGCCGCTAAGGAGGGATTGGGCCAGGAGGAAGCGCTGAAAGCCATCACCATCAATGCGGCCGAGATCTGCAATGTCGCGGACAGGATTGGGAGCCTGGAGGAAGGAAAGGACGCAGATATCGCCATCTTCAACGGCAATCCCATGGAAACCTTCACCACAGCGCTGTATACCATCATTGACGGGAAAGTGGTATACAGGAAAGAGAATCTGAACGCTTGATGTGCAGAAACAGAAAAGAGCGGCAGAAAACCGGTTGATAAGCCGGTTCTCTGCCGCCCGCAGAAGTTTTTCGTTCATATTAATCGTAGGGTTTGATGGTTTGGATGGTGCCGTCGGGGTTGTATTTCAGTTCGGTATATTTCATGCAGCGCTTATTGTCCACGCCTCCCGACAGGGAACTGTCATGGTAGAACAGATACCATTTACCCCTGAATTCGACAATGGAATGATGGGTTGTCCAACCGATGACCGGCTCCAGTATCCGGCCCTTGTAGACAAAGGGGCCTTTCGGGTTATCGCTGACGGCATAGACGATATAATGGGTGGTACCGGTAGAATAGGAAAGGTAGTATAAGCCATTGTACTTATGCATCCACGGACCTTCAAAGTATCTTCTGTCTTCGTCACCCGCGGTGATAGGTTTACCGTTCTCATCGACGATCCGGACCATCTGCGGCTTTTCCCTGAAGGTGAGCATATCGTCGTTCAATTCGGCAACCATTGGCCCAAGGGCAGGTTCATCCCCGGAGGGGCCAACCGCATCAGGATTGAATGTTCCGGTCTGCCATTTCTCCAGCTGACCGCCCCATAAACCGCCGAAATACATATAAGCCCTGCCGTCATCATCCACCAGCACAGCCGGATCAATGCTGAAGCTTCCCGGAATGTAATTGGGCTGCGGTTTGAAAGGACCTGTCGGATTCGGACTGGTTGCAACGCCGATCCTGAAAATGCCCTCCTTGTCCCTGGCGGGGAAATACAGGTAGTAGGTGTTATTCTTGAACGCACAATCCGGAGCCCACATCTGCTTGGAAACCCAGGGAACATCTTTCATGTGCAGAACTACCCCATGATCGATGACGGGCGATTCCATGTCATCCATGGAAAAGACATGGTAATCCTCCATGGCGTACTGATCCCCGTTGTCATTGGAAGGAATATCCTTATCCAGGTCATGGGACGGGTAAATATACAACTTTCCCTCGTACACATGGGCCGAGGGATCAGCGGTATAGATGTGTTCCACCAATGGCTGTTTTGGCTGTGGATACTTGCTCATATCGTTTCCCCCCCGAAGGTGTACTCTGAAATTAATAAATGAATGATATATTACAAGTTTACCCTTCCAATCAATGCTTTAAACCTTTATTGTTCCATTTGCTGAACAGACGGCTGAACAATGCCCTGAACAGGGACTTTTTTTCGGTGTTGTTGTATTTTGCGCCGTTTGTCGTTCTTGATTCCTCTGTAGAACGGATGACGGAAGGTCTTGCTGCCACATATACAGGCTTTGCTTTATCCGATGCATGTACGATGCGAATCCTTCCTGAAGATCTGCCGGATGAAACGTGCCCGTCGCCCGCATGAGCCTGTTGGTTTGCAGAGGGGATGCTGTTCGCGGCCGAGCTTCTTTTTTCAGACGATTTATGCAACGTGCGTTTTGAACGCGCGGTTTTTGCTTTTGAAGGATGCATACGCGGCGCCTTATCCAGGCCTCTTTGCGTGCGGGATTTTCCGGAACGTGATGAAACGCCGGCCGGCTTTTCGCCCAGGGAATGATCCTTTATCCATTGCTCAACCTCGGCGGCATGCTTTTGGAGTTCGGATTCATCCGGCCATTCCGCTTCTTCAATCAAGGTGCCGATATGCTCCTCGATTTCGTAAAGGGTCATGATATCGTCGGTTGTGACCAGTGAAACGGCCTGTCCGTCATGCCCGGCCCGGCCGGTGCGGCCAATCCGGTGGACATAGTTGTCCTTTTCGTTAGGTACATCATAATTGATGACAAGGGACAAATCATCCACATGGATACCGCGGGCCGCCACATCTGTGGCTACCAGCAGGTGGAATCCACCTTTTTTGAACTGCTGCATGGTGGCAAGCCGTCTTCCCTGAGGGATGTCTCCATGCAAGGCCTGGGCGGCATATCCTTTCCTGTTGAGGAAATGCGTCACCTGATCCACGGCTTTTTTGGTATTGCAGAAGATCATGCAGCTTTCAGGACGCATGAGAAGGAGCAGTTGATTCAGCCGGGTCAGTTTTTCGTTGGGCTGGACCCGGTAGTAACACTGCCGGATGGTGTCCACAGTCTTGGTCGGCGATTCAATTTCGACAGTTATGGGATTATTCATGTATCTGACGCATATTCGCTCGATTTCCGGCGGTATGGTGGCCGAAAACAGCAACGTCACCCGATCTTTGGGCAAGGTTTTGATGATACTCTCAACCTGATCGATAAACCCCATATCCAGCATCCGATCGGCTTCGTCAAGGACCAGAAAGCGGATGTTGCCGGTTTCCAAATTGCCCTGTTGGATATGGTCGTAAACCCTTCCCGGTGTCCCCGTCAGGATGGTCACGCCTTTCCTGATGGCCTGGATCTCGGCATGCATGCTGTGCTTGCCATATACGACTGCTGTTTTGTGCATGAGATGCCTGCCCAGCTGCCTGAGGTCATTGTCCACCTGAACGGCCAGTTCCCTGGTGGGGGTAAGAATGAGCCCTTGTGGACCGGGCGCATCAGCGTCCGTCAATTGAAGCAGACTGACTCCGAAAACCGCCGTCTTGCCGCTTCCGGTTTTGGCACGGACAATGAGATCCTGCTTGTTTAAAATATACGGTATAGCTTTGCTCTGTATTTCGGTCGGTGCGGTGTAGCCCATTTCTTCAATGGCTTTCAGAATGGGCGGAGAAATGCCTAGATCAACAAAACTGCCTGCCATGATTCTCATCTTTCTTTAGTGCGATGCCCCTATTATATCATGTGTTGATCCGCATTTCCATATATGGTCCCGAAACCGGTATGGAAGCAGGACTTTTCAGGAGGTGGTATGATCCGCCTGGCATAAAGAAATAATGGTTTTGTATGGATATGCCAGAGAGCCTGTGGTATGATGTTTCTGGCGAAGCAAAACGTGGTGAGGGGGAAGAACCATGAACAAAACACCGCATATCGAAGTCGAAAAGGAAGGCGTTATCGCGGAAACCGTCCTTTTGCCGGGAGATCCCTTGAGGGCAAAGTTCATTGCGGAAACATATCTGGATGATGCCATCTGCTTCAACCGGGTCAGGAACATGCTGGGCTTCACCGGAAAATACAAGGGGAAAAAGGTTTCTGTTATGGGAACAGGTATGGGGATGCCTTCCATAGGTATCTATTCCTATGAGCTCATCCACTTTTACGGAGTGAAGAACCTTATCAGGGTGGGATCCTGTGGAAGCTACCAGGAAGATGTGAAGGTACGGGACATTGTTATCGCCATGGGGGCCTGCACCAATTCGGCCTATGCAAGCCAGTACGGGCTCAATGGTACCTTTGCGCCCATCGCTTCATGGAGCCTTCTGAAAAAAGCTGTCGATGTGGCCGAGCGCAAGGGCATACCGGTGAAGGTAGGCAATGTGCTGTCGTCGGACGTATTTTACAACGATAACCCTGAAGCCTGGAAAAAATGGGCCGGCATGGGCGTCCTGGCCGTTGAGATGGAAGCTGCCGCTCTCTACATGAACGCAGCCAGGGCAGGGGCCAATGCTCTGTGTATCCTGACGGTTTCCGATTCCCTGGTCACTCACGAGGAGACCACCGCTGAAGAAAGGGAACGTTCCTTTACCCAAATGGTGGAGATCGCCCTGGAATTGGCATAACAGGGGCGAACATAGACAAGAAATGGACTGGCGGCTGGGGACAATGCTTCTGCCCGTATGACGGTTACTGTAACCCTGTGCCCTGCTGCCTGCGGCCCGGCGCCGCAGGCAATGACTTAGTGTAAAATTGTTTTAGGTTAAAAAAACAAGAGACCCCTCTTTTTTGGTAAAATATTGATCAACGAAAAACAA
>ENA-OWPA01000300-OWPA01000300.1-bioreactor-metagenome-genome-assembly--contig:-NODE-300-length-79259-cov-12.122061_pt1 | contig 79259 bp, 59 predicted proteins | sample MGYA00238139_ERZ651803 | MGnify/ENA primary metagenome ERZ651803 (study PRJEB26909, sample SAMN07631231) | bioreactor metagenome | isolation source: Switchgrass digestor | place: USA: Dartmouth...
TCCTTGAAAATGAACTGTCGTAATAATTCCATGGATAAATCTATGATTTTTTACCCTCATGAATAATTCAGGTTTAATGTAATTAAGATTAAATTTCGCTTAAACATCTAATCTTAATATAATTTGACTCATAGGAAACAGGCAAGTAGAATATATAAATCAAATTCAGATGTAAAGGAGAGATAATATGAGCGAAATGAACAGGGAACAAAGTGTACAAAGTCAAAATAGCATTCAGGCTGTACATAAGAATCATTACGTTGGAGGAGCAGTTAAGAACGGTATAACCTTTGGCTCATGCCTTGCCATGATTATCTCCTTTACAACATGGAAATCTGTTGGCTGGGCAATCATACACGGTTTACTAGGATGGGTTTATGTAATATACTATTTAATTAAGTATGCATAATATATTTGTAAATCTTAAATTAACTTAGTTTTTAAACAGGAGGAAGTAATATGTCCGAACAACTGACAGTTTCATATTTGCTTGATTTAAGCCAGACTATAGCGGCAGACATATTTGCAGGAGTTACATACCCCTGGGAGGTGCTGGGGAAGATAAAGTCATTCATACTTGAGTTAGGGCCGACCCTGCCGACTGATGAATATGACCGTGTAGGAGAGGATATATGGATTGCCAAAACGGCAAAGCTGGCTCCTACAGCGTCGATATCAGGTCCTGCAATTATATGCAGGGATGCTGAGATCAGGCACTGCGCATTTATCAGAGGAAGTGCCATAGTAGGTGAAGGAGCGGTAGTAGGCAATTCCTCGGAGCTGAAGAATGTAATCCTCTTTAACAAGGTACAGGTACCGCATTATAATTATGTCGGTGATTCTATACTTGGCTATAAAGCCCATATGGGAGCCGGAGCTATAACCTCGAATGTAAAATCAGATAAAAGCTTGGTTGTTGTTCGGGCAGGCAATGAGATGGTAGAGACAGGCTTGAAAAAATTCGGTGCAATACTCGGTGACTTTGTAGAGGTTGGCTGCAATACGGTGTTAAATCCGGGTACGGTAGTAGGACGCAATTCAAACATTTATCCGCTTTCAATGGTAAGGGGCTATGTTCCTGAAGCCTGCATCTACAAGAAGGCGGGAGAGATTGTTAAGAAAATATAAAAACATTAGTAACTAGATGATATTCCCGCAGAATCGTTTTGGCGTTTCTGCGGTTTTTATTTTATGATTAGGTTTTTATTTTATAATTAATTCCCAGAAGAGGGTGACGGAGAGAGGATAAGCAAATATAGCTCATTAAATCCAGGCTTCAAATAGGCCGGACTGCTTATTAAGCCTGACTTGAAGGTTATATAAGTATTTTTTATTGATACGGATTAAAAAACTATGGACTTATTTTTTATTTTATGCGAAAATATGTTACGTAATTGACAAAGTTGCTTAATGCTTGAAAAAGCATTGAATGCCATATTATGTAGATTGAAAGGAGTTTCACAAGATGATCTATTCACATGAAGTTCAAAAGATGTGTCCGGTAACCCAGGGTGTTCATCATGGAGCTGCACCTATTCCGGAAGAAGCAAAATGGGTAAAAGCTAAGGAAATCAAAGATATTTCAGGCTTAACTCATGGTGTCGGCTGGTGCGCACCGCAGCAGGGTACCTGCAAATTAACCCTTAATGTTAAGGATGGAATTATCCAGGAAGCATTGGTTGAAACAGTAGGTTGCTCAGGTATGACACATTCCGCAGCTATGGCAAGCGAGATTTTGCCCGGACTTACAATTCTGGAGGCATTAAATACAGACCTTGTTTGTGATGCTATAAATACAGCGATGAGAGAGTTGTTCCTCCAAATCGTATATGGAAGATCCCAGAGCGCATTTTCAGAGGATGGTCTTCCTATCGGAGCCGCTCTTGAGGACCTGGGTAAAGGTATGAGAAGCCAGGTTGGTACCATGTATGGCACCTTGGCAAAGGGACCTCGTTATCTGGAAATGACAGACGGTTATGTAACAGGTATAGCTTTGGATGAGAATAATGAAATCATCGGTTACCAGTTTGTTAACTTCGGTAAGATGATGGACTTCATTAAAAAAGGTGATGATGCAAATACTGCATTTGAAAAAGCTAAGGGCCAATATGGTCGTGTAGAAGATGCGGTTAAGATCATCGATCCAAGAGTCGAATAGTTGAAGGAGGATACATACAATGGCTTTATTCGAAGGATATGAAAGAAGAATAGATAAAATCAATTCAGTATTAAACAGCTACGGCATCTCTTCCATAGAAGAGGCAGAGAAGATTACAAAGGATGCCGGCCTTGATGTGTATAAAATGGTAAAGGGCATTCAGCCTATCTGCTTTGAAAATGCTTGCTGGGCCTATACAGTAGGTGCTGCAATTGCCATCAAGAAGGGCGCCAGAAAAGCAGCCGATGCTGCGGCAGCTATAGGTGAGGGCTTACAGGCCTTCTGTATTCCCGGCTCAGTTGCTGACCAGAGAAAGGTTGGCTTAGGCCATGGTAACCTTGGTAAAATGCTTCTTGAGGAAACTACAGAGTGCTTCTGCTTCCTTGCAGGTCATGAGTCCTTTGCGGCAGCAGAAGGTGCTATCGGTATAGCTCAGTCAGCCAACAAGGTTAGACAGAAGCCTTTAAGAGTAATCCTGAACGGCCTGGGCAAGGATGCCGCTCAGATTATTTCCCGTATCAATGGCTTTACATATGTAGAAACAGAGTATGATTACTATACTGGTGAGCTGAAGGAGATATTCACCAAGGCATATTCCAACGGCCCCAGAGCAAAGGTTAGATGCTATGGTGCAAATGACGTAAGCGAAGGCGTTGCAATCATGCATAAAGAGGGCGTGGATGTATCCATCACCGGTAACTCCACCAATCCTACCAGATTCCAGCATCCTGTAGCAGCTACATATAAGAAGGAATGCATCGAGCAGGGCAAAAAGTACTTCTCCGTTGCTTCCGGTGGCGGTACAGGAAGAACACTTCATCCTGACAACATGGCAGCAGGCCCTGCTTCCTACGGTCTGACAGATACCATGGGCAGAATGCACTCTGACGCCCAGTTTGCAGGCTCCTCATCAGTACCTGCTCACGTTGAAATGATGGGTCTGATCGGCATGGGCAACAATCCGATGGTTGGAGCTACAGTTGCTGTAGCTGTTGCTATCCAGGAGGCAGCTGACGCCGGAAAGTTCTAAGAAATCGCGTAAAATAAAGCTTTGTAGACACTGTGAAAGTTGCCAATGGCTATGTAAAATTATGAATAGCAAACATGTTACACACAGACGTAACACACAAAAAGCTATAATAAAATGCAGTATAAAAGGGATGTTCCACTGTGGTTCATCCCTTTTCTTTATCTATTACCCTGGAGATATATTGGTGTGATTTGAATGATAGGAGCCGTATGAAAGCAGATTTCCACGTACAATTCTGTGAGAAGCTTGAAGTGGAAGCCCTCTTGCTTGCTCGACTGGGAGATCGGTAACCGAAATTATTAGTTACTTTGATTGTACTTCTTTTTATATTGCAGTATTTTTCACTAAGATGGTATAATAAGGTAAAATATACCACAAGGAGGATAAGATATATGAAGAAATTGCTTTCAATGTTATTAGTCATCATCATGATTACTATATTAGCAGCTCCTAGTTTAGCGCAAGCAGCAACGGTGAAAATAAGCAAAGAAAAGGCTACTATGGAGGTGGATTCAACACTTAAATTAAAAATTACCGGAACAAATAGTAAAGTTACATGGTCTACAAGTAATAAAAAGATTGCGACAGTTAATTCATCCGGTACAGTAACTGCTGTTAAGGAAGGAACTGCTACGATTACTGCAAAAGTTGGCAGTAAAAAATACACTTGTACCGTTACAGTAGTTGATAGTAACAAAGTAGTAAAGAAAGAAACTTTTGACCCCAAAAAAGTAGCCAACGAAATTAAAGTATTGAATGAATACACATGGTCGACAGATTATTATAACTATATCGCTATTGTTATAAAAAATAATTCAAAATTTACAGTAGTACCTACTATTCAGTTAAAGCTGTTAGACGAGTATGGTAAAACAGTCGGAGTAAAAAATGATAGTGAAAACGCATTCGGTAGCGGCTGTGAAATGGTCTTTATATTTAGTAATAAAGAAAAATTTACAGATTACGAATATACCATTTCTGTCAGTGAAGAAAAGTATTATAAGGATGTAGTTTCCTCACTTAGTACGAATGTTACAACTACAGATTCAAAAGCAATTCTTGAGATTACTAATAATGGTAAAATAGATGCTGAATTTGTAGAGTATAATATTTTATACCTCAGGGGTGATAATGTTGTTGACTATGGATGGGGATATTGCGTCGACAATGATCATGAGATAAAAGCTGGAGATACACAATTTATAGAGGATAGTACATATGGAGTTATTTTCGATTCAGTAAAGGTATATTTGACTGGGAGAGGAAAATAATAGGAATGATATATGGGACAATTAGAAAAGGCAGCAATAAGCTGCCTAATCTTAATTATTGGATTTTGATTGAATTTTGTTCTATGCTCCTAATATCCCCTCTCAATCCTCAGTATTTCAGTCTTGTTAATAAGCCTTTCTCCGTCAAAATCCAATCTTATAATGTAGGGCATACAGAACCATATATCTCTAAAGCCATCACAGCCAAAGCCAGGGTCGTAATAATGAAGTATGGTGCTTAAGGCGGTACCATGAGTACCTATTACTATATTTTTGTCCGGATGCTTTCTTAATATTTCGGTCAATGCTTCCATGTTTCTTTGCTGAACGCTGGCAAGGCATTCCCCGTTTTCTTCACAGATGCTAAAATCCTCCCAGCGCTTTTCCAAAAATGCATCGGCATTTATTCCGCGCTTGCGTTCTCTGAATCTTTCATCGGTATGAACCTGCATTTTGCGTTTATCGGCGCAGTCTTTTATAGTGTCTATGCTTCTTTTATATGGGCTGGAATAGAAATAGTCTATCCTTACATTTTCAAGCGCCTCTGTTACCCTTTTGCTGTCCTGAAGGCCGATGGCTGTTAAAGGCTTTGTTCTGTCATCTGTCCATTTTTCGTCCGGCTGGGCATGACGAACAAAGAAAATACCGGTCATATTTCCTCCTTGTATCAAATTAAAGCAGATTACATATTCCTGTAGATAGACTTCGGTATCTACATGCTTAATTATAACACAAAATTAAATAGGGTTAGCAAAAAAAGATTTAGTCTTAAGCCGGATGTTCCGTATTATCATTTTTGGTATTTTGCATCCGTTATATGGTATCTATATATGTAATCCGCTTGGGCTTATCAGGCGGATAAAAGGCTTTTTATCCAAAGAATAATCAATAAACATATAAGTGTATAAAGCTTTATAAGGAGTGCCCTTTACCACATGGACAGGGCACTCCTTAGCTTTTATTTTTGATGGAACCTTTACTGATTTTCTTCCTGTTCAGCTTCCTTTACTATAGCATCCAGGACATTAATCAGGTCATGTATGGTATTAATCTCAACATTTCGTGCCAGAATAGCATCCTTCAGTTCAACTGACAATGTTTCGAACTTATCCCTTACTGCAGGTGCAACATAAGACATGGTATACCTCCCTTTCATTGGCTGAAAGCCTTCTGTAAAATGCAGATTTTGTTGATAATAGGTCTCTAAGAATATCTTTTACTGAAGCCATAATAATTATGTATGGGATTCATCTTATACAGCGTATTTACATATAGATGTTTCAGGAAGAAGATTGGGTGGATAAAGTATTGAATTGCAAAAAGTGCTGTATTGAAGGAATGTATAAAATTATAGCCGACAGTTGAAATTAATATTGGAGCAAGATTTATCGGGAAAAGCAATTTATATATTTTTTATAATTTATTTATAAAAAATATATTGATTGCTTGTTCTATATGTAGTATAACAAATAGTACAGATAGATAATATATAATAAATATAATAATAAATTATAAGAAGGAGTGGTGTTTGATGTTAAGACCAGCACTTTTTGAATCTACAGGGCCTTTGTTTTTGGACAGAGTATTCAGCGACTTCTTTGGCAGCAATTTCTTCAGGTTTGATGGCTTCTGCACCGATGTTATTGACAATGGAGACTCTTACCTTCTGCAGGCTGAGTTGCCGGGCTTCAGAAAGGAAGATATTGCAATAGATGTAGATAAAGACACTCTGACAATTTCAGCTAGCAGGAATGAAGAGGTAAAGGATAAGAAAGGCAATTATATCAGACAGGAAAGACGCTACAATTCCTATTGCAGAAGCTTCCACATCCCCGGAATCAAAAAGGACAGCATCACAGCCTCATACAAAAACGGCATTCTTGAAATAACCCTTCCCAAGGAGACAGTAATAGTGGATGAGCCCAGAAGGATAGAGATCAGATAGAGAAATTTGTGTCAGTATCCTCTCGGATAAACCTTAGCCAATATCTGACGCAAGTATACTAACCCTTAGCGTTAATAAAATAACCGAAGCAGGCGGCAAGCCTGATGGCTTGCACCTGTCTTCGGTTATTTTTTAATTTATATTTATCCTATTTGAAGGGATTCTCAGTCTTATAAAGCATTCCCTTTGGCTGGTTGAAGCCTATATCTGTTACTCCGAGATATTTGAACAGATCAAAGAGGGCCTTTCCGTAATGACCGAAGGCTACGGCACCGTGATGAGGGAAGTTCTTTTCTATCAGCACATGTCTGTAGAAGCGGCCCATTTCGGAGATAGCAAATACACCGATACCTCCGAAGGAACGTGTTGCTACGGGAAGTATTTCACCCTCTGCAACGTATGCACGAAGCTGAGTGTCAGCTGTGCTCTGCAGGCGGAAGAAGGTAATCTTGCCGGGAGCAATATCACCCTCCAGGGTACCACGTGTGATGTTGGGCTCCTGGTTAGGCTCAAGCGCTCTTGCCATAATCTTCTGGTTCTTCATGGCAGGTGCTACCAGCTTGCAGATTGCTGTATTACCGCAGTGGAAGCCCATGAAGGTATCCTTGATATCATAAGGATATTTGCCCTTAATGTCAGACTCGTACATATCCTTGGGTACGGTATTGTTGATATCAAGGAGGGTTACTACATCCTCGCTTATGCAGGTTCCGATATATTCGCTCAAGGCTCCGTAGATATCAACCTCACAAGATACAGGGATTCCTGCAGCTGTCAGACGGCTGTTGACATAGCAGGGTACGAAACCGAACTGTGTCTGGAAGGCCGGCCAGCATTTGTTGGCAAAAACAACATATTCTCTTGAGCCCTTGTGCTCCTTAGCCCAATCAAGAAGGGTTATTTCATACTGGGCAAGCTTAGGAAGTATGCCGGGCATCTTGTTGGCTGCACCAAGCTCCTCCTCCATGCTCTTGATAACTTCGGGGATACGAGGATCATTTGCATGTGCATTGAAAGCTGCAAACAAATCAAGCTCTGAGTTTTCCTCAATTTCTACGCCAAGATTGTATAACTGCTTGATTGGTGCATTACATGCAAGGAAATCCTGAGGACGGGGACCGAAGGATATGATCTTAAGATTTCTCAGACCGATAACGGCTCTTGCTATCGGAATGAATTCGCTGATCATATCGGCAACCTCTTCCGGATCACCTACAGGGTATTCCGGTATGTACGCCTTTAACTCCCTCAGCTTTAGGTTGTAGCTGGCATTCAGCATACCGCAATATGCATCGCCTCTTCCGTCAAGAAGATCGTCTCCTGACTCCTCTGCTGCAGCCACATACATAACAGGGCCGTTAAAATACTTGGCTATAAGTGTTTCCGGTGTTTCGGGGCCGAAGTTACCAAGGTAAACTACAAGCGCGTTGCAGCCTGCCTCGTTTACTTCAGACAGAGCCTTCTGCATGTGAATTTCGTTCTCAACTGTTGTCGGGCATTCAAATATTTCACCATATTTTTTGGTGAAGGCATTTACTACGGCTTTTCTTCTGTTAGCGGACAGCTCCATAGGGAAGCAGTCTCTGCTGACAGCTATTATGCCTAATTTGACTTTAGGTATGTTCATCTTTATTTCCTCCATTTTTGATAAAAATAAATACCCAGGACTTATTATATTTGATTCGGGAATTTTGTCAATTAGTTTAGAAATATGTATTAGTTTTTAGTGCTATACTCTATAGTACAGGTATGCTGCCTGTCCGGTATTTATGCCGTCTTGTTTGAATTTTCATAAATATTTTTAATAGAAAGTTTATAATTTGATTGAAGAACGATCCAAAATGTGCTAGGATACAACTATAGACAAGAACTTTTAGGAGGCAGATACGATGGATAATAATATTAATAATAATGGGATGCCGAATGAAAATCAAAATAAGCCACAGTATCAGTCAGACACCGGGCAGCCGGTAAGTGGCCAAGGCTATAGTCAGCAGAATAACCAACCGCAGTATAATCAGCAGCAAACACAATTCCAATATGGTCAGCCACCGTATCAGCAGCCATATAATTATCAGCCTGGTAATGACCAGCAAAAATCTAATGGCAGCTATGGCATGGCAGTAGCCTCATTGGTATTGGGTATATTTGGTGTGTTATTTGGCTGCTGCAGTATGTGGTTTATTAATATACCGGCAGCAATTGCAGCATTAGTTTTGGGTATTATGTCAATCAGACAAAAAAAAGCAGGAAAGGGTATGGCAGTTGCAGGTATTGTTCTGTCTAGCATTGCCTTGCTGATAGGAATTCTTTCTCTGATAGCTACTGTCATTTTGTTCACCAATCCGTACTTATATGAGAGAATACTGGAAGATATTTTTGGCTATGAATTTTATGACATGTTTAAGCAGTTTGAAAGATACAACAACCTTTACTAATATCCTGCCTTAAGGTGTCAGGTATGGAATAAAGTTTCGTACTATCCAGTAGGTTACCATAATTATTATTAAACAGATATAAAAGCTTAAGCGACGTGGAAGCAGCCGGATGCGTTTACCGAAGCTGAAGGCTGCAAACTCTATATAAGCAAGTAAAGACAGTATAGTAATTATAGCTATAGAAAGATTATACCTTAAGGATTCCAGGATATTGCCGTTTAACAGAGCCAGCACACTTCTTGTGTTTCCGCAGGAAGGGCAATAGAGATGGAATAAGGAATAAAAGGTACATTTCGGAAAATATTCAGACAGGGCAACAAGCTGATCGCGCATAATAAAGGCAGCTATGATCGCAGGTGGGATTAATATAGTGATTATTCTGTAAAGCTTAATCCTATTCATTTTTAGGTGTCTCCGTCTTTTCGATGATTGCTCAAACAGCATCTAGGTAAAGAATAAGGCCCCGAAAGCTGTTCATGGCACTTATGAAGATTTATTAATTGCCTGATTTATTTATAGTATAGTTTATTCTGGAGCTTAATACAATATATAAATATTTTCAAAGGAGAAATGCTATGGGGGACAGTTTCGATACAAGTGATGGCAGAATCAATCAGGAACCGAATTCAACTTCACATCAGCCGGAATTTCAAACATCTGGTCAACAGCAGTCAGCAGGTCAACCGCTAAATCAGCCACAGGGATCTCAGCCGGCAGGCCAGCCACAGGCTTATCCATATTCTGCAAGCCGGCCGCAGGGATATCCGCAACAGCCCGGCCAGCCGCAGGCTTACCAGCAGCAACCGGGCCAAGCTCAGGGCTATCCCCATCATGCTAACCAACAACAGGGATATTCGCAACAGCCCGGCCAGCCGCAGGCTTACCAGCAGCAACCGGGCCAGGCTCAAGGCTATCAGCATCAGGTAAACCAGCCACATGGCTATCCTCAGTCTGCAGGCGGCTATCATTACCAGCAAGCGCAATACAGCGGTCAGACGCAGGGCAACATAAATCAGGCCTACACATATCAGCAGTCCGGCGGTCAAGGTGGCCAGCCCGGCAACAAGGGATTGGCAATAGCATCCATGGTATGTGGTATAGTAAGCTTGTGTCTGTTTTGCATAGGATATATTTCATTGCCAGGGGCGATAGTTGGTCTTGTATTGGGTCTTGTCAGCCTGAAAAAGAAAGCAGGCGGCAGAGAAATGGCTATAGCAGGTGTTGTTACCTCAATTATAGCATTGGCTTTATATCTCTTATTAGTAATTGGTGTTTGGGGCTGTATGGGATGCACAACCGGTATCGTTAATGAAATGTTTAATAATATGTACTATTATTAATATTAGCCTCAGTATTGGCAGGTGAAGTCAGAGCTGTGTAATTAATGATTACAGGCTAAAATTTAAACATATATAAAAACAGATTATTAAAACCGGGAGAGAATATGCGCTCAAGCATAGCTTACCGGTTTTTTCTTACCTTATACATATACTCAAAAACATATAAAACAGATATTCTTATTATGCTTGTTATATTATAGGAGATAATATATAATAACTGTTAAATATATTTAAAATAATGTGGGATAGGTGTAGGAATGAATTTACATGAGTATCTGAAGCAGCATCTGTTAATTGCAGATGGTTCTATGGGGACCTATTATTCCTCCCTTGCGGGGCAGGACGGGGATTTGTCCGAATTGGGAAATCTGACTGCGCCGGAGCTAATAGAGCGCATACATAAGGAATATATAGCGGCTGGTGCCAGACTCCTGCGCACCAATACCTTTGCTGCATGCAGAAGGGTTCTGCAGTTGGATAAAAATATGCAGGAGACTGTTATCCGTACTGCCTGTGCCATTGCCAAAAAGGCTGTAAAGGAATCCAAAGGATTGCTTGCAGAGGATGAAAGGATCTGGATACTGGGTGATATCGGTCCCATAAATGAAGACGCAAGCAACTCCGAGGCCGATGTTTTGGAGGAGTATAAATTTATATGTGATATATTTATTGATGAAGGACTGGATGGCGTTCATTTTGAAACCATGTCAAATACAAACCATATCGAAATGCTAATTCCCTATATTAAGGCTAAAAGGGCGGATGCCTTTATATTGGCCAGCTTTTCTGTGAACAAGAACGGCTATTCGATTGACGGAATAAGTGCGTCAAAGCTGCTTGCCAGGTGCGCCCAGATCGAGGGAGTGGATGCCTGTGGCCTTAATTGCGCAGTAGGCTCAGGCCATATGTATCAATTACTTAAGAATATATCCCTTCCCAATAACAAATTTATATATTCTTCGCCTAATGCCGGCTATCCTGAACAGATGCAGAACCGGATGGTCTTTATTGATAATACCCTGTATTTTGCTGATAATATGGCAAAGATCGCCCAGCTTGGCATCAATATCATAGGAGGCTGCTGCGGTACAACCCCCGCTTACATAAGAAACCTTACCAAAAAAATAGCAGGCTTGGGCAGCTCTGAAAATGATGTGGCCCAAAGAGGCATAGAGCCTGATAGCTGTGTAAGAAGCCAGGAGCAGGCGGTAGCAGTAAGGGAAAATGAGTTTTATCAATTATTTGGCAGAGGGAAGAAGCTTATCGCGGTAGAGCTTGATCCTCCCTATAATGCCGAGATAGACAGTATAATGGAATGTGCCCACAGGATTAAGGCCCTTGGGGCGGATATAATAACTATAGCAGATTCTCCAATGGGAAGAAGCAGGGTGGATTCCATCCTGATGAGTCTGAAGATAACGGAGAATACCGGGCTGCGGGTTATGCCCCATATCTGCTGCAGGGACCGTAATATGATTGCCATAAGATCTGCTCTTCTGGGAGCATATATACATGGCATCAGAAATCTCCTTATCGTTACAGGAGATCCGGTACCGCTGGAGGTAAGGACCAGGACCACCGGAGTATTTGACTACAATTCTATACAGCTGATGAACTTTGTAAAGGAAATGAATGAGGAGCTTTTTGCCGCTGATCCATTTTACTATGGCGGAGCCATTAACCAGAGCAGGGGCAATATTGATAAAATAATAGAAAGAATGCAAAAAAAGATTGAGGCAGGAGCGACTTATTTCCTTACCCAGCCTGTTTTTTCAGATGAGGATGTCAGAAGGATAGGCTATATCAAGGAAAGGGTAAATACTAAGATATTATGCGGTATTATGCCTTTTGTAAGCTATAAAAACGCTAACTTTATCAAGAACGAGGTCAGCGGGATTTATGTTCCTGATGAGATAATACAAAGGTACCGGCCTGATATGACTCGCCAGGAGGCGGAGGAATGCGGAGCCCGTCTTGCCAGGGAAATGATGCAAAAGCTTGATTCGGTTGCCGACGGATATTACTTCATGCTGCCCTTTAACCGGGTAAGCCTTCTTGAGAAGATTCTGGGCAAGTAAATAAATCCGGAGCCAGCACGAGTATTCTGGCACATGCTTGCTTATAAATATTTTATGATACGGCACAGAAAGAGGTTTGCTATGACTAGAGATGAATTTTTGAATTTGGTGAAATCAAGAATAATAATTTTGGATGGTTCAACAGGCAGAAACCTGCAAAAACGGGGGATGCCGGTGGGTGTATGCCCGGAGAAATGGATTTTGGAAAATCCCCGGGCGCTTATTGATTTGCAGAGGGAGTTTCTTGAAGCCGGTACAGATATACTGCTTGCCCCGACCTTTACGGCCAATCGTATAAAGCTGGCCGAATATGGGCTGTCACAGCAGATAGAGCAGATAAATAAAAATCTCGTAAGGCTCAGCAAACAGGCTATTGCCGAGTACCGGGAAAAAACCGGTGATACAGGCAAAAAATATATAGCGGCTGATATCGCAATGACAGGAAAGCAGGTGCAGCCTCTGGGAGATCTGCCCTTTGAAGAGCTGGTGGATATATATAAGGAGCAGTACGCTTATCTGCTGGATGAAGGCATAGATCTGATAATGATTGAGACGATGATGAGCCTGCAGGAATGCCGGGCCGCTTTGCTTGCCGCAAAGGAAAGCTGCGAGCTTCCGGTAATGGTATCACTGACCTTTGAAGCTGGCGGCAGAACCCTGTACGGCACCGATGCAAAAACGGCAGTGATAGTCCTGCAAAGTATGGGGGCAGATGCGGTAGGCATAAACTGCTCGGTAGGGCCGGATAAGATGCATGAGCTTGTTACAGAGATGAAAAACTATGCATATGTACCTATACTTGTCAAGCCCAATGCAGGCATTCCAAAGCTGGTTGGTGATGAAACCGTTTTTCCGATGGGACCGGATGAATTTGCCCTTGAGATGAAAAAACTTGTTGAAGCGGGAGCCAATATAATAGGCGGCTGCTGCGGAACAACACCGGAGCATATAAGGCAAATGGTTAAGCAGGCCGGCCAGCTGCCGTCCGAACCGCCACGAATAAAGGGACATGTAAGGGCACTGACCACAGAGCAAAACACCCTGGAGATTTCTTTGGACAACCGTCTGCTGATAATTGGGGAGAGGATTAATCCTACAGGTAAAAGCCGGCTGCAGGCCCAGCTGAGGGAAAAAAACATGGCTTTAGTATCGGAGATGGCTCAGGAGCAGGCCCGGCTGGGGGCAGATATTCTTGATATAAATGTGGGCATGAGCTCGGTTGATGAAAAGGAGCTTATGCTTATGGCAATGGAGGAGGCACTGCAGGCAGGCGGCCTGCCGATTTGCATTGATTCAAGCCATGTATCCGTAATAGAAGCAGCTTTGAGGCTATATCCCGGAAGGGCTCTTATTAATTCAATATCCCTTGAGAAGGAAAAGTTTGAAAAGCTGATTCCTCTGGCTAAAAAGTACGGAGCCATGTTTATATTGCTTCCGGTATCGGATAAGGGCCTCCCTAAGGACATGGAAGAAAGAAAGGAAATAATTAATAGTATACTTAAGCGGGCTTATGAGGAAGGCCTGACAGCTGAAGATATTATCGTCGATGGCCTTGTAAATACTGTTGCGGCCTACAACAGTGCCGCCCGGGATACTCTTGCAACTATCAGCTATTGCAGAAATGAGCTGGGACTGGCGACCGTAGTGGGCTTATCAAACATTTCCTTTGGTATGCCCCAGCGCCAGATTATCAACAGCACCTTCCTGTCTCTGGCTGTTTCTGCTGGTCTGACCATGGCGATAGCCAATCCTTCACAGGACCTGCTTATTGCCACCGCCCTGGCTGCTGATATGCTTATGGCCAAGGAGGATGCGGCCGTCCGTTATATAGAAAGGGTTAATGCAAGGCCCCCGGTACTTGGCGATGGGCGTACGACTAGTCCGGAAAAAGCTGCAAATGCTGCAGCTGATGTAGGTAAACAAACTGATTGGCCGCAGCCTGACAAAAAAAGTCAGACCGGTGATAATTCACTGACAGATGATAAACCGCTGACTGATACTATACGGCAGACTGATAAAGCAGAGGCTGATGAAGGCTTACGGACAGCCGACGAAAAGGAAGCACGTTGTCGTTTGGTATATAATGCCGTGGTAAAGGGAAATAAAAGGAATATCGTACAGTTGGTGGATGCAGCCCTGGCTGCCGGTATAAGCCCCGGCGAGCTGATAGACAAAACCCTGATAGCTGCCATAAATGAGGTAGGCCGTCTTTACGATCAGCAGATATATTTCCTTCCACAGCTTATAGCAGGAGCGGAGGCCATGAAGCTGGCTATGGAGCATGTAGAGCCAATGCTGGCAGTGGACGGGCAGGCAAGCAAAAAGGGAACGGTGGTCATAGCAACTGTAGCAGGAGATATTCATGATATAGGCAAGAATCTGGTGGCCCTGATGCTGAAAAACTACGGCTACCTGGTAATTGATTTGGGCAAGGATGTGCCCACCGACAGAATTATTCAGGTTGCTAAGGAGGAAAAGGCCGATATTATAGCCCTGTCGGCATTAATGACTACTACAATGATTGAGATGAAAAATGTAGTAGCAAAAGCAAAGGCAGAGGGACTTAAGGCAAAAATAATAATCGGCGGTGCTGTCGTTACTGAAGACTATGCCAGAGAAATTGGGGCCGACGGCTATTCCGAGAATGCCCAGGCGGCGGTAGCTCTGGTGGACAGACTTATGGAAGAATTTCAGACGGAGGAAAACAAAGCATGAGACAGGAGCAGACGAATACTAATCAGGCAAATCAGGATAATATCGGATTAACGGTCGATGTCATCATACCCACCTATCATTCCGATGATAAGCTGGACAGGCTTTTGATTATGCTGTATAAGCAAACTGTCAAGCCAAACAGGGTAATCATTCTTCATACCCGCTCATATGAGGGTGAGCTGCAGCCCCTGCCGGAGATAGAGGGGAGCAAAATTACTGTGGTTCCCATAGAGAAGAAGGATTTTGATCATGGCGGAACCAGAAAATACGGAGCATCACTATCAGATGCGGATATACTCCTGTTTATGACCCAGGATGCAGTACCGTCTGATGAATATCTTATTGAAAATCTGCTAAAGCCCTACGAGGAAGCAGGCGTTGCCGCCAGCTACGCTCGTCAGCTGGCCCAGACGGATGACAATCTGATTGAAAGATTTACCAGGAGCTTTAACTATCCTAAAAAAAGCAGGATTAAGTCAGCAGCTGATGCAGCAGAGCTGGGAATTAAGACAATTTTTTGCTCAAATGTATGCGCAAGCTATAAAAACAGTGTCTACAGGAGCCTGGGGGGCTTTGTTGACAGGACTATTTTTAATGAGGACATGCTAATGGCGGCAGCTATGATAGATGCCGGCTACCGTATTGCCTATGTAGCTGAAGCAAGGGTCTATCATTCCCACAGCTACACATACCTGCAGCAGTTTTCCAGAAATTTTGACATGGGAGTATCACATAAGCAGTATGCCGAGGTTTTTTCAAGGTATAAAAGCGAAGCCGAAGGTATCAAGCTGGTTAAGAAGACCCTGGATTATCTTATAGAAAAGAAGCTTTACAATCATATAGCAGATTTGATATTAACCAGCGCCTTCAAGTTTTTGGGTTATCAGCTGGGCAAAAGATACGACCTTCTGCCGATGAGGCTTGTGAGATGCTTCAGCATGAATAAATCCTACTGGGATAAGCTTAGCTGACTCCGTTAATGCAATTTCATTAATGAATTTATGGAGAATAGACAATGAGCACAGTAGCAGTAATTATGGCAACCTATAACGGAGAAAAATATGTAAAGCAGCAGATAGAATCTATTCTAGCCTCCGGCTTTGATGATTTTGAAATATTTATATATGACGACGGCTCGAAAGACAATACCATAAATATAATCCGTGAGCTAATGCTGCTTCATCCTTCCAGGATACACCTGTATCAAAATGAAGCCAATTTGGGAGTGACGCGTAACTTCCTGCAGGCAGTTGCAAAAGCGGAGGCAGACTATATAATGCTCTGTGATCAGGATGATGTTTGGAAGCCGGATAAAATAGAAAAAACCCTTAATAGAATGAAGGCAATGGAAAAGCGCCTGGGCAGGGATTTGCCTCTGGCTGTATTCACGGACGCGGTTGTAGTGGATGAAAAGCTTAAACCCATAAGCGATTCCTTCTTTAAATTCAATCATTTGAATCCCCAAAAAACGGATCTGGCTCATATTTTAATGGAGAATAAATTAATCGGCTGCACAGTGATGGTCAACGGCTGTGTCGGCAAGCTCCTTAAGCAATATCCCATGCCAGGACATGCCAGATATCATGACTGGTGGATTGCATTGATGGCTTCCTCCATGGGTAAAATCAGCTTTATTAACGAGGGAACATTATATTACAGACAGCATGGCGGCAATCTGGTTGGCGGTACAGGCTTTGTGAGCTACTTCAAAAACAGGCTGGCGAATATCAGAAAGCAGAAGGAGGCCCTGATGAGCCTTTATCGGCAGGCGGAGGAATTTTTGGCTATCTATGATGAGATTATGCCGCAGGAAAGCAAAAGGATTATCAGGGAATTTGCGTCAATCCCCGGAAAGGGCTTTTTTGCAAAACGGCTGGCCTTAATCAGAAACGGATACTTAAAATCAGGCCTTATCCGCAATCTGGGTCTTATGCTTATTGTATAATTATACTTATATATGTTGTATAATTATAAATCATGTATCAAAATGATTTATCAGTTTAAATCAATAAAAATTTGTCCTAATTAGCCTGCTATCATGACTTGACAAATGAAACCTCAATTGGTAAAATAACTAACAACTTAATAATCTTATTTTTATGCAGCAAACGCAAAGCCCCATTGCAGAGTGTCCTGTGTGGTGGGCTTTTCTTATATAAAACCAATCATCCAAGATTGCATAAAGACAGGGAGGAACATGCCATGAAAAGGATTGTATTGTCCATTCTTGTGGATAACACCGCAGGAGTATTGAGCCGTGTTGCAGGCTTGTTCAGCAGGCGAGGCTATAATATAGATAGCTTGACTGTGGGTGAAACACAGGATCCTGCAATTTCGCGTATGACTGTTTTGGCGAAGGGGGACGATCAAATACTGGAGCAGATACGCAAGCAGCTTATGAAGCTGGAGGACGTAAGGGAAATTATTGAGCTTGTTCCCGGCGAGTCTGTTACCAGAGAATTGATTCTTGTGAAGGTTAGCGCAAATGAAAAGGATCGTCAGTCGGTTATATCAATAGCCAACATTTTTCGTGCAAAGGTTGTTGATGTGGCTCCTGAATCCTTGATTATAGAACTCACCGGCAGCCAGGATAAGGTAAATGCATTTATCAGGCTGATTAACCAGTATAATATTATTGAATTGGTAAGGACAGGTATTACAGGCCTGACAAGAGGCTTCGGGGACATATCGGATTTTATTGATGAAACCGACAGCTAAGCCCTTTGTTCTGAATATATGAGGGATTATTAGTAATAAGAGAGCTTATAAATCATTCAAATGCAATGATTTTATTATATGATAAAATAATGAAGGCGCAAGCCTTCTGAAAAATGGAGGAAATGTTTATGGCAAAGATCTATTATCAGCAGGATTGCAATCTTTCCTTACTGGAAGGAAAAACAGTAGCAATTATCGGCTATGGTAGCCAGGGGCATGCGCATGCATTAAATGCCAGAGATTCCGGAGTGCATGTAATAATAGGCTTGTATGAAGGAAGCAAATCCTGGGCCAAGGCGGAAGCGGCTGGGTTCGAGGTATATACTGCGGCAGAAGCTGCGAAAAGAGCCGATATCATTATGATTTTAATTAATGATGAAAAGCAGGCCAAGTTGTATAAGGAATCAATTGCTCCAAATCTTAAGCCCGGCAATGCATTAATGTTTGCACATGGTTTCTGCATTCATTTTGGTCAGATTATTCCTCCGGCTGATGTTGATGTGTTAATGATTGCACCCAAGGGACCGGGACATACCGTAAGAAGCCAGTATCTTGAAGGCCGTGGTGTTCCTTGCCTTATTGCCGTGCATCAGGATGCTACAGGCAAGGCAAAGGAAATAGGCCTGGCATATGCATTGGCTATAGGTGGTGCAAGGGCCGGTGTGCTTGAGACTACCTTTAAGGAAGAGACCGAAACAGATCTCTTTGGTGAGCAGGCAGTCCTTTGCGGTGGTGTTACGGCCCTGATGAAGGCAGGCTTTGAAACCCTGGTTGAAGCCGGTTATTCACCTGAAAGCGCATATTTTGAGTGCATCCATGAGATGAAGCTTATTGTTGATCTGATTAATGAAAGCGGTTTTTCAGGCATGAGATATTCAATATCCAATACCGCTGAATATGGTGATTATATTACTCAGTCCAAGATTATTACAGACGAAACCAAGAAGGCTATGAAGCAGATTCTTACCGATATCCAGAACGGTACATTTGCCCGTAACTGGTTATTGGAGAACCAGATAGGATGCCCTAATTTCAATGCCATGAGAAGGATTGAGGCTGAGCATCCGCTTGAGAAGGTTGGTGCCGAGCTTAGAAAGATGATGAGCTGGACAGGTAAATCCAAACTTCTTGATAACTAATCTGTTATAAACCGATTAATCCATATGATATAAAACTGATTTATAATATTAAGTAGCTAGCGTAAACCGGTATCTTATGGTATATTATAGATACATATATGCTAGCTTCTTAATTTTCTGCAATTAACAAATTACGAAAGGTACGTGTTAATTTATGAAAAAGATCAGAATAGGTATAGTAGGCTATGGCAATCTGGGAAGAAGCGCCGAGCTGGGAATCAGACAGAATGATGACATGGAGCTTGCAGGAGTATTTACCAGGCGCAATCCGTCTGAGATTAAGCTTCTTACGGAGGGGGTTGGCGTTTATAATATTGAGGCTGCCCAGAGAATGACCGAAAAAATTGATGTAATGATTTTGTGTGGAGGCAGCATGTCGGATTTGCCGGTACAGGGACCGGAATTTGCGAAAATGTTCAATACTGTTGACGGCTATGATACCCATGCTAAAATACCTGAATACTTTGAAGCCATGGACAGACAAGCCAGGGAAAACAAGAATGTGGCTGTTATTTCCTCCGGATGGGACCCGGGAATGTTTTCCCTAAACAGATTGTATGGAGAAGTAATTCTGCCCAAGGGCAAGAATTATACCTTCTGGGGCAAGGGTGTCAGTCAGGGACATTCGGATGCAATCCGCCGCATAAAAGGTGTAAAATATGCCAAGCAATATACAATACCTGTTGAAAGTGCTATAAACAGTATCAGAAATGGAGAAACACCTAATCTGACGCCAAGACAGAAGCATATAAGAGAATGCTATGTAGTGGCGGAGGAAGGTGCGGACAAGGAAGCTATTGAAAGAGAAATCAAAACAATGCCGAATTATTTCTCCGATTATGATACTATAGTACATTTTATATCCATGGAGGAGTTTGAGAAAAAGCACGGCGGACTGGCTCATGGCGGCTTTGTAATTCAGACCGGCAGAACAGGCGTAAATAATGAACATAATCACATAATTGAATACAATATCAAGCTGGATTCCAATCCTGATTTTACAGCCAATGTTCTTCTTGCTTATGCAAGAGCTGCCTTCAGGCTTCAGCAGGAGGGAAGCTACGGAGCAAAAACAGTATTTGACATAGCACCGGCCTATCTGTCTCCTAAATCGGCGGATGAATTAAGAAGAACCATCCTGTAAAATTTGTAAATGTCATGTTTGCTTGTGTTCGATAAGATATACCTGTCTGAAATCTGATAGTTTTCATCAAATTACTGAATGTGATATAAAAGCAGGCTTAGTATCTATCAATAAACAATATTGTTTGCAGGCAATTTGGCCTTTGATAGATACTAAGCCTGTTTTATTGTTGCTGCAGATATATCCATAATTGTAATATTTTTGTAACAGATGTTTAAATATTTATTTATGGAAAAATTGTAATAATATGTTATAATATGTTTATTAATAGGATTTATAAGGAGGCATTATGCCAAAATAAGGCTGAATTAAAAGCTTTGATAATTCGAATAATAAGTTCAGACAAAGCTTATATCGGCAAACCCTTATATTTGCATATGTTTGCTTTTGCTAATATTATGCTGTTGCTTAATATTAGTTAGCAGAAATGAGGTTAATCTATGAGCGAATGGAAGCTGCTGCTGTTGTTGGAGTATAAGTGGCGGGTGTTTAGGCTGTACAGAAAGCTGCTAAATTACTTGCTAAGAAAAAAGGTCAGCTTAACTTCTCCTTTGTTATGCTTTATTACGAAAAAATTGGACAAGAATGGAATGATGATATCTCAGTTAAAATACAGTTACGAGATGCAAACTGGAGTTAAGCTGGTTTTTTATAAATGTGATGAATACAGATAAAAAGAATACAAAGAATACAAATTAAATAATTAACAAGACAATTCAGTAATTCCGGATATAGGCGTTTAAAATCCGGAATAATTCTATTAGTGTGCTAAAAAGGCTATCCTGAAAATGCCTGACACCTATATGGTGCAGGGAATTTCAGGACAGCCTTTTTCAGGTATAGCATTATCATAATCTGTGATAATTTTTTATACTCATAAAAATTACTGGTTTCTTTATCTCAGGCTCTCAATCGATATCTTAAAGTTTATATAAATCTTTCAAAAAGATGTTACACAAAATGTTGGATTGGATTGATACAACAAATGTGTTCAATCTGATTCCTGTTAGCTTTGATTATGTAAGAAGTATTTTTTATCCGTCCATGTATAATCCGGTTATGTATGTTTTGATCTTTTATGTAAATACTAGATAAGTGTATCAAATTTTCTATAAAGCCCGCTTAATAATCCTACCTTTCTGGTAGTTTAATTAAGAACTTAGAAGGCCATTCAGAAGACCTTAAGCGCTATAGTCTGCAGCATGGGGCTTGTGGCCGGTTAGGCTTTAATTTATGCAGGAAGGCTTAACACAAGCTGAAATAATGGGGGTTAGTAAAATGACCAGATATAAAGCCGGAATTGACATCGGATCGACTACTGTGAAGCTGGTTGCTCTGGATGATGACAATAAATTGGTCTTTAATGAATACATCAGGCATTTTTCAGATATAAAATCAGCCGTTTATAAGCTTATAAGGGATTGCTATGACAGTTTGGGGGATGTTTGGCTGCGGCTGTGCATAACAGGCTCCGGCGGCTTATCGGTATCCAAATGGCTGGGCATAGACTTTATACAGGAGGTTATAGCCTGCAGAAGGGCTGTTGAAGCATTTATACCCGATACGGATGTAGTTATTGAGCTGGGTGGCGAGGATGCCAAAATAACATATCTGAAGGGAACGGTTGAGCAGAGGATGAATGCCAGCTGTGCCGGAGGTACAGGTGCCTTTATTGATCAGATGGCTACTCTTCTTGATACTGATGCGGCAGGCCTTAATGAATATGCCAAAGGCTGCAGCATCATCTATCCGATAGCTTCCCGCTGCGGCGTTTTTGCCAAAACGGACATTCAACCCCTGATTAATGAAGGAGCCCGCAAGGAGGATATAGCAGCTTCAATTTTTCAGGCTGTGGTAAATCAGACCATAGGGGGACTGGCTTGCGGCAAGCCCATCAGGGGCAAGGTGGCCTTTCTGGGCGGGCCTTTGTATTTTTTATCTGAGCTGAGAAAACGCTTTATCGACAGTCTTAAGCTTAAGGAAGGGGATTTTGTAACTCCTGAGAATTCGCAGCTTTTTACAGCTATTGGGGCAGCCCTTTCTTCTGCAAGTTTAAAGTCGATAGAGCTTAAACAGCTGTGCAGTAGGGCGGAGGGCTTAGCTGATTTTAAAGATGAAGGAGTAAAGAGACTGCGGCCTCTGTTTGAAAATGAAGAGGAATATGAAGATTTTCGAAAAAGACATATGCAGGCAAGAGTTAAAAGAGCAGATTTGGCCGGCTACATGGGAAAAGCATTTTTAGGCATCGATGCCGGCTCGACCACAACAAAGCTGGCTTTAATCGGAGAGGACGGTTGCCTGCTTTATTCATACTATTGCAGTAATGAGGGGGAGCCGCTGAAAAAGCTGACACGCGCCCTTAAGGAGCTTTATGACCTGCTGCCGCCCGGTATTACGATTAGCAAAAGCACCGTAACAGGTTACGGCGAGGCCCTTATTAAGGCCGCTCTTGGCATTGATATTGGAGAAATAGAAACGATGGCGCATCTGCGGGCGGCAAAGAATTTCCTCCCGGATGTTGATTTTATACTGGATATTGGCGGACAGGACATGAAATGCCTGCGTATAAAAAACGGTGCCGTAGACAGCATACTCCTGAACGAGGCCTGTTCATCCGGCTGCGGCTCCTTCCTTGAAGGCTTTGCAAAATCGCTTAACATGAGCATTGAGGATTTTGCCAGGGCAGCCTTGTTTGCAAAGGAACCCACCGATCTCGGCACAAAGTGTACGGTCTTTATGAACTCCAAGGTAAAGCAGGCCCAAAAGGAAGGGGCCACTATAGCCGATTTGTCTGCCGGCCTGTCATATTCGGTAGTTAAAAATGCCCTCTATAAGGTAATCAAGCTCAGGGATGAGACCGAGCTTGGCAAAAGGATTGTTGTCCAGGGAGGTACATTTTTAAATGATGCCGTGCTAAGATGCTTTGAGCTGATAACCGGCAGGGAGGTCATACGGCCTGATATAGCCGGGCTTATGGGAGCATACGGAGCGGCTTTGATAGCCAGGGATCGCTATAGGGAAGGGGAAGAAAGCAGCCTGCTGGCGGCAGATCAGCTGGAGGATTTTACTGTCAGCACAGCAAGCAGGCGCTGCTCAGGCTGCTCAAACCAATGCCTTCTTACAATAAACAAATTCTCAAACGGTGAATCCTTTATAGCCGGCAACAGATGTGAAGGAGCTACAGGTACGCATAAAAGCAGAAAGGAGCCGAAGCTGCCGAATCTTTATGAATACAAGTACAGGCGAACCTTTGACTATAAGCCGCTGGATGAAGCTTTGGCCAAAATGGGCACAATCGGAATACCAAGAGTTTTGAATATGTATGAAAATTATCCCTTCTGGTTCACATTTTTTACAGAGCTGGGCTTCAGGGTTATCTTGTCTTCTCCATCGGGAAAGAAGCTGTATGAAAAGGGGCTTGAGACCATCCCGTCGGAATCCGCCTGCTATCCGGCCAAGCTATGCCATGGACATGTGCTGGATCTAATAGAAAAGGGCGTAGATGCCATATTTTACCCTTCGATTGTATACGAAAGAAAGGAGTTTGCGGAAGCCAACAACCATTATAACTGTCCGGTGGTTATATCCTATCCGGAGGTAATTAAAAGCAATGTTGATGAGATAAAGAAAAAAAATATCAGGTGGATTTCTCCCTTTTTGTCCCTTGATAATAGAAATGTCCTGATAAAGCGGATGAAGGAGGAGCTGTCCGACTATAATCTAAGCTATGAGCGTGTACGGTTGGCTGTTGAGCGGGCCTGGGCGGAACAGGACAGATATAAAAGGGATATTCGGCAAAAGGGCAGACAGGTACTGGCTTATCTTAAGGCAAATAATAAGCGGGGTATAGTGCTGTGCGGAAAGCCCTATCATGTGGACCCTGAAATAAACCATGGTATACCTGAGCTGATAATATCCTGCGGTATGGCTGTGCTTACCGAGGACAGCATAAGCCATATAGCGCCCTTAAAGCATAAGCTGAGGGTGGTAGACCAGTGGGTTTATAATTCAAGGCTGTACAGGGCGGCCGGCCTGGTAGCATCTGAGCCCTGTCTTGAGATGGTGCAGCTTAATTCCTTTGGCTGCGGCATTGATGCCGTAACAAGCGATCAGATAGCCGAGATCCTCAGTACCGGCGGCAAGATTTATACCATGATTAAAATAGATGAAGGCAATAACCTGGGAGCGGCCAAAATAAGAATCCGTTCCCTGAAGGCTGCTGTGGAGGACAGAGATAGAAACAATTACAGTATTAAGACTGAGGATAAAAATTATCATAATCCGCTATTTACCAAGAATATGAGACGAACTCATACGATATTGGCTCCACAGATGGCACCGATACATTTTGAGCTGGTACAGGAGGCTGCAAGGGCCTGCGGCTACAGGCTGGAGGTACTGCCGGCTATTGACAGGGAGGCCATAGATGAAGGCCTGCGCTATGTCAACAATGATGCCTGCTATCCGGCAATAATTATGGTAGGACAGGTTATCAGGGCGTTAAAATCCGGTAAATATGATACAGACAGAACGGCGGTGATAATAACCCAGAGCGGCGGAGGCTGCAGAGCCACCAACTATATGGCATTTCTGCGGCTGGGCTTAAGACAGGCCGGTTTTGGCAATGTTCCGGTTATATCCCTGAATGTGGCCGGGTTGGAAAAGCAGCCGGGCTTTAAGCTGACACTGGGTATGGTTAACAGAGCCATCATGGCTTTGGTTTATGGTGATCTCTTTATGAGGCTGCTTAACCGGACTAGGCCTTACGAGCGTTTTCCGGGCTCTGCCCAGCTTCTTTATGAAAAATGGAAAAGGCTCGCCAAGGAAAACATAAGGACAGGAGAGAAAAAGATCTTTCGCAGGATTATCGAAGGGATTGTAAGGGAGTTTGACAAGCTGGAACTGGTGGATAAAAGAAAGCCGAGAGTTGCTGTCGTAGGGGAGATATTATTAAAATACCATCCCACAGGCAATAATGATATTGTCGGAATACTGGAGCAGGAAGGGGCTGAAGCTGTTGTACCTGATCTTATGGATTATTTCTTATATTCTTCTTACAATCCACGATTCAGATTTAGATATCTTGCCGGAAAGAAATTAGATGTCCACAAGGGGGATATAGCAAGGAGCTATATTATGAGCTACCGGAATATAATGATAAGAGAGCTGGAAAAAAGCGAGCGCTTTGACCCGCCTGTCCCGATTGAAAGGCTTGCGGAAATGGCCTCGGAGATACTGTCGCTGGGAAACCAGACTGGGGAGGGCTGGCTGGTTGCTGCAGAGATGATAGAATTTATTCAGCAGGGTGTTAACAACATTATATGTGTGCAGCCTCTTGCATGCCTTCCCAATCATGTGGCGGGAAAAGGAATGATTAAGCCGATAAAGGAAAGATATCCTCAGGCCAATATCCTGCCAATTGATTATGATCCGGGTATATCCAGCGTAAATCAGCTTAACAGAATAAAGCTGCTTCTTTCGGCTGCAGAAAAAGAAAAGAAGGCATAGCGTAAGATATCTCGTAAGATATCTCTGAATAATCCGGTTATATATGAGATAGTCATTTTTAACCCTGCATCTGCTGTATGAAGGATTAACCATAGTCTATTGAGTAAAATGGAATGAAATGAAAAAAAATTAAGAATACGAAAGCTACTTAAAATCAATCCGTCAGCCTGGCCTGCCTTGATCTTATTTTCATAGAGTGATAAAATAATTATGTGTGTCTGTACCACTTGGCTATTAAGCCACAGTGGTACAGCTTTTTAACAGCCTGTATTTGACGCACTGAACACTGAAATCTGACACATAATCGGTTTTAATAATACATACCGGGGGTAATTGCTTTGAGAATGATATTTCACTACCTGAGACCATATTATCTGCGAATGTTCTTTGGGCTGATTATCAAAATGCTGGGTACTTTAATGGATTTAGGTTTACCTTGGGTATTGGCATATATAATTGACAATGTTATTCCACTTCAAAATGTTTCTTTAATTCTATGGTGGGGTGTAGTGATGATTGCCCTGTCGGTGGGAGCCAGAAGCTTCAATATCATAGCCAACCGTATGGCTGCTTGGGTGGCAAGAAACACTACACGTACTCTTCGTCATGATCTGTTTGAAAAGATTCTTAGTCTGTCCGGAGCTCAGCTGGATTATTTCACAATTCCGTCCCTTGAAGCAAGGATGACCTCGGACACTTACAACATACACAGTATGATCGGCATGATGCAGAGAATTGGAGTGCGGGCGCCGATTATACTCATAGGGGGCATCATAATAACCAGTACACTTGAGCCTGTTCTTACCCTGGTGCTGGTGGGAGTTCTTCCATTTCTGGCTTTTATAGTAATCTTTGTATCAAAAAAAGGTATTCCATTATATATCAAGCTTCAGCAATCGGTGGACAAGATGGTGCGGGTTGTCCGGGAAAATATAACCGGCATCCGGGTAATTAAAGCCCTGTCCAAAAGTAATTATGAAAAGAAGCGCTTTTCGGATGTAAATACCGAACTGATGAATAAGGAGCTCAAAGCCGGCACAACCATGGCAATAACCAATCCGGCCATGAATTTGATGCTGAATATCGGCCTTACCTTGGTGGTTATAGTCGGGGCGTACAGGGTAAACCTGGGGGCATCGCAGCCGGGAAAAATAGTTGCTTTTTTATCATATTTTGCGATTATGCTGCAGGCGGTAATGGCTATAACCAGAATATTTGTGGTTTATTCAAGAGCTAGCGCCTCCGCTGCCAGAATAGCCCAGGTGCTTAATACCCCGGAGGATTTAAAGACTGTTGAAAACACTAAGCTGATAAGGCCTGAATACCATATTGCCTTTAACCATGTGAGCTTCTCCTATTCAAAGGAGCCTAACATAGTGGATGTGGATTTTGCCATAAAGAAGGGCGGAAGCCTGGGTATAATAGGTTCAACCGGTTCAGGCAAGACCACATTAGTTAACCTTTTAATGCGCTTTTACGATGTGGATGAAGGCTCTATCACTATTAACGGCCGTGACATAAGAAGCTTTGACAAGCGAGAGCTCCGCAAAAAATTCGGAGTGGTATTTCAAAATGATGTACTGTTTGCAGACAGAATTTATGAAAATATCAGCTTTGGCAGGGATTTGCCATATGAGCGGGTACGCGAGGCGGCTGTCGATGCCCAGGCTGCTTCCTTTATAAATGAGCTGGATGGGGAGCTTGATTTTGCCCTGGCGATCAAGGGAAACAACCTAAGCGGCGGGCAAAAGCAAAGACTGCTGATAGCAAGGGCCCTGGCCGGCAAGCCTGAAATTCTGATACTGGATGATTCCTCAAGCGCACTGGATTACAGAACGGATGCCCGGCTAAGAAGGGCAATACGTGAAAATTATAAGGATACCACAATGATAGTAATAGCACAGCGAATAAGCTCAGTGATGAAGCTGGATCAAATTCTGGTTTTGGAGGATGGCAAGGTAGCCGGCTACGGAACCCATGAGGAGCTGCTGGCCGGTTGCAGCGTATATCAGGAAATATATCAATCTCAGATGATGTCATGATAAAGAGGTCAGATGTCGGCAGCTTAACAGCAGTTTAAGTCTGCCGCAGGATAAATCGATCAGGAGGATGGGGTAATGCCGGTTAATACAACCAGATCTAAAATAAGCGAAAAATCCGATAAGCCCAGGGATGCCGGCTATGTGCTGAGAAGATTGTGGGCTTATGTATACAGATATAAGTTTATGCTTTTGGCGGCTATTCTGCTTACAATCACCGGCAACATGCTGGGGCTTATAGGGCCGATGCTGTCAGGATATGCTATTGATGCAATACAGCCGGGAAAAGGACGGGTGGACTTTCAGACCGTATTTTTCTATGCAGCCTTAATGATTGTTTTCTATATTTTTTCAGCCATATTGTCATATATGCTTTCGGTACTTATGATAAGGCTGAGCCAGAAGCTTGTCTGGAGGATGAGGGAGGATGTGTTTGACAAGCTGGTGGATCTGCCTGTAGGCTATTTTGACAGTCATCAGGTCGGTGACATAATAAGCAGAATATCCTACGATATAGATACTGTAAACACCTCTTTGTCAACAGACCTGGTACAGATATGCGCAAGTGTAATTACTGTCGCAGGCTCATTTATCATGATGCTGGTAATATCACCCAGGCTGGTGCTGGTAATGCTGGTTACCATTCCCCTGTCCTTGCTTTATACCCGTTATATGGCTAAAAAGGTGCGACCTCTCTTTCGTGCCCGCTCTGCAAAGCTTGGTCGGCTCAACGGCTTTGTGGAGGAGATGGTGTCGGGCCAAAAGACCATCAAGGCATATGCGGCTGAGGGTGCCATAATGGACAGGTTCAATGCTCTAAATGACGAAACTGCGGAAGCTTATTACAGGGCAGAGTATTATGGCAGCATGACCGGGCCAACGGTTAATTTTATCAATAATTTATCCTTGTCCCTGATTACTGTGTTTGGCGCCATTTTATACCTCTTTAACAAAATGACCCTGGGCAATATCTCATCCTTTGTCCAGTACAGCAGAAGATTTTCCGGTCCTATCAATGAGGCCGCCAATATAATAAGCGAGCTGCAATCTGCTGCAGCGGCGGCTGAGCGGGTCTTCAAGCTGATTGATGAGGCGTGTGAGCCGCCGGATAAGGAGGGTGCTTCTGAGCTTACCGAGGTTAATGGGGATGTAAGGATAGAGAATGTCAGCTTTGGTTATCTGCCTGACAGGGCAATTATAAAGAATTTGTTTCTTCATGCCAGGCCGGGTAGCCTGACAGCAATTGTAGGGCCTACCGGTGCAGGTAAGACCACAATAATAAATCTTTTGATGAGATTTTATGATGTATGGGATGGAGCTATCTATGTAGACGGGGTGGAGACCAGGGAGCTAACCCGTAGTAGCCTTCGCAAGGCCTATGCAATGGTCTTGCAGGACACCTGGCTATTTGAGGGCAGCATATTTGACAATATAGCCTACGGCAAGGAAGATGCCACGATGGAGGAGGTGGTGGCAGCTGCGAAGATGGCGGGAATACATTCCTTCATCAAGAGGCTGCCGCAAGGCTATAATACCATAATTAATGAAGACGGCTTAAATATCTCCAAGGGACAAAAACAGCTTTTGACAATAGCGCGCGCTATGCTGCTGGATGCCAAAATGCTTATTCTGGATGAAGCTACCTCCAATGTGGATACCAGAACCGAAATCAAAATTCAACAGGCTATGCGAAGGCTTATGGAGAAAAAGACCTGCTTTGTAATTGCCCACAGGCTTTCAACAATTAAGGGAGCAGATAATATCCTTGTGGTGGATCAGGGCAATATTGTGGAACAGGGAACCCATGAGGAGCTGATGAATAAAAAAGGATTTTACTACAGGCTTTATATGTCCCAGTTCGAATAGAGTATATGAATATATGTAAAAACTAAGTAGCCATAAAATGTAATGAGAATCAAAATGTTAATTAAACCATGAAGTCTGTAAGCTTTAGTCAAACCAATTAAAAAGTCTGCAGGAGTATTTGATATACCTGCAGACTTTTGTTAATTAAGAGTTGTCTGAAGCTATCAGGAGTTAGCATACAAGCTCTCCAGATCCTTGTAAAAGTTAGGATATGATATATTCACGCATTCCGCATCAACTATCTCGGTTTCCCCCTCAGCTATCAGACCTGCTATTGCAAAGCTCATGGCGATGCGATGGTCGGATTTGCAGTCTATTGTGGCACCATGGAGGGGCTTGCCGCCATTTATGATCAGGCCGTCTTCGGTAGGAGTAACATCCGCTCCCATCCGGGCCAGGTTATTGGCCATGACATCAATGCGGTTGGACTCCTTAACCTTAAGCTCAGATGCATCCTTGATTACAGTACGTCCCCTGGCAACAGAAGCCAGCACGGCAATTACCGGTATTTCATCAATAAGGGTCGGAATGATATCACCACCGATTTCTGTACCGTTTAGCTCGCTGTGCCTTACAATTATATCAGCAACCGGTTCACCTGAATCGTTCCTGGCGTTTTCCAGTCTGATATCGGCTCCCATTTGCCTGCAAACAGTTATGATACCGTTTCTCGTGGGATTAATTCCTACGTTTTTCAGTAATATTTCGGAATTGGGAACAAGCAGTCCGGCTGCTATAAAGAAGGCTGCCGAGGATATATCTCCGGGAACCACGATCTTGCTGCCTTGCAGCACCGGATTTGGCATTATGGTGGCTGTTTTCCCGCTTGAGCTGATATCTGCGCCAAATTGTGCCAGCATCAGCTCGGTATGGTTACGGGAGAGGGCGGGCTCTGTAACGGACGTTTCTGCGTCGGCATACATGCCTGCCAAAAGAAGGCAGGATTTTACCTGGGCGCTGGCTACAGGAGAGTTATAATGTATGCCCTTAAGTCTTCCTGCAGAGCCGGTGCGAGAGTTTATTGCCAGCGGGGCACAGCCGTTACCCTCCACGCTTATAATATCGGCTCCCATCATGGACAATGGTGTCATTATGCGGTTCATCGGCCTTTTTTTTATGGAAGCATCCCCGCTGATTCTCGCCTCAAAGCTCTGCCCGCACAAAATACCGGACATAAGCCGTATTGTGGTGCCGCTGTTGCCCACATCAAGGATATCGGCAGGTTTGCTTAGCCCATGCAGCCCTTTGCCGTTTATTGTTACGGTTTCCTTCTCCTCATCATTAACAATATCAATACCCATCTGCCTGAAGCAGCGAATGGTTGACAGGCAGTCGGCTCCCTGAAGAAAATGGCGGACCTCTGTTTTTCCCTTCGCCAGGGCTCCAAGCATGATGGCTCTGTGGGAAATGGATTTATCTCCGGGCACTGTTATGCATCCTTTAAGCGGACCTACTTTTCTGAATTTCATGGCTGCTTTCTCCTTGTGTTTATTATACATTCAGTTTCATTCAATCAATATCCTAGAAGTCATTACAAATGACTTAAACTATTTTACTGAAAGGAATATTTTATTTTCTTTCGTATATCCTGTAGTTGTATCTGCCAAGCAGGGCTGCTGCTTTATTTAAGGACTCCCCGTCATAGAATTCTATTCTGAGAACACCTTCTTCAAATTCACGATTATGGATTATGCCTATATTTTTTATGCTAATCGCATTGCTGGCCAAAAGGGTTGCAACTGTTGCAATAGCTCCTGCTTCATCTACTATATCGATATAGAGCTCGAACATTTTCTTTAGTATGCCGATTGAGCTGTTGGGTATGGAGTTGCGATATCCACCGGCTGTTTCAAACATGTTGAAAAGAAAGTCGCCGTCCATTGAGGACAGTGCGTCAGAAGCGCTTTTTAAGTAGTCAATATAGCGATCCAGCAAGCGCTTTATGTCGGCAGCATTGGTCAGGCATATATTTTGCCACATAATAGGAGATGAGGAGGCGATTCTGGTAATATCCTTAAAGCCGCCTGCAGCCAGGGCCTTCATTTTTTCCGACTGGTCATCACAGTCACGAACCAGGTTCACCAGCTGGGCTGCTATGATATGGGGCAGATGACTGATGGCTGCGGTTATCATATCATGCTCCCTTGCATCCAGTATGACAGGTATAGAGCCCATCCTCTTGACAAGACTATATAAAATAGCAAGTTTGCTTCGAGGTGTTTTGTCGGTTGGTGTCAGAATATAATAAGCATTTTCCAGCAGCAGGGCATAGGAATTGGCATAACCGGTTTTTTCGGAGCCTGTCATCGGGTGGCCGCCTATAAATTGGGCCGTCATTCCCAGCTCCTCCGCAACAGTATGGATGTTGCCCTTGACGCTGCCTACATCCGTCAGGATGCAATCGGCCGAGATAAGAGGCTTGAGCTTACTTAAGTATTCTATATTGGACAATACCGGAGCACAAAGGAATATAATATCACATTCAGGCATTTTGTCATCAAGGGAGAGTGTTATATAATCCAGTACCCCATCATCAAGCGCCATACGCAAATCTGCGCTGGGCTTATCCTTGTGGTAATCATATGCTATTAAATAATAATTACTGCCAAGCTTTTTAAGTGCTCTGGCAATTGAGCCTCCAATCAGGCCAAAGCCGATGAAGCCGATTTTTAACTTCTTATTGGAAATATCAATTGAATCAAAGTCCGTAAAGTCACCTATAAAATCACTAACACCTTCCATGAAAACCTCCTGATTTTAATTAAATGCTTTTGCCCATCAGTGCCGCCAGCGGCTTTATAGCTTCGGTCAGGGCACAAAACTGATCAAAGGTAAGGGACTGCGGGCCGTCCGATAAGGCGACCTCCGGATTGGGATGGGTTTCTATCATAAGTCCGTCTGCCCCTGCTGCTACAGCGCTCATGGCAAGAGGCTTTACATAAGCCCTTACTCCTGCTGCATGGCTGGGGTCAACTATAATGGGCAGATGGCTTTTTTCCTTAATAACCGGAACTGCGCTGACATCCAGGGTATTTCTTGTAGCAGTTTCAAAGGTACGGATGCCCCGCTCACACAGCACCACATTGGGATTGCCTTCTGCTATTATGTATTCTGCAGCATTCAGCCATTCCTCTATAGTTGCTGAAAGCCCACGCTTGAGCAATACGGGCAGGCCTGATTTACCGGCCTCCTTAAGCAGGTAAAAATTTTGCATATTTCTTGCCCCGATTTGCAGTATATCAACATATTTAACAGCTGCTTCAATGGCATTCTGGCTGGTAACCTCACATATAACAGGCAGGCCGGTCTCCTCCGAAGCCTCCTTCATGTATTTGAGGCCCTCCTCCTCTAGGCCCTGGAAGGCATATGGGCTGGTTCTTGGCTTGTATGCTCCCCCTCTCAGTATGTGGGCACCAGCCTTTTTGATTGCATGGGCTGTGGAAAGAAGCTGCTGTCTGCTTTCTATGGCACAGGGGCCTGATATTATAACCAGATTGTCCCCGCCTATGGTGACGTCCTTAACCTTAACCACGGTAGGTTCAGGATGGAATTTTTTATTGGCCAGCTTGTAGCTTTCAGTAACAGCTACTATTTTTTCAACATCCTCGAATATTTCAAGATTCTGATCCTGAAGCCTGGATTTGTCACCGACAACTCCGATAATGGTTACTTCCTTGCCCTTTGAAATATGGGCGTCGCAGCTTCTTGACTCAATGAGCTTTACAATTTTCTCTATGGATTCCTTTTTGGCATGAGGCTTCATTACAATAATCATGTATATAACTTCCTTTCATCAGGTAAATTTTAGAGCATAACAATATTATGAGCATATCTTTGTTGTCATGCCATTATACTCTGTTTGTGGATAAGTGTCAATACTCTATTACTTTAAAGCGTAACGGTTTAAATCGCAAAAGGTGTTTTTGTGTAATATACAGAAAAAGTATTGTAAAAGTTCATGTATTCTAGTAAAATATACTAAGGAGTATTTGCTGTTTCATAAATTTATTGATCAAAAATACTTACTACACATAGTATTGGAGGAAAATCATATGAATGTTTACAGTTCCGAAAAGATTCGCAATGTTGTTCTGTTAGGCCATGGTGGCTGTGGCAAGACTACTTTGGTCGAGGCCATGGCGTACACAACCGGAATTATCAAACGTCAAGGAAAAGTTGAAGAGGGAAACACAATCAGTGATTATGACAAGGAAGAGCAGAAGAGATTGTTTTCCATCAATACGACAGTAGTACCAGTGATTTATGAAGATACCAAGATTAATTTCTTGGATACCCCCGGTTATTTTGATTTCGTTGGCGAGGTAGAGCAGGCTATTGCGGCAGCCGATGCTGCAGTTATTGTTGTATCAGCAAAAGCGGGTGTTGAGGTAGGAACCTTAAAGGCCTGGGATCTCTGCGAGAAGCATAATTTACCGAGGATATTCTTTGTAACCGATATGGATGATGATAATGCAAGCTATCGTGAAGTGGTCGAGAGATTGACCGAGCTTTATGGAAAGAAGATCGCTCCTTTCCACATCCCGATTAGGGAAAATGAAAAGTTCGTTGGATTTGTTAATGTTGTAAAGATGGCAGGCAGAAGATTTACAACTGGCAGCAATTATGTTGAATGTGAGATTCCTGATTATTGCCAAGAAAATCTTTCTAAGTTCAGGGAGACTCTCCTTGAAGCTGTTGCCGAGACCAGTGAAGAGCTGATGGATAAGTATTTCTCAGGCGAGGAGTTCACCCAGGAGGAAATCTCCACTGCGCTTAGAAATAATGTTATAGATGGTTCTTTAGTTCCTGTAATGGTGGGCTCAGGTATTAACGCTCAGGGTACCATTATGCTGCTGCAGGCAATAGTAAAGTACTTCCCGGAGCCCTCCAAGCTAAAGATTGCAGGCAAGAATGTCAAGACCGGTGATGTTTTTGAAGGCGATTATGATGAAAGCAAGCCCTTCAGTGCTAGAGTATTTAAGACCATAGCAGATCCTTTCATAGGAAAGTTCTCATTACTTAAGGTTACATCAGGTGTTCTTAAGACGGATACCCTGCTTTACAATGCAGATAAAGACACTGAAGAAAAGGTTGGCAGAATATATGTCCTGAGAGGTAAGGAACAGATAGAGGTTAATGAGCTCCGTGCCGGAGATATCGGGGCACTTGCTAAATTATCCAATACCAGCACCGGCGATACCCTGTCCACCAAGGCAAATCCTGTGGTTTACGACAGGATTCAGGTATCCGTTCCTTATACCTGCTTAAGATATAAGGCAAAGAACAAGGGCGATGAAGACAAGATATCACAGGCATTGGCCAAGATTATGGATGAGGATCTGACAATAAGGGCGGTAAATGATACAGAAAACAGGCAGACCCTGCTTTACGGTATAGGCGATCAGCAGCTTGATGTGGTTGTCAGCAAGCTGGCTACAAAATATAAGGTTGAGATCGAGGTTATGAAGCCCAGGGTTCCCTTCCGTGAGACTATCCGCAAGAAGGTTCGTGTACAGGGTAAGCATAAGAAGCAGTCCGGCGGACATGGCCAGTATGGTGATGTTCATATTGAATTTGAGCCCAGCGGTGATCTGGAGAAGCCTTACATCTTTGAAGAAAAAATCTTTGGTGGCGCTGTTCCGAAGAACTACTTCCCTGCAGTAGAAAAGGGTATTGCAGAATGCTGCCAGAAGGGCCCTCTTGCAGGATATCCTGTTGTTGGTATAAAGGCTACCCTGGTGGACGGTTCATATCATCCCGTAGATTCATCAGAAATGGCCTTCAAGCTGGCTACCTATCTGGCCTTCAAGCAGGGCTTCATGCAGGCTTCACCTGTATTATTGGAGCCAATCGTATCATTGAAGGTAGTTGTACCTGATAAATTCACAGGTGATGTAATGGGCGATTTGAACAAGCGCCGTGGCAGAGTGCTTGGTATGAATCCTATGTCCGGAGGCAAACAGGAGATAGTGGCCGATGTTCCTCAGTCTGAACTGTATGGTTACTCAACCGACCTCAGATCAATGACAGGCGGAATAGGCGAGTTCTCATATGAATTTGCCCGTTACGAGCAGGCACCCGCTGATGTTCAGCAGAAGGTTATTGAAGAAAATGCAAAGGAGATGCAGGCTGAAGAATAATTTAGAATAATTCTCTCTTATAAATATCATAAAAATTATTAATATATATTATACCACATAGGAAATTGACTAAATTAATTGCTTACAGTAGAATTATTATTGGCAATAGAGATAGACATATGATGACACAATTGGACTGACAATTGTACTCATACAGATGGACTAACAATTTCATATCTTAGCATAGGAGGCTTCCCTCTAACAGTATTTGCCGGATATAGGTACTAGCGTACCGTTAATATGTTTAGCAACACTTTATTGGGGAGCCTCTAATTAATTGCTGGATTTGAATGTCTATTTCATATTATGGGACAAGCCTGTGCCGGTCCAGGGTCATAAGCAGTCATTAGGCCAGCGGACTGTTTATGATACAGAAGCTTAATAAGCTGCTTGGCAGACAGAATGCTGCAAGTAGTTTATATAAGGATAATCTATATGGTTATCTCTATTATAAAATAATAAAGGAGAGTTTATATGGAAAAGTTTTTTAAGCTGAAGGAGAACGGAACAAACGTTACGACAGAAATTATTGCCGGTTTAACTACTTTTTTTGCTATGGCTTACATCATTTTTGTCAACCCTAACATGCTGAGCTTAACCGGCATGCCCAAGGGAGCCGTTTTTTTGGCTACAATTATTGCTTCTATAGCCGGTACATTGGTTATGGGCTTATTTGCCAACGTACCATATGCTCAGGCACCGGGTATGGGTCTGAACGCATTCTTCACATTTACAGTTTGCTTTACTCTTGGATTTAGCTGGCAGCAGGCGCTTGCTATGGTTTTCCTCTGCGGTGTCATCAACATAATTATTACAGTGACCAAGATTAGAAAGCTGCTTATCAAATCAATTCCTGACGGCCTGAAAAATGCAATCGGCGGAGGTATTGGTGTATTTATTGCTTATATAGGAATAAAGAACGCAGGATTATTGAAATTTACCGCAGATCCCGGAACATATCAGAATTTCGACGGTACAATAGTTGCAAACAGCAGTATAGTACCGGAATTGGTTGAGTTTAATAATGCAGGTGTAATTCTGGCCCTGATAGGTATTATCCTTACTTTACTGTTACTGGTTATGAAGGTTAAAGGCGCTATTTTCATCAGCATTATTATAACAACAATAATAGGCATATTTATGGATGTAGTTGATTTATCTGCAATTGGAGCAACTACAGGCCTTGCTGAATCCTTCGAACAGCTTGGTGAAACCTTCCTTGCGGCATTTGGTAAAGAAGGCTTGCTGTCGTTCTTTGAAATGCCTGAGAAGTGGCCTTTAATTCTTATGACCATATTTGCCTTCAGTTTGTCTGATACATTTGATACAATCGGTACCTTTATAGGAACCGGCAGAAGAACCGGTATCTTTGATGAGAACGATGAGAAAGCATTAAGTGAAAGCACCGGTTTTAAGTCCAAGATGGACAAGGCCTTGTTTGCCGACTCAATTGCTACCAGCATAGGTGCAATATTCGGTACATCCAATACCACAACCTATGTTGAAAGTGCAGCAGGTATCGAAGCAGGCGGCCGCACCGGTCTGACCAGCGTTGTTACAGCAATCTGCTTTGCGCTTAGCATTTTCCTTGCTCCTTTTGTAAGCATAGTACCTGCGCAGGCAACCGCTCCAGCATTAATAGCTGTCGGTGTTCTTATGGCGGCTTCATTTGTTGATATAGACTGGAAGAACCTTGAGGAAGCTATACCGGCATTCTTTGCATCCATCTGTATGGGATTTTTCTATAGTATTTCATACGGAATTGCCTTCGGTTTCTTCTTCTATTGTTTAGTTAAGCTGGCTAAGGGCAAGGTTAAGGAAATCAGCCCTGTTATTTGGGTAGCCACCCTCTTGTTCGTTGCCAACTTTGTAATTCTTGCTGTATTGAAATAAAGAACTCTTTGTAACATCCTTACCCCAATCTTTAGTTTGGAACCGGAAAAAGTCAGGGATATAAGAGTCAGGTATGACTCTTATATCCCTGTATTTATTAATCATCTTTCTTGTTTCTTCATCTCATTTATTAGGCATTTTCTTTCTTTCCTATGGAAAGTATCAGGTTGAATAATATTCCTGCTACAGCAGCTGTAGCCAGGGCGGGCAATCTCATACCGAACATGGGGATCATGCCATCAGGATATCCAAATGAACCGCCCAGACCGATGATAAGTATTATAGCTATTACAGCAAGATTCCTGGAGCTGAACATATCAACCTTACGATCCATCATAATGGTAATTCCCTGTGCTGCTATTACACCAAACAGATATACTGATAAACCGCCGATTACACAAGTAGGTATTGAATATACTGCATTAACCAGTGGAGTAAAGCAGGCGATTATCATTGTAATAATGCTTGCCGCAATCAGTACCGGTACTGAGAAGACCCTGGTTATAGCCATTGTACTGATGTTCTCGCCATAGTTTGTTCCTGCAGGACCTCCGATAAAGCCGGAGATTATGTCACCAAGACCATCACCTATCAGGTTAAGACCCAGCTTGTCCGCTATGTTATATTTTTTGCCGGAGTTCATTTTCTTAGCCAGGTCATTTACATATATGTCTAACTGATAAATGTGTGCCGTAGATTCCGGTATGGTGGCAATTGCTATAGGCATAATTGCAACTACCGCAGCCATGCTGGGCTTAGGCAAAGTAAATTCAGGCAAATTGAAAATACCGGTCAGATCAGTGTTATGGAAGTTTACAAATGGTATGTCAGTAATATAGCCAATAATCAATGCAGCCAAATATCCGGTCAAAAGCCCAAAAAGAATAGGCAACTGACTGAGCTTGCCCTTCAGATATACTGAATATGCAATTGTTGAAACAAGGGTAATAATGGAGATTACCCAAGCAAGATTTTCTGCCAGGGGTGCTTTGGCTGTTTCCTTAATGGAATCCGGAATAGCCGATGCATTGCCAAGTGCATTGGCTGCAAGTGATAAACCGATGATCATTGCTATACTGCCTGTTACAGTAGCAGGAAGTACCTTGTCGATAATTTGCTGGCCGACGCTTTTTACAATTATACCTGCTGCAATGGAAACAAATCCTGACATTATTATACCGAATTGAGCTTCAGATATTGCGTTGTTAAGAAGTGCAGGATCATTTTTTCCAACAATATCGGCAGTAACAATAGAACCGATAGCTGTAATATAGGAAAAGCTTGATCCGTAATAAAGGGGAATTTTTCTGCCGGTAATAAGAATGAAACAAAGAGTAGCCAAGCCGCTGGCAAAGATGGTAGTTGATACATGGAAATGAGTGATAAGAGCAACTAGAACGGTTGCTGGGAACATTACAACGATCTGTTGCAATGCAAAAAGAAAAAGTTCCACTAACGGCGGTCTTTCATCTGGCAAATAGCCGATAGTATGGTGGTTTTTTGATGCCATATTAAGTTACCTCCTGAAATTTTTTTTATTTTGACATATTTCTATGAATTTGTAAAGAGGTTTTTTTAATGTTTAGTATAAAAATTATTAATTGTTTGTGTAATTTAAAAAATTAAAATATTATACCAAAAATAGAGATGGTAATAGTATTGGACAAATAAAGAAATAATAGAATTGTATTATATTACCTATTAATGCTATACTTGATTAAAGGAGGGATTTGGATGAAGAAAAATGTCGGCCTGGCCGGAAGATGGAGGAGTACAGCCGAAACATTGCAGCGTTTTCCTCTTACAGTAATATTATTGCTGGCGGTTACGATTACAAATACGTTTATGATAATGGATATATTTGATGATGAAGAGTGTCTTATGCTGGCAATATCATTGTCTATAGGTGCTATACTTTCTGTTGTATGCCAGCTGTTGTACGAACACTTTTTCAGCAAAAGAATTTATCGATATATCTTCATGGTAGCAGCCTTACTTTTGACATTTTTATATTACCTGTTAATTAGAAATACTGATTGGGATGTTGAAACCGGTGTAAGGGCAATTGTTATTGCTTTTATTCTTAGTGTATTGCTTATTTGGATTCCTTCCATTAAAAGCAGGATTAATTTTAACCAAAGCTTTCTGGCGGTATTTAAAGCCTTTTTTATGGCGTTATTTCTTAATGGTGTCTTATATGTGGGAGTAGCAATTATTTTGGGAGCAATTAATCTGCTTTTGTTTGAAATAAATATGAAGGCTTTTCTGCATTCAGCCAATATAATTTTTGTATTTTTATCCCCTGTCAGCTTTCTGCTTTATCTGCCTGTATTCCCAAAAAACAGGCCTGTGAAGGATGCTGTGGCAATCGGCACAAATGTAGGAGCCGTCAATATCAATGTTGAAAATATCTCAGGAATTCAATCTGATGACGAAGAGAAGCTGAACAGGCTAATCAGTTGCGGTAAATTTTTGGAAACTCTTATTTCATATATAATAATTCCTGTAACAGCTGTATTTACCCTTATACTGGCGATTTACATCCTAATAAATATCACGGGGAGCTTTTGGACCGACAATCTTCTGGAATCCATGCTGATAGCATATTCGATAACTGTTATTTTTGTATATCTGCTGGCAAGCACAATAAATAATGCATGGACCAGAAGATTCAGGCTGGTATTTCCCAAGCTTCTTGTAATAGTTGTCCTGTTCCAGACTATTTCATCCCTGATGAGGATAAGCCAAAATGGCATAACCTATGGCAGATATTATGTAATCTTATTCGGAATTTTCTCAGTAATTGCAGGAGTCATATTTTCCATAATGCCCAAAGAAAAAAATGGGCTCATAGCACCTGTTCTTGTGATATTGTCGATTATATCATTAGTTCCCGGAATAGGAGCCTTCCAATTAAGCAAAAGCAACCAAACAGGCAGGCTGAAGGCAGGCCTTGTAAGAAACAATATGCTATCCGATGATGGAATCAAAGCAAACAGTAATATATCAACTGAGGATAAGAAAATAATTATATCATCCTTTGGTTATCTAAACCGGATGAATTATCTAAAGGACATAAGCTGGTTGGCCGAATATGATGATAATTCTCAAAATTTCAAAAAAATATTTGGTTTTGATATGTATCCGGACACTGAAGTACCATTTAAATATATTACTATCAGCAGAAAACAGGATGATGGCATAGAGCTGGAGGGATATGATTATCTGGCGGTAATTGATATTTATACAAGATCGGATGACAGGACCGTTGCTGTATTTGGTCAGGACGACAAATATTCGTTGCAGCTAGTCAGACAAGAAGACAATTTACAGATACTCTCCTTGCAGGAGGACCAGGTTCGGCTTGCAGGCTTTGACATTGCCGATATTTTTGAAAGATACATTAATGAGGAGGATTCAGACATAAAAAGTACAGAAGAGCTAACATTTGTGGCGGAAAATGATAAAGCATCCATTAAGGTAATAGTCAGCTATATCAGTTTTAATGCTTTTAATTTTTCAGATGACTATAACGGGCAATTATATGTCCTTCTTAAGGTTAAATAGGGCCCAAAAAGCCGAAGACATGCCGGTGTTGTAATATCAGGCAGCGTTTTCGGCTTTTGTATTTCTTATGAAACGGTTTATATGTAAAGAATATACAATAAAATTAAAAAAGTTTATAGAAATTACCATACAGAAAATTATTTACAAATTTACAATTTTCGATTATTATATATAATATCTGGTAAGCATTTCTAGTCTATCTTAATGATTTTCTGGTCGTATATTCCCACTATCTGATTATTTAAGGAGGTTTATGTGTGAAAATTGCATTTTGGAGCAACAGCCCGGAGGAATGCAGGGTGTCACCTAATCTGGCTGCCATCAGTGTTGCAAGTGTTATTCGTTATCCCTATTCAATTATAACGATGGAAAACAGATTAAGCAGCAAAAATTTGGGGAAGGCCTTTTATGGCAACAGCAGAGAATGTATCCTTTATGAAGCCGGCGCCAATTATTATGACGGCAAAGGGCTTGAAGGGCTGGTAAGAAAAATATATCGGGGTGATATGAATAATGATATGCTTAAGACGTACCTTAAAGAAATTATCAGCGAGCATCTTTATTATATACCACAGTCCGGAGTAATACATAATGAGATATTTGATTATGAACTGAGCTACTGCATCCAGCCACTTTTGGAGATCATAGAAGAGTATGCCGACATATGCCTTATAGATACGGTAGGCTGCCAGCTTCTTAGTACCAAAGCAATTCTGGAGGAAGCGGATCTGATTGTAGTAAATCTGTGTCAGAAGCAAAGTATTCTTGAAAATTTCTTTCTGAATTATTCGTCAGTGATTCCCAAAGCAATAATTATCATAAGTAACTATGAATTTAACAGCAGGCTCAATTACAGAAAGATAGCAAAGATGTATGAGCTGCCCCCTGAGGATCTTACTGTCATACCTGATAATGTCTCATATGATAATGCCTATAAAAACGGAGTTATAGTAGAGTTTTTGTCAAGAAATTACTCATGCTCCAGGGAAAGCGATAACTATTTGTTTATGCAGGCAGTAAAAAAGGCCGCCTATATGATAATCAAAAAAGCTGTACACTTATGCAGAAGCAGGGAAAGAGCTTCATGTCTGAGTTAACTCCGGTCAGATTCCTTTTTCTTTTTGGAGTAGGAATTTTTCTTATGAGAAGCCTTTTATATATCAGCACATCAGTTGAGCCGAGACGTTTAAAAAGGAGGATAAACAGGAATAAAAGGAGAAATGATAAAGCATGTCTCATAATTTATCACATATATCTGTTGCTTTTACTGACTGGTCTTATTCTGCTGTTTGCATATTTAAGATATAAGGCAAAAATCATCTGGCAATTCATTAAAATGCTGTAGAGCTAAGAAAGGTAGCTTATGAGATTAAGAAGAAAATTAAGAAGATCAACAAAGCAATATATTATTGTCTCCCTGATATGCATTTGTGTAATAGGTGGAGCGGCAATTCTTACAACAGCTGTTTTGACCGGACAAATCAGGGAGGAATACAGGCTGCTGCTGAATGAAGCATACCAGGAGGCGGAATCCAACCAGAGAGATGTTTATGTTGCTATTGTCAATATCGGGGCCGGCGATTACATTACGGAAAACAAGCTGGAGAAGATGAGAGCTTATTCCTCCCAGCCTGAGGAATTGTTTATCACAGAGGATTACATCGGACAAATGGCTATAATCGACATTCCTGCAGGTACCCAGGTACTGACCACTATGCTGGCGGAGACTAATGTATCATCTGAATTAAGAGAGCTGGAGTACAGGGTTGTTAATTTCAATTCCAATATTGTGGAGAAGGACACCGTAGACATCCGTATCTGCTATCCTAACGGAGAAAGCTATATAATCCTGTCAAAAAAGACGCTGGTAGGTTATGAGCCTGAAACAGCCACATGCCGTCTGTGGCTTGATGAAGAGGAGCAGCTGAGAATGTCGGCAGCCATAGTGGATGCGGCTCTTTACACAGGAGCATACCTTTATGTGACAAAATATATAGAGCCCAACATCCAGGGGGCAAGTATTGCCAACTATACTCCAAGCCTTGCCATTCTTACTTTGATGGAGACAGATCCGAATATACTGGTTAAGGCTACTAATGAGCTTGGCAGGATGGTCAGAAAACAGCTGGAGAACCGGCTAGCTATGAGCATGGGTATAGATGTATCAAAAATCAATTGGGATATAGATACCAATATAAGCATGGCTGTCGGCAGGAAGCGGGAAGATGAAGCATTAGTACAGAATGCAGATAGTTTGGCCCTGTCGGAGGAGAAAAATGAATTGGCAGGCGGACCGGAAGGAGAAAAGAAATCCGATGATTTTAACTATTTTATAGAAGAAGAAAAGGCCAGGGAGAGTGATATTGAATATGGCGAATAATGTTATAGCCTATGTAGGCAATAACAGCTTTGATATTATTTTATATCTGTCGAGTGTTTTGCAGAAGCTGGGAAGGAAGGTACTGATAGCCGATTATAGCGAATTAATGGCTCTGACATGCTCTATACCTGCTGTCAGCGGTATAGACACATATATGGATTTTAACTGCTATATGAATGTGGATTTTACAAGAAAGGCTGTTGATGAGGCAATTATTGCCGGATATGATGATGTTTTGCTTGATTGCGGAATGGGTAAGCCTGCTTTTAACACAAATTTGATAACAAAGCTTGTATTTGTATCCGATATGTTCGAGTTTAATCTGAAAAGGCTAAGTCAGATCCCCTTTTATGACCGGCTGACAATAAAAAAGGAGCTGCTGGTAAGGCAGGCGGCGGATATTAATATATCTTCAGAGCAGATAGCAGCAATACTAAATAAGAATATAAGCAAGGTGGAGCTTCTTTATTATGACGAAGCCGATTATCAGAATGCCCTACTGTGCAATTATAACAAAATAACCAGCTTAGCCGGAATTTCCGGCAGACTTAGGAAATACCTTCTTGATGAGCTTGCGCAGATGGTGGAGAATACATCGGCCAGAGAGCTTAAGACAGCATATAACAAAGCCAGGAAGGCTTACAAAAGTGGGGTGATTGAATATGAGCATAGTACTGTTTTGGTCACCGTTCCATGGGCAGGGACAAACAAGTAATCTGCATGCCATAGCCCTTTGTGCCAGTTACATATATGGCAAAAGCGTTCTTCTGATGCAGACGCAATTTGATAAAAATAATTTCGAAAGCCCGCTAATCGGCCAGAATATTGATAAAAGACAGACCTTTGACAATCCTCTCTTTCAGGATATTGGGCTTGATATGGCGGTAACCTACAGCAACATGAATAGGCTCACAAGAAATGTACTGGAAAGCTGCTGTATATCCTTCGCTGACAATTCGTTGCTTCTTTTGCCGGGAACAGAATCAAAAAACAGGGAGTCCTTTGACAGGGATATAGCGAAGGCTGTGGGAAGAATGATCAAAAAGGCAGATGAGTATTTTGATTTACTGCTGATAGATGCCAACAGCGGTGAAGATAGCTTATCACTAAAGCTAATGGCCTTGGCGGACTTGATCATCGTCAATTTTGCGCAAAGAAGATATGTGCTGGACAAGCTCTTTTCAGAATACGGGGAATTCTTTCTGGATAAAAGAGTATTTTACCTTTTCGGTAATTATGATGACAGCTCGGCATATAACATAGCCAATTGCCGTAGAAAATATAGAAAATACATTAAAAAGAATAATTCAGGAGTGATACCCTACAGCACAAGATACCTGGATGCACAAAATGAAGGAGCTGTGTTTAATTTTATGCAAAGAGGCCTGTACGGTTATCAGACCCAAAAGCCGGGTGGGCGGCCAGGACTTAGGCGTTTCTTTGCAAGTAAGGAGATACTGGAGGAGACAAGGTATTTCTTTAGTATGATTATGCTGACAACAGGAAGACTGCTACAAGTATTGCAAAATAATGCGGCAGACAGCCTGCAGGAGGAAAGCCTGTATGAGCATGCTTGAGTATATATCCAGCGTATTATTGGTAACTGTAATTATATTGCTGATTTATTTCATATTCAAAGGCAGAATTGAGGCTGAAGATAGTACGGCGGGCAGATATTCAATCCAGTATTTGTGCCAGGAGCTCAAGGATTATATTAACAGTATAGTGAACATGGATATAGATGCATTAAATCTTAACAGAAGGGATCTTGAGAACAGAAGGGCATTGAAGCGTTCACTGGGCAATGCCATTCGTAAATGTTCCCAGGGTAATATGACCGAAAAAATGATTGTTTTTTCAAGAATTAAGCATGCTCTTTCCGGTCCCCTGGGTGTATCTGAAGAGATTATCGATAACATCATTCCATTTAATAATTCTTCCCTGTTAACTCCCACCGACAAATTTGAAATATTGCTTTACCTGCAAAAGAGGGCAGGCAGCAGGAGGATGTTCTCCGATTTATGCAGGATGGTCTTGCTGGACAGGCTGAAGCAGGATGAGGATGGCTATTATTATGATGTAACGGCTGAGGATATAAAAGCTGCATATGATAAGCTGGCTACACCTCTTAGCTATGACGACAAGCTGAATATCCTGACACAAAGGGTTTATCAAGAAACCTACGGCTTGTCGGTGGTGGATATGCTGATAATGGAGGATGATTCGCTGGATAGCGTATCTGGCGGTATTTCCGGAATCAATCTTGATAATTTCAGATACAACGAAGAAGATGCCTATGTTGGAAATTTCAGAAGGCCAAGGACATATGAAAGCATCTGGATTATATACGAAGGTAAGCCTATTCACCTAAAATTTCTCTCCTTCAAATCAGCTGCCGAGCTGATTCGTATATGCAAAAATCTGTCCGAGCATGGAAGAATTGGGCATATCACATCAAGCGAGGGAGGAATAAAAACGCATCTGGCGGATGGCAGCAGGGTAACAGTCTTCAGGCCAAATAACGGTTCGGGATGGGCATTCTTTGTAAGAAAATTCGGAAGTGCACCTTCAGAGTTAACGGATTTGATTACCGATGAAGGATGTCAGTACCCCATTGGCGTTATTAAATGGGCTATAAAAGGATGCCTAAATCTTTTCTTCACAGGCGACCAGAACTCCGGTAAAACCACAAACACCAGGGCGGCTGTGAAGCTGATAGATAGACGCCAGCAGATTAGGACAATTGAGGCAGATTTTGAGCTGTATCTGAATGATTACTATTATGACAAGAACATCTTAGGGGTCAGACCCAGCGAACGGCTGGAGTTTCCAAAGTTAATAGAGCTTATAAAAAGCACCAATGCCCATACGGTACTGTTTGGTGAGACCGCCAGCCTTGAGCAGGCAAAGCATCTTATTGATATATTGCTGGCGGGTACAAAGCGTGTTATAACGACAGGACATTGGCCCACATCTGATGAAATGGTATCATATTTTGTTCATGCCATGGGAGGCTATGGCAATTCAGGTACCAACGAGCTGGAGGCAATGGTGGCAAGACTTTTGCACCTGGATGTCCATTGTGTCAAGGATAACGACGGACACAGGCATATCGATCGCATAACAGAAATCATCCCATACTGGCGTACAGATAATGAGCCTGTAGCAGCTAAAGGAATTGAAGGGCGTCTTGATCAGATAGCTGCCTACCTGCAAAGGCTTAGTCGCAATAAAAGCTACTATACAAGAGATATTGTCATTTATGAGGATGGGGTGTACAAGATGATTAATCCAATAAGTGATGAGCTGTCGAAAATAATATTAAAAAATCTGTCTGCTGATGAGAGAAAAGCCTTCCTGGAATTTAACAGGGTTCAGGAGGGAGTGGCTAATTGAAGGGAATAAGAGTGATGGGCAAAATTTCAGATCGGCTTGTTTTGCATTTTTATAAATTCTTAAGCAGCTTTCCCTTAAGCAGGAATTATATTTACAAACTGTCTTTTAGATATCGTCTGATATGCCCCTGCAGCAGCATGGAAATAGCCAAAAAAACCGTTTTGGCTTGTCTGCTTTCATGGAGCCTGTGCCTATTTACCTTTTTCATGGTTTTTTTAGCAAATCCCAGATTTAATACCCTGATTGTTGCCGCAGTAGCCATAGCGATAGCAAATTCCGAGATAGTCGGCAGAATGGCCAAGTATTATGAGATAACATCATTGCAGGATTTGCAAAAGCTTATAGTCAATGTTGAGCATTATTATTATGTAGAATACAGGGTGGATGATGCCATTTACCGCTGTCTGGACAGCTTGGGACCTGGTATTAAGCCGGTGGCGGAGCAAATATATCATCTGCTGCTATCAGATGACAAGGACGAGGCCTTAAGAACTTATTATGAAAATGTTCCCAACAAATATCTGCGGCTGTTTGTGAGCCAGTGCATAAGTGTAATGGAACGGGGCGATAAGCAGCTGGATGACAAATCACTGTTTATCCGTAATCTGGAGAAGCTCTACAGGGAAATTGATATTGAGATTGACAAGCTTCAAAGACTGGCAATGGAATTTGCCGGCGTCATAATTTGTGTTGTTGCACCGATTTTTTGCATAGATTTTGTGAAACAGTTTGCAGTGGACATAAAGGAAAATATGTATTCCTTCTACTACGGGAAGGAGGGCTTTATATTTGATATAGGGCTTGTAGTTACAATTTCCTTTATATATCTGATAATGAGAAAAAGTGCCGAATATATGCCCTTTCGCATATCGCATCATAAATGGCTTTACAGGCTGGATGAAATACCCTTGATAAAAAAGGCTATGGATAACTTCTCTGACAAGAATGCTTCAATGATGGACAGGCTTGCCCGTGAGCTTAAAAATTGCGGAAGCAATATAAAGGCAAGACATTTTGTGCTTAGGAGCTTTATACTTGCTTTTGCTATCTTTTTTCTAAGCGCTGCCACCATGTTATATCTTCATGCCTTAGGCAGAAAGCAGCTGCTTACGGTCAATATTAGCGAAATAGAAAACATTAGTGCGGTGTCAAGGGAGAGCCAGTACCAAAAAATAAGTGATTTTATTGAAGCAAGGCTTAAGGAGTATCTTTCGGAGCCTGCAAGCCTTCCGGAAAGTAAAGAAGCTCTGGTAACCAAGCTAACGCAGGAAGGAGTATTTGGCAATAAGGCTCTTATAGCTGCCATTGCGGATGAAGTATTAAAGAGATTTTATCAGTATCAAATGGAGTATTTCTCATTTTGGGATTTTCTGGTCTGTTTTATCTTAAGTGTTTTTACCTATTGTCTTCCCAGTCTTTTATTAAGATTTAATGCCTCTGTTTCGGTTGAAGCGATGGAGGATGAGGTAAACCATTTTAATGCATTGATATGCATGCTGATGTATATAGACAGTATGACTGTAAAGCAGATATTGGAGGAGCTTGAGACATTCGCGCAGGTATTCAGGGGGTCGCTGCAAAAATGTCTGAATAATTACAGCGCCGGTGATTTGGAAGCCCTGCGGGAATTAAAGGAGAATGAGCCCTATGAGCCTTTCGCGAGAATGGTGGATAATCTCATCAGATGTGATGATATGCCGATTTACCAGGCCTTTCATGAAATAGATACCGAAAGGGAAGGCTATATGGCAAGAAGAAAGCTTGCCAATGAAAAATCCATCAGGCGCAGAATGATGAGGGCCTATATTCTTGCCTCAGTACCGTTTTTGCTCTTGTTTGCTTACGGTGTTATACCCCCGTTGTTTGCATCAATGACTGAAATAAACATTATGCTGGAGGAATTACAAAGTTCATTATGGTAAAATTTATTAATCAACAGGAGGATGAGGTTTTATGAAAAGCAAGAATGCAGATTTTGTTTATAAGGTTTTGTTTATTGTAGTGGGAGTTATTTTGTCAGGTCTGCTTATAGCCTGGCTGGTTGGAACCTATAAGGACAAAAAGAAGGAAGCAGATGCAGGAACCCAGAAGATAAACAGTATTACTGCTTCCATGGCGGATTTTGATCTTACCGTTTATGATGGGGCGTCAATAAAAGGGAAATCTTTAAGGGAGCTAATCTCCGAGCTGGACAGGAAAGGAGTGCAGGTAGCCATAGGGGTGAAGACTTTGGCCAGCAGAACATTTAAATATTACAACTATAAATATAGTGATATAACCAATAATTTGGACGGGAAAGAAGAAACTCCACCTACATCGGATAAAAAAGCTGACGATTACATCAATTCCAACGGTAATTTTGTAGGTGAAGTGAGAAGAAATGTAAATGATGAAATAATATGCATAGAATTTTCACAGCAAAAGTAGGGCAATCCGGATATGGGTTTGATTTATATATGCAATGCTACGTATTGTTTAAAGCTGCATCAAAATTGTATGAAATAACAGAATATTATCTGGGAAGATGATAGGCTATGAAACATAAGAATTCAGATATAGTAATCTGCATATTTATGTCGGTTGTGGCTGTAATTATTGTCGGTTCGATAATAGCCTTTATCAGAAATTCATTGGAGGGTACAATGGATAGCGCCAACCAATTGATAAGTAAGCAGGAGCAGACATTATCAGAGATAGAGGAATACGACATTATGAAATATGACAATGAAGAGATACGGGGCAGCGAGGTTATTAATTTTATAAAGAAGTATCTGGGTGATTTTTCGCCTGAAGAAGAAGCTCCTATTTATGTCAGGGTCAAAACAGTATCAGCAGAAGGCAGCCATGACAACACCTATATCAATTCCGAACATATCTCCGATATCAAAAATTTCTCATCTCTGCAGCATTATATTAAGCCTACGGCTTGGTTTACTGCCGAGGTTATAAGGACAGAAAATAAAGTTATATTGGGAGTGGCATTTATGCAAAAATAACACGTGGGTAATGCCAGGTTACACTGGGTGAGCAAGAATAAAGGTGCAGAGCTTAACATTGCATCAGCGGAGGGATTAGTATGTACAAGGCTGTGATCAATGTATATGAGATTGTAATAGGAGCGCTTATATTTGGTTTCGGACTTTTTTACCTTGGCTTCCAAAGCAAAGCAGCTGCCCGCTTTGTCGGGCTGGTTAAACAAGAGCTTCTTCAGGAAGGGGAATTATACCGGCAGTATAATGACATTGATATAAATCTGGTATCCGGTCAGGAACTATATGCAATAATTATGGGCAATCGTGACTTGCCCATAATTATTGACGGAAGGCTTATTGAGCCGGATAGGAGTGATTATGAGCTGTATTTTTCATATATAAAGGCAGGCAGTTACAAAAAAAGCTACGGCTATGATGTAAAGCATAATATTGTGCAGCTGATTTTTGAATATGCCGGTTTATAAGGGGGATATATATGGATTATCCCGGAAGGTTGATTGCTGGCTTCATAGTTATAATCCTTTTATTCGTATTTCCTCTGCAGTATATAGCCCAATCGTACAGTGAAGATATAGATGTCCTTGTGAGCAGTGAAACAAAAGCGTTGACGGACACTATCCGCAAAAAAGGTTATCTTGATTTGACCATGTATGAGGAATATATAAATTTCTTAAATCAGACAAGAGAGCTGTATGAATTTGAAATAGAGGATATACATCCTGTCATTGGAGAAGAGCTGGCAGATAACATGTCGCAGGAGCAGCCCATAAATTCAAAGGCAAATAAAAAAGAAAGCGGAAATACAACCGTCCATGCCTTGTATCTGCATGAAAATGAACATTTAGATCATATAAAGGCCAGCAGCTTTGGGCATGTCCATACTTCAGATTGCTATGTGGGGCACAGGCATGATCAAAACTGTGGAACAAGATATTATTATACAGGAGCGGCAGCTAATTACAGATATGTGGATGGTTATTCGGAGACTAGCTATAGCAGATATACCAGCCAAGGTCTTTCATGCAGCAGATGTGGTGGTGTTATAGCTACTGCAGTATATGATCAAAGCAAAAGAGATTTAAGTATTAACAATCCGGTTGTCGAAAGCCTGACTTTCACTGCTAATTATCTGAATGAAAACAATTATACTATTACGAAAAGAATAAGTGTGAGTAAGCATTTAATCAGTTATGTTGATGATGGTACAGGATGGCAGCAGGGATATGGTTTTTACTACAAAATAAATGCGGAATGGGATAGATATTATACTATCTTTGCATCATTGTATTTATGGGGAACTATAAACCTTTCAGCTTGGAGGGAAGCTGGCTATAAAACAGAATATGGTTGTGCCTGGTGTTTAAGTACCGCATATAACAAAAGCCTTAGAAGCGAACCTGCTTGTGACCTGGAAGAGGATACAGCTCCTATATGTGACAGGGTGCTAATAAGTATCGTTGCGGTTAATCCGGTCCAAACGGTTATTATAGGCAGCAACATTGATACAACTGCACGAGCTACATATCTTGACGGCCATAACGGAATAGTGAACTGCACCGCATCAGGATATAATCCGAATACTCTGGGTAATCAAAGTGTAACCCTAACCTACAGAGGGTTGATACATAATGCAAAGACTACAGGAGAGCTGACCTGTACGGTAAATGTTAATGTGATACCGAAAAGATCCCTGTCATCTATTACGGTTTCACCTTCATCCCAGATAGTGGAGCGCTTAAGCAATCCAGGCTTTACAGTAACAGCTTATTACAGCGATGGATCAAGTGCTGTTATAAATTCCGGACAGTATATACTGACAGGATATGATTCAAGCAAAACAGGAGCTCAGACTGTTACCATTTCATATACAGAAGCAGGAATAACAAAAACAGCATCAGCAACAGTACTTGTTAACGGCCTGACAGGTATAAGCGTCACACCGGCTGAGCTTACGGTTGAAAGATATACAGCCGCATCTTCATTGAATTTACTGATTACAGCAAGCTATTTATATGGAAGCAATAAAAGCTTTAGCAGCGGTTATCTGATTAATGGCTATAACCCTTCTTTGTTAGGAAAGCAAAACGTAACTGTTTCCTTTACCGACAAAGGAATTACAAAGACAGCCACAATGGCAATTAATGTTACGGTACTGAAAAAGCAATGCTTTAGATGTCATAATATCTATGACTTAAATACGGACGATTCCGATCCGGGATGCCCCTTCTGCAAAGGGCAGGTAACAGGAATAGAGGTTTTCCCCGGATATGTGGAGGTGTCCCAGGGTGAAGAATTGCCCGTAACGGTTGAGGCTATCTACAGAGATGGAAGCAGGGCTGTGGTATATGGGTGGAGCAGCAATTATTCTCCGGATAATATAGGAATCCAGTCGGCGATTATTGAATATGGCGGTTATGCAAAGCTTATAACGGTAAATGTAAGAGAAAGAGAAATAGCCTGCCCTGAGTGCGGTACATTATATCCTGTATCGGCAGGAAAGTGTCCTGCATGCTCAGAAAGGGTAATAGCTATTTCAGTAGAACCGGAGCGTCTAACAGTATATCAGTTTGAGAAAATAGATATAGCTGTTACAGCCTGTTTTGCAGACGGAAGCAGCCGGCTGGTAAATGACTGGAGTATAGATTGCTCGACATCAAGACCAGGCAACTATAAAGCTACTGTTAAATATAAAGAGGCTTATGCAGTTATTGATCTCTTTGTATTGTCTGTAACCAGTGAGCAATGCCCTATATGCGGTTATATCTATGATAAACTGGAAAATCCGGATGGATGTCCGGTTTGTTTTACAACTCTAACAGGTATAGAAGCCTATTTGTTAGATGGAGGAAATAAGGTACAATACGGCACCATGCCTGATATAGCGCTTGTGCTGATTTTCAGGGATGGGCACAGGGAGCTTAAAACAGAAGGATATATACTGGAAAATTATAATCCATATAAATTGGGCATACAGACTCTAACAGTAATGTATGACGGTTTTGAAACAACGCTTACTTTGGAGCTTGTTAATACCTTATCGGCTGTTACCTGTCCGAATGGTCATGTGTATTATCTTAATGAGGACGGAACAGATCCCGCTTGCCCATATTGCAGGCTTGATAGCAGTAAAAGCAGCATACGATATTACGATATCAAATATACTACAGAGATACTTGATGAGCTGTATGAGAAAGGCTGTTATCAATTCAAAAAGGGTAACTACATTACAATCCGTCTTATCAAACGCGATAAGTCCATATTATACAGGCTGCAGAAAATGTTCTTCAAAACATCCATTTTGGGCAGAGTAAAGCGCTTTGTGTTTGGCGGTGAGGTTTTTTAAATGGATAAGGTATGGGCGTTGATTATTGATATATTGACAGGAATACTTATTATATTCTTATCGGTGGCCATTTACTTTAATATCAGAACGGAGACGGTCAAAAAAACTCTGGTGAAGGAAGCTGTTAGGGACTTTTTGTCAGGCGCCAAAAAAGAAGCCTGTATATCTATAGATTCATATGAAGCGTTAATTGACAGGCTGGACTTAACAAATGAGATTTATCATATCGAACTGGAGCATATGTATGAGGTGACGGAGCCTGAATATCGCTTCAGAACGCTTGAGGAGGTCCTCAAGGAACAGAATGAGGCTTATACTGGAAAAAATGAATACCATTACAGGGAAGTAATCACAAGGCCGCCGGAGGTTTATGACCCTGTTTATCCGGGAGAGCTTAATTCTGAAACCAATGAAAGTGTGCTGGAAGCTGCCATAAATACGCCTGCAAATCCCGGCCATGTACATACTGGTGATTGCTACCATGGCACAAAGCATGTGCATACAGGAAGTTCAAGCAATGGAAGCGGCTGCTATAGCGGGGGAAGAAGCTCTTACAGCTGTAGTGGTACCTTATCATATTCCGGTACGAATGTTCAGCAAGGACAAGCAATATGTGGTCAATGCTACGGTACTTTAAATTCTACTATGGTAACTGCCGTATATACATGCAGTTATGGTCATCCGGTAGCTACCTTAAGATCCAATTCCGTATATTGTTCAAGCTGTGGATTTTCATATACTGAAACAGGCAATGCAGATTTAAGCGGAAGAAGCTGCGGATATATCTATTATTCATATAAATTAAATTGTGGAAAAATAGAAGGACGTTATTATGACAGTAATGGGAATGAAGTATCTCCTGTTTGCAATCAGCTGGTGATTAGCATTACACCTACGCATCCGGTGCAGACAGTTGCTACAGGAGATCCTCTTATTACTACAGTAAGGGCAACATATTTGGATGGCTCAACAAAGGTGGTATTGGGAACAAGCGATTTTTCAACGGCAAGTCCTTGTCAGCATCAAACGGCAACTATAGCCTATTCATATACTTTGGACGGTGAAACTCATAGTTTGACTTGTACTATTGATGTTACAGTAGTCCCCCGGACCAAGACCTGCAGCAGAGGCCACACCTATAATCTTAAAGCAGATGGCAGCGATCCCGGCTGTCCATATTGTAAGGCCTGGGTGGATAATATAAGGCTAATATATCCTGAAACATCGAGCCTGACAATTACTATTGGGACAAGTCTTCAGGATAATGGGGTAAGAATTCTTGTCACTTATATGGATGGCCACACTGAAATTATCACCGACGGTTATGATGATAATCTGGATTCGTCTTACCTCGGAACCATGCGGGTTACTATAGGCTATAAGGGAGCAGTGACCTATTTGACGGTTACTATAATATGTGCAAAAACAGTTTGCGAGATATGTGGGCGTGAATACAGTCTGTATCCGGACGGCAGCGATCCCGGCTGTCCATATTGCATACAAAGGACGCCTATATTTACCGGTAATGTTTTATATTATGAGGAAAAAGAATACACTGATGCCATTCTTGACAGAATAAGTGTCCAAGGCAGCTATAGGATGCAAAGAGGAGATACATTTACTGTACTCATAAAAAATAAGAGCCCATCTGCAGCCCGCAAGCTGCTTAGAAAAATATTCCCATCCCTGTCAGATAACTGGCTGTGCTATAAGGAAAGTGAGAAAATTGGAGTAAAGTAGAATGAAGGTGTATCATTATACCTTGCTGTTTCTTATATTTTTTCTGGCTGTAATTATAAAAACAGATATGTCTATAGGAAGGCTTAAATCAATTGAAAATGAAAAGACGGAGCTGACAAAAAAGCTTACTGCAGCGACCTCTGATGCGGTGGAATTCTTGGCCGCCTCAGGAGTATATGGTGAAAGTTCAATCAGGAAGGATGAGATAAAAGATATTTTTTTTACATCCTTCTATTCCTCAATGGGCATTATCTCCGATCCAAACGCCCAGGCGGAGCTTGAAATGTATATACCGGTTATTCTCTTGTGCGATTATGACGGGTATTATGTATACTATTATGATACATTCACAGCAGAGGATGGTTATACATACTCAAAGCGAATTTGGTCGGAAAAAATGCCATATTACTATAGGGATGATTATTTCATATACAGATTTACATTATCAGATAGAGTCATTATATATGACATAAATGAATTGCTGCCTTTGCCGGTGGATGTTATTGAAGCAGATTATCATGAATTCCAAAAGGATGACAGATATACGTTATTTAGGCTTCACCATTCAGATCATTTTTTGTTTGATGATGATAAATATGAGCTGGTCAAAAAAGGAGCAATAATAAATCAGCTGGAGAATGTCTTGTCATATTATACGAGCAGACATAATTCAATAGCCCGGATGAACGGCATAAGCTATAATTTTTCTTTTCCTTCAGGCCTTGAGGAAGAATGGGCCGGATATATGGATGATAGAAATATGCTGGTAGTATTTCAGGGTTATCCCTATGGAGCAGACAGGGATTATACATTCAACAAGATAGCATCTGCAGGGGCAAATATAATAAAGAAGCCGGTGTATTATGTGGAAAAGAAGGGCTGGTATCATCTGGCCCATATAAAGGGCTGTCCCAAGCTGGAAAACAGTATAGCTATTTTGGATAAGACCTTTGACAGTATAGAGGCCTGTGCTAAAGCAGGAGCCTATTGTGATGACTGTATAGAATATGGTGCAAGGGTTCCGGAATTGATAACGGAATATTGATTCCGGCGGATTAATTTATATGAGCTTTTAAAATGGAGAAGATATGGCAGCGGGATTGATTTTGCACGCTTTGGCAGGAATCATTTTTTCATTTTTTCTGCATCTGATTTTTCATGAGTTTGGACATATGCTGGGAGGCTTGCTTACCGGATGGAAATTCCTATACCTTCAGATATTTAATATTGCTCTGGTAAGGGAAAAGGGTTGGTTTTTTTTCAAAAAAATTGATTCAATAAATTTCCAGTGCATAATGAGGCCGAAAAGCCTGTATTCAAATCCTTATCTATATAATCTTGGAGGTTGTCTGGCGAATCTTTTATTATGTCTGATTGCTGTTATTGGAATATTTGCCGGAGCTGGGAATATTGTTATTCCTTTGTATGGCTGGAGTGCATTTGTGATGGGAGCAGGCTTTCTGATAATGAATGGTTTACCAAGGGTTAAGAGTATTTGCAATGATATGGCCTGCCATCTGCTGATAAAAAAGGAGCCACTAACAAGACTGTGCCACAATCTGCAGCTTATGTCAGCAGGATTGCTTTATAAAGGGGTGACATACAAGCGGCTTGGCGAAGAAATGTTAAGTTTGCCATCTGATCAGGCAGACAATGATATTCTTGCCTATCAGGCTATTCTTGAATACTACTATTTCCTTGACAGGAATGATTACAGGGCTATGCTTAGGGCTCTGGAAAAGATAAAAGATAAGAGAAAATTAAGTGACAGTATAAAAGGATACTATAACATTGAGCTTGTTTATATAAGTCTTATAAAGCATATATATCAATGTCTGCAATTGCCATTGTTATCAAAGCTTAACAACTTTATTGGCTTATCGAAGGCATTGGAAATCGATAGTTTTGATAATATTGATGCAATTAAGGACTGCCTCATTAGGTACAGGAAGAAAGGTGATCTGCACTTTGAAAGAGTAAAGGCGATATTTGATGCTTATATGGAGCTTGCTGCCGGCAGGAAAGAAAGGGCGGAGCAACGATTAATTAAAGCAATTGATTATATAAGCAATATGGCCTGCATATACCCGGGAGAAAAAGAATTTTGCATAAGGCAGCTTAGAAGACTGCTTATTTCAATTATCAGCCATAGAAAAGGTTGGGTGAGCACATGAATTTGAGTCTGTATTGAGTGATAATGTAAATTCCAGCATGTGCAATAATGTAAAAAATAGCTTAATACTTGAAGAGTACCCCAAAATATGGTACATTTATGATATTACTAATATTATTGGTATTATGTTTTTAATCAAAGAACCAGCAGCTTATCAGTCAATTAATTGATTAATACTGGCATAGTTAAGCATAAGGCAGAAGGTATCAAGGACTGATACTTTCTGCCTATTTTCATAATTTCATATAGATAAAAATCAAGGGGGTACCTTTAGATGAAAAAATTTACAGTCGTTATTTTGTTATTGGCAATAACAATCCTGCAATTGACAAACGTAAATATTAAGAAGATAGAGGCGGCAAGCAAGTACATAAAAGTGTCCGAGTACATGGAGCTTCTGGCAAAGGAGCTGGGTTTAAAGCCAAGAGATGGAGATACGGCCGGTGAATATATAAAGCTGCTTATAGATAAGGGTATCGTCAAGGAAGGAGAATTTAAAGACTACAATGCCAATCTTAAAAGAGGAGATATGCTGATACTTTTAAGCCGCGCGGATGATTATCTGTATGGCAGCCGGATAGATCCAGAGCTGGTTCAGCTGGTTATAGATAAAAGAATATCAGATATCAAAAATGTAGCTGCATCAAAAAGGGAGGATATAGCAAGAGGCTTTATTAAAGGCTTCCTTAAGGGCTTTTCAGAAGGAGATTATACACAAAACAGGTATCTGAAGCTGACGGGCGCTATTGTAAGGACTGATGCCCTGAATATATTAAAGATGCTAAAGAATAAGGAGCTGCGCAATAAGATAAGCCCGGACGGCCAGCTAATCCGTACTACAAACCTGCCCAACAATGCCTATATGTTCCCCTACATACTGGCTAATTTTCCGAATGAATTTTATGAAGGGAGGCTTGCCTTTGAGGGGATAAAAACCTATTTAAATGATGTTGAAGTTACTCTAAAAAGTCCGGAAGATTACGCATATCCAGTTGACATAGCAAAAACAATACGAGGTTCACTTTTTATCGATGAAAAGGGAAAATATTCAGATTTTTGGTATGATAAGGTCTATACCCGTGTATGGAATACCTTTAATGTGGATTACAGAACTATAGATGATAAATGGATAGATACCATGGCAAAAACTGATAAGGATATAGAAATAGATGTATATGCTGAAAGATTGTATGAAAAATTGTATACATATGTGCAGGATATGAAAAAGAACAAGACAATAGTGGCATGTGACAGGGTGGTTATTGATCCGTCATTTGTGTATTATTATAATAACCGTTATTATATTCGCTGTTATGTTCACTACAGAATTGTTTCTACTAATACCAAAACAAAATATACAGTAGATGAATTTTTGCTGGGTCCTAATAAATCACCGTATAACAGCATTTTATTTTCCAGAACAGGTTTAGTGGATTTAACAGGCTATAAGTTTGGGGAATGGACGGATGGGATATTTGATGTAGCAATAGGATCAGCCATAAATGGTATGATTCCGGAAACATACGGTGTATCCTTAACTGAATGGTCAGTCAAGAAAGCCGTACCTTACGAGAGATAATAGCTTAGTATGTTGTTTGTTTAATTTATTTGCTTAATATGATGAAAGAAAGGAGAATTTATTCATTTGTCATCTGATATGCATAAAAAGTTAATTACAAGAAAAAGAATTAAGTGGAAGGTGTCCCTGATACTTTCCACTATCTTAATATTTATGGTACCTATATTTGGTTATGCCTTAGCCGCGCAGGAAAATGAAGCATGGGTGATAATTGGTACAAATAATGAGAGACAAGAAACAATAGATATACAAAATGATGATATTTTAATCAGAGGCACCCACAAACGGGGAACGGGTACGATGAATTATCGTACAACGGGATATAGACTAGCTTTACATGCATATAACATCAACGGACCCTTTAATAGAGCAAACACAGTACCTGTACCATTAAAAAGGTCAGAAGATAAGAAAGATGCAAATACAGTGGAAACTATTTATACAATTCAAAGAAAAGAATTTTTAGCCGCAGTAGTAGAGCTGGGTGTAACTTCTGCCCAAATACGGGCCAATGGTGGTTATGCAGAGGTTTTCCTGAATAATGTGTTTGAAATATATAATCCCCAGAATAACTCTGTATATAAAAGAGATATATGTGGTTATCAGGAGATACTAAAAGCGCCTGGTGAAATATATAGAGGTACTACTTGGTCCAAAACAACCCAGGATGTTTTGAAATCATACTATAATTTTAAATTTATAGTTTACCCGCCCTTATTCAATATTGAGATAGTAGCTGTTGATAAGGATAATCCTGACAGTGTGCTAAAACTGCTGAAAACCGGCGACAGTGGAATATATCAGGAAACATATCCACTGAATTCATCCTATACCGCACCGGAAGAGCTGACAGTAGACGGTATCAAATATAAGGCCTGCAATGAATGGTATTACACTTATACCGACAGAGAGACTACAAGAGCAGTAACAGCAAATAAAAGTACCGGACGAAAAATTAGCTGCAAGCTGCCAGACGCCAAAAAGGATACTATGGTGACTTTTAAGGTCTTATATGAAAAAGCCGATGCGGATGCTGATATAATCATTAAAGCTGTTGACAGGGATGAGAAAGTAATCGATGACAATTTATATTCTGGCAAGGTAACGGCAGGACAAAGGTTTTCGCAGAGCATACCTTTGAAATTGGAAAAGGATGGTGCTACGTATAATAAATCCGTCAATTACTACTATATATACAGCAAAAAAGACAGAAGCAAGGCAGAAGCACCCAAGCATATGACAAGCAACAAAGCAAGCGATCCGATTGCGTTCACTGTTCCGCAGGATATTAAGGATAATAGTACACTGACGGTATATGTTTTTTATGATAAGCTTCTGTCTGATGAAATTCCTGTCATCGTAAAGGCTGTAAATAAGGATACAGGGGAAGATATACGAGAAATTGACAGCACCAGCCTGCCGGGAGGTGCTACCTATAGCAGAAATGTTGAAGCGGAAATTTCATCTGGTTCGACAAGCTATAGCTATACGGGAGAGTGGAACTGGTCCTATATCTTAAACAGTACCGGCAGGCCCACCATATCTACTAATTGCTCTGGAAATATTAGCTTTGAGCTGCCGTCAGCCGACAAGGTATCAGGAGCCGTAACTGTCAAAGTATTTTATAAAAAAAGTAATCAGGCTGATGAAAATGACATTATTTTAAGAACCATAATGGTATCGGATACAGGAGGATTTATCAGTGAGCTTTCATCAGAAACAGTCACAAGAAATCAGCAAATAGAAAAAATCGCGGCAGCAAAAAAATCCATTAACGGAACAACTTATGTGTACCGGGATAAATGGGACTATACATATATTTCATCAAACAGCAATGCCATATCCGGTAGAGGAAGTCGTATATCCTTTGGCATACCTGGCTCAACAAAGCTGGGAACGGTTGTAACATTAAGATTATATTATGGTATAGACCAGGATGTTGATGTTCCTCCCGCGTCAGATCCTGCATCCATGCCGCTGGACAGTCCAAACAATCCATATGGAGTAATAAATGCCGATAAGTATTCATCGCCGTATTTTGATTCCCAAAAAGGAATACCGACAACAGAAAGCCAGTATGTCTATGTAAAGACCAAGGATTATCTGCTGGGCTACAGGCTTGTCAACAAAACCGGCAAGGTGAGATATACCGTACCGGTGACAGTGAATTATACCCTGATATACAATTCTAAAACTCCCGATGAATATGGAGGGCCTAAGAAGATAACAGCTGTGGAATCCCACACCCAGTATGTAGAAGTGGAAAGGGCTTATTCCTATTGGGAGATAGAGAAGCTGGAATACTACTATGTAGGACAGGCAAATGTATATAATTATTCACTTCCTGACGGAGGGGTTACATTAAACACTAACTTTGCTTATCTTAATCTGCCCTCACTTAGCACATGGCACAGCAGCAGACTTGAGGATCATGTGCTGCCGCCACCTGAGGTGGAGACAGGGATTATACTTAATGCCGCTCCGATTGAGACGGATTCAACGGATAAACCGAATATTGAATATGAAGATCTGACCTCTTATGCCATCAGTATGACAGGTGAAGCCAGGGTAAAAAATGATCTAATAATCTTTAACGGTGCAGTAGTATTAAGTGATGGGCTAAGAGAAAAAATAACTCAGGCTCCGAATACTGTGCTCCTTAAGCAGTCTGATTATATTATTCCTGACAAAGCCCTTTTTATTGAAGGTAAAGTGGTGGAAGCAGGAAAAAGAAACGGAATCTATTCATCCAACGGTAACGTGATTTATTTTCTTCATCCTCAGAGTATAAATGCTAGCTCATCACAATTAATTTTTACGATTGATGTTAATGATGTGACAATCCATACACCTGTGATATGCAAACCGGTTGTTTCAGCAGACAATGACAGATGGGTGCAGCTTCTTCAGCCTGAAAAGGATGCTGTACATATAGTGCTGGACCCTGATACTAGCCTGAATGATTTTACCTTAAGAATATCCAATACGCTGCCCCACAGTGAGCGGCCGGGATATTATGAAAGGGATTTTTCACGCTCATTTATTGATCCGGTTAATGTCTCATATATAGCCAAAAAGGACGGGGCTCTAAGGAATGAGGTTAGGTTCCCCTTCGATGTGTATCTGGATGTATTGGGAGATAAAGATGCATCCAATGACAGATTTATAAAGGCCGGAACCTGGTATGTGCTGGGACGCAACAGTTATCGTTTTTACGTACCCTTATGGGTTAAGGAAGGAGTCTACAGGGTACAGTTTCGCACAATTGCCGTCAATGGCGAAGATAAGCTGACTAATACTGAGGAAACAAGAAATTCTAGCATATACAATTATGTAGCCACATCCGAGATAAAATTTCAGATATCCGGAAGAATATACGGGCTGACCCTTTATGATATCTCGGATTATCCTGACTGGGAGAAGGTCTTTCGTGTTGAAGATACCATGCTGATTAAATATTTCAGTGGCGCTCTGGATGGCACGAAAAAGGCAAGTTATAATAAGGAATATGCCTATTATTATACGGTCGGTACTAAAGACAGGTACGGACAGGCTACCGGCCGCAACAGCAAATATACCTTTCCCTTGGTTAATGGCAGTCATCCTCAGTATAAAAACCTGGGTGTGCTTAAGACAGGCTATGCTGTGCGTTTTATGCTGGATACTGTTGGAGAAATGTACGGCAGTGCCTGCCATATAAAAATCACGCCGACCTTCTATTATGTCGATGCTAAAGGTCAAAAGCGAAAACAAGTGGATCTTTACTATAATGAGGAAATAGACGGCAAGCATTATAAGCTCTGCAAGGTTGGCGAGGGTATCGATCTGGTAAATATCAAGACCGGTACCACCGGTAATATATACAACAGAATACCGGAAAATGAAATTCAAAATACAGCTGATGTTTTAGGTATTAGCTATTCAAAGGTTTCCAGCCGGAAGAGTACGATGTATTCCTACAGCCTGATAAAGCTGTTAAGTTCGTTCAGGACCTTTATAGGCTGGGATTATGCAGAGCACATCTCCAAGCAGAGCTCCTTTGCAGAAGTAGCTGCAGCAACTGGAGAGACAAGACTGAGCCTGTCAAAGTATATGCAGCGCTGGTACGGCAACTATAAGCTGCCGGCAGAGCTATATGCGGTGGAGAGTGGATTTGACGTATATGGTTATATAAAAAAGCATGGAATTGATTTCAGCGAGGATTTCTGGCTAAGGGACGGCTATATTATAGTTAATTTCAACATAGTGACGGTAGATAAGAACGGTAAGGATCATTTATCCTATATTAATGCAGGCAATTATTTGAATAATGGCAACTGCTCCATGTGGCTTCTGGAAGGACCGCTTATCGAAAAGACCGACAGCAGTGGGATTACCTTCAGCTTTAAAGCCGGAGATTTTATATTATATTATAGTGACAGAAAATACAGTGACGATTATCAGGGTAAATTATATTAGTCAGATATTATTGTCGTTATGGTCGGCTCAGCTAAAACTGAGCCCGGGAGCCACCCGGGATTGATAACTGTTTATTGAGCTTTGTCGATTTGTCATTGGTATATTATAATATTCAAGGAATAAAAAGGATATATTTATAAGATAATGGATATAAAGGAGTATAATACCATATTTGCCGGAAAAATAACTAAAAAATAAAATTTCAAAAGTAAAAATTAAAAAAATATAAATAAATCACTTGAGAAGATACCGAAAAAATAGTATTATATGAATGTCATTTTCATTCTTAGGATATCATTTAAATTCCTATAGAATAAGGCTAGTTTTATTTATGCCAGATTGACCGAAGATTTCAGGAGGAAATAAGATTAGGATGAAGAAAAAGTCACATATATCTCTTGCAAAGTTCTTAATTGACAACATGGATGTTCAGGATTTGCATGAACATAAAAAAGCCTTTTATTTTGGAAGTATTCTGCCGGATTTAAAGCCATCATTTTTAACAAAGAGACATACTATAGATGAAACATTGTTTGATCTGATAAATGAAATCAAAAAAATCACCGTGAATTATGATCCCAATAAAGGAATTAACGGATATTTTGCCAGACATCTTGGAATAATTACCCACTATCTTTCCGATTATTGTACTTACCCTCACAACAATATATTTGAAGGCAACATGAGAGAGCATATTCAGTACGAGAAGGAGCTTAAGGAACATCTGTATGAATATGTAAACCGAAGTGATATTCGGATGAAGCGCAATTACAAATACCACACTCTGGATGAGATAATTCATTTAATTATTAATACCCATAAGGAATACATGAAGGCATTGAAGGTTATAAAGGAGGACATACAGTATATAATTCAGCTTTGTTATAAGGTTGTTGATGCCATCCTTATGTTTTTTGAAATGGCTTTAAAGAAAGTGGAAAATAGTTTTAATCCGGCCGGCAATGTCGGTTTTAACTACTCACTGGCAGAATAATAACGAAAATGAAAAATACAGATAAATATAGTACAGAATAATACAGTTAAATTAAAGATAGCTTTAAGGCAGGATGCAAACGCACCTGCTTTTTTTATTTTACAGAAATACCACCAATTTTCTTAATTATATTTTCCTTTAGAATTAGCTGCCGGCAGTATGACATTCAGGCGCCTTTATGAATACTATATATCAGAGGATTGGATTATGCTTTTTTGCTTTTGTGAGAGGAATGATAGCTGTGATTATCTGCAGGCTTTATATAAAGAATATTGATTATTTATCTGTAGTAGAAAGGCTTATGCCTTTTATTACCAGGGAGCTTTCAGATTTGAGCAATGTTTTTACCGATATCATTAAAAATATAATAAGCAAAAACGATAAGCCAAGAGCATTTACAAAGATATTGGTTTCTTTGATACCCAATAAGGATGAGCTGGCCGTATCCCTGCTGCAGCAATATTCCTATGACATTCTTTTGTATGCAAATAAAGCGCTGCATAATCTTATGATAATTGCTGAAATTAAATCAATTAAGGCCAGAACCCTGGATAAGGCATGTGGCAGATTGATCAAGCTTGATATTCAAATTGATGATATAGATTATGAGCAAACAGCTGTTAACTTGATGCCCATGACCTTGGATATGATAGACAAGGACAGTAAAATTGCAGGCAAGGCAATATCGATAATTACAAAGAATTATAAATTTATTGAAAAAATGCTGAGAGCTGCTCTTAAGGATTTGCCTGATGATGAGAAGAATGAGATGCTGGTAAATATTTTAAGGGAATTTCGCAAGGAGATCATTGATGCTGTAAATCAGGCAATAGTACGAAATGGTGTAAAGGCTGAGCTTAAGGATATCAATTTTGTGTCAAAGCCGTGCCCAAACTCTGAATAAAATCTTGGCTCTAATGAATTTAATAGCTGACTGTATAAAATAGCGATGACTTTTTAAAAGGAGGGACTTTAATCCGGCCAAGTTGCATTAATTTATACAGGCAGCTGCTTTACCGTAATGCTGACAAGCACCGGTATATTGATTTGTTGGACAAGTTTTTCTAATATAGAAAAATTTTATCCGGTTTTAATGACATTTTAATCCAAATATGCTAGAATATGTATTAGCTTTTACATAGCTATTAAAGCGGATATAGGAGGAAGCATTGATGGAATATGTATTGCAGACCTTTGGTTTGACCAAAGTATTCGGTAAGAAGGTTGCGGTCAAGGAAATTAATATGAATGTGAGAAAGGGAGATATCTATGGATTTATAGGCAGAAATGGTGCCGGTAAGACAACATTTATCCGTATGATATCCGGTTTGGCCAGACCTTCAGGCGGCAGTATCAGACTGTTTGACAGCGAGGATATTCAAAAGCAAAGGCACAGAATCGGAACCATGATTGAGAATCCGGCTATTTATCCCAATATGACAGCCAGAGATAATCTTAAGTATTATTGCAAGCTGTTATCTGTTAACAGTAATGTAGTGGATGAGATGCTGGATTTGGTTGGCCTTTCCGATACAGGCAAAAAGAAGGCCAGGAATTTCTCGCTTGGAATGAAGCAGCGCCTTGCTATAGCAATAGCTTTAATGGGTGAACCTGAATTTTTGCTGCTGGATGAGCCGATTAACGGGCTTGATCCTTCAGGAATTAAGGAAATAAGAGAGCTTATATTAAAGCTGAACAAGGAGAAGAATATTACAATCCTTGTATCAAGTCATATTCTTGGTGAATTGTCCAAGATAGCTACCCGTTATGGTGTAATTAACAATGGCGTATTGGTTGATGAATTTACGAACGAAGAGCTGCTGGAGCGTTGTGCAGGTAAGCTGGAATATAAGGTGGATAATGCCCAGCAGGCGGCAAATATTTTGCGTGGACTTATAGATCCTGCAAATATTACTGTTGTGGACGGCAATACAATTCATATTGCAAATGATTTGGACAAGGCGGCTGTCTTAACCTCCGAGCTTGCCAAAAATGGTGTGATGGTCAACTCCTGTTCGGTTATAGGCCAGGATCTGGAGGCATATTTTATGTACCTGTGTAATTTGACCGATAAGAGGATTAGTTAATTAAGATATATTGGCTGCATGTTTGAATGTCATGTCTGTGCCGGATTCGTTGACATAAGCATAGCTGTGTTAAAGAGCAAGTACACTTAATCAAATCATGAATAGAAGAGAGGCATGTTAATATGGTAAGTTTATTAAAAGCAGATTTTTTCCGTTTGTTTAAAAGCAAATCCCTGTACATATGTACACTTGTATGGGCAGGAATATTCGCTTTGGAATGCTTACTTTTAGACCTGTCTTATAAGGTTACCGCATCTCAGGGGTTTGATATGTCCTATCCGATACCTGACGCATTGTCATATGGTATATCGGCCTTTATGGGAAGTAGTACCATAATAGCAATCTTTGTTGCAATATTCGCCGTATCGGAGTTCAGCCAGGGAACAATGAAAAACCTGGTTTCCAAAGGCTTTTCCAAGGCGCATATTTTCCTGTCAAAGCTTATAGTTCTGACAGTTGCAGCTTATTTTATTGTTTTTGTAACCTTTATTGCAGGAACAGTTTGCGCATGGAGCTTTACCAAAGAGTTTGGCAGCCTGAGCGGCGAATTTGGCAAATATCTGTGGAGAACCATAGGAATAGAATTATATTTAATTATTGCCTTGACGGCTTTGTTTTTGATGGTTTCGATGAGTATTAAAAATATGGCAGCTTCCATAGCGATAAATATATTAGGCTTGTCATTTGGAAGAATACTGTTTTCCTTATTAGAATACCTGGTTGAAACGAAGATAAGGTTCACTGATTACAGCCTGACTAATAATATAGCCTTTTTCAGCAATCAGCAGGCTACAGGCGGAGATTATATCAGAGCCTTAATCGTTGGTGCGGTATATTTGATTATATCGGTAGCAGTCGGAATATTCATTTTTAAGAAGTCGGATGTAAAATGATTTTAAAAGCTATGTCATGAATAATAAGCCGGAAGTAATCAGGTTGCTTATTATTAAGCCGCCTGATTACTTTTTAAGCTAAAATTAATATTAATTGGGTCTGCATTCCTGTAGAACATTGGTTATTTCAGCAATATATAAGGTATGATAATCCTTTTGGGGATACCAGGTGGCTTCAATTTTTTCGTTGGCCAGAATGTTGGCATCCAATGGCTGGACAAAAAGCTTTTTGCAAATAAGTACAAGATTAGCTTCGCCAAAATAGGGAGTGGTACCATGATATGAAACCGTCAGTCCGGATTTGGCTATCTTGTCTTCGTCACGACCTGATACCGTACCAAAATAATTCAGGACATTGCGGTACTCTTTGTCTAAAAAGCTGAGGGAGAAGGTTTCTTCCCTGTCCATAAATTCCTTCGTATATCTTTGAGGTCTGACAAATACAAATGCAACATTCTTTCCGAACATAACTCCCAGGCCGCCCCATGAAGCAGTCATCGCATTCTGTTTATCCCTGTTGCCGGCGGCAATAAGCATCCATTCCTTGCCTATGGCATTAAAAGGGTTCTTTTTGATAAGCTCTGGTTTGATCTCTTTGAAATTATTCATGGATGATTGGTCCTTTCTTATGTTATGGATAGTATCTTAGCGTATTTTGTAATAGTGATGCTATTATTATACGATATTGATTTTTAAGATGCAACGCAGGTCAAATCCTTTTTTATCCCAGCGGAATTTGACAGAATATTACTTTATTTTTGTTTACAAAGATATTAAATGAGTGTATAATCTAGGAAGATAAAGAGCTATGGTATCTATATTATGCATGGAAAGGCATGGTAGTTTGTATGTCGGATAAAATAATAAAAGAAATAATCAGCTGGATAGCGGTATTTGCTGTAGCGATAGCATTGGCTTTATTTATAAACAGGTTTATAATGTACAGGGTAAGCACCCCCACCGGTTCAATGGAAAATACTATAATGATAAATGATAAGGTATTCGTTTTAAGACTGGCATATTTATTTTCGGAGCCAAAGCGTGGAGACATAGTGGTCTTTGAAGCACCTGACAATCCAGAGGATGATTATATTAAAAGAATTATAGGTCTTCCTGGTGATGTAGTTGAAGGAATAGACGGTGTGGTTTATGTAAACGGTGAACCATTGGAGGAGGACTATCTTAAGGAACCGATGCTTAAGGGTCCGGGTACAGGAACCTTTGGCCCCTTTAAGGTGCCAGAAGGTCATTATTTTATGATGGGTGATAACAGAAACAATTCCTCTGACTCAAGAGTGTGGATAAATAAATATGTTGCCCGTGAAAAAATTAAGGGCAAAGCAATCATGAAATTCCCGAATTTCAAGTGGTTATATTAGTCCATTTTGATGGAAGGCCGATTGGCTTATACAGGCAATGGAAACAAATCAGGGACGTGTTTGAGCAAGCCCAAAAGGCAGCTTTGCAATACGTCCCTTTATAATTTTTAACCCTATATTAGATTATTTTTCTGTACTATAAAAGCTACTCCTTCAGATATTCCTCGTTAAGGGCAATGACTTTTGCCATGGCTTCTTCTCCCGGAGCACCGGCTGTGTTTCGTTTGTTAACACAGCTCTCAAGTGAAATTGCTTCGTATATATCCTCATCAAAGGCACTGCTAAACTGCTTAAATTCGGCCAGGCTTAAATCCTCCAGGGCAAGATTTTTATTTATGCAATAAAGTACCAGCTGGCCGATTATGCCATGGGCATCTCGGAAGGGAACCCCTTTACCTACCAAATAGTCGGCTGCGTCGGTTGCGTTGGTAAAGCCTTTTTTGGCGCTTGCCTCCATGTTGCTTTTATTAAATTTCATAGTAGAAAGCATGCCGTTAAATAAGGCCAGGCAGCCTTTGACTGTGTCAATAGCGTCAAAGGTTAATTCCTTGTCCTCCTGCATGTCCTTGTTATAGGCAAGCGGCAATCCCTTCATAACGGTCAGGATTGACATAAGGGCTCCGTACACTCTGCCTGTTTTGCCCCTGATAAGCTCGGCAATATCAGGATTTTTCTTCTGGGGCATTATGCTGGAGCCGGTAGAATAGGAATCATCTATTTCTACAAAACGATATTCGTTGCTGTTCCAGATAATTATCTCTTCACAGAAGCGGCTGAGATGCATCATAATTGTAGAAAGGGCACTCAGCAGCTCAATTAGATAATCACGATCAGATACACCATCCATACTGTTAAGACAGGGACTGTCAAAGCCCAAAAGGCTTGCCGTGTATTCCCTGTCCAGAGGGTATGTGGTTCCTGCCAAGGCTCCGCTGCCCAGCGGGGATATATTAAGCCTTTTGTTTATATCCGCCAGACGCATGCGATCCCTTTTGAACATCTCAAAATAAGCTCCAAGATGATGGGCTAAAGTAACAGGCTGGGCCTTTTGCAGATGGGTAAAGCCCGGCATGTAGCTTTTGGTGTTTGCCTTCATTATTGAGTGCAGACTGATCAAAAGCTGCTTAATTAATGCATCCAGCTCCTTTATCTCATCCCTTACATATAGCCTCATGTCAAGAGCCACCTGATCATTGCGGCTTCTGCCGGTATGCAGCTTCTTGCCGGCATCTCCAATCCTTTGTATAAGATGGGCTTCAACAAAGCTGTGGATGTCCTCGTGTTCATTATCGATAATCAATTTACCAGACTTTATATCATCCAGTATGGAGTTCAGGCCGTTTATGATCAGACCTTTTTCATCCTCGCTGATAATGCCCTGCTTAGCCAGCATGCTTACATGGGCTATGCTGCCTTCAATATCATGCTTATAAAGCTTCTGGTCAAAGGATATGGAAGCATTGAAATTATGGACCAGCTGATCTGTTTCCTTTGTAAAGCGTCCTCCCCAGAGTTTCATATAAATCCACCATCCTATCTGTGTGACTAAAAGCAAAATTAATTTATATTCTTTATCCGACTGATCTATTTCAGTAGCTTAGTTGTATATTTTTACATTCATACCGGCAGATATAATCAGATCCGGAGCATATCCAATGCTATAATGATACATCTTTTTTGCGAAATATGCAATAACAATTTATAATTATGCATAAATATTTATCCGGCAAAAAGTTTATCGGACAGGCAGCAAGAGCCTGATAGTCCACTTAAAAAAATCCATGCAATAAAGAACAATTGCATGGATTTAACAAAGCATTACAGCTCATACAGCCGGCTGTATTTTTCCTTAAGATAATTAATATAGTAATCAGGCTTGAATTCCTCTCCACACAGATCCTTAAGGATTTCATTTGTGTTCTTTGTGGCTCCGTATTTGTGGATATTATCCCTTAAAAATTCCCGTATCGGTGTAATATTGCCCTGTCTGAGATATTCGCTTACAGGCATCTTTTCCTTCATATATTCATATATCTGTGAAGCTACAGCCGTACCGATGGCGTATGAAGGGAAGTAGCCAAATTCACCAAAGGACCAGTGTATATCCTGCAGGATGCCCTCGCTGTCATTGGTGGGAGCTATGCCCAGGTAGTCCTGGTATTTTTGGTTCCATACCTTCGGCAGGTCATCCACAGTAACCTCATTGTTGAAAATCATTTTTTCGATTTCATACCTGATAATTATATGGATGCAATATGACAGCTCGTCAGCCTCAGTACGGATCAGGCAGGGTGATACTTTGTTTATGCCCTTTATAAAGTGCTCCAGCGGTATATTTTGCAGATTCTCAGGAAAGGCTGCCACCAGCTTGTCGTAAATAGGCTCCCAGAATTCATAGCTGCGGCCAATTAGGTTTTCAAAAAAGCGGGACTGGGACTCATGCATACCCATGGAAGCGCCTGTACCCACCAGGGTCTGGGTCAGACTGTCGTCAATGTTCATTTCATATAAGGCATGTCCGGTTTCATGGATTATTGAAAATATCGAGCTTTCCAGATTATTTTCAATATAGCGGTCCGTGATTCTGACATCATGATTATGAAGCTGCAGGGTAAATGGATGCTCGCTTTCAGCTACTACACCGCGGTTGAAGTCAAAGCCAAGATAGCCGCATAAGTATTTGCAAAATTCCTTCTGCTTTTCTATGTCATATTTTAGGTAATTGTAGCTTTTATCTATTGTATCAGTCTTTTTATATACTTCCTTTACAAGAGGGATAATTTCAGCCTTGAATTTGTCAAAGAAGGCATCCAAATCCTTGATCATGAAGCATTCCTCATAATCACCCAGAAGCACCTCGTATGGAGTTTTGCCGTCCTTTACCCGATATGAGGCAAACTTTTTCTTAAAGTCTATAATTTTCTGCAGATAAGGGGCAAAATCCGAATAGGAGTTGTCCTTTTTGGCCTTTGCCCATTTGCGGCTGGATATGGATGTAAGCTCGTTATATTCCTTGTATTCCTCAGGAGGAATACTTTCCAGCTGCTCGTAGCTTTTGGCCAGCTCCTTGACTATAGCCTTTTCTAAATCAGTTAGCTCCGCCTGCTCCTGTTCCTCCTGAAGCTTTTTAAGAAGCTGACGGACATCGTCATTAATCAGGCTTTTCATATATTCATCGGATAAAATGCCGTTTACCTTGGAGGTATTATCAGCGGCCCCGAAGGGAGCAAGGGTCTGGGTATCCCATTCAAATAAGCTTCTGGCGGTCTGAAGAGCCATAGCCTTATCCAGATATGGTTTTAATTTTTCAAATGTCTTGCTCATAGATTTTTTCCTCTCTTTTTCTATTATTGTAAGCTTTTCATCAAACAGGAAATTTTACGCTAATTCCCAGTTAAGATAAACAGTAAATTTACACCAATCATCCTGTCGATTATATATATAAAGTACAAAATAATACCTAATTAGTATATCAATTTTTACTTTACATATCAATCGGGAGAGTGGTATTTTATACTAAAGAATAATTATACAAGCTTTTTGGAATAGCAGCCAAATTTTTGCAAATAATAGTATTTACATTTGTAGAAATATTGTTTAATAATATAATTGAGCATTTGCACAGACAAGCAAATAAAAATGGAAAGGAGCAGATAAGAATGAGTGGATTACAAATTGAGAAAGTCATAGGCAGAGAAATACTTGATTCCAGAGGAAATCCTACGGTAGAGGCTGAGGTTATACTTAAGGACGGAAGTATGGGCAGGGCGGCAGTTCCTTCAGGAGCTTCCACCGGTGCTTTTGAAGCTGTTGAGCTGCGTGATGGAGATAAAAGCAGATATCTCGGAAATGGTGTAAAAAAGGCCGTTGAAAATGTCAATAGTCTGATTGCAAATGAGATCAGGGGCATGGATGCAACCCTGCAGACTGAAATTGATGCTAAAATGCTGGCACTGGACGGTACAGCCAATAAGGGCAAGCTGGGTGCCAACGCAATACTTAGCGTATCACTGGCGGTAGCAAAGGCAGCGGCAGCATCACTCAGACTGCCTCTTTACAGGTATCTTGGTGGAGTTAATGCCAAGGTTCTGCCGGTTCCTATGATGAATATCATTAATGGTGGCAAGCATGCGGATTCAAGCCTGAATATTCAGGAATTTATGATTATGCCGGTAGGAGCAAATACCTTCAGTGAAGCACTAGAGCATAGTGCTACTGTATTCCATACCCTCAAGAAGCTGCTGAAAAATGACGGTTATGTGACAGCAGTAGGTGATGAGGGAGGATTTGCTCCTAAATTCAACAGTGATGCAGAAGCTCTTGATTATCTTGTAAAGGCTATAGAAACAGCAGGATATCGTCCTGGAGAGGATTTCTTCATAGCGATTGATGCCGCTTCAACAGAAATGTATGATGAGGCTAAAAAGGCAGGCAGAGAGGGCGAATATCTATTCTGGAAATCTGGTGAATTCAAGACAGTAGAGCAAATGGTGGATTTCTGGGATCAGATATGCAGTAAGTATCCGGTAATATCCCTTGAGGACGGTCTGGCAGAAGAGGACTGGAAGGGCTGGCAGCTTTTGACCCAGCGTCTGGGCGGCAAAATCCAGCTGGTAGGTGACGACTTGTTCGTAACCAATACAAAGCGTATTCAGGAAGGTATCAAGCAGAAGGTATCCAATTCTGTTCTGATAAAGGTTAATCAGATTGGTTCCCTGACAGAAACCCTGGATGCTATAGAAATGGCCAAGAATAATCACTGGACAGCGGTAGTATCCCATCGTTCAGGTGAAACTGAGGATGTTACCCTGGCTGACATCGCAGTAGCCACCAATGCAGGCCAGATTAAGACAGGTGCGCCTTCACGTACAGATCGTGTGGCTAAATACAATCAGCTTCTCAGAATAGAGCAGGAGCTGGGGGCAAACGCTATTTATCCCTGCAAGGCAGCATTTAAGGTATTGCAGTAAACAGCTTATGCTGCGGCCGGCTGCAGCCGGTTTTGAAATGATATGATTGATAATGAACTTTTGAGGATTGTTTGATAAAAGTCTGACGCCGCCTGATAAGCCAGGCGGCGTTACCGATTAAGCCGGCTAAGTCCTTATGGTAAGTAAAGCCGGATGATCAAATCATTGCCAAACCGACTATTATTTTCGGCTATATATTAAGCAGCTCAAATGTATAGGGCTCACCATGGCCGGGATATATTGTTTTTATATTGAATGAGCCAAGCTGCTTCCAGGATTGCCTTATATCCTGATCATCATATGCGTCTATAGTGTCAGGAGCAGGCAAATCACCAATAAAGGCGCAGCAATCATCTATCACCAGACTGATGCTGTCCTCGCTGTGGCCTGGGGTGACCAGCAGCTGACCGTCAATTCCGATGGACTTTAGCAGGCTTCTGCTGTCTGTCTCTGTTGTGACTATCATGTTGCTGCCGGTAATGTCCTTGAAATTTTCCTTGGGATGCTTTTTAAAATGCTGGTTTATTTTATTAATGAAGGGAAGCTGCCGCTCATGTACTATCAAATTAGTGCCCAAATCCTTCAGGTTCTGTGTAAGTCCGGCATGGTCAGGATGAAAATGGGTTACAATAAGATAATCAATTTCATTAACTGAAATACTGTTTTGATTCAGAAGCCTTAATATCTGTGAAAAGGTATCGGGCCATCCCGCATCTATCATCAACCAACCGCCATTGGTCCTGATTAAATAGCAGTTGGTTGATTTATATGATATTTCAATAACTTCCATTATTTTCACCTCTGTAAAAGCAATTATATATATTATTATTGTTTGTTTACCGGATGTCAATATGGACAAAGATGATTTGCTTCCGTAATATTCCTTTTAGCAGGGTAAAACTATAGAAGCCAAATCAAAAAGACATAAAGAACAGCTGCAAAAAAGACTGCCCCAAATGGTGCAGCCTGATTACTTTGGCTAATGCTTTATTTTATACGGTTTTTCAATCTTGCATCTGTATGCCTTAATGACATTGCCCGTTACCTTTGTAAATATCTTTTCCACATTCAAATCAGTATTCCATACATATGGCATCCTGTCATACATTGAATTGCGTTCCAAGCTGTAATCCTCAAATGGGTTGAAGCTGAAGGCCGGGTTTTTTCTGTTTTCGGTGTCGGTCATGGCATCACCTCGCAGACATAGCTTTCGTTCATGTGTTTTTTGCCACATTAGTCGGCAAATATCATCAGTCAGCTATAGCTTGTATTAGCTTCTCACTGACAATAATATATAGCAAAACCGTACTTAATTCAAGTGGCTATTCGCGCAAATAGTAAAATTTTCCAATTAATTATCTAAAACGGTTTCATTTATTATCTTTTTTATTTTTATCTCTTGCTTTGTTGATCAGCTTCTGGAATTCCACAACAATTATAGGCACAAAGGACAGGAACAATACTATTGCCCATTGTCTTGCAGTAAGCGGTACCACCTGAAATACTCCGGCTATCTGGGGGATGGTGATTACCGATATCTGCAGGATGGCACAGATGATAAACGAGTAAACCAGCTTCATGTTGGAAAAGATGCCAATTTCAGAAATTGAGTGCTCACTTCGCATGTTAAATGCATGAAAAAGCTGCGACAGGCTAAGTACGGCAAAGGACATGGTCCTGCCGACCCAAGGGATATAGCTTTCCGGCACATCATTTATAATATTGCCGGTCAGACTGGAATAAATGGCAGGTACATCATAATAGTGATAGCCTATAACAAAGGCTAGAAGGGATAAGCACCCTATCATAATGCCTTCAAAAACAATTTTAAATGCCAGTCCGTCTGCAAACATGCCCTTGCTGGGGGAGATAGGCTTTCTGGTCATGATATCCTTGTCAACCGGATCTACTCCCAACGATATAGCCGGGAGGGAATCGGTAACAAGGTTTACCCATAGCAGCTGAACTGCAACCAGGGGTGTAGGCAGACCAAATAATATGGCGGCAAATATGGTCAGTATTTCACCTATATTGCTGGACAGGAGAAAATGGACAGCCTTTTTTATATTGTCATAAATACCGCGGCCTTCCTTTACAGCTGCTACTATGGTGGCAAAATTATCGTCGGTAAGTATCATGTCGGCGGCATTTTTGGCGACATCTGTTCCGCTAATTCCCATGGCGCAGCCTATATCGGCAGCATTAAGGGCGGGAGCGTCATTGACACCGTCACCGGTCATAGCCACAACCTCTCCCCGGCTTTGAAAGGCCTTTACTATTCTTACCTTATGTTCCGGTGAAACCCTTGCAAATACACTGTATTTTGTAATGTTTTTGGCCAGCTCCTCATCAGTCATAGTATTGAGTACATCGCCGCTTATGGCATCATCCTTGTCGGTCAGAATGCCTAAATCTTTTGCGATGGCCTTGGCTGTCAGTATATGGTCACCGGTTATCATAACAGGCCTTATACCTGCCTGTTTGCATATGCTTACCGCCTCCCTTGCCTCCTCCCTGGGCGGATCTATCATGCCAATCAGTCCAATAAGGGTCAGATCATTTTCCAGATAGGCTGCATTGCCTGAGTTTACCTGCTGGGGAAGGTTTTTATAAGCAACAGCGATTACCCTCAGAGCTTTTTCTGTCATTTGGTTATTATATGCAGTGAAGCGGCTCCTTTCCTTGTTGCTCATAGGGTATTGCCTGCCGTTGTAATAATATGAGCTGCATTTATTAATCAGGACATCAAAGGCGCCCTTGGTAATGCTGCGGTATGTATTATCTGAGGTTTTATGTACCGTAGTCATGCATTTACGGCCGGAATCAAAGGGAATTTCCCCGATTCTTTTATATGTGGCATCCAGGTTGTTTTTGCTGATTCCGGCATTATAGGCTGCTATAACAAGAGCCTTTTCGGTGGGCTCGCCGGTAACGCTTATGCCCTTCTTTTCCTCCTGCAGGATTGCGTCTGTACAAAGGGCCGCATGGGACAGAAGAAAGTTGCCAAAGCTGCTGTTTGCCTTTTCCTTTCCCTCAACAGATGCAATATAGGTTACAGTCATCTGATTTTGGGTTAAGGTGCCGGTTTTATCCGAGCATATTACCGTTGCGCTACCCAGGGTCTCAACAGCAGGAAGCTTTCGGATGACAGCATTTTTTTTTGCCATCCGCTGTACACCAAGAGAGAGCATGATGGTAACAATGGCAGGCAGGCCTTCAGGGATTGCCGCTACTGCAAGGCTGACGCTAGTCATGAACATATCAAAAACAGGAAGCTGCTTAATTAAGCCCATCACAAATATAACAGCACAGATAATCATAGCAGCGGTGCCTAAAACCTTGCCTGTTTTTGACAGACGCTTCTGCAGTGGAGTCATGGGGGTATCGTCCTCCATGATCATCCTGGCTATATGGCCAACCTGGGTATTCATGCCGGTTTCGGTAACAACCGCAAGACCTCGTCCGTAGGTTATGGTGCTGGTGGCCATAACCATGTTAATCCTGTCGGCAGGGCCTGTTTCGGGCTTAAGAACAACCTCGGCCACTTTGTCAACCGGATGGGATTCACCGGTCAGGGATGCCTCTTCAGCCTTCAGATTTATAGCGGATATAAGTCTGGCATCAGCCGGAACATAAGCTCCGGTCTCAAGCATTATTATATCTCCCGGAACAAGCTGGGAGGCTTCAATGACAGAGAGCTTGCCTTCACGGATTACATGTGCCGTGGGGGCAGACATTTTTTTGAGAGCCTCCAGGGCTTTTTTGGCTCTCTCTTCCTGCAAAAGTCCCAGAGTGGCATTTACAAATATGATTACCAGAATAATTATGGGATCAACAAAATCAGGCTCTTTTTTTATCACAGAAACGATGAAGGAAATCACCGCGGCAAAGATAAGTATTATTATCATAAAATCCGCAAATTGGCCAAAGAACCTGGCTATCAGGCTTTTGCCCTTTTTTGCAGCAAGGATGTTTTTGCCATATATCTGTTGCCGCTGCTTAACCTCCTTTTGTGACAGCCCACGTTCGGGCGATACCTTTAATTCCCTTAACACCTCTTCAACTGATAAATTATGCCATTGCATGCCTTAACTCCTGTAAAGGAAAATCTTCTTTTAATTATATGAGGCTGTCTGAATATTATGAATTGCCACAGGGCATTTGCTTAATTGTGACAGTAAATTGCTTATTTCAATGATTTATTTATAAATTACACCATCAAAATGTTTATAAATGTCTCTTTACTTTATACAGAAAAGTAAGTATAATACTCAATTGTTAGTCACTTAAATAATTTGCTTAATGTATGGAGGGCTTACATGGCGAAATCATCTATCAGGGACATGACGGTAGGATCACCTATAAAGCTGATAATACAGTTTTCGATTCCAATGCTGATAGGAAATTTGTTTCAGCAATTTTATAATATGGTAGATTCAATTGTAGTTGGTAAGTTTGTTGGCAAGGATGCTTTAGCGGCGGTGGGGGCAACCGGATCATTGGTGTTCTTGATTTCAGGCTTGACCTTCGGCTTATCCGGAGGTATATCTATTGTTATTGCCCAATATTTTGGAGCCAAGGATTATGAGAAGGTCAAGAAAGCCTTCGCTACGGCTACATATTTGGTAATGACCCTATCCTTAATAATGAGCCTGGTGGGAATATTCTCAAGCAGATTTTTACTGGAGCTGATCAATACCCCGGAAACTATAATTAATCAGTCTGCTTTATATATGAAGATAGTCTTTGCCGGAACAATAGGGGTAGCAGTATTTTTCGGAATGTCGGGAGTTTTGAGGGCTCTTGGAGATTCCAGTACTCCCCTGAAATTTTTGATACTGTCAAGTATCATAAATGTAATATTGGATTTACTGTTTGTCATTGCATTTCATTGGGATGTTGCCGGTGTGGCAATTGCTACGGTTATAGCTCAGATAATTTCAGGAATATGCTGTGCGGTTTACGCATTAAAAAAGGTAAAAATACTAAGGATGCCATTGAAGGAATTTAAGCCGGATATGGATATCCTGAAAAAATGTCTCAAGCTGGGCATACCAGTTGCTTTGCAAAATGTCCTGATATCGGTATCTCTGGTGGCTATTCAGGGAGTAGTTAACAGATTTGAAGAGGTTGTTATTGCCGCCCAGACAGTTGTTGCCCGTATAGAACAGCTGGTTTTGCAGCCCTTTATGTCAGTAGGAACCGCCCTTGCGTCATATGCAGGACAGAATATGGGTGCGGGCAAAACCGACAGGGCAAAAAAGGGCTATTATTCAGCCGCATTAATTACAATAGCCTTTAGTATCTTCATGCTGCCTATGATGTATTTCGGCGGAGAGTACTTTATGAAGCTCTTTACCAAGAAGGAAGATGTGGAGGTTGTAATAACAGGAGTTAAAGCAATTAGAATAACCTGCTTTTTCTATTCAGCTGTCGGGATGATATTTATAACCAGGAACTTCCTTAGCGGAGCAGGTGACATGAATATCACGATGCTGATGGGAATAACAGAAGTTATATGCAGAGTAGTGCTTGCCAATATACTAGTAAATTACGTAAGCTTTTACGGCATATGGTGGGCTACAGGGCTGACCTGGGTAATAGCGGCAGCAGTTGGTATAATAAGATATATGACAGGAAAGTGGAAAACCAAAGCTATTGTGTATGATTAATTAAGAGCTGGTAGAACTTTAAAAGCTGATGCTAACGAAAGCTTATGGCGGTGATTAACGGCTTATGCTTGCTGGCATCAGCTAATATTTTTTAATCAATTGAAAAATAAACTACCATAATAATAATTATTATGATTGTAGGTTTGTCAAACATATGTTACACCATACTTAATAAAATCATTTAAGACTTCTTGTGGCGATTTCCATCCCAGG
>ENA-OWPA01000302-OWPA01000302.1-bioreactor-metagenome-genome-assembly--contig:-NODE-302-length-78638-cov-18.821705_pt1 | contig 78638 bp, 69 predicted proteins | sample MGYA00238139_ERZ651803 | MGnify/ENA primary metagenome ERZ651803 (study PRJEB26909, sample SAMN07631231) | bioreactor metagenome | isolation source: Switchgrass digestor | place: USA: Dartmouth...
CTTTCAAGGCCCATACCGGTATCGATATTTTTCTGAGCCAGTTCGGTATAATTGCCGTTGCCGTCACCGTAGAACTGGGTAAATACATTGTTCCAAACCTCTATAAACCGGTCACAGTCGCAGCCGACATGGCAGTCGGGTTTTCCGCAGCCGTATTTTTCACCGCGGTCATAATATATTTCCGAACAAGGGCCGCAGGGGCCGGAACCGATTTCCCAGAAGTTGTCGTCTTTGCCCATGCGATAGATTCGGTCAGCGGGAACACCTATCACCTTATTCCATATTTCAAAGGCTTCATCGTCTTTTTCATACACCGAAGGATAAAGCCTGTTCTTATCAAGGCCGATTACTTCGGTTAAGAATTCCCAGGACCATGAAATGGCTTCTTTCTTAAAATAATCACCGAAAGAGAAATTGCCCAGCATTTCAAAAAATGTCGCATGACGGGCTGTTTTACCTACATTTTCAATATCACCGGTTCTGATACATTTCTGACAGGTTGCCACCCGCCTTCTCGGAGGTTTTTCCTGTCCCGTAAAATAAGGTTTCAGAGGAGCCATTCCCGCATTTATAAGGAGCAGGCTTTTATCGTTCTGAGGAATTAAGGAAAAGCTCTTTAAAATCAGATGATCCTTGCTTTCAAAAAAGTCCAAAAACATCTTCCTAAGTTCATTAACACCGTAAGTCCGCACTTTTATTGCCTCCTGTAGAAATTAATTCAAATTATATAAATTCCATAGGGGTTAATTCGGATTTCCCATGGAATAACAGTCTTTGGTCATAACACCATACTCGCTTTATTCAATTCTAAGAAAACTTCATACGCAAATGATGGCGAAACCCTTCCCTGTATAATATAAAAAAAATAAATAATTTTGACAAGCATGAAAATCATAAGCCTTCAATATTGCCTTTTTCAATAATTGCATTTTTCAATAATCAGGAACCCTTAACTTCTGTCAGCCAGCTCAGACGCAATGTCATCCCAATTAAGGCCGCATTCCGCCATCAGCACCGTAAGATGATACAGGAAATCGGCTATCTCATAACGCAGCTCATCCGGATCTTGGTTCTTGGCCGCAATAATGATTTCCGCCGCCTCTTCGCCGCATTTTTTAAGAATTTTGTCGATACCCTTATCAAATAAATAACTGGTATATGAGCCTTCCCTGGGATTCTTTTTTCTGTCCATAATTACATTATAGATATTTTGCAATACGCGGTAAGGTTCGCTTTCCTTATATTCGTTATTCAGCAGGCCTGTATAAAAACAACTTTTATTCCCCGTATGGCAGGCTGAACCGATCTGACGTACTTTTGCAAGAAGCGTATCCTTATCGCAATCGGCATATAGAGCCTTAACATACTGAAAGTGCCCGGAGGTTTCCCCTTTAAGCCAGAGGCATTTCCTGCTTCTTGAATAATATGTCATTCTTCCTTCTTTAATAGTCCTATTATAAGCCTCTTCGTTCATATAAGCAAGCATTAAAACTTCTCCGGTTTTATAATCCTGGGTTATAACAGGTATCAATCCTTCCCCGTTAAGCTTAAACTCCGAAAACGGCATTTTACTTTCGAATACATTTACATCAATATTTTCAGCTTTAAGGGCAAGTTTTGCCTTTAATATGTCCTTGTCTTTAAAAAATTCGGTCGCAATACCCGTTACGTTTGGAATGCTGAGCAAGTTTCCGATATCATTTCCCCTTAAATTGTCACAAATAATAAATGATAAAGGCGAGCTGGCAAGCTTATTTTTTGCCGCCCCGGAAAGATCCGAAAGGCTGATTACCAGTGTCCCTATACCAAGCTCACTGCATTGTTCAAAAATCGCAGGGGACTGCGTCACCGCCGATTGTTCAACTTCAAGATATATTCTATTTTTTCCGAAACGCTCAGCAGCACGTTTTATCAGCTCAGGTTTACTAAGAAAGGAATAAGGGAGATATATGCCTGAAGCTCCCGTATAAAGCACCCTTTTTATATCATCAAAATTTTCCGCATAACAGCCTGCTATGAACGGTATATCTATGGCTTCTGCTATTTTTTTGCTCAATTTTAAAAACTCCTCTCTGGAATTTTCATCCTTTGAGAAGTTGTATATCAGCAGCTCATCCGCACCGCTGCCGGAATATTGTTTTGCCAATCCTATTACATTATTGCCTGTCTCACCTTCGGCATTAATAAGGGGGATGATTTTTTTATATAACATGAAAATAACCTCCCGAATGTACTATTCAAACATTGCTATTGCTTTCCTGAGATTTATTTTATTTTCGTAAAGAGCCTTACCGATTACCGCACCGTAAACGTTTATCTCTTTCAATACTTCGAGATCTTTCAGTGACGAAATTCCTCCTGAAGCAATGACATTAAGGCCGGTTTTTTCTATGATTTCCGCCGTATAATGCATGTTGGGCCCCTTAAGCATTCCGTCCCGTGCGATATCGGTATAGATAATTGTTTTTACGCCAGCCTTTTTCATTTCCATGGCCAGGGACACCGCGGTATAATGACTGAACTTTTCCCAGCCTTCCACCGCTACTATACCGTCTTTTGCGTCGATTCCCGCAACTATACGGTCCGCACCGAATATCTCTACGGCCTCTTTCATAAAACCCGCATCGGTAGCGGCTTTTGTTCCGATTATAACTCTGGATACTCCCAGATTTAATCTTTGTTCTATATCCTGGATTGAACGGATTCCGCCGCCCAATTGTACGGGGATCCTGACATTTTTGATTATTTCCTTAATCACTTCATCATTTACCGAATGTCCGACCAAAGCTCCGTCCAAATCCACAATATGTATGTATGAAGCCCCGCAGGCTTCCCACTCTTTAGCCACTTTCAAAGGAGCGTCGGAATACACATAAACATCGTTGAAATTTCCCTGTCTGAGTCTTACACATTGACCGTTTTTAATATCGATTGCCGGAATTATTTTCATTTTATCAAGACCTTTCATCCTGGCGTAATGATAACCGATTTAATATGTATTTTTTATAAGCATACCGCGTTATGGCATGAAGCTTTTGTTTTATCGTATTGAGCCCTTGGTAGACATAACGTCCTTAATTCTTCCGTCATAGCCGCTGGCTTCGTCAAGAGCTTTTGCAAAAGCCTTGAATGCAGCCTCTGCTATATGATGATTGTTTTCACCGCTCAACATTCTAAGGTGTATATTAATTCCAGCACTGTATGAAACGGCATAGAAAAATTCCTTTATAAGCTCGGTATCAAGTAGCCCAAGCTTATCCGATGTAAATTTCAAATCATAGGCAAGATAAGGCCGCCCGGATAAATCCAACGCACAGCAGATAAGCGTTTCATCCATCGGGAGTATAAAAGAACCGTAACGGCGTATGCCCTTTTTATCTCCCAAAGCTTCTTTTATAGCCTGTCCCAGGACAATTCCCGTATCTTCCACAGTATGATGGGAATCTACATCGAGATCTCCTTTAACCGTCAGTTTCATGTCAAATAAACCGTGTCTGGCAAAATTCTCAAGCATATGATTGAAAAAACCGATTCCGGTTTCAATCTGGGAATAACCGCTGCCGTCCAGATTAAATTCCATGAAAATATCTGTTTCTTTTGTTTTTCGGTTTATCGTGGCGGTTCTTACGTCCATAAAAATCATCCCCCAAAAACTGCAAAATAAAGGATTAAAAAAGATATGTTTTCAACCTAAGTTTAGCAATGGTCCTTTATGTTGTCAAACTTTATCTTCTCCGGCAATTTTTTCTTCAAATCTGACGGCTATGGAATTGGCATGGGCGCTTAAACCTTCCGACATGGCAAAGGTTTCAATATCCCCATGGATTGCTTCCAAAGCCTCTTTTGTATAAGATATGATACTTGATTTTTTAACAAAATCGTCCACGCTCAATGGGGAGAAAAATCTTGAAGTACCGTTGGTAGGCAAGGTATGGTTGGGCCCAGCCATATAATCTCCCAAAGGTTCGCTGGAATACTCTCCTATGAATATGGCGCCGGCGTTTTTTATCCTGGTCATAACCGAGAAGGGATCCTTCGTCATTATTTCGAGGTGCTCGGATGCTATCTCGTTGGTAACTTCGACAGCTTCGTCCATGTTTTTGGCTATCAGTACATACCCGTAATTTTCCAATGATTTTTTTATTATTTCACTGCGGGAAAGTTTCTTAAGGAATTTTTCAATTTCCGCCAAAACCTTATCAGCCAGTTTTCTGCTGGTCGTGACTAAAATCGCGGAAGCCATCTCATCATGTTCGGCCTGTGACAAAAGGTCGGCCGCCACATACCTGGGGTTGGCCGTTTCGTCGGCCAGAACAAGTATTTCACTGGGACCCGCGATGGAATCTATACTGACATATCCGTAGACCGCCTTTTTAGCCAGGGCCACATATATATTGCCGGGTCCTACGATTTTATCCACTTTTGGGATACTTTCCGTTCCGAAAGCCAAAGCGGCGATTGCCTGAGCCCCTCCCACCTTGTATATTTCGTTTACTCCCGCTTCTTTTGCGGCAACCAGGGTTCCGGCATAAACTTTTCCATCCTTGTCCGGCGGGGTCACCATAACTATTCTTTTAACACCGGCAACCTTTGCCGGTATTACATCCATAAGCACTGTGGAAGGATAGGCTGCTTTTCCGCCCGGAACATATATTCCGGCTCTTTCTATGGGAACTATTTTCTGACCGAGAATTACGCCTTCTTTTGACGCGTCGAACCAGCTGTTCTGCTTCTGCTTTATGTGAAACGCTTCAATATTTGCCTTGGCCTTTCTTATAATGTCTATCAATTTCGGGTTTACCCGGCTGTAAGCCTCCTCAATTTCTTCTTCGGTAACTTTTATATTGTTTGCTCCAATATCCACCTTATCGAATTTCCGGGTATATAAAAATAAAGCCTCATCACCGTTTTTTCTTACATCATTGATTATCTGCGTTACCGTATCGTTATATGCTTCGTACTGATGAGGGCTTCTTTTAAGCAAATTTTCCAGTATCTTTTTTTTGATCGAATCGTTCAATTCAATAATTTTCATTAAGATAACCACCCCTTTGTCTTCATTTGAACACTTCCGGTTTTATAACAGCTTATTCATTTATTTATTATTAATTTATTATTTTTCGTTTCAGCTTAAATCAGACAATAAAACCGTTTTTATAATCAGTTTCTCTTTTTATTAAGATAATCTTTCAGGTTTTTAATTATTTCATAGATTCTTTCATGTTCCATCTTCATGCTGACTTCATTCACAACCATTCTTGCGGAAATATCGCATATCTCTTCAAGTACGACCAGGCCGTTTTCTTTCAGAGTTTTGCCTGTCTCCACAATATCTACAATAACTTCGGAAAGGCCTAAGATAGGAGCAAGTTCTATGGAGCCGTTCAGTTTGATTATTTCAACCGTCTGGTGTTTTTTATTATAAAAATAATCCTTTGCTATATTGGGATATTTGGTCGCCACACGGATAAGTTCGCCGTGCCGAAGCAGTTCGGCGGCCGGTTTCGGGCCGGCTACGCACATTTTGCATTTGCCGAGATTTAAGTCCAGTACCTCATACATTTTCCGGCCTTCCTCCATTATCGTATCTTTGCCTACAAAACCTATATCCGCCGCTCCGTATTCTACATATGTAGGTATATCGCTTGCTTTGGCAAGAAAAAACTTCAATTTCAGTTCTTCATTTTCAAAAATCAGCTTCCGGGAAGATTTATCCCTTATTTCATCGCAGGATGATATGCCTACTCTTTCAAGCAAATCCAGTGTATCGGCTGCCAGTCTTCCTTTTGCCAACGCAATCGTTATATATCTCATACTATCTTCCTTTCACATACCGGCCAAATCCCAGAATAAAACATTTTCGGATTTTAATAACCATTAACTTTCCATAATATCTCTAACGCAAGCTTTTTTTATACCGCCGTCTGATGAATCCATGACAGATATTTCGTTATCATTATCTATAAACAATAAACCGCCTATATTCATGCTTTTCATATAAGGCATGTAATCTTTCAAATCCATACTGTCTTTCGACAATTGTAGAATAACATTCATGCCTTCTTTGCGGAAATAATTTGCCAAAGATATGGCCAATTTTCTGTATTCAGGTTTATAAATCACCAGGGTGTCGGATGAATCAAGTTCAGGCAATAAATTCTGTCTCGATAAAGCCAGCATCAGACTGTCAATCACTATGGCAAGGCCGATGGCAGGACATTCCTTGCCGAACTGTCCCACAAGATTATCATAACGGCCTCCGGTAACTACAGGTTCTCCGGTTTTATAGGTATAGGCTTTAAAAATAATGCCTGTGTAATAGTCAAACTTACTTATCATTCCCAAATCAAACGATATATATTTTTCAAAACCGTAAATTGTCATAGTTTCATAGAGTTTTTCAAGTCTTTCGATGGCTTTGATGCTTCTGGGGTGTTTCGTCATATTCTTGGCATAAGATAGAATATCAGTTGAACCGAACAATTCGGGCAGTTTCAGAAAAATTTCCTTCAGCTCATTGCTTATGGGCTTATTCCGGATAATATCTTCAATTCCGAACATATTCTTGTTTTCAATTAAAGTCCTCAGCTTTATAATATCCTCTTTGCTGTCAAAGCCGGCTTCTTCTATAAGCGAACGGAAAAAATCGGCGTTGCCGATTTCCACCTGGAATTCCTTAAGTCCCGATTCCAGCAAACATTCTACGGTCATGGCCAGCATTTCCGCATCCGCATCTATACTGTCGTCATTAAAAAGCTCGGCACCCAGTTGCGTGACCTCTTTCAGCTTGCCCTGATAAGCCGTATTGTTTATATATGTATTGCCTATATAGCATAAACGGACAGGAAGATTTTCGTCTTTATAATATTTTGCTACACATCTGGCTACGGAAGGGGTAATATCGGGGCGGAGTACCAGAGTGTTTCCCTCTTTGTCAAACAGTTTGTACATATCTTTGGACGGCACCGTTCCCCGCTCATGATTGAAAATATCAAAAAATTCAAAGCTCGGCGTCTGAATATCCCTGAAACCGTATAGTTTCAGGATGTGATGCAATTTTTCCTGTATGAATAGCTTTACGGCACACTCGGAACCGTAGATGTCCCTTACTCCTTCCGGAGTATGAAGCAATGTGTCCTTCATTTACAACGCCAACCTTCAAGTTTCACTTTATTATAGTAAAGTGATAATTCGCTACCATGCTAATATGTTATAAAATTATAAATTATTTGGTTATATAAGTCAACAGGAATTTTAAGAAGTGGCTTTTCTCTCCTTTTTGTCCCTTTCCAGCAAATCTTTTTGCAACTGCTCCAGATAATGGATACATACACCGTTCTGTATATTTATTTGATATGACATGTCAAGTTCGTCAAAGCCTACACTTTTTTTGCCCCCGTCCAGGGCCCTGGTCCAGAATTTCCATAAGGTCTCAAATGTCATGTAATAATATACATCACGCTTTTTAAAATATATAAGTAAGAAAGCCACCCCGTTCTGTTCCTCAAACTCTTTCATAAACTGAACCTGATGTTCATGGACGTTCCTTAAACTGAAAGTATCACCGGCGCATTCTTTTGCATCAAAACAAACCGGGACTCCCTGTACCACACCTATATAATCAACCGTACTTTTCTGTTCAAAAAAAGCCAAATCTATATGCCTGTTTTCCTGATCTATGCTTATAGGGGTAATGGGCGTCGGTACTTTCTGGATTAGGGCCAGGCTTTTCTCCCTGTATTTCCTGTTTGTGATATTAATCATTTCCTCAAGCATGGACCCTCTTAAGCCTCGGGATTTCCAGGATGCCATTTTGCCACCTCCTTACGAAACATCATTTATAAAGCGAACACGTCTCTTTTAATTCTTTTGAATATTTCGGGTTCTTGAGCTGTGAATTCGCGGCCGGATAGATTTGACAACGGGCCTAAAATCTGCGGAAATACACAGCGGTAGGAATGAAGGAGCTGATGTGTTAGACCGTATTTTTGTCTGAAAATCTCGTTTACGGAACTATCACCGTACTTTGTATCCCCCACTATAGGGTGGCCTATGCTTGCCAGATGGGCCCTTATCTGATGGGATTTTCCCGTTATCAGCTTAACCTGTAACAGCGTGTAACCGTCCGACACCGAAAGCGGCCGGTACTCGGTACATATATAGTCCGATCCGGACGACTGATCCTTACTCACAATAACCATGTTCCTGGATTTATCTTTAACCAAATATCCGGTTATTTTTGCGGTTTCCTTAATCTGTCCCTTAACGATACAAAGATAGTATTTATCGATTTTCCTCTCTTTTAACAACCTGGCCATCTCCTGCAAACCCACAAGGGTTTTTCCGGCAATCAAAAGGCCGCTGGTGTTTCTGTCAAGGCGGTTGCATATGCTCGGCTTAAAAGACATCAGCTGTTCCCTGGTTATCTGGTGTCGGGACAACATATAGGAAATTATATATTCAACCATGGAATAATCGTTGATTAGCGCTTTCTGCGAAAGTATGCCGACGGGCTTGTTTATTATAAGGATATTCTTGTCTTCGTAAATGATATCAAGATCATATTCAAGAATTGCCGCTTCTATTTTTTTTGTAAATTTATCCATGGTTTCGTCAGACAGGTAAAGTTTTATTTCATCGTTAACCTTAAGAATTTCTGAGCCCTGAGCTTTTTTGCCGTTTAAAACAATATTCTTTTTTCGCAGCATTTTATAGACAAAACTTTTGGGAGCATTGTTCAGTATTTTGAATAAAAGTTTATCCAGCCGCTGACCGGCCTGATTTTCGTTAACTATTATCTGTTTCATACCACACCTGCTTTACATGTTTAATATTCTGCCAGGATTGTTTTTTCATAACCTATAATTTTAAGGGAGCAGTTCTTTCATGGAACGGATATAATAATCCGCCAGCTTTTTCTTTTCTTCTTCGTCATCTTTAGAAAATTCATCATATACGGCACAGACTTTCATATTCGCCCTCTTTCCGGCTATCACGCCCTGAATGACATCTTCAAACACCAGACACCTTTCAGGACTGACCCCCAGATCTTTTGCGACCCGCAGGTATATATCCGGATAAGGCTTTCCTCTTTCAACTTCACAGGAAGTCCTTATTGATGTAAAATAATGGGATATATTGTGTTTATTAATAACAAGTTCCGCCAGTTCCCTTGAATTGCTTGTGGCTATTCCCAAAGGAAGATTCAGTTCTTTTAAATATTTAAGAAAATCCATTACCCCTTCCTTAAGCGGTACTTCATTAAGGTATTTATCCCAGGCCATCCGGTTCCAATCGCTTTTTATCTGTTCCAGACTGTCCGGAAGATTAAATCTTTCCTTAAAATATACAGCGGTTTCCGAAAAGCTCATGCCTTCTATGCATCTTTGTAGATCTTCGGGAAATTCCTTACCGAATCTGGCCAGATACTCAATATCTATGCTTTTCCACATCCACATGGAATCTATCAGAGTACCGTCCAGATCAAAAATCACTGCATCTATATCTTTAAGCATCATATACTTCTCCTTCATTACTTCTTAAGTTTTTTCGGTTTGACTTTTTCAGGTAATATTCTTAAGGTATTCGATTTCATCCTTCGTAAGTCTTCTGTAATCTCCCGGCTTCAAACCGGGATCAAGCCTTAGTCCGCCCATGGATATTCTTTTAAGATAAATAACTTTTTTCCCTACCGCTTCAAACATCCGCTTTACCTGATGAAACTTTCCTTCCTGTATGGTAAGGTTCACTTCCGATATGTCACCGGATACCAGTATTTCCAGTCTTGCCGGCAGGCACGGCTCATTTTCACCGATGGAAATTCCCGAAAGGAATACATTTACATCCTGTTCGGTCACTCTTCCCTTGACCTTTGCATAATAAACCTTGTCCACTTCTTTTTTGGGAGAAAGAAGATTATGAGCCAGTCTGCCGTCGTTGGTCAAAATTAAAAGCCCTTCAGTATCCTTATCCAGCCTTCCTACCGGAAAAATATCCTTACGGCCGCTGTCTTTTATCAAATCAATAACCGTCTTTTCCCTGTTGTCCGTTGTGGCTGACACGACTCCGGCAGGCTTGTTAAGCATAAGATAAACGTATTTTTCATAATTTATTTTTTGCCCGTCAAGACTTACCGTATCCGAATCCGTATCCACTTTTTCATCGGGCTTTCTGCAGGGAATGCCGTTTATGCTTACCCTGCCCCTGCGGATAAGTTCCCTAATCTCGCTTCTTGTTCCCATATTCATTTCTGACAGATATTTATCTATTCTAATCCGGTCACCCATTTTTCAGTCTCCGATATTTTTTATTGCCTGTTTTCGTTTCCGTTGCTTTAATTTTCCGTTCAGAATGCATTACATCCATCTCCAGCCCGGCAGATACATGTTTTTCAGAATATTATTGTTCAATTTGCCCCATCCGAGAGGGAAACCGTCGACGCATACCAGTTTCAACCCCGAACCGTCACCGCCATCAACCGGACCATCAACAGTAAGGGTTTCACATTTTAAGTACCGGATAACGTCCGGATCATCGGACGATAAATTAATCACAGACTCATAATCCGAAGTTTTCAAAGCCATGGCCAGGGCCTGGGACGGCTGGAAACGGTTTTTCTTCATATCTCCCAAATACAGCCCCTGCCTTAGGGTCCGAAGACCTTTTATTTCTTCGAAACCTTCCGGTACAAGATAAACCCTGTCCTGTTGAACAAGAATTCTGCCTTGTTTAAGCAAACCTTCCACATCGGACAACGGTTTTATATGTCTTATGAATCCGGTGGCTTCATCCGAAAGTATTGATTTATTTTGCGATGTTTTATTCTGGATATATGCCTTGTTTTGTAATATCGTATTATTTTTAGTAAAGGATTTATTTTTTGATACCGCTTTAGTTTGAATCTTTTTTCCGTCCCGCCCGGACAAAAAGTCATCGGTTGCGGCATTATCATTTATTATATCCGAATGATATGATCCCCGGTCTTCTTTTTTAAGCAAGGCAATAAAATGGCCTTCTCCGTCTATTTTGTGGGGCCATAATCTTATGCAATGCCTTAATTCGTCAGGCCCGTCCACCCATTCGGGTCTTCCGTGGTCAAATCCTTCGTAAGATATCCCAAGCCGTTTTCTTTCGTCCGTATCCGGCAGGGCATCAATTACATGAAAATCGGGACATTCTTTTAGCAGGAAAGCTATTGTCCCTTCATTTTCTTCCGGCGAAAAAGTACAGGTGGAATAAAGCATCATTCCGCCCGGTTTTAACATTCTGGCGGAATTAATTATAATCTCTTTCTGCATTTGATTATAATATTCGACACCGTACTGTTCCCAGTTCTGCATAATCGAAGGGCTTTTCCTGAACATCCCTTCACCGGAACAGGGGGCATCCACGAGTATTTTATCGAAAAATTCGGGGAATGCCTGCGCCAGTTTGCCCGGTGCTTCGGAAAGCACAAGAATGTTTCCTATTCCGAACAATTCGATGTTCTTTAACAGTGCCTTGGCTCTGGAACTGCTTATATCGTTTGAAACCAATAAACCTTCTCCCTTTAGTTTAGCTCCCAGTTCCGTACTTTTCCCGCCGGGTGCGGCACATAAATCAAGAACCCTGTCTCCCGGTTTTACGGGAAGAAGACTCGCGGGGGTCATGGCAGAAGGTTCCTGTATATAATACAATCCCGCATAGTAATAAGGATGTCTTGCGGGTTGTTCGTTTATGTCATAATAATATCCGTTGGTAATCCACGGAATTTTCTTAATAGAAAAAGGACAAAGATGTTCAAATTCTTCCGGGGATATCTTAAGGGTATTTATCCTTAATCCGCCAAAATGCGGTTTCTGATAGCAGCGCAAAAATTCTTCATATTCATCCCCCAAAAGATTTTTCATCCTGTCCTCAAACAGATTAGGTAATTTCATATATTCACCATCCGTCAATGCAGGCTCTGTGCCCTGTATCTTTGCGCAATCAGGTCCAGATCTTTGCTGAATTTCTCCAGTTCTTCCGTATCATTTTTCTGATATATCCTGAAAAACTCATTCTGGATTTTCAGTACTTCCTGTTTGTTGGCTACTTTATATAGATTTTGTATGTTGTTAAGTATATCCGCCACCATGTTTGCTTTAATGGTAAATGAATTCTGGGCATCCATTATCTCGTCCCTTATGGCGCTCATTTCCCGATCGAGAATCAGGATTGCTTCCGCCGCGGAAGAAAGCCTTTCCCTTATATGTTCGGGCATGTTCTGTTTATACTTGTATTGCAGTGAATGTTCAATCGTAGCCCAGAAATTCATGGCCAGGGTTCTGATTTGAATCTCGACCTGAAGCCGTTTTGTTCCTTTAAGAGTTACAACGTCATAATATACCGTTATATGATAAGAGCGGTATCCGCTTTTTTTCATATTTTCGATATAATCCGTCTCGCTTTTTATAATCATGTCGGATCTGTTTCGTATGATATCGACTACCTTATAAATATCCTCAACAAACTGGCATATTATTCGAATTCCTGCGATATCATCTATCTTTTCCTCTATCTGGTCCAGGGGAATATTCTTTTTTTGGGCCTTCTCCAAAATGCTTGATATGGTTTTTACCCTTCCGGTTACCTGTTCTATAGGTGAGTATGCGCCTGAACGGCGGTATTCGTCAATAATGTGGTTAAATTTGACAATCAGTTCGTTCACCGCCAGGGCATAGGGAGCCAGTATTTCTCTCCATAACTGTATCTCCATAAATCATTACCTCCCATAAATACCTTCATCACATATTCTACTTTTGTAGAATATTTACACATTTATATTCATTTCTATGGTCATCATCATAACGGACAGTAAAGCGAGCCCTGCCGTCTCCGTTCTCAGTATCCGTTTCCCGAGAGAAACCGGAATTATGTTATTGTTTGCGGCCAGTTCCACCTCGGCACTTTCAAATCCTCCTTCGGGTCCGATGAATATTCCGGCCGTACGGCTGTTTTTAAGCTGTGCAAGTATCTTTTCGGTGGCGGCCATACTCTTTTCATTTTCATAAGGTATAACCTTCAAATCCATCGCAGAAGCATATTTAACCGCCTCCCCGAAAGACATAACGGGCAGTATTTTGGGTATAATTCCCCTTTGTGACTGTTTTGCGGCATTTTCAGATATAGTCTGCCACCGTAAGATTTTTTTGTCTTCCTTTTTGCTGTCGGTGTATTTTACCACACATCTTGCCGTCATAACCGGAACAATCTCGTAAACCCCAAGTTCCACGGCTTTTTGTATGATAAGTTCCATTTTGTCGGATTTGGGAATCCCCTGAAACAGCGTTATCCTGACAGGCAGCTCCGTATCTGTGTCCTTTACGGATTTAACGACAGTTTCCACTTCCGTATCCGACACCCTATTAATTATACAATAACAATCTTTTCCTTGTCCATTACAAATTATAAGCCCGTCACCGGGCTTCATCCGCAGGACATTCTTTATATGATTAACATCCTGACCGGTAATTGTTATTTTTCCGTTACTGATTTTATCGTTATCAACATAAAATCGATGCATTGCGATCACCACAAAAAAAGTGTCAGGCACTGTAAATAAAGTGTTAACAAAACCCCATATTTGTTCATAATTTGTTAACAGTGCCTGACACCATTACCCAATCTCCCATCCTGTTTATTTCTGATATCTTAATATTATTTCTCTCAAAAGCCGCTTTAACTTCATCTTCTTTGGTATTGATTATTCCCGAGCAGATAAGCAATCCGCCGTCTTTCAGGTTCTCTCTTATGACATCCGAAAGGGGAATTATGACGTCGGCCAATATATTGGCCACCACCACATCGAATTTGTCCCTGCCTATACGGGTCCGAATACCTTTGTCTTCGATAATATTTCCCGTAGCGAAAGCCACCGGGGTATCGGGCATGGTATCTTCTTTTACATCCCATTCGGCGGCATCTATATTGTTAGCTTTGGCATTCTCCAGGGCCGATTTTGTGGCAACCGGATCAATATCTACTCCAAGAACGTAACCGGCTCCCAGTTTATTTGCCAATATGGACAATATTCCGCTTCCGCTTCCCGCATCCAGAACAATGTCACCGGGTTTAAGATATTTTTTCAGCGCCAGTATGCAAAGTTTTGTGGTTTCATGGGAACCCGTACCGAAAGAAATTCCGGGATCTATTTCAAGCACCAGATCCCCCGGCTTTCTGTCGGTGAGTTTTTCCCATGTGGGTTTTATAACAATGTCATCGTCCACACGGAACGGCTTAAAAAATTCCTTCCAGTTATTGATCCAGTCTTTATCCTCGGTATCGGATACTGATATCTTTCCGCTTCCTACGGAAACAAAACCCGATATTTCATGTAAAGCTTCTTTTACTCTTACAAGCAGTGACGAAATATCCGTTGCGGGATCTACATAGAAACTGACTTTTGCAGTATTGTCGTCTTCATTCATAATAGGGAGTATATCCACAAACATCTGCTTTTTTTCTTCTTCGGTCAGCGGTACATTATCCTCGATTTCAATTCCTTCAATACCCATATCATACAGCATTCCGCTGATAAAATCCACCGCTTCGGTTGTGGTTTCCAATGTTATCTTCGTCCATTTCATGATTATTATCCTTTACACTCTCACTTCCAGAATTTTCTCTTTTTACTGCTTTCCTGAGATTTTTCAGAACCATCGTTTTTACCCGTCATGGTTTCTTCAAACTTTCTGAGCAGTTCCTTCTGTTCTTCCGTCAAATTGGTCGGAACCTGAACTACCAGAGTCACATAATGATCTCCCCTGACATTCTTATTCCTTAAATAAGGCACTCCTTTTTCCTTCAGTCTTATTTTCGTATCAGTCTGTGTTCCCGGTTTTACTGTATAAATGATATCTCCGTCTACCGTACTGATTCTTACGTCTCCGCCTAAAGCGGCCGTAACAAAGGATATCGGTGCCGTGGAATATATGTCATAATCTTTTCTCTGGAATATCGGATGTCTTTCAACTTCAACATCCACCAGCAAATCTCCCCTGGGCCCTCCGTTAATGCCCGGCTCGCCTTTCCCGCGTATTCTTACGCTCTGGCCGTTATCTATGCCCGCCGGAATTGCAACCTTAATCTTCTTCCTACCTGAAATATATCCGGTACCGTAGCAGTTCGGACATTTTTCCCTGATTATCCTGCCCGAGCCCTTGCATTCCGGACATGTCTGAATATTACGAATCATACCGAACAATGACTGTTGAGTATATACAACCTGCCCTTTACCGCCGCATTTTGGACACACTTCGGGGCTGGCGCCATACTTGGCACCTGTTCCGTGACAGGACGGACATTCATCCTTCAGATTAAGATCCAGTTCTTTTTCCGTACCGAAAACCGCTTCTTCGAAGCTTATTCTGACGGAAGTCCTTATATTAGCGCCGGGTATGGGTCCGGCATTTGTTCTTCTTGAACGGGTACCGAAAATATCTCCGAAGATATCTCCCAAATCACCGAAAATATCTCCCATATCGAAATTGGAGAAGTCAAATCCGCCGGTTCCTCCGGCTCCGTTTTCAAAGGCTGCGTGACCGAACTGATCATATTGTCTTCTTTTTTCAGGGTCACTTAATACGGCATAGGCTTCATTTATTTCCTTAAACTTGGCTTCAGCAGTTTTATCTCCGGGATTGGCGTCGGGATGGTACTGCTTGGCCAGCTTTCTGTACGCTTTTTTTATTTCATCGTCCGTCGCCGTTCTGCTTACACCCAAAACCTCATAATAGTCTTTCTTTTCTGCCATCTTATCCTTCACCTTTCATAGCTGTGCGAAAATCAAGAAAGAGTTTCATTTTGCAGGCCTGACGCCAGGCGTCGGCTTTGCCCTTAAAGCAACCGGCCTTTATTGAATGTCCCAAAAAGCCTTGATTGTAAGGCCTTTTGGGACAATTAAGGCTGTTATTAAACCTCTTTATAATCACCGTCTACAACGTCGCCTTCATAGGTTTGACCTGAATTCGAATTGTTTGCGCCACCGCCCGGATTGCTTCCGGCACCGGCAGCACCGCTGGCTTGTGCCTGTTCATATAATTTGGTAAACAGTTTCTGAGCACTGTTCATAAGTTTTTCTTTTGCGGCCTTAATATTCTGTATATCCGTATCGGTCATGGATTCAGGGTTTGTCTTTTCAAGCAGTTCTTTCAAGCTCTTTAAATCGGCCTCTACGGCGCTCTTGTCAGCCGCATCCAGTTTGTCGCCGACATCTTTCAGAGCTTTTTCTGTCTGGAATACCCAAGAATCCGCATCATTTCTGATATCAACGGCTTCTTTGCGCTTTTTGTCCTGAGCTTCATATTCTTGCGCTTCTTTAACGGCTTTTTGAATTTCATCCTCGGACATATTGGAGCTTGCCGTTATGGTAATATGCTGTTCCCTTCCTGTTCCGAGGTCTTTGGCTGATACGTTTACGATACCGTTGGCATCGATATCGAATGTAACTTCAATCTGAGGCACTCCTCTGGGTGCAGGAGGTATTCCGTCCAGACGGAACCGTCCTAAGGTCTTATTGTCCTTGGCGAACTGTCTTTCACCCTGGACTACGTGAATGTCAACCGCGGTCTGGTTATCGGCAGCCGTAGTGAATATCTGACTCTTTCTTGTAGGAATAGTGGTGTTTCTTTCAATAATCTTTGTAGCTACTCCGCCGAGAGTTTCGATAGCCAGTGAAAGCGGAGTTACGTCAAGCAGCAGTATGTCTCCCGCACCGGCGTCTCCGGCAAGTTTTGCGGCCTGAATGGAAGCACCCAAAGCAACACATTCATCAGGATTTAAGTTCTTAGACGGCTCTTTGCCGGTAAGCTGTCTGACTTTATCCTGAACGGCAGGAATACGGGTTGATCCGCCGACCAGAAGTACTTTGGAAAGATCGGCCGGGGTAAGTCCGGCATCTCTCAAAGCATTCTGAACCGGGATTACGGTTCTTTCAACCAGATCCGCCGTAAGTTCATTGAATTTTGCACGGGTTAAGTTCATGTCAAAATGCTTGGGCCCGTCAGCCGTTGCCGTAATGAACGGAAGATTGATATTGGTGGTTGTAGCTGAAGACAATTCAATTTTGGCTTTCTCGGCAGCCTCTTTTAATCTCTGCATTGCCATTTTATCAGTGGAAAGATCAACACCTTCGGCTTTCTTAAACTCTTCCACCATATAATTGATAATTCTTTCGTCAAAATCGTCGCCGCCCAGTCTGTTGTCACCGGAGGTAGCCAATACTTCTATAACACCGTCACCTATTTCGATGATGGATACGTCGAATGTACCTCCGCCAAGGTCATAAACCATGATTTTCTGTTCCTTTTCATTATCCAGTCCATAAGCAAGAGCGGCAGCCGTAGGCTCGTTGATTATTCTCTTGACATCCAGACCTGCTATACGGCCGGCATCTTTTGTTGCCTGTCTTTGCGCATCGTTAAAATATGCAGGTACTGTAATTACAGCCTCGGTAACTTTTTCACCAAGATAAGCCTCCGCATCTGCCTTAAGTTTCTGCAGTATCATGGCAGATATTTCCTGCGGTGTGTATTTTTTATCATCTATTGTTACACGATAATCTGTTCCCATATGTCTTTTAATGGACATTACTGTCCTGTCGGCATTGGTAACCGCCTGACGCTTGGCAGGATGACCTACTAAACGTTCACCGGTTTTGGTAAAAGCCACAATTGACGGTGTTGTTCTGGAACCTTCGGAATTAGGGATTATTGTAGGTTTTCCGCCTTCCATAACGGCAACACATGAGTTTGTGGTACCTAAGTCAATACCAATTATTTTTCCCATATTGATTCCTCCTATATGATTAAGAATAAATTCAGATTGCAAATTATATATTAATTAACCACCCTAACCATGCTGTGTCTTACAATCATATCTTTATACATATATCCTTTTTGGAATTCCTCGGCTACGATATTTTCACCAAGGTTTTCGTCTTCGCTGTGCATAACAGCATTATGATAGTTAGGGTCAAATGGTTTTCCAACGGCTTCTATAGGCTTTACGCCCATATCATCAAGCAATGTCATCAGTTGCTTATATATCATATTGTAGCCTTGTGCCAGGGCACTGTCTTTTTCTGCTTCACTTATCGAGCTTAAGCCTCTTTCGAAATTATCCACCACAGGAAGGATTTTTTCTATAACACTTTTTACTCCCAAATCAAACATCTGGGCTTTTTCTTTTTCGGTACGCTTCCTGTAATTATCGAATTCAGCCATGGTTCTTAAGAGTTTATCGGTAAGCTCCTGAATCTTTTGCTCTTTAGCTTCCAGTTCCTTATTCTTTGAGCTTTTAAAAATTGATTTAAATGATTTTGAAGTTTTATCGTCATCCGAAGCTTCCCCTTCTTCCGATTCGGAAGCAGCCTCATCCTCGGAATCCTTTTCTTCCCCGGAAACAGCCTCTTTATCGGAAGCAGCCTGTTTATCGCAAGGCGCTTTCTCTTCGGATACGGTTTCTTCTTCAGAAACTTTCTTTTGGGAATCATTATTCCCGTCTATGGTATTTTTAAGTTTTCTCATGTCATCTCCTTCTTCGCTACCGTCATCTGTATGCTCACGAGGTTTATCCCCGCAGTCATTAGTTTTACATTTTTCAGATAAATTATCTATTTTTTCATTCATAGATTTTTCGGCCTGTTTGGCTTTTTTTTCTTTTTCCATGGCGGCTTTCACCACTTCTATTGTCTTATCCATATCCTCCAAGCCTGCAAACCACCTTTCTATTTTTTATTTTTGAAAATATCATCAAGCTGCTTCATTAAATTCTTCAAAGTAACCACCACTTTCTCGTAATCCATTCGCTTGGGCCCGATTATTCCGATTTTACCGTACACACCTTCCTCTATTTCATAGGTGGCTGTAACAACGGCGCAGTCTTTCAAAGTTTCAACAGGAGTCTCATCGCCGATATAAACCTGTATTCCTCTGCTATCCTCATTGTCCATACGATGCTGTATCAAACCGGACAGCAGTTTCTTTTCTTCCAGTGTATATAAAAGTTCCGAGGCTTTCTCGGCATCGCTTAATTCGGGATATTTTAAGATGTTGGTGGTTCCCGATGTATATATTTCAAAGTCTTCTTCTTCGTTTACAGCCTGCATAATCGCATCGAGAATTTCATTGACAATATCTCTGTATTCACCTGCCTGTTCCTTCATCTTTGTAATGACAGGAAGGTTAATACCGGTCAAGTCCAGTCCCTGCAAAAATGTATTAAAAACAATATTGAGCTTCAAAACCGTTTCTTTGCTTAGAGGCGCCGGAATTTTCAATATTTTATTCTTTACGATATTCCCTTCAAAAACCAAAACAGCAAGCAACTGACTTTCATCTATTTCCGCCAGTTGTATGAACTTAACCTTCTTCTTGTACTTTGGTGTGGTCACCATAGTGGTATAATGGGTGTTTTCAGCCAAAAGCTTAGCCACCTGCTGCAATAAATTCTCCAACCGATCGGCCTTTTCAATCAGGATCTCTTTCATATTCTCAATCTCTTTGGCTTTTTCCTTAAGAAGCATATCAACATAAAGGCGATATCCTTTATCCGTCGGTATCCTGCCGGCCGATGTATGGGGCTGAAAAATATAACCCATATCCTCCAGGTCAGACATCTCATTACGGATTGTTGCCGAGCTTAAATTAAGTTTAGTTCCCTTTGAAATTGTTCTGGAACCGACAGGTTCCCCAGTCTCAAGATAATTCTGGATAATTGCCTGTAAAATTGTCAATTTACGATCATCAAGCTCGTGCATTCAATCACCCTTCTTATCTCTAATTATGTATACATGCTATATCATGAATCTACCCTGCTGAACATTCCTCCGAATATGTCATCATTTTTACATTTAAACCTTTTTTAATCCGTCACATCTGTCTGGCTGAACTGAAAATCAATAGGGTTATAATCTGCATTTAAATCATCTTTAATGATTAGCACTCACTTGATTTGAGTGCTAACACCTTAGTAATAAAATATCACTATCATGATCATTTGTCAAGGATAAATTTACATTATTTAATCAAATAAAAATTCCGCCAGAACCCTGTTGCTTATATTGATGCCATAGTCCGTCAGCCATATCCTGTCATTGCACATATTTATCAATCCCTGGCTTTCCAGTTTTCTCAAAACATTATAATATACATCGTCAACGGTGACCCCAAATTTTACAAAAAATTTTACCTTGCTGACTCCCCTGGTTTTTCTCAGTCCCAGAAACATGAATTCTTCCATCCGCTCAGATTTTGACAGGAATGTAACATCCTTTCTTATGCCGAATAAATCACCCATAATCGAATCGTTCTGAATATATTCATCTTTCTGAGTTTTGTATTGTTTTGACGTTTCAGGATTCGGACAGCATGTTTCTTTGCCGGAAATTTTGTCAATATATTCCCGCAGATCATAAGTGTTATGAAATCTGGTATTATTTATTAATGATGCGGAACCGAGACCCAGCCCCAGATATTCTTCCGGTTCCCAATAAGCAAGATTATGCCTGCATTCGTAACCTTTCTGTGCGTAATTTGATATCTCATACCTTTCGTAACCGTACGAAGACAGGATTTCCTTGGTTTTCATATACATTTCAATGTCCAAATCTTCGGGCGGCAATTTATCCCGGTCCGGGCCTTCGGGACCAAATCTTTCATAAAACGGTGTCCCTTCTTCGATTATAAGACTGTAAGCCGATATATGCTCCGGTTTCAGTGACGCAATTTTTGTCAGTGTGTCTTTCCATGACTCAAAACTTTGGCCCGGTAATGCGGACATAAGATCTATATTGATGTTTTTAAAGCCGATTTCTCTGGCAAGATAATAATTTTCCTCAAATTGCGAATAAGTATGGATTCTTCCCAAAAGCTTCAGCTCATGGTCATGGGTTGACTGCAGTCCGAAACTTATGCGGTTTATCCCGGCATTTTTATAATCCGTAAGTTTCTTGCTGCTTATCCCGTGGGAACCCACCGTTCCCGGATTGATTTCTATGGTTATCTCCGGTTCTTCAAAGTTTCCGTATTCGTCGATCGCATAACCGTGATTCCTGAAACGAAAAACTTTTTTAAGTTCGTCCAGAATCCGGACTATTTTTTCGGAATCCACGCAGGACGGCGTTCCTCCCCCGATATAAACCGAGGAAACGATATAATCGCCGGTTCTGCCTGCGAAACTTTCAATTTCCTTATATAAAGCGTTAAAATAGTCGTTTATCTCCTTATCCCCTGCCGGTGCGGACAGGAAATCGCAGTAATTGCATTTCTTAACACAAAAAGGAACATGGACATAAAGTCTCAAATCCTTCTTCCATGTTCCCGAATAAGTTCTGTCAGCAATATTCATCGATTTTCAGCTCCTTAAAAAACGGAACTTTAAACATTCCGGCTTTCAGGCACCCGCTATAAAAATCCATATTATAACGGGTGCGGCCGCAAAGTTTCATAATCCGGTTTCCGACTTCAGGTAACTATTTATCATCCAGTTTAAGCACACTCATGAAGGCTTTCTGAGGTATTTCTACATTACCAATCTGACGCATCCTCTTTTTGCCTTCTTTCTGCTTTTCAAGCAATTTCTTTTTTCTGGTTACGTCGCCGCCGTAACATTTTGCAAGCACATCTTTACGCACAGCCTTAACGGTTTCTCTTGCAATGATTTTGCTTCCTATGGCGGCCTGAATAGGAATTTCAAACAGATGGCGAGGTATTTCTTCTTTCAGTTTTTCGCACATCTTCCTTCCTTTCTCGTAGGCGCTGTCCGCATGGACGATAAATGACAAAGCGTCCACTTCTTCCTTATTCACCAGGATGTCCAGTTTTACCAGATTGGACTGTACATATCCCTTAAACTCATAATCCAGGGAAGCGTATCCTTTGGATCTGGACTTCAGGGCATCAAAGAAATCATATATGATTTCATTCAGCGGAAGCTCATATTTTAATACTACCCGCTTTTCTTCAATATATTCCATTCCCAGGTAAACCCCCCTCCTTTCCTGGCAAAGGTTCATAATCGGACCTACAAAATCCGTCGTAACCATAATGCTGGCCGATACTATCGGCTCCTCCATGTACTCTATCTGGGAAGGATCGGGCATATTTTGGGGATTGGTTATATCCATGACCTGCCCGTTTTTCAAATGAACTTTATATATAACGCTCGGAGCCGTGGTTATCAAATCAAGATTATATTCCCTTTCAAGCCTTTCCTGGACAATCTCCAGATGCAAAAGCCCCAGAAAGCCGCATCTGAAGCCGAATCCCAAAGCTACGGAAGTCTCCGGCTCAAACTGCAAAGCGGCATCGTTAAGCTGAAGCTTTTCAAGGGCATCCCGTAAATCCGGATACTTTGCGCCGTCGGCCGGATACATGCCGCAAAACACCATAGGCAGTACCTTTTTATATCCGGGAAGCGGTTTTTCGCATGGCCTGTTTGCATCGGTTACCGTATCTCCCACTCTGGTATCTTTTACGTTCTTAATGCCTGCGATAATATACCCTACCATTCCGGCCGAAAGTTCGTCACAGGGTATAAACTGGCCCGGTCCGAAGGTTCCCAGTTCGATAACTTCCGAGACCACTCCGGTAGCCATCATTTTTATCTGGGTTCCTTTTCTGACGGTACCGTCCATTATCCTGCAAAATACTATGACGCCCTTATATGAATCATAAACGGAATCAAAAATCAGCGCCTTTAAAGGCTTTTCGGGATCACCCTTTGGAGGGGGGATTTTAGTAATGATTTGTTCCAAAACTTCATCGATATTGATTCCCTGTTTTGCGGAAATAAGCGGCGCGTCATGAGCTTCAAGTCCGATTACATCTTCTATCTCCTTGATAACTCTCTCCGGTTCCGCACTGGGCAAGTCAATCTTATTTATAACCGGCATAATCTCCAAATTATGATCTATGGCCAGATAAACATTTGCAAGGGTCTGGGCTTCAATTCCCTGGGCGGCATCCACAACCAGGATGGCTCCTTCACAGGCCGCAAGACTCCTGGACACCTCATAATTGAAGTCCACATGACCGGGAGTATCTATCAGGTTAAAGATATATTCTTCACCGGATTTTGAACGGTACACTGTACGGACTGTCTGGGCTTTGATTGTAATACCCCTTTCCCTTTCCAAATCCATATTATCCAGAACCCGATCCTGCATCTCCCTTTCCGTAAGCAAACCGGTCCTTTCGATTATTCTGTCTGCCAGGGTAGATTTACCGTGGTCTATATGGGCTATTATACAAAAATTTCTGATTTTACTCTGGTCTACTCCCATGTATATCCTCCTGTATATTTAATCTCACCAAGGTGACGGGAATTCTAAATTAAGTTCACCGGAAAAAGTTCTAGAAACAGGCTTATACAAAAATTATAATTTCCGTGTGAACATATAACAATAAGAAAATATGCGAATAAAGGTCTAAATCCGAATATCCTGTTTCAAATTATATATTCAAAATAATACATTGCATAGTATAAAACATAAGAAAGAGGCTTGATATTTAATACAGCTCCCTGTCATATAAATTTAACCTGCATGAAATTTATGCAGAAAAAAATGTACGCGATAAACGAAGCTCGATGCCTTCGGCATCTCGCTCGCGTTACTCGCTCCGATGTCCACAGGGTTCATATCGGAAACCTTAACGGTTTCCATTTGAACCCATGGACATCGGATGCTTCGTTTATCGCGTACATTATAACACATGATATTTTCGCTTACAAGAATAATAAATTTGCTTATTCACCCTTTAGGACGGCGTTGAGAATTTCGGCGAAGGGTTCCATGGCGTTTTTGGCTGATTGCAGGGTGTTTTTGTAGGTACCGAGTTCCATCAGGATGCTTTTAGGCCTTAGGTCCAGATTATAACGATAGTCCTGAAGATAATTTTTATAGAACAGTCCCGGATACAGCTCCAGAGATTTCAGATGCAGCTGCAGACTGAAAGCCAGATTGTCCTGAAGATTCGGATTATAAAGCCTGGTTATAGGCCCGTTCTGGTTTCTGCTGAGGCCGTTAAGAAGCATGATCTGTGCGGTTTCTTTGCCGTTTATGTATGTGGATCGTTTATCAACCCCGTCCCTGTGCAAGTCTATAATCACTTCTATGCTTGGGTTTTCCTCCAATATTTTTGAAACGGATTGCCGAGCCAGGTTATATGCCTTATTCCTGTCAAGCTCTCCGTCCACGAGGTCATATACGGTACGATCGTGAATTACATTATAACCGTACTTTTCCTCCAATATTTCTGCCAGTAAATCTCCGACACCCACCACCGTATCTTCCATAACCCCTTCCCTGCTGTCAGCAAATGCTTCCTGGGAATGGGTATGATATATCAGAATCTGGGGTTTATCGTTGGGTGTTTTTATTGTCATGTCTTTTCCGAGAAGAACCTCTGCATTAAACAGATCTTCCGTAGCCCGCGTGGCCGAATCGATAATATAAAAATGCTGAAGCAAAAACCCTACATCGTTAAGCTGATCCAAAGTAAACGGTGTCCCATTGTAAGTCCTCATAGTTGCAACGGATTCTTCGTCCCCTTCGGATTTTCTGCCGAATTCACTGTAATCTATCGCACCGTCCATTATTTTTACGGGAAGTTCCTGGGATATATAATTCGTAACTCCCGTTTCGACGTATTCCTTATAATCGTTTTCATTGAATATCGCGCCGTTGGTTAATATGTATTCTTTGGGAAGAGCTTCCGCAAGTTTATTATTAAAATCAATTTTCAGAACTTTTTTATTGTTTCTGTTATTTGATATGTACTCGCTAATATCATTCCGATATTGCGGTGTTTCCGAAGAGACATAGTTATGAACATAATAATAATTCGACGCAATATTAAGGGGAAACGGATATGTTTCCTTTGCTTTTATAGACCGATATCCTAATATGGCAGACACCGACTCCATGATTTCGGCATATACTTTTGAAGCTATAGAAGTTTTTATCGATGACCCTGATTTATTTGTTTCGCCGGAAAATGACAGGGAAAAAATATGTAATATAAAAAATACGGATAATATTGCAACAATTATCCGTATTATTTTTTTTATTTTTTTCCTGTCCCAGTATAAATTTAGTTTCATTTATTGCCTCCAAACCGTCTACAAAATGCAACCTACAGCTAGTCTGACAGGTGATTTTCTGACAGGCATGCCCGGTTCCATAAAAAAGCATTGAATATATATAATATATAAGGTCTATTTCATTATATTCATAAGGCTTGTTTTTATTACTTCAGAGATAGGCCCAAGACATTACCTGCTATCGGAGGCCAAACCTAACTGCTGTTTAGGTCATTGCAGGCTGTGAAAAGCAGGAATTCAAAGCTTCGGACAAGGTATAACTTATCCGCTTGACCGATTCATCAATATTTTTCGGGGTTACGAACATATTATACATCTGGTGGCCGTTTACTTCGGATATGAATTTAAATATATCTTCTTCACCGAATCCGGTGGATTCCATGTATTTTGTCAGGGTATCGGCAACGATTGTCGCGGCGTCCACCACAGTAGGCACACCTATTGCTATTACCTTTACTCCGAGACTTTCCTCGTTAAGCGCCTTGCGGTCGTTTCCCACACCGGAGCCGGGGCATATGCCGGTATCGGCTATCTGAACGGTTGTATTTAATCTGCCTATACTTCTGGATGCCAACGCGTCGATGGCTATTATCAGTTTCGGGTTTGTCTCCCTTATAACGCCCTTAATAATTTCCAACGTTTCCATACCGGTCTGGGCCATGACTCCTGGTGAAATCGCGCTGACACTTCCGAGATTGTTTTTCTTTCTGAATTCTTCCCCAAATTCCCGGATTAAATGCCTGGTTACGAAAAGATTATCGATAACATGCGGTCCCAGTGAATCCGGTGTGACTTCGCGGTTTCCTAAGCCCACCACAAGTACATCTTCTTTTTTTAAGTCCCCCGTAAGCTTTCTCAAATACCTGGCAATCAAATCCGACACGGGTTTGCAATAATCCTCGGAAGAGTTAAGAAGTTCGGGAGCCTCTATGGTAATATATGTTCCTATGGGCTTACCCATGGCTTTGGCTCCTTCTTCGTCCTTTATCTCAACGGTGGATATTCGGATTTTATTGTCATTTTCAAATTCTTCCGTCAATACGACACCCTTAATTTCCACATTGTCCTGTTCGAAACTTTCCCTGACTTCAAGCGCAAGGTCTGTCCTGATTTTATGTTCCATTCTGATACCTCCGTAATTTTATAGGTATATCATGGATTATTTTCTGCAAATGAATAAAATTTATGTATTGGTCGAATTAAAGTATTGACATTATGAAAACGATATACTACTATATAATAGTATGTTTTCATTAGAAAGACCGTGTCCGATTTTATAAATGTGAACTACCTGTCCAAGTTTAACATTTCACTCTCTCAATGTGTCCTTGGAATTAAATTAGAAATTAGTTATTGGAGGTGTAATATTGGCTAATATTAAATCCGCTAAAAAAAGAATCCTGGTTAATGCAAAAAAAGCTGAAAGAAATAAGGCCATCAGATCCAGGGTTAAGACAATGATTAAAAAGGTTGAAACTGCAGTTGCCGCAGGCGATAAAGAAAAAGCTCAGGCACAGCTTCCTTTGGCCGTAAAAGAGATTTACATGGCAAGCTCTAAGGGTATTTATCATAAAAATACAGCGGCAAGAAAAGTTTCCCGCATTACAAAGCTTGTTAACAAATTAGGCTAAAAATTAAATAAATTGATTATTCTTAATATATTTAGGGCTGTCCTTTCCGGACAGCCCTTTAATCTTATATAAATTCCTTGCCTTATTTACGCCTTTTCCCCGACCATTAATAATTATTGATATTATTTGCGGCTTTAATTAATTTAAATGTCAGGCCGACAAATTCCCTTCTGGTTACATTCTGCTTAGGGTTAAATAAATTGTCTTCATATTCCGGGAAGATATCTAAAGCCTTTGCCAGCGCAACCGCACCAAGATATTCTCTGCTGATATTGTTTTCATCACTGTAATCCGTTTTATATATACCGGACAGTTTGGCAATTTTTTTAAGTTCCAGTCTGCTTATAAAATCATATGCCAGCTCTTCCCTGGTGATTGGTTTTGAAGAGTTACTGCCGCTATCCTCATCATTGAGATAATATCCCAGCTTCTTAAGAATCTGGCTTACTTCTTCGTGTGTAACGGCCTGGTCTGGTTTAAAAGTCCCGCCTTCAAAGCCTATATTCATATCCGCAAGTATGAGGATTTGGCGGTTTTCGTCGGTTTCGGCTATATCTTCATAAACATAAGCATTTTCGTTTTTATACACTTCCCCGTTATAATCCAGTTGTTCTCCTGTGAACGGTGAAATATATCCCGGATTTATATCGGGACGATATACAAGCCGAACTTCGTAGTTTACTGAGTAAGCTTCCGAATACTCATAATAACGATCACTTGATTTATAATTGGGATCATACTGATTAATAACATTGACTTCATACATCAGATCAAATCCGTCTTTGGCGATATAATGCTTAAACGCCTCTTCCGGAGTAATGGCATTTTTGGGGGATTCGAAAACGACATCATCATCCCAGTAAAAGTAATATGAATAAATCTTTCCCGTCACTCCGTCCACGGAACCGTATATACCGTTATACGGGAATTCCACTCCTTCGTTGTATCTGTTATAAGCATAATAATATCCTCCGTATACCGGTTCATTTTTTTCATTGTAATATGCTATATAATCGTCAGTTTGGTTGACCAGCTTTGTTTTATCAAAACGATCCTTTATCTGGCCGTTAAGGAATTTCTCAAATATGGATTTTCCTTCCTCCCTGTTATATTTTATTTTGACGGGATTCCATGTGCCTGTCTTATTGTCGTAACTGCTGTTCAAACTGGCATGGAAACTCAGGATTTTGCCGGTCTTAGCATCCACCGTGGCATTGGCATAGGCACGATAAGTGTCTTCATCACGGCTGTAATCAACCGGTCTGTTATCCTCCAGTTCGATTCTCCATACATAAATACCTTCTTTATCACTGGTCATGTATGTTTTATGAAGAGTGGCCGTATAAGAAATCAGATTCTTGTCTATATAAAGATACGGATTTGAGGTTACTATTTCAATTGCCTTGTTTTTTGAAATCAGATTTTCCAGTTCCCGTATTTTTGCTATTTCTTCCTCAGTCAAGCTAGCGCTTTCTGCAGAACCCGCATCATATGCATTGCTTTCTGCGGATTTGGCGGCTTCATCACTGGAACCGAATGCCACCCATTCGTTTCTGGTCAGATATACTTCTCCGGTTTTTGCGTCTACCGAAATATAAGATACATCGGGCTCATATACCAAAAATGCCTTTTTAACCGTTTCAGACTTACCATTATTATAAATACTGTAATAATTTGTCTTGTAACTTAGTTTCATTTTCAGATTTTTTCCGATTATATCTGCAGCTTCTTCTTTTGTTATTTTGGCATCGGGAGACGGTATCTTGGCATCGTACAGCCAGTCTATAGACGCTGATATGACTTCTCCAGTGTTCGCATCCACACTTACTGATACGGTATTGTCAGGGAAAATCACGCCTTTTTCTTTTCTGTGGAATTTATAAGTATAGGTATTGCTGTAAATATTGTCATAGTTCGCGTCTACAAACTCCATCGTCATATAAACCTGCGGAGAAACAGAGCGGATAAATTCTTTGGCTTTATCCAAAAGCTCGTTTTTCCGGTATGAAGGGACAGTTTTTCCCGAAGTATTGCCGGACCTGTAATAATATACAATATTGTAATCCTTGTCTAGGCTAACATACAAATAATCATATTCCTTCGGGTCTCTCCAGTTTAAAGACCAGCAGATGTTTGAATTCGTATTGGTTCCATAATAATAGAAATTGAATTCGGTAAATTCTTTGGGTATCTGGATTTTGGATTTTACAGTTTTTATCGCTGTTTCCAATGCTTTATCCGAAGGTTCGGAACTTAAACTGTATGTGGCTGTTCCTTCGTTTGACTGCTCCATCACTGCAACTGCTGCTTTGTTATCGGCCGTTTCGGCTTTGACAGCCAAATGCGTGGAAAAAATGCCGGATATTAAAATTGTAATTAAGAATAATGCAACAAGCTTTTTCCCCATAACAATCTCCTTCCATAATTCATTTGCTTATCTTTACGCCAATTAGACGATGCAAATAATTCCACGGTTTCATTATATTTACATAAATTATAACATATTATAGGGCCTTCTGTGAAATTAACAATTTCACAGAAAGCCCTTAATTTTTGGAGAAAGATGAACCATATATACTTATTTCCTGTTTTGAGATACATAATGAATTATGATTAATCCCACACCCAATAACACAAACATGGAAATCATAACCACATTTATAGTAGATATTATTCTCAATCATATAGGGTTCCAACGGTTTACCCATCTGGGGCAAGTCGATAAATGCATATTTTCACCTCATGATTAAAATTACATGCAATTCATAAATACGATTAGTCATCTTGGTTGCAAATATATATTGTGACGCAAAGTGCATGCTTCTTCCCGTCAGTGTCATCTAAACACAATTCATTAAAAATTATTTCCATATTTATTTACATATATTAATACAAACTACTTAAATAAGATAATTTTACATATAAAAAAGACCATCTATTATCAGATGGTCTTGGCACATTCAACGGAGACGGTGGGATTCGAACCCACGTGCCGGTTGCCCGGCAACTCGATTTCGAGTCGAGCTCGTTATGACCGCTTCGATACGTCTCCAGATTATTTAATTATTCTATTTATATATTAATTTGCTATTTTAAAACAGCTTAATAAACATATTAAATATCAGCTTTTACTGAAACGGATAATCAGCAGTTCTGTTCCTATCTTCTCATTTATCAGACCGGTTTTTATCTGTTCCTCCGTATCCGCAGCCAGCTTTAAAGCTTCCGTAAGCTGCTCCTTTGTAAAATTCCTGGCCTGGCTAATATACTTACTTACCGCGAATGCCGGAACATTTACCTTTTCCGTAATGGCTACCGTGGGATAGCCGTTTGCGGTCAAATCCTTTATCTGCAACAGGATGTTGAAATGTCTCATAATAAGATAGAGGATATGAGACGGTCTTTCCCTTACGGATAACAAATCATAATATAACGATAATGCCTTGCTCTGTTGTTTCAGGCCTATGGCATCCATCATCTGAAAGATTTTCCCCGTAATCTGCGGAGTGACAATTTCATCAATATCTTCCGGTGTGATTGTATCTTTATCCCAGGTATAGCCTATTAGTTTTTCCACTTCATTATATATATTGTCCATCTCCGTACCGGTTTTTTCAAGGAGATAATCCGCCGTACTCTGGGTTATTTTCTTTCCCGTCGCTTTCAATAAGGATGCAATGAACAGCTTTAAATTTTTTTCGTCCAGGGTGTTCATCTCGGATATGATGCCGCGTTCTTTTATAAACTTATAAGCCTTGTTTCTTTTGTCCACTTCTTTCTCGACAAATACGAACACGGAACTTTCGGGAGCTTCCGATAATATATCGGATAAATCACTCTGAACTTTAAATAAGTCACTGTTCTCGATCAATATTAATCTTCTGTCACTGAAAAACGGCAACGTCTGCGCTATGGCATTTACTTCTTTCAGATCTATATCCTTTCCCTCGAATCGGGAAAAATTCATCTGATCGGCGTCACCGAGAACCGCATCCTTTAACTTATCCCGGTAAAGCTTTACCAAATAAGGCTCATTACCGTAAATCAGGTAGAATTGCTTGAAATTTCCTGATTTTATATGTTCTCTTATAACATTCATCGGTTAACCGGCCACCCTTTCGGAACACATTCTCTATTCTACCTAATTAAAACGTAAAATGCAAGCGTTAATTTTATTTACTTCAATTAATAATTAATCACCATATTATCCTTCAACAAATAATAAATATACCTTTATATAATATTTAATCTATGTAAACCAACATAGCCTGAAATAATCTAATCTATGTAAACCAACATAACCTGAAATAGTCCTCCGGTTATAAAAAGCAAATATATTAATATAAAGAGTATATACTGAGATTTTCAATAGCCGGTTAATCTATGGGGCCAAATTTTCTTAACGGGCTTACCCTGAAAAAGGCTCTCCCGCCTATATTCTTCATCTTTACATTGCCTACGTTGGGGTATCTGCTGTCCTTACTGATATTTCTGTTGTCTCCCATGACAAAATATTCATCATCAGCCAGTTTAATAGGCTGGGCGGCTCTTCCGGGATTCTCTATCGGTTCCTTACCGTAATTTTCTTCAAGAACTTCTCCGTTTATGTATATTTTACCGTCTATTATCTGAACGGTTTCTCCAGGAAGTCCTATTATGCGTTTTACATAATATTCGTCACTGTCACGACCGTAAGGATAAAATACGATAATATCAAAACGCTTCAACAAACCGAGCCTGTACGAAATCTTCTCCACATAGAGATGATCCCCGTCTTCCAGAGTGTTTTCCATGGATTTTCCTTCAACAATAGTTCTTTGCAAAACATAATTGGGAATTAAATATACACAGACAAATATAATAACAAGATAAAACAGCAATTCATGTATAATATTTTTTAAAGAAACAGAATTGGTTTTTTTTATAGCCTGATTGCTTTCATTACTGTTTTCATGATCTATTTCGTCTGTTAAGGAAATTATATCTTTATTATCATCATATTTTAGGTCCATGTTAATTCCTTTCCAAATCCATAGCAAAATCTTTATAATTTTAAGAAAGAGTTTCGTTTACGAAACTCTTTCCTGCTGTAATAATGTATTTTTATTTTTTATCAGAATCTGCAAGGATTTTTACCTTCCCCTGGCACATTTCCTCTATGGCGATGGATAACGGTTTGCGTTTATCTGTTTCAACCAAAGGTTTTGCACCGTTAACCAGTTGTTTTGCCCGTTTTGCGGCGGCAATAACAATAGAATATCTGCTGGTTACTATGGGTTCTTCACCCGGTTCAACATCACTGTTTAAAGCCCTAATTACATCAGAATATGACGGCCGCAGCATATTTTGACTCCTCCTTAGATGAATTTTATTATATTTTAAATTAAATCCTGATGATTTTCCTCATAGTATTGATTAACCCTGCCTGCTATAGTTTCCGGAAGCAGGGAAGATAAAATTATATGACCGCTGTCTGTGACGATTACGGCCTTTGTCCGCCTGCCGCAGGTTGCATCAATTGCCATACCTGTATCTTTGGCAGTCTGTACCATTCTTTTTACAGGAGCGGCATCCGGACTGATAATGCTTACAATCTTACCGGCGTTCACCACATTACCAAACCCGATATTAATTAACCTATTCAAAGTTATTCCTCTTTTCGGTTTATTTATTCTATATTTTGAATTTGCTCTCTTACTTTTTCAATTTCGGTTTTCAAATCAATCGCCTTATTGACTACCTCAATATCACTGACCTTTGACAATATGGTGTTGGCTTCCCTGTTCATCTCCTGAGCAATAAAGTCAAGTTTGCGTCCCACATTGTCGTTCTCGTTTAATATGTTAATCATATGGCTGATATGGCTTTTCAAACGCACGGTTTCTTCGTCAACACAGATTTTGTCTGCAAATACGGTTACCTCGGTTAGGAGAATGCTTTCATCCACTTTGGTATCCTGCAACAGTTCTTTGACCTTGTTGGTCAGCTTATTCCTGTAGTCTTCGACTATCTTGGGATATCTTTCTTCAATAAATTCAACCAGTTTAAGCATTCCGTCAAGCTTTTGAATTAAGTCCGCCTTCAGGTTTTCACCCTCAATTATTCTGGTTTCCACAAACCTCTCGGCAGCTGTTCTTACCGCCTCTTCAACCATTTCCCACAGTTTTTCCTCATCGGCAGCCTGTTCTTCCAGGGTAAATACCTCAGGAAATCTTGAAAGCAGTGATGTACGGACATCATTTTCTATGCCGAAATCATCGCTCATTTTTGCCAGATAGTCATAATACTCCTTTGCAAGTCTTTCATTATACTTCAAGCATACATTGCTTTCCGTATAATCCTCATATGTAATAAAGACATCGACTTTTCCTCTGCCGATATAGTTTTTTAAAAGATTTCGTATACCTGCTTCAAAAAAACTTAGCTTTTTCGGAAGCTTAATTGTGATGTCACAGTATCTGTGATTTACAGCTTTAATTTCAACCGTTATTTTTCGATCCTGATTGCTTACTTCGCTTCTCCCAAAGCCTGTCATACTTTTTATCATAAGACACACACTTTCATTATATTTTTTATGCAATATTCATTATGTTATATCAAAAATATTGCACTAGTAATATATCCAATTAATTATAAATTAAAATAATAGTTAAGTCAAGCATCGCTAAGTCATTTATTATAAGTTTACATTTCAATAACTATTGTATCATATCCATCCATGCGTAACCGAAACTCCAATTCTGCGACCGTGTCCAAATCCTCATGGGCTCCCACCACGACAGCATAATACGGCTCGTAATAAATTATCCGGACCGGATATCCTCTCTTAAGCAAATCATTATATAAAAACAAAGCGTTATTATAATCCGCAAACAGCCCTATCCGCACACCGTACAATACGGTATTTACCGCATTATTACCGTCGGTCATATTTTCTGATATATTTAAGTTGTTCAGATTGTCTACCGGTATGGTGTCATATATTCCCATTGCGATAGCCGTAGCTATCTCGTCAAGTCTTGTATCAAAAAAAATATTATCTTCTTCCGAATTCAAATAGCCTATGGCCATCATAAGAGACGGCATATCTGTTCTGCTCAGGATAGGCAACTCGCTCCTTACTTCGATACTGTAATTGCAATATCCCAACGGAAACAGCTCCGCGCCAATATTTTCTGCAGCCAGTTCTTCCAGTCCTCCCCTTTCCGCAAGATAAAATCCCAGCCCCGCGGTAGATATTGGCAATTCCCCTACTACACGATTAAGGGAAAGCAGGAAATCTCCGCCCAAACTGTTGGCTATTTCCACCCTGTCAAACTGAGAAAGATACATATCGGTAATTCTTGTATACTCAACGGTATAACCCAAATCCTCCAGTACTCTCCCTATCGCCAAAGCCAATCTCAAATTATCGTTCTTTTCAAATCTGGTTCCGTATGCATCGCCAAGATCATTGCCGCCATGCCCTGGATCAAGTATTATTTTTGCCATTTATTTATCACCAAATATGATTTATCCCTATATTATATGTTATATTAATGTACCGTTATCACAAAGAGTTTGGCTTGTAAAACTTTTATCTAATCATACGCTAAAATCCTGAATTACATAAAATAAATTACACCATTGAAAGAACACAGGCTGTGATTTGAACTGTCATAAGCGGGTATTCCGATATATGACATTCAGTCACAGCCTGTAAACATGCGTTGTTTTAAGTTTTATCTTTAACGAATTAAAGGTAAGGAAGGCGGAACCTTTAATTTCTTTTAATCATTCTGAAAATAAAGGAGTGGAGAGATATCTTTCACCTGTATCAGGAAGTATAACAACAATGTTCTTCCCTTCGCTTTCGTCCCTTAAAGCCACCTGTGTTGCGGCCCACAAAGCTGCTCCCGAGGAAATACCCACCAGAACGCCGTCCGATTTGGCCAGTTTTCTGGCTGTTTCAAACGCATCTTCGTTTTTTACGGTTATTATTTCATCATATATGCCTGTATCCAATACCTTCGGAACAAATCCTGCCCCGATTCCCTGAATTTTGTGAGAACCTGCCCTTCCTTGGGAAAGTACCGGAGAATCTGCCGGTTCAACGGCAACTATTTTAATGTCGGGATTTTTGGATTTCAGGTATTTTCCTACGCCGGTTATGGTACCGCCCGTACCGACACCGGCAACAAATATGTCTACCTGCCCGTCCGTGTCGTTCCATATCTCGGGACCGGTTGTCTCTTCATGTATCTTAGGATTGTTGGGATTTTCAAATTGCGAAGGTATAAAGCTGTTCGGGACGGACTGATGTAACTCATTTGCCTTTTCAATGGCACCTCTCATGCCCTTTACTCCTTCGGTAAGAACGAGTTCGGCTCCGTATGCTTTCATAAGATTGCGTCTTTCAATACTCATAGTGTCGGGCATTGTTATGATAAGTCTGAGCCCCAGGCTTGCGCATATGCTTGCCAGTCCTATGCCTGTATTACCGCTTGTCGGCTCAATAATGACCGTATCCTTATTGATCTGGCCGGATTTCAATGCTTCCTCCAGCATTTTTTTCGCGATACGATCCTTTACGCTCCCGGCAGGATTATAGTACTCCAATTTACCGATAATTCTGCCTTTCACACCATGATTTTTGTTGTAATTGGTTAATTCAAGGAGAGGGGTATTCCCGACCAATTGAGTAATTTGAGTTTTGATATTAGCCATACACATTTTTCCTTTCTTTTATATTTTGATTATTATATACGTTATTATTCATATAACATAATATTATTATATGCTATTAATAATGCATAGTAATCATACTAATTTACTATGTTTTTAAAATAATAATAAGCCCACTTAACGTCTTTGTCAAGTGGGTTTCTTGTTTTTTTACAATTTTTATTAATATGATTTCAATTACTCCTTTTTTTTAAAAAAGACCACTTGGTTTCGGAGGTTATTATTGAAAGAAAAATAAGCAAGAATCCGAGCAATAATTTAGGGGTTACCTCTTCTCCGTAAAAAATGACAGAAAAAATAACTCCGAATACCGCTTCCAGGCTTAATATTATGGATGCCGGAGCAGGTTTTGTATATTTTTGCCCTACGGTCTGCAGCAGTAAAGCAACGGCGGTGGCAAATACCGCCAGATATAAAAGCCCGCATATTTCGCTTCCGCTTAATGACTTGGGGATGTCTTCAGTCAATAATGCCACCACCCAGGATATGACTGCCGTATAACCGAACTGAACAATTGTCAACAGTACAGGATCTTTATCCTGAGTCAGTTTACTCAGCACAACCATATGGGCTGCATAAAAAAAGCCGCTGATTAAGGTAAAGGCATCTCCGAACCGGATTTTAAATTCACCGTCCAGCGACACCAGTCCGATACCGGTCAGACAAAGAATTGCCGCCATAATATTATATCTGTCAGGTCTGATTTTTTCTATAATCCAATATAAATACGGAACAATAACACAATAAACCGCCGTCAGAAAAGCGTTTTTCCCCGGAGTTGTATCGGTAATGCCGATTGTCTGAAGGCTGTAGGCAATAAAAAGAAATATCCCCATTATGCCGCCTTTTATTATATAGTCCTTATTTATTTTTTTAAGACGTTTGGCAAATAATAAACATAACAGAATGCTTCCTATGGTAAAGCGAAATGCCAACAGCGTATGAGGCCGCATAAAATCCATAGAATTTTTGACCACAAGGAAAGAGCTTCCCCATATGACGGAAGCTCCGAATAAAGCCAGTTTTGAAGCTATATTGACTTTTTTTGATTTTTCCATTACTTTGTCCCCGTTTCTTCTTCCGTAATATTTCTTTTCATCTTCCTAAAATATCTATTCTTCTTCCGTAATTTTTCTCATTCCGTGAAACCGTATTTATTTGTTTACAAACTTAAAAAATATTATATCTTTATAAACGGGAACTGTCAATCAAATCACATAACTACTTGGTATCTTCCAAAATCATTCCGTCCGTCGAAATTATTACAATTCTCCATGGAACAAGCTTTCCGCTGTTTAATATAGCTGTCTTTACCGCCTGTGCAATACCGCCGCAGCAAGGTACTTCCATACGGATTACCGTAATACTTCTTATATTATTGTATCTCAATATTTGTGACAGTTTTTCCGAATAATCAGTATCGTCAAGTTTCGGACATCCGATAAGGGTTATTTTATTCTTCATGAAAGAATGGAAATTTCCATAGGCATATGCCGTACAGTCCGCCGCAACCAAAAGGTCTGCTCCATCAAAATACGGTGCGTTGTAAGGAACCAGTTTAATCTGGACAGGCCACTGGGAAAGCATGCTTTCCGTACGAGTATTTTCGTTTTCTGAAATATCTTTAACGGCTTCATTCCGAATATTATCTTTACTAAACTTCATCATTCTTGATCCGGGACAGCCTGAATGAATAAAATGTTCCTCATTTACTTCATGTTTTTTCATATTCTTATTGGCGGCTTCTTCGTTAAACTCGGCCGCTTCCCTGGTCTCAAAACTAATTGCTCCCGCAGGGCAAACCGGAAGGCAATTACCCAGCCCGTCACAATAGTCCTCCCGCAATAGTTTGGCTTTTCCGTCGACCAGGCCGATGGCTCCTTCATGGCATGCATTTACGCATAATCCGCAACCGTTACATAGTTCTTCATCAATCTTTATTATCTGTCTTACCATAATCTATCCTCCCATATAGTAGCGTCTTTAATTAATGATTGCGTATATTCTGTTCCTTTCACTGATATTCATTATATAGCGTTTTAAAAAGCAAAAACGTAGCCTGAGCTACTTTTCAAAACACAAATATAATTATCTTCCATAGGACAACACTCCTTAAATATGGCTTAACAACATATCAGTTACTTCAAAATTAAACGAAAATCGGGATATCCTCATGAACCGGCAGATTATGAAATCCAGAAACATTTTCTGTATAAATAATAAACTGCCATGATTTATGCATTCATAAGCGAATACCGCAGTTTTCGGTTATGAAGCAAATCACGGCAGTTGTAAAATAATTTGCCTGTCGGCCTTTTATCTCATGCCCTTGTCATAAGGAATTCCTTCCGCTTTTGGTGCACGGGATCGTTTTGAGGTAAACGCAAGAACTATCATCGTGGCCGCATAGGGAAGCATTTTATAGTAATCCTGACTGATATTTAATGATTTAAGGAAAGGAATAAGTGCGACGGAATACGCCAAGGTCCTTAAAAAGGCGAAAAACAATGCGGCAAACATAATCTGAATCGGCCTCCACTGTCCGAAAATCAATACGGCCAGTGCAAGGAAACCGAAACCGGCAACTCCGGTATGACCGTTTGTATTGCCGTCCGTAACTCCTACCGCATAAAAGAAGCCTCCTATGCCTCCTAGTATGCCTGATATGCATACACCGGCATAACGCATTCTGTGTACATTGATACCCACGGAATCAGCGGCTTGGGGATGCTCGCCGCAGGCACGAAGCCGAAGTCCAAACTTGGTCTTATAAAATACAACCGTAGCTATTATAAGTATAATAGTTCCGATATATATGCTCAAATAAGTATTTTGGAAAAACAGCCTTCCGATTACCGGAATTTTGCTGAGACCCTTTACTTCTCTTATATAAAATCTTGTTTTGGTGGTAACACCGTCAGACATAAAAAACATTTTTGAAAATAACAGTATTGCCGCCGGAACAAGCATGTTTAAAGCCGTGCCGACAATGGTCTGATCGGCTTTCATATTGATGGCGGCCCAGGCTAAAAGCAACGAATAAATTAATCCCGCCAGGGCTGCCACAATCATGCCCAAAAGGAAAATGACCTGTGCAGGAATGGGATTTTGCTCTATAAAATGTACAAACAAACAGCCTATATATGCTCCGAAAAGCATTATACCTTCCAGAGCTATATTAATTACGCCGCTGCGTTCGCTGAACATTCCGCCGAGCGCCACCATGAGTAAGGCAACCGCTACCGGCAGGGTATTTTGTATCAGATAATATATAATATCCATGCCTACACCTCCTTATTGCCGCTGTCGTCATTTTCTTTCGCTTCTCCGACGCGGTTTTGTTCCGGACCCTTTTCAGGCTCGCCGTCAGGATTCTCATAAAAATCCTTTACATTATTTTCAAAATCATTGCCGGGTTTATCGCTTTCCCGAACATCCGGCATATCCGTTGCCACTTTCAGCTCCGGTTTATTCACGTCATCCGGAACCACGGTAGAGCTGTGCATCGGATTTTCATTAACAGCCACTGTTTCCTTTTTTCTGCGCTGGGCTTTAGTAAACAATCTTCCGATGGCGCTTTTCATGATAAGAGAAAATGCAGAGAAATATATGATTATTGAAATAACCACATCAATAATTTCCGGTTTAAAACCGAGGATACTGGTCTGACTTCCGCCCCGTTGTATATGGGATATAAAAGTCGCCGAAAATATAATACCCAAAGGGCTCGAATTGCCCAACAGGGCTACGGCAATACCGTTAAAACCGTTTGCCGCTATGACGTTTATGGGTTCATAGGTCTGGCTGCTTCCCGCTATCGTGGACGGAGCAAGTATGGCAAAAGCTCCGCCAAGCCCTGCCAGTCCTCCTGCAATCACCATGGTAAGGATAATATTCTTCGTTCCGTTCATGCCGGCATATTTACTGGCATGCCTGTTATATCCGGTTGCTTTCAGCTCATACCCGAATGTCGTCATGTTAAGTATAATATATAAAATAATCGCCAATCCGACAGCTATAAATATGGATATATTCACGCTGGAATTTTTCACACCCAAAGACGGGAGCTGTGCGGAAGCCGGCAGATATGCCGTTCTGGTGGTGGTCGGTTCATACATTTTCGCGCTGTTTTTTACAAGCATGTCCACCAGATAAGTACCAATATAGTTAAACATTATGGATGTAATAACTTCATTCACGTTAAGAAGAGCTTTAAAAAGGCCGGGGATCATTCCCCACAGCATGCCTCCAATCATTCCCGCAAGAACACATACAATCCAGTGAATGCTTTTGGGAAGGGCCAAATGGAAGCCTGCATACAGGGCAAAAAACATTCCAAGCGTATACTGGCCGGAAGCCCCGATATTAAACAGACCCATTTTGAATGCAAAGCCAACTGCAAGACCGGTCATCATAATCGGGGTTGCAAAATAAAATACATTGCCGAGATCCGTAAATCCGTAAAATAAAATCTTTTGGAATGCGGCTACCGCTCTTTCCGGTCTCGCAAAAAGCATGACGATAAATCCGATTATTAATCCCAGGAATATAGCCAGCAGTGCTGATGTAAAAGCCGAAAAAGATTTACTTTTGATAACGGAATTTACCTTTTTATACATAATTCTTCTCCTTTACAGTTACTGTATCTCTTTTTGCACCTGACATATAAAGACCCAGTTCCTGGACTGAAGTTTTCTTCGGATCGAGTTCTCCGACAATCTCACCTTCATACATGACAAGAATCCGGTCGCTTATATTCATTACCTCATCAAGTTCAAACGAAACCAACAATACCGCTTTACCGGCATCACGGGAAGATATAAGCTGTTTATGAATATATTCTATGGCGCCTACATCCAGCCCTCTGGTGGGCTGTACTGCAACCAGAAGCTTATGTTCCTTATCTATTTCACGGGCTATAATTGCTTTTTGCTGATTACCTCCCGACATACTCCTTACAATAGTTACCGGTCCCTGACCGCTTCTTACGTCGTATTGCTCTATAAGCCGGTTGGCATAATTTCTTACTTCACGTTTTTTTATAAATCCTAATCTCTGAAATTCGGGCTGCCAGTATCTCTGCAATACCATATTCTCTTCCAGGGAATAATCCAGTATCAGGCCATGTTTATGTCTGTCTTCCGGAATATGACTCAACCCTGCTTTTGAACGCTTTCTTATGGAAGCTTTTGTAATATCTTTTCCGCAAAGAAAAATTTGTCCGCCGGCTGTTTTTTGCAGTCCTGTAAGAGCATATACCAGTTCGGTCTGACCGTTTCCGTCAATACCGGCCAGACATACGATTTCTCCGGCATGAACATCAAATGATACGTTTTTAACCGCAAGATTCCTTTTATGAATTTCCGAAAATACGGAAAGATTCCTTACGGACAAAACTGTTTCTTTGGGCTTTACTTCTGATTTGTGTATATTGAAATCAAGTTCACGCCCGACCATCATCCGGGACAGTTCTTCCTTTGTTGTATTCTTTACATCTACGGTACCGACGCATTTACCTTTGCGAAGGACCGTGCAGCGGTCTGCCACCGCCAAAATCTCATTCAATTTATGGGTAATGAAAAGTATAGATTTGCCTTCCCTGGCAAATCCCCTCATAATCTCCATCAGTTCCTCTATTTCCTGTGGGGTAAGAACCGCCGTAGGTTCGTCAAATATCAGGATTTCATTATCGCGGTAAAGCATTTTGAGAATTTCCACTCTTTGCTGCATTCCGACAGATATATTTTCCACCAATGCATCAGGATCCACTTTAAGTCCGTACTGTTCGCTTAAGTTTATAATCTTTTCCCTGGCCTCTTTTTTATTTATAAATCCCATCTTGTTAGGTTCCACACCCAGGATAATGTTTTCCAAAACCGTAAAAATCTCCACCAGCTTAAAATGCTGATGTACCATACCTATTCCCAGGGCATTGGCGTCGTTCGGATTATTAATCTTTACGACTTGTCCGTTTTTGCGGATTTCTCCCGCATCAGGCTGATACAAACCGAAAAGGATACTCATAAGAGTTGATTTTCCGGCACCGTTTTCCCCAAGCAAGGCATGAATTTCCCCTTTTCGCAGTCTCAAGGTAATATTGTCATTGGCTACGATACCGGGAAATATTTTTGTTATATTAAGCATCTCAATAATATAATTTTCCATAAAACCCTCCACGGTAAACGTTTTAATATCGTTACACGCTAATCCGCATCTTATTAAAACAGTTTTGTTTCCGTATTTTTAAAAAGGGAAAGGCAACCGCCTTTCCCCCAATCCTTTTGTATTAAAGGCTAAGCCGATATCGGATTCATTTAATAAATAACAAGACTACGATAAATATTACAGTAACCTGAATTATTATCTGACTTCAACCTTTACCTTGGACAGATTAAGACCGGTAACCAGCTCTTCCGCAGTAGCGACACCATTCTCATCCGCAACGGTAATGGAACGAATAGGATCGACGGTTCCGTCAACCAGTCTCTGATATACGGCGTTATATTGATCTTTTGTAAACTTTTCGAACCTGTCGAAAGCATCAGCATTCGGATCATCAAGAACTTCCGTAGGAAGCCCTACACCGTTATTCTTTGCATCAAAATATGTGGTCTTGCCGCCATACTGATCAAAGGAATTTGTCTTATAAATCGATTCAAGTACTGTAACAACGGAAGCACGCAGACCTTTTGTTGCGCTTGTTATAACAGTTTCGCTGTCATATCTCTGGTCAACGTCTACACCGATAACTTTACCGTTGGCTTCTGCTGCGGCAGCCATAACACTCTTTCCTACAGCTCCTCCGCAGGCGAAGATAACTTCCACGCCTTCCTGATACATGGTTTTTGCTGTAGCCTTATTGGTATCATTTTCTTCAAAGTTACCGGTATAATGGTATATTACCTGGATTTCTCCGTCACCTAATCCCAGTTCCTTGGCAGCGTCTTCTGCTCCCTGCAGATAACCGTAACCGAAAGCCTGAACGGCAGGTACGGCCATACCGCCCATAAATCCGAGCTTTTTCATACCGTCCATAACTGCAGCATATCCTGCAAGGTAACCGGATTCTTCTTCAGCATACATTATGCTTGCCACATTTTCTTTGGTTTCATAAACTGAGTAGTCAGCAGTACGAGGAGCACCATCCAGGAGAATGAATTTCACCTCAGGATATTTGGTCTGCGCCTCATACACCGGTACTTCGAACAAGTAACCGGGTGTTACTACGACTTTAGCTCCGCCGGATACAGCCAGATCGATGGCTGCAAGGTACCCAGGATCCGAAGCTTCTTCGGGCTTATAATACTGATGGGAAATATTGTTGGCTGTGGCAAACTCCACAACTCCTTCCCAGGCTCCCTGGTTGAACGACTTATCGTCGATATTCCCCTTGTCCGTAATCAGAGCAATCTCATAAGTGTCTCCACCGGCGGTATTATTTTCTCCTTCTTTTTTACCGCAGGCTGTTAATGTACCGAGCACCAGCACAATAACAATAAAAGCAGAGATAATTCTTTTCATAAAACATCCCTCCGTAAAATTTTCGCTATATGTAGCGTCATAGATATTATACATAATTAGATATTATTTGTCCATATCTTCAGTTGCTAAACAATATAATTAGATTATATACATATGGAGGTCATGACGCCCTCTGTACGGAATAAATCCTCCTTGTTTTTTAATATGATATCTTCTTTACCGTTTCATGTTTATATTATTTGTCCGAATTGAAAATATCATAACTGTAATTTGAAATAAAAATTAATAATCTTAAAAACATATTTTTTGGACGCTGTTTTTAATTAATATTTCTAAATTAAGGTTTTTTTATTACCGAATCGCAATATTTTAACTGCAAAGCCCTCATAATATTTTCTTAATCCTTTTGATTGTCAGGGCTCCCAGTAATCCTATCAAAGCTCCGCTTACGACGCCGGCTGTCAAAAGAAAAGGTAAATAATATATAAGACTCGGATTATTAACATAAAGAATGGCCACTATAATCTGACCGATATTATGGGTAATACCTCCGATTATGCTTACTCCGACCATACTGAAAAGTTTCAGTTTCATAGTCACTGTCATAGACAGCCAGCTTAAGATTCCTCCGGCAAAGCTGAATAAAAGGGTGGAAGGATCACGAAATGTAAATCCCACAAGAAGTATGCGTACCATAGATAAGACAAGAGATTCCTTAACCCCGATACCATACAGGGCTATTATTGTCACAAGATTTGCCAGCCCCAGCTTGATGCCCGGTATGGCAAAAGGCATGGGAATCAGACTTTCAATATAGCTGAATATAAAAGCAAGAGCAATCAATAAACCGTATAATGCAATTTTTTTTGAACTCATTGTGTCTCCTTAAATCTATTATCTTATGCAGTCAGTCGGCAATGGCATCAATATCATTATCTTCCCCGTCAATAATGCGAAGAACCACTCTGTTGGGAAGACAGGTTATGGTTTCGTTGTCATAATGAATCTTTTTATGTTTGACACAAATTTTATCCGGACAGCTTGCTCCAATCATTTTCACATAGCCGTCCTTGATTTCAAAAGTATTCCATTTTCCGTCGTCCTGACTGATTGTGAAAACGGTATCATCATTCAGGGAGAAGGTTTTGTATTCTTTCCCGTCAATTGTTACAAGCACCTTGCTTCCTTCCGATTTATATAATTGGATAAATATAAAAGATACCGCCACAAGAAGTAAAATTCCTCCGATTAAGTATAAATCATTTTTCTTCATAAAATCAACCTTACATTTTCAATAAAATCCGGCCTGCATATAAAAACTTCACATAAGCCTGACCGTTTCCGGTATACTTAAATCATATTATACCATATTCCAACTCCGGGACTGTGAATTACTGCGTAACTTATTTATCAGGATATAAAAACCTTTTCATGTCAAATTAATCAATACCCCTATTTAATAATAAGGAGCAAGACAGGCACTTGCTCCTTGATTTACTGAAACTATTTTTTAATTATGTGTTTAAATGCCTTGCAGGTTTCCATGTTCCTATAACATAGACAGAATCATGTATACCATTCCGGCAGAAACCAGCTCTGCCGGCATATTTTTGATTTCTTTGCTCAGCCTTGAAAATACAAGATGCTGCCTCACCGAATATACCATGAATATGACAACGGCAACGGCTATTATTATACTGACTGACGGGTCTATCCCTGTGACCGTAAAAGGCTGAACAAGAAGTGCTACAGGCAGTATAACGTAAATACTTTCCGTATTGATATCATTATATTTAAAGATCCTGTTCAGGATTGCAAGTCCTATTCCCGCAAGAATAAATCCCGTCACAACCTGTGAGAATCCGTAGGATGTATAGGTAAAGTCCGCTATTTTAAATCCATATATGGAACCTCCGGTCATAAACTCCCTGATTATCGATATAATTATCAGAGATGCAAAAGCTCCGGACGATTCCAAAAGGAACCTGTCATAATTCGTGTCATCGTCCGCCTGTATTATATATTTTGCCATCAGGATTGACAAAAAAATGTGAAATGCGGTTGCGTCACTGTCGGTATCGTAACCCAAAACCGCTTTTAAAACAAGCTGAAACAGTGAATAGGTAAGGGATACCGAAAGGATTATAATACATGAATATCTGCTCCATTCAGGAAGCCTGATAAAGAACACTTCGTCAAGTACCAACCCTAATAAAGTTATCAGGATAATTAATATGCCTGTAATCAGGGCATCCCTCATATTTTGTGAAAATATCACCATTGCCAGTGCAAAGGCTTCCAACGGATATCTGACTTTCATATAATCCTTATATGATGCATTGATAACTAATGCATCATGTTCTCCTTTCTCTTTATGCTTTAAAATTTATGTCAAAACACGATTTTCGCTTATTTTCCGGCATAATTGCTGATAAATTCATATGCATTGTTTACCAGTTCAAGTATCGCATTGGTAGTAAACGTTGCTCCGGAAACGGCATCAATCTCTCCGTATCCGCCTTCCGTGGATGCGGTTGTGGTTTCATTGCCTGTATCCGTACCTTCGGCACCTTCACCGGTTGCGGCCATCTTCAAAGCCTTTTCCGTAAGATCAAGGAAATCATTTATACTGATGCTTACACCTGCCACAACATCCGTCTTGCCGTTCTCATCAACGGTAAGTCCCTCTGTTGACTGGTGTTCGATTACATACTGTGCCAAAGCGTCGGCCTGTTCTTTCCAGGTCAGTCCGTCCTCGGTCATAACATATTTGCCGACTGAAGACAGGTAGCTCTTATATTCCCCTATCTCGTTCATGGCATCGAAAACAACGGAGGTTATAGCACCGTTTTCAACCTTCAATGTGAGCATGTAAAGGTATCCCTGATTATCCCTGCTGTCGGCTTCCACCCGATAAATACCGTCTTTGAAACCGCCTGAGGTTTCTGAAGCGTCTTGTCCTCCGTTCTGTCCGTCGTCTGCTGCCGATGCCGGAGCCTGTCCTTTAAGATAAATAGGCGCCTTAATACCCTTGAACTGATTTAAGAAGCTTTCCTGCTCCATATTTGCTCCGTATCCCGGAGTTTCGGAATGGCTTACAACTTTAGCTTCCTGAATAGTTTTTGCGTCCTTGTCAAAAATTATTTCCATGACTACCGGCTGTGCTCCAAATCCCTTGGCCTGGGATACCACCGAATATCCGGTTATATTACCGCTGTCGTCGGTAAGCTCTCTTGCGGAAACAATTCCTTCCGCTCCGGATACGTCAATTGCTCCGGGAAGTTCTTCCTGATTCTGATTATTGTCTGTATCGTTTCCGTTTCCGGTTTCATCCTTCACCAATATTTTGCTGCCATAAATAATTCCGAAGGAAATTACGGTTACAACCGCCAATGCAATAATTCCTTTTAGTCTGTTGTCTTTCATCATATTACCTCTCTCTATTTTAAATTTTTAATATTTCATATCAATTATACTTTATTTTTCCTGACATTTACACCATAAATATGGGGTTTTATTATACTGTCAACCAGTCCGGACAAACAGTTTGCCACCAAAATACCGTAACTTACACCCTCGGGCAGTTTGCCCCACAATCTTATCCCGGCAGTAACAAGACCTGCAATTACGGCCAAAGTTACTTTGACTCTCGGAGCCACCGAAGCGTAATCGGTCATCATGTAGCAGGCACCCAGTATAAGTCCTCCGGACAATAAGTTGGTCAATATATCTCCCTGGAACAATCCCTCATTGGAGAATATGAAAGTTACAAGTAAAACCGTAAGGATATAGGCACCTGCAGCCGCCATATTTACCACTCTGCGGTAGCACAAATATGCAAATCCTATCAGCAGGAGCAATTTACTGGTCTCACCAAGGCATCCGGGTATGTTTCCGATAAACATGTCCCACTTTGAATATTCTGTAATTTGTGCGCCGCTTTTATATAATCCCAGAACCGTTGCAGAACTTATGGCATCGGTGCCGGCATGATATGTGGTGACATAACCTGAGATGGTTGAAGGCCATAAGAACAATAACAGGGCCCTTCCCATTAACGCCGGATTGGCAAAATTGCTGCCTATTCCTCCGAAAAACTGCTTTACAACGATTATGGCAAAAACAGACGCAACCATAACGGCCCAAATGGGTGTGGTGGCAGGAACGTTAAATGCCAGAAGCATTCCCGTAACGACCGCGCTCCAGTCTCCTACGGTCAGTTTTTCCCTTCTTATTTTCTGCCATACGTATTCCGATAAGACACAGGTCGTAACGGCAGTTAGAACCAGTATAAGGGCATTGATACCGAAAAAGTATATGGAACCCAAAAAAGCCGGTGTTAACGCTATAACAACGTCCTGCATTATCTCTTTTGTGGATCTGTCCATTGTGATGTGAGGGCTGACTCCATGTAACCGTTCTACAAACTTCAGTTTCATACTATTTACCACTCCTCTCTCGTCTAATCCTGAAAATCTCATTTTTAGCCTTGGTTATCCGATATGCCAATTCTCTTTTAGCAGGACAGACATAGGAGCAACTGCCGCAACTGATACATTCGGTTGCATAGAGCTTCTCACACAGATTTATATCGCCCTCTATTTCGGCGAAATCTATTTTATAAGGAGCCAATCCTGCCGGACAGACTCTTTCGCATTCACCGCAGCGTATGCAGGGGGATTCCGTTTTTTCGAAATCTTCAAGCACCAGCAAGCCCGAAGTGTTTTTAGCCACGCTTCCCATTATTTTTTCAGGTTCTTTTCCTATCATTATGCAATTTCCGGTCATAGGACCGCCTTCTATTACCCTGCATATCTCGGCCGTAAATCCGCCGGATTCCTGTATCAGTTCTGAATATCTTGTGCCTATGGGTACCAGATAATTGCATGGATTTTTCACTTTTCCGGTTACAGTGACCACCCGGGATATTACCGGTTCACCGCCTAATACTATATCTGCCAGGGCTTTTGCGGTACCTACGTTATTGATTATCGTTCCTACGGCCGAAGGCAATGAGCCGGCAGGCACCTCCTTACGAAGTACGGCCTCAGTGAGCTGCCGTTCTCCGCCCTGGGGATATCTTGTAGGCAGTATTAGAATTTCTATGGGCAGTTCCTTATCCGAAATGATTTTCTTTAGTTCATGGGCGACATCCTGTTTGTTGTCCTCTATGCAAATGTAGGCTTTTTTGGCATTTGCCGCCTTAATAAACAAATGAACCCCGTTTATTATTGCATACCCATGTTCCTTCATAAGCATATGGTCACAGGTCAGATAGGGTTCACACTCGGCTCCGTTGATAAGAATATAATTGATTTCGTCTTTTGTCTCATACTTTATATGGGTAGGAAAACCGGCCCCGCCCATACCTATAAGTCCGCCTTCATCCATCTTTTTTATGATTTCATCTCTAGAAAAAGATGTGATGTCGACAATTTTTTTCTCATACTCTTTATCAGGAAGATCTTTTGCCGCATTTTCATTTTCTTCGGAACGTATCACTACTGTTTCAAATTCCCTGCCTTGATTATCTTTAGTCTTTATAATATCTGTCACCGTTCCTCCGATACTTGCATGAATATTTGCGGCACCGAACCCCCTCGGGATACCTATCAGATCTCCCTTTGAAACATTGTCACCTACTTTTACGACAGCATTGCAGAAACCGTTCGGCGACTGTTTCATGGATATTTCTACCGATTGGGGTGTATACATGCGGATCGGTACTTGATTGCTTAATATTTTGTCGGAACCGTCAGACGGATGTATACCACCATGGAAATATTTCTTCAAGACTTAAGTCCTCCTGTTTATGGTTGTATTGATGGTTAAAATTTTGACAAAACAACACAAAATCTCCTTCGGAATATATACAAACACCTTTGAATCAGTACTTGTATACATATCCGATAATAATACTTGCATGTGTAATTGTCAAGTTTATAGACTATAAATAGTAACATATGCACCTGCTAAATACATTATCTGGTGCTTTATTGTAAATATTTAATAAGGCCACGAGCCGGATTTGCCGGTTACGGAATTACCGGAATATAAAATATTGTAATCAGTAATATCATTTCAAATATAAACAGAAAAAATACTTAAAATTACAGATTCTACGGTAAGATTTTTCCTTTTATTTTTCATCAGATTTCAACAAAATTTTATTTTTTTACTCCTTTCTTTTAACAACATCCAAACATTGCGAATATGATGTTATAAAAAAGAAAGGAGTTTTGTTATGTCTCTTCTTTTCTTTACAAGCCTTACGGCTTATACGGATTATGTTTTTCTTATATGGAACTTTTATATAGAAAATAAAATACTGACTTTAGCGGTTATTGGTATTCTGCTGCTTGTATTCTCTTTGCTTTTCAGATTCATAAGACGCAAGAAAAAAAGAAAAGAAGGCGAAGAAGAAGCTTATGTCCCTCCTGTTACCGATATTATCGGAACGGAACGCGAAAGGCTGGAACAACTGAACAAGGATTTAAAGCCTTTCGGTTTTGCTTATGATCCGTCGAATGATTTGTTTTATTCCTTAATGGATTGCTGGCAAAGAAAATTCGGATATTGCAGACTTTATGACGAGGCCAGTGCCTTATTCAGCATGATAATAGACTGTGAACCGATTTATTTCAGATACAGGGATAAAAAGTGGCTGCTGGAATTCTGGAAGGGGCAATACGGCATGACTACCGGCGCGGAAGTAGGTATATATTATACCAGTGAACCGGATCTGGACATTCCCGGTATATTCAAAGGCACCTTCTATCACTGCGTAAAAGACGAAGACAGAATAAATATGTCATTCATTTTAAGAAAGAACGGCAATATTCTGTTTACGCGGACCGGCTACCATTGGTGGCTGACAGGCTTTAAACTTGGTGAGTTTTCCCAGCCTTCGGAACTTGCCATGGATATTATTCTTGATTTGCACGACCGGGAAATGACAGAAGCTTTTGTCAGGGGACTGAAAGAAGCCGGATACAGTGAAAGCGAATACGGCGTCAGAGGAAGACGGGTTTATGTTCATTTTGACAAGCCCCATACCCCTCAGCCTTCAACAAGAAATGCGCTGACAGTCAGCATCATGCAGCGGAACAACCGTTCATTCTGCGAGGCATATCAATACCTGACACAGGCATATACCAATACACTTGATAAACTGTCCTATGTCAAACAGCAGTCGCCGCAAATGTATAATCAGATTATGAATATGGGCAAACCTCATCAGGTATTTGAAGGATATAACCGGATTCAAAGATTTTTAAGCAAGCAGGAGCTTGAAGAGGAGGGGTGATGCTTTGAGCGTTTCGAAAAGACTTACGCAGGTACTTGCCTCTTCTCCCAGGATCCCTTTCAATGACTATTCCAGGTTTATCATTATGAGTGACTGCCACAGAGGGGAAGGCGGATGGGCCGACAACTTTTCCGATAATCAAAATCTGTTTTGTGCGGCACTGCAATATTATTACGAAAGGGGTTTCACATATATAGAACTTGGGGACGGGGATGAATTATGGGAAAACCGCAGTATCGACGGGATAATAAGTACCCATAGCGATGCATTTTGGCTTATGTCCCAGTTCTACCGTGCCGGCAGATTTTACATGATATACGGCAATCACGATATCATCAAAAAGGACCCGAAATATTCTAAAACAAAATGCAACTCTTTCTTTTGCAACAGTACAAATTCGGTAATGCCGCTTTTTCCCGGTATTAAGATAACCGAAGGACTGATATTGGAAAACCGCAACATTCCATGTCAGATCTTCCTTACCCACGGGCATCAGGCTGATTTATTAAACGATACTTTCTGGCGCCTGTCCCGTTTTATGGTGCGTTATATATGGAAACCCCTGGAGCTAATAGGAATCAGGGATCCTACAAGCGCTTCCAAAAACAGCGAACGCAAAAACAAAGTTGAAAAAAGGCTTTCCGACTGGTCAGAAAAAAACAGGCAAATGATAATCGCCGGTCATACTCACAGACCCGTCTTTCCGAAACCCGGAGAAGCTTTGTATTTTAACGACGGTTGCTGCGTTCACCCCAGACATATTACGGGAATCGAAATAATAAACGGCGCCATATCCTTAGTCAAATGGGCAATCATGACAAAACCGGACCGGACCCTTTATGTCGGACGGGAAATCCTGGACGGTCCCGTTAGGATATCCGACTATATAACGGGAGTTGCAAAAGCTGCGGTATGAAATATGTATCGTTTCATAATAAAATAAAAAAAATGTATGAAGATAAAAGCATAAATATCAATAAAGGCATATTTGCGGACAGAATTCCGGACATAATAAAGGCTATAATCCATGAATATATAATTAATTACACCGATGGAATCTGATTCTTACTTACAGACTTTTTATATCCGCTTTTGACATATCAAATCCCATCGGTGTATTTAATGTGTACATTACGGTTTACCGAATTCGGCACTCAATTTCCCTAATCCCTTAGATCTATAACACTGACCGGACAGCCGTCCCTGGCTTCTTCGGCTCTTTCCAAACAATCTTCGGGAATATCGTCTTCTATTGGCTGGGATTTACCGTCCTCATTGTAACTGAAAACTTCGGGACAAACATCGATGCAAAGTCCGCAACTGATGCAACCGTCCTGATCAACATATGCTTTCATAATAAACAAGCTCCTTTCATGAAACCGTATAATCATGGTTATTATGCCGTTTTTATACCGCCAATCTATATAATTCCTTAATTATTCTGATTTATACAGGAAAACTCATTTTTGCTTGCGCAACTTATATTTACTATATAATCTTTCTTGTCCATACCATAACTTTTTTCATGACTCATCTATATAACTACTTATAGGAATACCTATAACATACGGTAATCCATAAGACTGTTTTTATGAACCCTGAATTTAAAAAATTACAAAAAATATTTTGCAAATAATATATTTTCCTCATTTGCATAAAACTATTTTTATCTTAATTCATTTTTCAATAAAACAATGAACTATTATACATCGATATTATAATAAACCAACAGGAGGAAATATAATGCAAATAGGTAAAGTACTGCTTTCATCTTTCGTTTCCTTATCGGCATTGTTTCTCCTTACTAAAATCATGGGCAACAGAGAAATGTCCCAGCTGAGCATGTTCGACTATATAAGCAGCATAGCCATCGGTTCGATTGCCGGAGAAATGGCGGCAATGTCTACCGCTACTATTATAGAACCCTTGATATCCATGACGGTACTTTCACTTGTTACTATAACCATCAATTATTTAACCTGCAAATCCATAAAACTCAGGAGATTTATTCAGGGCCAGACTCTTATCCTGTACCGTGACGGCCAGATTTACGAAAAAAATCTGCTGCATGCAAAGATAGATATTGGCGAACTCCTGGCGGAATGCAGATTACAGGGTTATTTTGACCTGGAAGAGATATACGCCATTTTCCTTGAAAGCAACGGTCAGATAAGTATTCTACCGATGTCGGCCAAGCGGCCCGTTTGTCCGTCTGACATGAATTTAAATCCGGTACAGTCCAGGCCCTTGGCAACTGTCATAATAGACGGCCGCATAATGAAAGATAATCTTAAAAGTACTGGAAAAACCGAAGCCTGGTTAAATAAAAAACTCAGTCAAAAAGGGGTAGACATAAAAGAAGTTATTCTTGCCACTTTCGACAGCACAAAAGACGATATAAACATATATTTAAAATACCATAAAGAATTGAAAAATGACGACTTTGAATAAACGGAATGAAAGGCGGCTATAACTCATAAGATATTACGAGTTCTAATATAGGGAAGTTTTATTAATGCTGCCTAGAAAAAAAGCAGGGCATATTATCATTTGTGAACTGATAATAATATTGATTCTCTCCTCCGTAATAATCAAACAGGGCCTGGAATACGATGCGGCCTTGTATGCATCCTTATATAATACCGAAAAAAAATTCATAAAATGGGTCAGTTTCGATGTAACAAAAGAAGCCATGGACAGGGCCTACCGCTACGATGTTGAAACGCATGACGGTGAAGTTCATCTTAACTGGATTGAACTTTTGGCTTATCTTGGAGCAAAATATGGCGGGGACTTTTCCAGATACAGGGAAAAACATATGACGGATCTGGCAAATAAGCTTTTGAGCAAGGAAGAGACCATGCAGTCCATAACCAAAGACATGAAATATTACGATTATTACCTGGAGGCATATTCGGCGGTCCTTGGCGGAATGGTGGGTGAATACAAAATTGAAGTCCCGGACGAAACCGCTCCCGGGGGGAAGCGGTGGGAAGAAAAATACGGCCTTAAAGCCTTCCTTCCCATAGCAAAAAATTACCCTTACAGTCATTTTGACGATTTTGGAGTATCAAGAAGCTACGGTTTTAAAAGAAAACATCTGGGCCATGATATGATTGGGCAGGTAGGCACACCCATAATCGCGGTGGAATCGGGATATGTGGAAGCTCTGGGCTGGAACAGATACGGGGGCTGGAGAATAGGCATCCGCAGCTTCGATAAAAAAAGATATTATTACTATGCCCATCTGAGGCAAAACTTTCCTTATAATAAATCCCTGCAGGTTGGAAGCGTGGTCCAGGCCGGGGACGTTATCGGGTATCTGGGCAGAAGCGGATACAGTATAAAAGAAAACGTCAACAATATCCGAACCCCTCATCTTCATTTCGGTATACAGCTAATATTTGACGAATCACAAAAAGACAGCGTCAACGAAATATGGATTGACTGTTATGAAATCATCAAATTCTTACATAAAAATCGTAGCGAAACCGTAAAAGATCCCGAAACCAAGGAATATCACCGGGTGTACCAGTTTGTCGATCCGGCCGCCGAAGATTTTATAAAGCATCAAATATATAAATATGACGATGAAGATATCGAAATTCATATTTATGAATAAGCAAAAATTGAATAAACATAAATTCAAAATTCCTTTTGCGGCTAATGAAACATAAAGTTGTCATCTAAATTAATAATACTTATAAAATCAAATTTACATTTTTTTCAACACCTTAGCTGTTTATTTTTTTACTTATTACTGAATTAAATACAGAAACGAAAAATAATCATATTCTAATATTGCTTCCTGATATGTTTTCTTTTTACCAGGCAGAACAGGCTTAGCAGCAAAGGAATGACATACTGGAAAATAAGATTGAGGTTTACAATTAATTTGTTATATAAAAAATCGTATTCAAACTGCGTTTTACAAACATAAAAGGTCAGATAATAAACAACCGCCGCCAGAGGCACAAACAAAAACCCGGTCTCTTTAAGGCCAAACAGCCACTTAATTATATACATCACAACAATAAACATGACGCAGATGGATACATAGTCGGACAATATACATATTAGAGTAACCAGTACCTCAAATCTTTCAAAAACGTTGAAAAATGAAATGCTCTTTACGGTGATATAAAACGGGAACGGCAGATTTGCGGTTAAAGGCGCTCCCGTTATTCCGAAGGTAAAAACGGTAATGATAAAACTGAAAGCTATGAATATCCATGCACCGGTCCAGAATTTCCTTAATTGATTTTTAGTAATGGATATTCCGAAATTGTCCGCAAAAAACATGATTATAATCATATTTCCGCCCGCCGCAATCACATGTTTAGAAGCCATGGCGGCAGAAGGTATTTCAATCGTCGATACCGGAAGCAGATAATCGGTTCGAAGTTTGCCGACCGCACAGATAAAAAGTATACCGATTAAGAAAAATATGGGGCCCAGGGCAAATTCGGAAAAACGAAAGATTGTTTTGCTTGTCCTTAAAAGCGCATAATATACCAAAACCAGCATTACCAGAATGAAGAAATCGGAGCCTGTTTTAGGCATAAGGGTGAATTGTATGCTTAAGGCATAGGCATTTAATTTTGCCGACAGATACAGCAAAGCCCAGATAAGATATAAAAACATTATGAACCTGGCAAAAACCTTTCCCGCCAGTTGAACCGCAATTTCATACAGATTAAAACCCGGGTAGGAAGTTATAAGTAAAATTATCGTTCCCGTAAGAATAAGAATAGGGGGTATGGCAAAAAAAGGGCTTAAACTTCCGTTTCTTTCGGCTTCTCTGGCCAAAGCCGAAGGTATCTGCCTTAAAACGGGAGATATCGTTATGAACATATACAAAAAAACAGCCTGTCGTATGGATAACTGCTTATTCATACTGTTACCTCATTTCAAGTATTTTAGGACCAACAGATCAAATAGAATCTTCAGCATCAAATTTCATTTTATATATTTTTCAAGCAAACTGGCCATACTCGGAATATAAGGATAGATCATACGGACAATGCCAAGCACTATTCCGATAACCGATAAAAACATAAATACAAATAAATTGATTTTTTTATTCAGTATCCTGTCTTTTTCCCTGATAAAGGAAACGATCAAAAGAGCCAAAAATACGAATATCATTTCCGCCTCCAAATAATAATTTTATGTTTTTTAAATTAAAAGATTCAATGTATAAATATTTCACAATTCCGATACTCCTAATCGTTTAACATAAATGATTTCGTAATCCTGGAGTTTACTGCGATTTCATATTGTATTTCAGGTATGAATTCATTCCAGTTTTCTTCATAATCCTTCCATTTTTTTGCGTACCGGTTTTGTATAAGTCTTGAAATCTGCAGGATATCTATTTTGTTTTGAACCGAATAATTAACGGCTTTTGTAATAATATCAACTATATATACATTCTGCATATCGGTAAGTCTGTCAAGCTCGTCTCCGGCAAATATATCCTTATCGGTATTAATCTCCTTAACCGCAGTTTCAAAATCCAGACTGACTTTGACCTTAATCCGGGTATCCTCTATTTCGGAGCTTAATTTGCATTCCGAACCGGTAACGGTTAATCCCACATCCTCAAGATGTATCGGATATGCCCGGACTATATTTTTCATAAAATTTACTCCAGATGAGGTTTCGGCATCCAGATAATCCACCAGGGCTGTTCTGTCGAATACCGCATAGCCCTGAATTAAAAACGAATTATTTTCAGAAATTAGATAAGGTATCAGGATACCGGTCATGTTGCTTTCAATCTCGTTTAGAATATTCACCAAAGTATTATCGTTCCTTGTAACCAGTTCATGCTGCTTTTGTTCTATTGCTTCCAGATCCTCATGGATTACCTGTTCGTTTTCCAGGCTTTGGTTTATAAAATCTTCCGCCTGAATATCCTTAGTTACAAATAACAGGGATTCCATTTTCACGGTTTCGTCTCTGGAAAGAAAGTCAATACATCTTTCAATCCCGTGTCTTGCCGCACCGTCTCCTATAAGAAAGTATCCTGTATTGGCAATGGAAACCGTCTTCTTGTTTTTTAATTTCAAATCCTGAAATGCTTCAAAAGGAGTGGCTCCTTTGCCTTGTGAAATTTTCTCCTCGCCGGCGTCTGTTTTTTCCGCATCCGCTCCCTGACTTGCGCTGTATACGGCCGTCAGGACGTATTCTTTCTCCGAATAGTCTATACCAAGTACATGTATAAAATTTATCTCATCAATTTCTCTCCTGTTCATATCGTGGCTGCATCCGCCGAAAAGGCACAGGCATAAAAACGGTATCATAAGTTTTAACCTATTCATCTTTGTCTTCCCCTTGCTTTGTTTTGTTTATATACGCGATATCATCCGGTCTTTTCTTGAAATATCTTACCGGGAAACGGAAAATTGTATCCTTTATATTTCTTTCTTCCACATCCACAAAAGGCGACATATATGCGGTACCGTAATTGTCAATGCTGCAAAGATGGGTGACAAGTACAATAAGCCCGATTACCAGACCGAAAAAACCGGCCACTGCCGCCAAAACGGCTAGGATAAACCTTGTAAGTCTCACAGCGCTGCTTAAATCCTGATTGGGCATCACAAAACCGCTTATACCCGCCAGGGCAACAATAACTACCACCGCCGGGGAAATAAGGTTGGCTTCAACGGCAGCCTGGCCTACAACCAAACCGCCAAGAATTGACATGGCAGTTCCCACGGCTTGCGGCAGTCTGAGTCCCGCTTCTATTAAAATTTCAAATGAAATCAAAAGCCCGAAAACTTCCGCTGCCGAAGAAAAAGGCACGTTTTGTTTCGCAGCCTGAATTGACAAAGACAACTGTACCGGAAACATCTGGCTTTGATAAGTGGAAGCGGCAATATAAAAAGCCGGTAAAAACAGGGTCACTACCATCGACAAGTATCGTATAAACCGGAGGGCTGAGCCGATTAAAAAATGGTTGGCATAATCATCCGGCGACTGCATAAGCATGGGTAACTGGCACGGAAGAATATACACAAAGGGTATGCCGTCCACCACCAGGGCCACCCTTCCGTCGGATAAATTTGCCGACACCCGGTCCGGCCGTTGGGTATACATAACCTGAGGGAATATGCTGTTTTTATTGTCTATCAGGAATTCTTCTATAAATGCCGCCGTTGGAACATTGTCGATATCGATATTGTTTATAATATCTCTGATTTTATTGACCGTATCGGGATTTGCTATATCTCTTATATAAATCAGGGATATATCGGTTTTTGAAAGTCTGCCCACACTAAGTTTTTCAACCACCAGATTTTCCGAGCGTATTTTTCTGCGGATTAATGCCGTATTGGTCCTCATGGCTTCGATAAAGGATTCTTTGGAACCTTTTATGACATTTTCTTCTGTAGGTTCCTGGATGGAACGTTTTTCGAACTTTCTTAAATCATAGACAACGGCTTTTCCTTCCGCATCAAATATCAGAGCGACCATGCCGCTTAAGACGGACTTAATCAAAAGATCATAATCGGACTCTTCCGACGTAAATACATGATAAGCGCCGCCTTCAAGCAAATAATCCATCATCTGGCGTTCGGTTTTACACCCTGCCAGATACGGATCAAACTTTAAGGACTTAAGTACGGCTTCATCAAACAATTCCTGATCACTAAGGCCGTCAACACAGAACAAATGTATAACCATATTGTTTTGATTAATCTTTATAGGCCTGACTTCCACGTCGCTGCTTTTTGAAAACAATTCCTTTATATACGAAGAATTAATGCGCCTATCCATGAAAATCCTTCTTTCAAGATAAATATTGCATAATCCATATAACTATAATCTCCTAACACTTTCCTAAGTATTCAGGGATTTAAGTTTTGAATTAAAATAAGCCCTGTCATATGATTTTATGGTCACGCTGAAACGGCAATTCTTCATTAATAAAAAATGCCGTGACTCTCTCCGTCCCTGACAGACTTTTATAGTCCGGCAGGACAAGCAAATCACGGCAGTTCAGCATTACCGATTAAAATTATTTTCCCGACTGTTCGGCGTAACTATTTTAAATAATCTTCAATTACGTCATTGATATGTACCGGCATTACTTTTCCTCTTGCCAAAATACGCAGGCAATTTTCCGCTTCGGTTTCGTCTTCCGTAATATTTTCTACATAACAATAATGATTTGGTTCGTTTTCATTACCGCCCACCCTTATACATTCAAGGCTGTAAAGAGCATTCCGGAAAATAAGGTTATAAATAACTTCTTCCTCTTTCCTCCCTGCAGCAACGGTTTTGGTAATTATAGACTTCATCATCTGCAAAAGCCACCCCTTTGTCGTATTATTTAATATAAGCCGTAAAACCGTATAATTAATTATAACAGCTTAATATATAATTTAATATATAGATTGCTGTTTTTCCTTATGTAATTTATAGCTCAATATCCATATTAAAGTTCCGGAACCAAATTAAGGTTCCCATAGCATAAAAAATATATTCCCCTTGCACGATAGGAAAGTAGACAGGGATTCCTGTAAGCCGCCATAACAAATAAATACGGCAAACCGGGAACATTCACTTGATTCCCGATTTACCGTATTTTCTAATAACATTAATCTTGACCGGTATTACCTGACTATAAATTTACAATAACCATAATCATATTATCTGCGATTATAATTACATATTTATTGTAACCATAGTTTATTACATATTAATGATATCACATATTAATGCTATCACATATTAATTTAATCGTTGTTACACATTGATGGGTTCCTGCGATGCCATCTGTTTGTATATTTCATATTTTTCCTTTGCATACTTTTCGGCCCGTTCAAACAATTCTTCAGCAATTTCCGGAGAAGCTTTCATCAAAGAACTGAAACGGACCTGTCCCATTAAGAACTCACGGAAATCACCCGTCGGTTCTTTAGAGTCAAGGATAAACGGGTTCTTTCCTTCTTTTTTAAGCATGGGATTATATCTGTATAAATGCCAGTAACCCACCTCTACGGCTTTCTTTATAGTGGCCATGCTTCGGCCCATTCCTTCCTTTATGCCGTGATTGATACAGGGCGAATAGCATATTATCAGTGACGGGCCCTTATAGCTTTCCGCCTCACGCAAAGCTTTTATAAGCTGGTTGTTGTCGGCATGGATGCCGACCTGAGCCACATAGACATTTCCGTAAGTCATCATCATCCGCCCCAGATCCTTTTTGCCCTGTTTTTTACCTGAAGCGGCGAATTTGGCTATGGCCGCGGTAGGAGTGGCTTTGGATGCCTGTCCTCCGGTGTTGGAGTAAACTTCCGTGTCAAAAACAAGAACATTTATATCTTCACCGGACGAAAGGACATGGTCAAGACCTCCGTATCCGATATCATATGCCCATCCGTCACCTCCCACCAGCCATATGGATCTTTTGACCAGATAATCTTTGTTTTGCTTGATTTCGTTAACAAGATTGACAATCTCCACATCCGTAGAAGTAAAGTCTTCCAGTACCTCCAGAACTTTTTTGCTGGCTTCCTTGGATGCTTCTCCGTCTTCCCTGTAATGAATCCAGTCATTGAATGCCTCTTTAACCTTTTCTTCTACAGTATTCATTCCTATAAGCTTTCTCATATTTTCTTCAATCTTGTTGCGTATCTGTTTTACCGCCAGATACATGCCGAATCCGTATTCGGCATTATCCTCGAACAGGGAATTCGCCCAGGAAGGACCTTTGCCTTCCCTGTTTATCGTATAAGCGGTACTCGGGGCCGAAGAAGCCCAAATTGAAGAACATCCCGTCGCGTTGGCAATCATCATCCGATCGCCGAACAATTGCGTAACAAGTTTGATATAGGGAGTCTCCCCGCAGCCGGCACATGCGCCCGAAAACTCAACCAAAGGCGGTTTAAACTGGCTGTCTTTAAAGCTCTGACCGTAAGCAAGATTTCCCTTAAAGCTGACCTTTTCTACCGCGAATTTCCAGTTTTCGACTTCTTTTTCCACCTGAGTCTCCAACGGCTTCATTATAAGTGCCTTGCCCTTGGCGGGACAGACATCGGCACAGTTTCCGCAACCGGTACAATCCATGGGACTAATCTGAATCTTGAAATGCAGCCCTTCGAAAGCCTTTCCGGCTGCTTTTTTGGTAACAAAGGTTTCAGGAGCTTCCTTAAGTTCTTCGTCGTTAAGCAAAAATGGCCTTATAACCGCATGGGGACAGACAAGCGAACACTGATTACACTGTATGCAGCGCTCCTCAATCCATTCAGGAACATTGACCGCAATTCCCCGTTTTTCATAAGCGGTGGTGCCGGAAGGAAATGTACCGTCTTCAATACCTTTAAAAGCGCTGACAGGAAGTTCGCCGCCCTTTAGCCTTGACATGGGCCGCATGATTTTTTCTATAAATTCCGGTTCTTTTACCGTTTCCTCATTATCGTCGGAAATTTCTTTCCAGCTTTCCGGTATCTTTACTTCATGAATGGCCTGAATTCCCCGGTCCACGGCTTCATGATTCATTTTTACGACATTTTCTCCCTTTTTACCGTAAATTTTATTGATGGCTTGCTTCAATTCCTTAACATAAATTTCTTCGGGAATAAGATTTATAAGTTTGAAGAACGCCCCCTGCATGACCATGTTGATCCGGTTGCCCAATCCGATTTCCTGGGCTATTTCTATGGCGTTGATAATATAAAAGCGGGCATTTTTCTCAGCCAGTTGACGTTTCATCCTTGCTGGCAGCAGCTCCTTAAGCTCTTCTTCGGTCCAGAGTGTATTTAATACAAAAATGCCTCCCCGTTTAAGGCTTTCAAGCATATCGTACTTATAAACATATGACGGATTATGACAGGCGATATAATCGGCATGATGTACCAGATAGGTTGAGCGTATGGGTTCATGTGAAAACCTTAAATGGGATACGGTCAAACCTCCGGATTTTTTGGAGTCATAATCAAAATAAGCCTGTACATATAAATCGGTATTGTTACCGATAATTTCGATTGCCTGATGGTTGGCACCGACGGTACCGTCGGATCCCAAACCCCAGATTTGACATGCCCTCATATCGGCCTGTTCAACATTTAAATCTTCCACAGTCTCAAGTGAAGTATTGGTTACATCATCGATAATGCCTATGGTAAATGAATTTTTGGGTTCACTTTGTTTCAGATTTTCATAAACAGCAGCTATATGACCGGGAGTGGTGTCTTTAGAAGCAAGACCGTATCTTCCGCCGACTATTACAGGGCTATCCGTAACGTCTTTGAATGCCGCGCATACATCGACATACAAAGGTTCTCCGACCGACCCCGGCTCCTTGGTACGATCAAGCACCGCTATCGCTTTAACGGACTTCGGTATGACATTAAGGAAATGTTTAGCCGAAAAAGGCCTGTATAAACGTACTTTAACAAGGCCGTATTTTTCGCCTTTCGCGTTAAAATAATCGATGGTCTGCTCTATGGCGCAGGTTACTGACCCCATGGCCACTATGACATATTCGGCATCGGGATCACCGTAATAATCGAAAAGATGATAGCTTCTTCCGGTCCTTTTCGATATCTGATCCATATATTCTTCGACTATGGGTACTATATTATTATAAAACGGATTGGCCGCTTCTCTTCCCTGAAAATAAATATCCGAATTTTGCGCCGTTCCCCTGAAACACGGATTATTCGGAGAAAGAGCCCGATCCTTGAATTCCCTTACGGCATCCATATCAAGCATTTCTGCGTAATCTTTATACTCCAGAAGTTCTATCTTCTGAACTTCATGGGATGTTCTGAAACCGTCAAAAAAATGTACGAAAGGAATTCTTCCCTTTATGGCTGAAAGATGGGCAACGGGAGCCAGATCGGCTACTTCCTGAACGGAACCGGAAGCGAGCATGGCGCATCCTGTCTGCCTTACCGCCATGACATCCTGATGGTCACCGAAAATACTGAGCGCATGGGTCGCGATGGCTCTGGCGCTTACATGTATAACGCCCGGAAGCAGTTCTCCGGCACATTTGTACAGATTCGGGATCATCAAAAGAAGGCCCTGGGATGCCGTGAATGTGGTGGTTAGTGCCCCTGCCTGCAGGGAACCGTGAAAAGCACCGGAAGCTCCGGCTTCAGACTGCATTTCTACGACATTAACGGTCTGACCGAAAATATTTTTTCTTCCGCCGGCTGCCCACTGATCCGTTGCTTCCGCCATACCGGACGAAGGTGTAATCGGATATATTGCCGCAACTTCCGTAAATGCATAAGCCGCATAAGCGGCAGCCGTATTTCCGTCCACCGTCATTTGAATTTTTCCCATATCATTCTCTCCTTTTACAATTTACTGCCGTTATCTACCCAGTCTTTGGCATCAATTACATCCTGTTCTGAAGGCTTTCCCACCTGGTCAACCTTATAAAAGCCTTCGAAATTCTGCCATGCGGCGGTGCCTTCCCTGTTGGTGGGATGTATTTCCCCTAATCTTTCGTTATCCTTACCCTGAAATTTAAAATCTTCTTTTTTAATCTTCATAAACAACCTCCTTCAAGCCGTAATTACGTTTGTTAAAATAAATCTTTTTTCCGTTAAGCTTATCTGTACAAAATGCTTAACGAATTTTTGTTGCGCAACTGATCCGTCAAAATATGATTTGTCAAAATATGATCTATAGAAAATTCATAGGAATTTCCCATAGAAAAAATAAGAATTATTCACATTACATTGTTTCCTTTTTTCTTCATAACTATTACTGATATTTAATTAATTTGATTAGAATATTTATGAATAAAAAAAGCTCCAAATCCTGCAATTGACGCAGCGGATTCAGAGCTGGCATTATAATTTCATTCTTATTTTAAGTTTATTATTCCTATTTTAAGTTTATTCCGGATTCAAAATTTCAATACAATATCTTATTTTTTGTTTTATTCACCAATATAAAGGACACCCAAAGTATTAGGGCCGCAATGGCTTGAGATAACTCCTCCTGCCCGGGTTATCAGGATTTCTTTAAACTTTTTCAGACTTTCAAGATATTTTTTTATCTCATCCACCACCGAATCGTCACATCCTGAATGGGTTATGAATATTCTTTGCGGGTCTGCTTTAAGAAGATGTTCTTCCCTGTCTTTGACATATTTCAACAATACGGATTTGATATTTCCCCTGTATTTTTTTCCGACACCCATTTCTCCGTCAGTAACGATTATTTCCGGTTTCAGTTTTAAGGTATTGGCCAATAAAGCGGTGACACCGGAACATCTTCCTCCCCGGTGGAGAAATGTTAATGTATCAACGACAAAACTTGCCCTTACCTTGTCTTTTATTTCGTCGTTATCTTTCAGAATTTCTTCAGCCGAATGTCCTTTTTTGGCCATTTCAGCCGCACGAATAACCTGAAGCCCTATTCCTGTTGAAAGATTTTTCGAATCGACCACGAAAACCCTGTCATACTCCAGGTTTTGGGCAGCCAGCCTTAACACATTACATGTAGCCGACATGGCTTCGGAAATCCCGAAAAAAATAATATCCAGCCCCTTTTTAACAAAAGGTTTTAAAAATGCCACGGCATCTCCTATGGTGGGGGCAGCGGTTTTCGGAGTTTTACCGGTTTCATCCGACCAGCGGTAGATCTCATCGGGAGTGACTTCTGTACCGTCCTTTTTTGTTGTTTCACCCATCGATATCATTAAAGGAAGGATGCTTATATCATAGGATTCCAATAATTCCGGGGATAAATCACAGGTGCTGTCAGCAATAATTTTTACAAATTTCATTAATTTCTCTCCTTTTACCGTCTTATGAATGATAAATCCACTTAAATTATTACCAAATTATAATATCTTTTAACGAATTGCCCGACATATTGAATTATTTCAAACAATATAAATCATATCATAGCGGTAAAGATTTTGCTTGTCAACCGAATTAATTAAACAAAAGTAATATCGATCTACAACCATTCATCTTTGTTAAGAATATCCAGTGCCATGGAAAAAGAATAATCCCGTTTTTCATTCCGATATAAGATCCTTCAGTATTTTTTGACGGTATACTCTGTTATCTATATACTCGCTCATGTTTTCTACTTTATAAGTCCCGCATGATTACAGTGATCTGCCAATGTTCAATCCCATTTTCCCGAGAAATCGGCTGACTATATTTTTCTGTGACGATTTTTGATTTACTTCTGTAAAGTTTTTATCAGATAAGCCCTTACCGGTGCCGCTTCCACTCCCGTTATGAATATCGGTGCCGCACTAAGCAGATACTCACCCTCTTTGATATCTTTTAGTCTTAAGCCTTCAAGAATAATAATGTCCGAATTGAATAAGCTTATATGGGTCTCATGGGCGGGCTGGTTTCTTTCAATTCCCAGGGCATCTATGCCTACTCCCTTTATTTTAAGATTTTTTAAATATTCCGCTCCGCTTTTGTCCAAATAAACAAAATCCGTTTCAAGAATATCCTCATAAGAGTTTCTGGTCTTTAATAAAATAAAATCTCCTTCTTTAACCGAAAACTTTGACAAATCCGAACCGGTAATCTTTTCTTTGACAGCGGTCAGATCCAGCACTTTACAATCCGTCACCACTCTTGACAGTTCCATTTTTTCAATAGTATAACCGTCAGGTATCATATGCAGGGGTGTATCAAGATGAGTGCCTGTATGAAGGTTCATTTCAATTCTCGACTCATAGGCAGTGCCGGATGTAAAATCACTGTCAATGCTGAATCTCGGCCTTTTTTGTTCCTTGCCCTTGTATACCGGCATAAAACGGCTTATCGGCATGGATATGTCGTAAATTTGCATGGCGCCTGTATCTATTAACATAATTTATCCTCCTGTTATAATTTCTTTATTTCTTTCTTAAATATTCAGCTTTTTATACAATATCCTTATTGTTTATATATACCATATATTCTGCAATAACCGTTGTATCCGACCATTTTCCTTGATTTTTATATATTCCACCATTTCCTTCCGTCCCTTGCCAAAAGCTCAAAAGATTTGATAGGCCCCATGGAGCCGGCATCATAATTCGGGAACTTGACATTACTCTGGCTGCGGTAATTTATAATTTTATCCGCCACTTTCCATGCCGCCTCCACTTCATCCCATCTCGAGAACAAAGTGGAATCCCCTCTTAAAATATCGTAAATCAACCTTTCATATGCTTCGGGAGTATTGCCCTGGCTGGGACTTGCATAGCTCGTATCCATCTTTGTGGCTACAATATTATGATGGCTGGAGAAATCCTTGGTATTGAACTGGAAAAACACACCCACATTGGGCTGAATCCTTATTACCAGAAGATTGGGTTCCTGTATATATCCTTCCTTAAAATATAAAATATTGGACAAATCCTTGAATTGGATCACTATTTGCGCGCTGTAAATCCCCAGTCTTTTTCCGGTTCTTATATAAAACGGGGTACCGGCCCACCTGAAATTATTTATATGAAGTTTTAAAGCCACAAAAGTTTCCGTATTGGAATCTCTCGGCACTTTTTCCTCTTCCCTGTAGCCTACCACAGGCACGCCGTCTATTACCCCTCTTCCGTACTGACCGAATACCACGTTATCCCTTAAGAATTCCGGCGTAATATCTTCTATGGCGTCGATTACCTTAAGCTTTTCCGTCCTGATGGAATCCGTATTCAGATTTACGGGAGGTTCCATGGCAACCAGGGACAATATCTGCATTATATGGTTCTGGACCATATCCCTCATGGCTCCGGATTTTTCATAATATTCGCCTCTGGTTCCCACTCCCAGTTTTTCGGTCAGCGAAATCTGTATATTATCGATGAATTTATTGTTCCATATGGATTCGAAAATCAGATTACAGAACCTCAAAACCATGATGTTCTGTATCATTTCCTTGCCGAGATAATGGTCTATCCTGTAAATGCTGCTTTCGTCAAAAACTTCAAGCAGCTTGCCGTTAAGCCGTCTGGCTGTCGCCAAATCCTTGCCGAAAGGCTTTTCTATAACAAGCCTGCTCCAGCCGCCTTCCTCCGATCTTGTCATCTTGCTCAGATGCAAGCCCTGAACTATTGTTTCAAAATATTCCGGTGCCACCGCCAGATAATAAATCCTGTTGCCGTTGGTCCCCGATATTTTGTCCAGATTGTCCAAATAAGCCTTCAGGTCCTTATATCCTTCCATATCCCTGAAATCGAATCTGTAATAATTAATCATATCCTTCAATACGGCCCATTTACTGTCGTCTATCCTGTTCCTCGAATACTTTTCGATGGAGTTTCGGATATCGTTTCTGTATTCCTCTTCGGTCTTGTCTCTCCTGCCTATGGATACGACACGAAAATGCTCCGGAAGCAAACCGTCCAGGAGCATATTATATAAAGCCGGCATAAGTTTCCTGTGAGTCAGGTCGCCGGTTCCTCCGAATATCACCATTATCGCCGACAAATTATCCTCACCTGCCATAGTTAGATTTTCCATCATAGGTACCTACCCCCTTTCCTTCATATGTTTACAATTTGTTCATTTTTCGTTCACAGTTTATTAACGGTGTCAGGCACTCCATATGGTGTGGAAAATTCCTTCCTTATCCCTGCGCATATAAGTGTGGGCCCCGAAATAATCCCTCTGAGCCTGTATCAGGTTCATCGGCAGTTCTGCGCTGCGGTAGCTGTCATAATAAGCCAGGGCGCTGGATAAGGCAGGTGTCGGTATTCCGTGTATGACAGCGGTACTTACCACTTTCCTTAAATCATCCTGATATTCGCTTAAAATATCTTTAAAATAGTCTGCCACAAGCAGGTTGACCAAATCTTTTTTCCTCTCATAGGCTTCCATTATATGATTTAGAAACTGGGCTCTGATAATGCATCCTCCGCGGAATATTTTTGCTATCTCACCGAGGTTCAAATTCCAGTCATACTGCATGGAAGCGGCCCGCATAAGGCCGAACCCCTGGGCATATGCACAAATTTTTCCCGCATATAAAGCTCTTCGAACCGATTCTATAAAATTTTTCGCCTCAATTTCAGAAAATTCCGTTTTTCTTTCCGGTCCGTCAAGAACTTTACTTGCTATAACCCTTTCCTCTTTCATGGAAGACAGATACCTTTCATAAACCGCGGCAGTTATGGTAGGTACAGGTACACCCAGTTCAAGGGATATCTGCCCGGTCCACTTTCCGGTTCCCTTCTGGCCGGCCACATCCAAAATCATATCCACCAGGTAGTTGCCCGTATCCGGATCTTTCTTCGTAAATATATCGGCGGTTATGCCAATCAGGTAGCTGTTCAGCTCTCCTTTGTTCCATTCCGAAAAAATATCATGAAACTCCGAAGGAGTCAGGTTTAAAGTATTTTTCAGTATGGAATAACTTTCGCATATAAGCTGCATATCGGCATATTCGATACCGTTATGGACCATTTTTACAAAATGACCGGCCCCGTTTTTTCCGATGTAGGTACAGCACGGATCGTTTTCTGCTTTTGCGGATATATCCTTTAATATATTCTCCATAAGTTTGTATGCTTCCGGACTTCCGCCGGGCATTATGGCAGGACCGTTTCTTGCTCCTTCTTCACCGCCTGATATACCCGTTCCGAGATATAAAATATTCTTTTCTTCCAGCATCCTGCACCTTTCCATGGTATCAAGGTAGTTGGAATTTCCTCCGTCCATAATCAAATCTCCCGGTTCCAATAAAGGAACAAGCCGCATGATCATGTCATCCACCGGCTTTCCGGCCTTTACCATCAGGATGATTTTCCTGGGTCTTTCAAGCGATGCCACAAATTCCTCCAGGGAATAGGTCCCCTTTATATTTTTATCTTTAGCTTCATCAATCAGGCTGTCTGTTTTTTCCCTTGAACGGTTATAGACCGCCACTGAATAGCCGTGATCGGCTATGTTCAATGCCAGATTTTTTCCCATGACCGCCAGTCCTATTACGCCAACCGTTTGTTTAGACATTTATCATTCCTCCTATCGAAACCTTAAATAAAAACTATATACTTTTATAAACATTTATCATCCTGTGATTTCATACCCTGTTTGTCAGGTTTTCTTTTTATTGTATCCGGATAAATTCTTTTCATTGCGGCATTCTTTTTTACTGACATAAACCTGCCTGCGGAGCCTGGCATGCCAGGTTTTCCGATATCCACAAATCCCATACGGAGGGATCTCCTGTAATTCTGGATAATCATTTCAAAGTTCATATATACTTTTAATCAGGTTAATTATTTTCATTTTACAATATTCTTCTACAATTATACAAATACCGGTTTATATAAAATTTGCATTTATCTTAAATTATCATTACAAAAATTTTATCTTTTATTTTACATAAAATTATTCTTGCATGATCTTCACTAAAAATATGCCTAATAATTATACTTACCAAAATAAACTTTATAGTCTAAGTATGATACATTGAATTATATTTTTCTGTGATTAAAATCACATATAATTTATATGTAAAATATATAATCTCATATTAAATTCAATTATAACTTCTTCCAGAAATCGAATGATCGCGGGTTAAAATAAATGTGGATTTTAAAATCGCAGATTCTTCACTTTCAATATAATGAAATACACTTGCAAATCACCCGTCATTCCTTTCACGCCTAACCGCAATCATAGAAGGAAGAAGGTGATTTATAAGTGTATTCTGATATAAAAATAAATTAGTTTTGTCCATAATTATCAATATTGGTTACTGCCCATAATTTTCTATATTGATTACCGCCACAATTACCTGCCGATTAACTCATTATCCAACGCCGATATGCCTTCATCCATAAGAAGAATGGGTGTCTTTTTAAGGATGCATCTGGCTATGGCTATTCTTTGTTTTCCCCGCCTGACATATTGGAACCATACCTGCAATTCCGGCAATTTTATTAAGGTCCGGAATCAGGATTTCTTTATTGTTCAGCAACCGGATAAGCCCTTCGCTTTCAAGCTGGCTGAATTTTCTGCTTACCGTTTCCCTGGCTATGCCCAGATAATTGGCTATCCCCTCTCTGCTGAACGGTAAATGAATTACGGTTCCCTCCTTGGTACCGGTACCGTATTTTTCCGCCAACTCAAGCAAAAACCATCCGATTCGGTTGTCTACATTCCGTACGCCTATACTTTGAAGGGCATTCTCCAGTCTCGCTATACGGGCCCCCAGTTCATCAATTATTTTTACCGATATCTCGGGATAAGTAAATAAGAGTTCCTGGAATTTCTCTCTTGACAGATTGCATGTTTTTACATTTTCCAGTGCCTCGACGGAATAAGTGGCCACTTGATTACCGAATAAATTTTGCTCCCCGATAAAGTCCCCTTCGGAAAAAACATAAAGAATCTGTTCGCGTCCGTCAGCCGTATTTTTATATGCTTTTACGCTGCCCTCGTTAATTATAATTATACTGTCTATGATATCCCCCTCAAATATAATGGTATCCCCTTTTTTGTATTCCCTGTGATAAATCAGTTTTCTTATTTTTATAAGTTCTTCATGATCCAATGAAGAAAAAATAGGTACTTTATGTAAACATGATTTGTCCTTGCATCCGGGGCAATTAAAGTCAACCGCCATTATGCGTATCCTCCTTTAGACCAGACGTTATTCATGTTAACGTCTTATGCGGATTATATCATAATGCGGGAAATTAATATAGTTTTATTTCTAATTTTAATATGACAGTTCCGTCTGAATATTCAGGAGTATCGTCATACGGCAAACAAAAACTGCAGTATAAATGACCAGACATATTATACTGCAGTTTACTTTATTTAATATAAATTGATGCTTTTATCGGTTAAACATTTTAATATCTTCTGCTTATTAAAATCCGTAAGTCAGATTACATCAAATTATATCCCTGATTTTCATACCACGATATTAAATTAATCATTCTCCGAAAAGATTTTTTCATTGTAATGATGAGCTTTTTCAAGCATCATGTCCTTGACTTTCATAAGCCTTACCTGCGTACTTCGTTCGTTTTCATCCAGCTTCATCATGATGTACTTTATCTTTTGCTGCATTTCGGGTATCATGACATGTTCAAGTGCATTAACCCTTCTTCTGGTTTTTTCTATTTCTGCCGCCATGAGTTGGCAGGCTTTTTCAACTTCGGCAAGCCTTAACATATCCGGTAATATGTCCTGCAGGCTCTTTACGGCATCGTCCAGATCGCTGGATGTAAACGCATATCCGTAAGGATAAATATCATTTTCGTCGGGAGTTTTAGTCTTATATTCAAACTGCGGGATATTCACGCTCATGACATTTTTGCTGTGGCAATCCAGATATATTTCCTGTCTGGGCGCCATTAAGGATACGTTAATTATTTCGTCATCCGTAACGGATCTTGCCAATACAAAATTCTTATTGGCGGCCTGAATTCCGGCTTCGACTTTTTCCCGTAGTGCCTTGTTTTCCCTAACCAGATCCAGGAACTGGCGCATAAGCTCGTCCTGCTTGTCTTTAAGCAGTTTATGTCCTCTTAAAGCCGTTGCCAGTTTCCTTTTCAGTTTTGTCAGTTCCATACGGGTAGGATTTACCTGTATATTAGCCATAAAATCCTCCCCTCCTAAAACTTCCCGTAATATTCGTCCAAAAGCTCATCCTTGATTCTCTTAAGTTCGCTTCTCGGAAGCATCTGAAGAAGTTTCCATCCCAAATTCAGGGTTTCCTCAATCTCACGGTTGGTATCAAATCCCTGGGACACGTATTCTTTCTCAAATGCATCGGCAAATTCCGCATACAATAAATCTATATCGGTAAGGGCAGCCTCACCCAAAACCACCATAAGCTCTTTTGCTTCCTTACCTCTTGCGTAAGCGGCAAAAAGCTGGTTCATGGTATTGGCATGATCTTTTCTGGTTTTTCCTTCTCCTATACCCTTATCTTTAAGACGGGACAATGAAGGAAGAACGTCGATAGGAGGCTCGATGCCCTGACGATATAACTCACGGCTTAAGATTATCTGACCTTCGGTAATATATCCTGTTAAGTCCGGTATCGGATGGGTCTTATCGTCTTCCGGCATGGTCAGTATCGGAATCATGGTTATGCTTCCCGGTTTGCCTTTTTTACGTCCTGCCCTTTCATACAAAGAAGCCAGGTCGGTGTACATATATCCCGGATAGCCGCGGCGTCCCGGTACTTCTTTTCTTGCCGCCGAAATTTCTCGCAAAGAATCCGCATAGTTTGTTATATCCGTAAGGATCACAAGCACATGCATGTCTTTCTCAAATGCCAGATACTCGGCTGCGGTCAACGCCATACGAGGTGTCGCTATACGCTCAATGGCGGGATCGTTGGCCAGATTGATAAACATAACCGCCCTGTCTATGGCTCCGGTCTCTTTAAATGATTCTATAAAGAAATTGGCTTCTTCAAAAGTGATACCCATGGCCGCAAACACTACGGCAAAAGGTTCCGAAGTACCTCTAACCTTTGCCTGACGGGCTATCTGGGCTGCAAGTTTCGCATGAGGAAGGCCGCTGGCGGAGAATATCGGCAGTTTTTGGCCCCTGACCAGGGTATTTAATCCGTCGATGGCCGATATTCCGGTCTGGATAAATTCCTGAGGATAATTTCTTGCTGCAGGATTTATGGGACGACCGTTTATGTCAAGCCTCATTTCCGGAAGTATTTCGGGGCCGCCGTCAATGGGGCGGCCAAGTCCGTCAAATACCCGGCTTAACATGTCTATGGATACGCCCAGCTCCATGCCGCGTCCTAAAAAGCGAACCTTGCTCGTGGCCGGATTAATTCCGGTGGAGCTTTCAAAAAGCTGTACCAAAGCATTGCCGCCGTCTATTTCCAGAACCTTGCAACGTCTTATTTCACCGTTTTCCAGCTCTATTTCTCCGAGTTCATCATAAGTTACATTTTCGACACCCTGTACCAACATCAGAGGACCCGCAACTTCCCGTATTGTTCTATATTCTTTTGGCATCAGGCTCCCTCCTTTTGTACAAGTTCTTTAATTTCTTTTTTCAATTGGTCTAAAATTTCTTCATATTCTTTCTTAACCATTTCATTCTTAACATATTTGAAACGGCCGATTCTTTCCCTGACGGGCAGTCTGACCAAATCATCTATGGATACCTTATCCAGATTCTCGCTGGAAATATCATAGAATTTAAGGACAAGATCCATTAATAAAAATTGCTTATTGAGACTGGTATAGGTATCGACTTCATGGAAGGCATCCTGATGCAGGAAGTCCTCGCGGATGGATCTGGCAGCTTCCAGTTTTAGCCGGTCGGGAGCAGATAAAGCGTCCATACCGACCAGTTTTACTATCTCGTCCAGTTCAGCCTCGTCGTTCAGCAATTTCATTATACGTGCCTTATATACAGTCCATTTTTCATTCACATTGGCATTAAACCATTTTCCCAAATCATAGAGGGAATAACTGTTCAGCCAGTTTATCGCCGGGAAATGCCTTCTGTAAGCCAGATTGGAATCCAGCCCCCAGAAAACCTTAACTATACGCAAAGTGGCCTGGGTTACCGGCTCTGAAAGGTCACCGCCGGGAGGAGAAACCGCGCCGATAACTGACAGTGTTCCTTCCCTGTTATCTTTTCCGAGAGATATAACTCTGCCCGCTCTTTCATAGAACTGTGCCAAACGGCTGGCCAGATATGCGGGATAGCCTTCTTCACCCGGCATTTCCTCCAGACGTCCGGACATCTCTCTTAATGCCTCAGCCCAACGGGATGTCGAATCCGCCATCAAAGCCACGGAATAACCCATGTCCCTGAAATATTCGGCTATGGTAATCCCTACATAAATGGATGCTTCACGGGCCGCCACAGGCATGTCGGAAGTATTGGCGATAAGTACCGTCCGCTCCATCAGTGACTTGCCGGTTTTGGGATCCTTAAGTTCGGGAAATTCATTTAAAACATCCGTCATCTCATTTCCCCGTTCTCCGCATCCGATATATACCACTATATCCGCATCGGCCCATTTAGCCAGCTGGTGCTGAACGACGGTCTTTCCGCTGCCGAACGGACCCGGAATGGCCGCAACGCCGCCTTTTGCTATCGGGAACAGGGTGTCTATTACCCTCTGACCGGTAACAAGGGGCTTATCCGGTGACAATTTCTGCTTATAAGGTCTTCCTTTTCTGACAGGCCATTTCTGCATTAAAGTAATATTCTTTAAAGACGAATCTTCGGTTTCCAAAACGGCTACGGTATCAAGTACGGTATAATCTCCTTCTTTTATAGACTTGATTTTGCCCCTAAAACCGTAGGGAACCATAATTTTATGAACTACAATTTCCGTTTCGTTGACGGTGCCGATTACATCTCCCGCCTCCACTTCGGTACCGTCGGACACGCACGGAACAAAGTGCCATTTTTTCTCCCTGTTTAAGGCAGGTATTTCGATACCACGCTCCAGATTTGTGCCTATGGCCTCCATTATATTAACCAGGGGACGCTGAATGCCGTCAAAAATGCTGCCGATAAGGCCGGGTCCCAATTCGACGCTTAAGGGCTCACCGGTTGATTCCACCGGAGCACCGGGTCCGAGGCCGGCAGTTTCTTCATACACCTGAATTGAAGCCTGATCCCCGTGAATCTCTATAATTTCGCCAATAAGGCGCTGCTTGCCTACACGAACCACGTCAAACATGTTGGCATTCTGCATTCCCTCTGCAACTACCAGAGGGCCGGCTACTTTTCTTACGGTGCCATTACTCATATTTTTCACCTGCTTTTGATTTCAATTTTAGCGTTATACAATATTACCGTTTATCAATTTTATATGTTAATTGTTATTAAATATAATATCTGAACCTACCGCTCTTTCAACCGACTTCTTTACGTTTCTCATTCCCATTCCGGTATTTCCGGACACTCCGGGAATCGGTATGATTGCCGGCAGGCGTTCGGACATATATTTGTCTATCTCCGACTCCAGTCCTGACTGAAGGCTTTCCGTAATATATATTACGGCATACTGCGATTCAGCCAGTTTTTTCAGCAGTTTCGCGGCTTCTTCCGTATCCGTAACGGCATAGGTATCAAGACCTATCGCCGCAAAACCGTATATGCTGTCACGGTCACCCATCACTGCCACTTTATACATACATATCCCTCAATCTTTCCCGAATTACCCTATCCGCTATTTCGTTTCTTTTTCCGGAAAGCAATATCCGAACCGTCTTTATTTCATTTTCCCTGGCCAGAAGATAAGCGACAATAGGCGACAGGGTAAAGGGATTATATTTCTGCGGTCTGATATAATCGATTATACGGTTATCGCACCAGCGTTCAAAAGCCTGGAAAGATTCTTTTAAAGCCGGTACCGCATCGGAATATACCGTACCCGACAGATATTCATATATGGCTTCCATTCCATTGGAAGCACTATCTATAAGTTTTTCTATATCAAGGCTTTCGCACCTTGCCAAAGCCCTGGTTAAAAAATCTCTGTCCTTTCCCGTTTTAACGCTCCGAATTGCAATATTTATATCGGCCTGAGCCACTTTCAGCTCGGCATATTGCTGGATAAGTTCGTTATTTGAAGCCTTTCCCTCGGCATAAATGGTTTCCAGGGCAGCTTTATCGATTACTACATCACAAAGCTGGCTGTCGCCGGTATGAAGCTGTATCTCATATGCTTCTTTGGCCACTTCCCTCATATGCTCAGGAAGAAGTGAAAAATCCTGTTCATTTATTGCTTTTTTTATTACTTCGGGATCGACGGTACAATCGGAATAATATATATTCGGCAATTCCGTACCCTTATAAGCCTGCTTGATGGCGGCTTTCAAATTATGAAAATCGTTGCCGCACAGGAAAACATTAAAGACAGACATATCGCCCACCATTTCGCGAATCAGTTCCCAGGTTTTTTCTCTTTCCGCAGTCAAAATATCTTCGGCAGTTTCCGTTCCTTCCTTTCCCCAGCCTTTGTCATGCAAAAGCCTAAGAGCCTCTTTTTCGGTTTTACAACCCATAAGCTGTTCGATGTCTGACCTACCGAGCAAATTCAATTCTTTGGAACGAATCCTGGCAACTGCATATAAATAAAGCTTATCGGACATTTCATTTTTTTCTTTTCTTGATTTTCTGACTGCATTTCTGTCTGTCCTGGATATTAAGCCGCTCAAACCATCACCTTCTTTCCGGTCATTATCCGAATAAAAATGCGTTTACCTTATCCTGAAGTTCTTCTTTCGAATGGTTAAACAAGGCCTCAAAAGAGCAATTTTCTTCAACGTCCCCATATACCAGGATAAACCCTCCGTCAATGGGGATACTTTCATTCGAAATCGAAAGCCTTGCATTTTCCATATCCTTTATGGCCTCGTTAAGTTTCTTTTCAAATTTCTTAGGCATTCTCTCCAAATCTTTTTTGGAAAATTTGATTATACCTTCTTCATTATGGGCATATTTTCTGACAATTTGAAGAATTACTTCAAAATATTCATCATCCGGAAGACCGGTTAACTTAAGTCTGGCTTTATCAATAATATCATTAATAACCTGCTGTTTCGCGTTCAAAAGCATCTGCCTTTTGATAAGCGCAGCTTGCGACTGGGCACGGTCAAAAATGATTTTGATTTCGTTTTCAGGTTTCTCGGCAATTTCGGCACATTTTCTTTCGGCTTCTTCTTTAGCCGATGCAATTATTTTTTCAGCTTCTTCATTTGCTTCGGCAAGAATACTTTCCGCTTTGGCTTTTCCTTCCGCCTCAATTACCTGAATAATTTTTTCCAATCCGGTCATTATTTAACTCTCCCAACTTTAAATATTTAAACCGCTTACCCCGTTTACTGCCAAAATGGAAATAAGCAAAGCCAAAATAGCATAAGTCTCAACCATTGCGGGGAAAATCATAGCTTTACCGAATTGATCCGGCCTTTTGGCCACGACATTAATACTTGCGACCGCGGCTTTTGCCTGTTTTATGGCCGATGCATAACCTACAATAATTATGGGAAGGCATGCGGCCAAATAAAGCAAACCTTTTACAAATGAAATATCGCTGCTTCCGCCAAGTACACCGATCTGCGACAAAGTGATGAAAGCAATCAAAAGTCCGTAAATACCCTGTGTACCCGGAAGCAACTGTAAAATCAGGACTTTACCGAATTGAGCGGGATCTTCTGTAATTACCCCTGCTCCGGCAATACCTCCCATACTAACACCTTTAGCCGATGCTATTCCCGGTACCAAAGCTGCCAAAACAGCTCCTATAATTGCCAGTACAATACCATAATCATTCAGTTTACCCATACTATGCACTCTCCTTTGATATTTTATTAGTCTCTAATATTGTAATTGCGCATCTTAAATTAATCTTTTGAACGGAATTCATGAAATTCCATAATAAATAAAAATACTTTCAAGGATGCATGTTCCGCACACAGCAAATATATTTGCTTGCGCCATAATTTCCGGCGTATAAATTCGTGAGATGTCTTTTGTCAAATTTTTTGATTTGCATCCTTTATCTTAAAGTACTTGGTATGCATTCCAAAGGGTTGGAACAATTTTCCGCCGCCTTCGTAAAACTTTCCGAAAAACTCCACATATTGAAGACGGTTTGTATGAACATAAGCGCCAAGGGCATTGATACCTATATTCAAACTGTGTCCTATTACAACTATTATTGTAAATATTACAGGTCCCAATATGCCTTTTGCCGTCATGGCCGCCATCTTATTTATAACAGAGCCGATAACTCCGGTGGCTAAGCCTAAAGCAAGCAGTCTGGAATAAGATAAAACATCGCTTAAATAACCTGATATGCCATATAGAGCATATAATCCCTTCAGGAAACGTTTGAAAGGGTTCTTTGATTCCCTGCCGTTTGTAAGTATTATACCAACGGCGGAAACTATGGCCAGAATTCTTGCAAGTTTTACGGCAAAATCAGGTATATTAACATTAATGCCCAATATATTCTTAATCATATCCATGGACAACAGTAATACGACACAGCTCAACAACAGAACATACCAAAAAACAACATCATAAATCAAACCCTTAATGTCTTTCAGCCTTACAAGCTGGTAACCTTTCATTGCCAGTCCGGCTAACAGATGTACTATACCTATCGCCATGCAGAAAGTTAACATCAACATGGGTTTTTCAACCGGATTAATCCACAATGGCGGTATTACAGGAACATTCTCGACACCGAAAAATGTCGTGGCGATTACATCGAATAAATCTCCGAAATAACTTCCGAACACAACTCCCCAGAAAACCGTTGCTATACCGCAATACAGGAACATCTTAAAAGTGTTTTTCATGGGGCGCTCAAGGATTTTTCCGTACTTCAAAAGAACAACCGCACATCCCAAAGCCATTATAAAACCGTATCCCGCATCGGAAAACATAAGGCCGAACAGCATGTAATAGAACAGGGACATTACCATTGTCGGATCCACTTCCCCTTTACCGGGAGGGCTGAAAGAATTAACCGTTCCCTCCAAGGGCTCGCTAAATCCGTTATTCTTATATAAAACCGGAACATCGTCCTTCTTCTTGGGTTCGGTAATTTCCACAGCAAGATTAAACCGGGCGGTCAGTTCATTTTCCAGTTGCTTTGCATCTCTCTCCGGTATAAAACCGGTTATAATAAATACATTTTTTGACTGGAGGAGTTTCCCGATTGCTTCATACTTTTCTTTCCGTATGTTTTCGTAATCAAGCAGGAAATATAAATCATCCCTGCTTTCTCCATAGGATTTCATCTCCTCCAATAAGGAGTTAATCCTTTCTTTTGCTTTTTCAATCTGCTTTTCCAGGTCCCTCAACTGTTCCGCAGGGGATTTGTCTCCGGAAACAGACGGGAGTGCAAAATCCATTGCCCTTAATGTTTCAAACACCTTATCCTTACAGGTATTTAAACAAAGTACAAATATGCATGTCTGTTCTTTTGTGGTGCTGATAATTTCCACATCAAGAGGCATATATTGCGCCAGTTTTTCATATATCTCTTCCAGTGTCCATTCTCTTGGTAAAGTTCCGATAAAACCGGCCGTATATTTTGTTTCTTTAAAGCTTAACGGTATATCCAGACCAACCCATGGTTTAAGAATTTCCATCTGAGTCTTAAGCCTTGTCAGTTCAGCTTTTTCTTCCGCAATTTCCTTAGACAGTGCTAATATACGCCTTGATATATTTACTACGGATTCACATTTTTTACTGAAAGACTCATAGACTTGAGCAGGTATTTCTTTTTTAACCTGTAATAAAGACACAACAGATTTATTTTCTTTTACATATGAATTAAGTATTTCCAGAGCCTGAGAAACTGTAGCAACTGTCTTTTCAGAGTTTTCCACATTTTGTGAGACATCGGCTCTGCGGAATACTTTGTCCTCTTTAAGCATGCTCCTTATTTCAATAACTCCG